>Ga0075430_100006012_pt1 | contig 10242 bp, 8 predicted proteins | sample RhiMetdeltSRZDD4_FD_75294 | JGI IMG/M metagenome (GOLD analysis project Ga0075430, IMG submission 75294) | Populus rhizosphere microbial communities from Tennessee, USA - Rhizosphere MetaG P. deltoides SRZDD4 | ecosystem: Host-associated > Plants > Roots > Rhizosphere > Soil | place: USA...
CTCATCATCGCCTGCCCCTGCGCGCTCGGACTCGCCACGCCCATGTCGATCATGGTCGGCGTCGGCCGCGGCGCCCGCAGCGGCGTGCTGATCAGGAACGCCGAGGCGCTGGAGCGCCTGGAGAGGGTGGATACCCTCGTCATCGACAAGACCGGCACGCTGACCGAGGGTAAGCCTCAGGTAGTTGCCGTGCAGGCCGCGCCCGGCCAGTCGGGGACGGAGCTCCTGCGCCTGGCGGCAAGCCTGGAGCGAGGCAGCGAGCATCCGCTCGCTGCCGCCATCGTCGCGGCCGCCCAGCGACGGAGCCTGCCACTGGCCGAGGCCGGCGACTTCAATGCCCCCACGGGCAAGGGCGTGATGGGCTCTGTCGACGGCCGGCGTGTCGCGATCGGCAGCCGGCGCCTGCTGGAGGAGGCCGGCATGGACATGGGCTCCGGCCTGGGGGGCACGCTCTCCGCCGAGGCCGACCGCAGGCGCCGGGAGGGTGCCACCGTTGTCCTCATCGCCGTCGACGGGCGGCCTGCGGGCGCCATCGTCATCGCCGATCCTGTCAAGGCCACCACGCCCGGAGCACTGGCCACCCTCAAGGAGGCCGGCATCCGCGTGGTGATGCTGACCGGCGACAATGCCACCACTGCCAGGGCGGTCGCTGCCAGACTCGGCATCGCCGAGGTGAAGGCCGAGGTGCTGCCTGAGGACAAGCGCCGCATCGTCGAGCGCCTGCGCCGCGAGGGGCGCGTGGTCGCCATGGCCGGCGACGGCGTCAACGACGCCCCGGCCCTGGCCGCGGCCGATGTGGGCGTGGCCATGGGCACCGGCACCGAGGTGGCCATGGCGAGCGCCGGCGTCACCCTGGTCAAGGGCGACCTCAACGGCATTGTCCGCGCCATGCGCCTCTCGGCGGCAACCATGGCCAACATCCGCCAGAACCTGCTCTTCGCCTTCATCTACAACGCCGCCGGCGTCCCCATCGCCGCCGGACTGTTCTACCCCGTGCTCGGCCTGCTGCTTTCGCCGGTGATCGCGGCGGCGGCCATGGCGGCCTCGTCGGTGAGCGTGATCGGCAACGCGCTGCGGCTGAGCCGGGTGGAGCTCTGAGCGGGCGAGACGGTGATGGCGCCTCCGGGCGAAAGGTGAGCCGTCAAGCTTTGGCTCCTCATGATGCCGATCGCTTGATGCCTTCACGACGCGTCGCGGCCCCCGCACACCGCCCGGGCCAATTGGCGCTCGCCCGCTGGTTGCGGCTTTGATAAGTCGTCTCTCCGGCTCCTCGCGCGTCCGGGCCGAGGCTGGGCGGAAGCCTGGCAAAAGAAATCCTGACGGAGGACACGAGTACATGGCCACGGAGGCCCTCCGAGATCCGCCGCGCAAGCCGAGCACGGCCCTGGTGGCCGATATCGGCGGCACCAATGCGCGGCTGGCCATCGCCGACCTCGACACGCTCGAGCTTGCGAATCCCGTCAGCCTTCGACGCGAAGGCTTCCCCTCGCTCGAGGCCGTCGCGGAGAGCTACCTGAGAGGCGTTGCCGAGCGGCCGAGCGCCGCCGCGATCGCCGTCGCAGGTCCGGTGGTCGGCGAGACCATCAAGCTCACCAACTCGCCCTGGTCGTTCCGGCGCGAGGTGCTGCGCACCGCACTCGGCCTCGAACAACTCCTCATCCTCAACGACTTCGAGGCGCTGGCACACGCGCTGCCTCATCTGGCCGCTTCCGACCTGCAGCAAATCGGCGGCGGCGCTCCTGTCGAGCACGCCCCCAAGGTCGTGCTGGGGCCGGGAACCGGACTAGGCGTCGCTGGCCTGGTCTGGTCGCCGTCCGGCTGGGTGGCGGTGGCGAGCGAAGGCGGCCATGCCTCCCTGCCCGTCAAGGATGCACGCGAGTTCGCCATGCTGGAGCGTCTCATCAAGGGGCGCGAGCGACTCTCGGTGGAGGGTGTCGTGTCGGGTCCGGGACTGGCCGAGACCTATCGCGTCCTCGCCGAGATGGCGGGCCAGCCGGTGGCAGCGGTGCAGGCTCCGGAGGTCGTGCAGCGGGGGCTCAGCGGGCACGACGCCTTCGCCCAGGAGGCGCTGGAGCGCTTTGCCGTCTGGCTCGGCCGCTTCGCAGGCGATGCCGCCTTGTTCTTCGGCGCCCGCGGCGGCGTCTACATCGGCGGCGGCATTGCGCCCAAGATGGTGGACGTTCTCTCCGTCGGCGCCTTCCGCCAGGCCTTCGAGGCGAAGGGGCGGATGGCGCCGTATCTTGGCCCCATCCCGGTGTACGTCATCCTGATCGGCACCAAGGCGGCCCTCAAGGGCGCCGCCGCGGCGCTGGCGGGGCGGATGCGGGAGCCTTCAGCTGATTCGTGTTGAACTTTTGCAGCGACCTTTAGACCGCCAGCGCGAGTTTCGAACCCGTGACCACTCCTCTCATACTGCTGACGCACACGCCGCAGATGCGCCGCAGCTACTATGGCGACCGCGCACTCGCCGGATTGCGGAAGCTCGGCGCGGTCCGGCTGCACGAGGCGGATCAGCCCCTCGATGCTGAAGGGCTGGTAGGCGCCGGCCAGGGTGCGCAGATCATCGTCAGCGATCGCAATACACCTGGCTATGGTGAGATATTTGGCCGGCTGCCGGACCTCGTCGCGTTTCTCCGAGTGGCCGTGGATATCCGCAACGTCGATGTATCGGCCGCGAGCCGGGCCGGGGTGCTCGTCACCCATGCCGGCCGCACTTGGGTTCCTGCCGTGAGCGAGCTGGTCGTCGGCCACATGATCGGCATTGCCCGCAAGATCCCTGAAATGGTGGTCGCCTACCGCAAGGGCGAGGCCCCACAGGCCGTCATGGGCCGTCAGCTCCATGGCAGCGTTGCGGGAATCATTGGTTACGGTCCGCTCGGACGAAACGTGGCGGACCTGCTGATTGCGTTCGGCATGGCCGTCCTCGTCAACGATCCCTACGTTATGGTCGACCGCGCGGGCATCGAACAGGTGTCCCTGGACGAGATCGTCCGGCGCGCAGATTTCGTGCTTCCTCTCGCCGTGGCGACCGAGGAAACGGAGAACCTGATCGGCGAGACCCAGCTCCGGGCCATGAAGCCGACGGCGTATCTTGTCAATCTCAGCCGCGGCAATCTTATCGACGAGGCCGCGCTTCAGCGCGCTCTCGACGAGCACTGGATCGCCGGCGCCGCCCTCGACGTCGGCCGGGCGCCCGACCAGATGCCCTCCGCCCATCTGGCGCGCCGCCCGGACGTGGTGGCGACGCCGCACATCGGCGGCCTGACCCCGACCGGCATCGAAGGACAGGCGCTCGAAACGGTCGCCCAGGTTCGTGAGATCCTGCAGGGCAAAGCGCCGGACGGGGCTGTCAACACGCAACACGCCGCACGGCTGAAGCTGTTCGCGATGGGCTAGACACTGGGGCCCTCGGGCGACGTTCTAGCGGCAGATTCTGCCGCAGTAGTTGGCTCTCCGGGCCCCCCGAAGCCGCACACAGTGTCTGAAGGTCCTATAGCTTCGCCTGTTGCCTACGCAGACAATGGACTCGACGTGTGTTGAGACCGACGGCCTCTCGGTCTTTTGCGCCGCCGAGTGCGCCGCGCCGCCTGCTCCAAGAAGCGCGGTGCCAAAGGCGATACACAGCAAGCTCGTGCGCATCTGCATCTCCTCCTTGCTTGCGCGCCATAAGCAGTCGTACTCCGCGCGCGTCTGTTATGGACATTAACGCTACAATAAGTAGCATATGACTTGTCAAGAAGCAACACGGTTAGTGCGGATCATCGCGAGGCCGCACAAATCCGGACCCCCGATCTGGCAGAGGAAGAGCATTCATCGTCCGACGCCCGCGCGACGGGGATTTGGAACGAAAGCGCCAGCTGGCCTGTAAGCCGGGTTCTGTCTGGAGGAGAGCCCTCCGCGACGGCCATTCATCTGGGACTGGGATCGCTCCCAGCCTCAAGCAACCAACCCGGGCGGCGGCTTGGGATCCCGCCTGGTCGCAGGAGTTGCCTCCGCGCCCGTGCCGCCCCTATTCGGTCTTGCTCCCGGTGGGGTTTGCCGTGCCGCCTCCGTTGCCGGAGACGCGGTGCGCTCTTACCGCACCCTTTCACCCTTACCCTTGCGAGGTCGCCCCCGCGCAGGCGGTTTGCTTTCTGTGGCACTTTCCCTGGGGTCGCCCCCGGCGGCCGTTAGCCGCCACCGTCGATCCCTGGAGCCCGGACTTTCCTCCACCGGGCGCGTCCGGCCGTGAAGCCTCGACGCCCGGCAGCGGCCGTCCGGCCAGCTGGCAGGCGCAATAAGGGGGCGCCGGGGCGCCAGGTCAAGGGGCGAGTGGCAGGAGGCGGGGTCAGACCCCTCACGCAGGGGCCAGCGATTTTCATCCGAGCGTCGACGCGAGGGGTCTGACCCCGTTTGCACCCAATTTCGCGCCATCTGCCCGCTCCGGCGCCACTGCCCGAAATCGTGGCCAACTGCCGGTGGACAAGCGTGGGCCGATTGGCAATAGGTTGCCGAGGCACTCATCGCGTGGGGAGAATACCAATGCGTTACCTGCTGAAGGCCGCGGCGCTGGCCGCGCTTGTCGGCTTGTGCGGCACAGCCTCGGCCCCGGCCCAGGAGACCAAGGTCGCCATCGGCATCTCGGGCTGGACCGGCTTTGCGCCGCTGACGCTGGCCAAGGAGGCGGGCATCTTCAAGAGGAACGGCCTCGACGTGGCGATCAAGAAGATCCCCCAGAAGGACCGCCATCTCGCCATCGCCTCGGGCGACATCCAGTGCGCCGCCACCACGGTGGAGACCTGGATCGTCTGGAACGCCAGCGGGGTGGCCACCAAGCAGATCTTCCAGCTCGACAAGTCCTACGGCGCCGACGGCATGGCCGTGCGCAACGACATCGCCTCCATCAAGGACCTGAAGGGCAAGACCGTGGCCGCCTCCGCACCCGGCACCGCGCCCTACTTCACCCTCGCGTGGTTTCTCAAGAAGAACGGCCTGTCGGTGAAGGACGTGACCGTCGTCAACCTGGAGCCGGCTGCCGCCGCCCAGGCCTTCGTCTCCGGCCAGAACGACGCCGCCATGACCTACGAGCCCTACCTGTCCACGGTGCGCGCGGCCCCCGACAAGGGCAAGATCATCGCCACCACGCTCGACTATCCGATGGTCATGGACACCTTCGGCTGCACGCCCAAGTTCCTGTCCGACAGTGCCAAGGCGGCCCAGGCGCTGGCCAACAGCTACTTCGAGGCGGTCGAGATGATCGCCAAGGAGCCGGAGAAATCCTACGGCATCATGGGCGCCGACGTGAAGCAGACGGCCGAGCAGTTCGGCAACTCCGCCAGGTTCCTGCGCTGGCAGGACAAGACCGCGAACCAGAAGTTCTTCGCCGGCGACCTGCAGGCCTTCTCCAAGGAAGCCGCCGACCTGCTCCTGGAGATCGGCATCATCAAGCAGGCGCCCAAGATCGAGGACATCGTCGATACCAGCTTCATCAAGTAGGTTGGGTCAGGCCCGAAGGGCCGTAACCCAACCTGTCCGTACCGCCAATGTTGGGTTACGCCGCTTCGCGGCTAACCCAACCTGCGAGTCCCATGCGTCCATTAGAGCCCATCCCGCCCGTCGTCCGCATCGGCCTCGGCATCCTGTTCTTCGTGCTGTTCGTGGCAGGATGGGCGTGGGCGACGCTGGGCGGCTATGTGCCCCGCATCTTCCTGGCCGATCCGCTGGCCATGCTCCGCGAGGGCTGGACGCTGCTCGTCCAATACGGCTTCCTCTACGACATCGGCATCACCATCTGGCGCGTCGTGGGCGGCTTCGTCATGGCCGCCGCTATCGCCGTGCCGCTCGGCGTCATGATGGGCACCTACAAGTGGGTCGAGGCGTTCTTCGAGCCGTTCGTCTCGTTCGCGCGCTACCTGCCGGCCTCCGCCTTCATCCCGCTGCTGATCCTGTGGGCCGGCATCGGCGAGGCCCAGAAGCTCGCCGTCATCTTCATCGGCGCGGTGTTCCAGATCATCCTGATGGTGGCAGTCGCCGTCGGCAACACGCGCCGCGACCTGGTGGAGGCCGCCTACACGCTGGGCGCCCGCGACTGGGGCATCGTCGCCCGCGTGCTGATCCCTTCCGCCGCGCCGGAGATCGCCGAGATCCTGCGCCTTGTGCTCGGCTGGGCCTGGACCTACGTCATCGTCGCCGAGCTGATCGGCTCCTCCGCGGGCATCGGCCACATGATCGTGGACAGCCAGGCGCTGCTCAATACGGGGCAGATCATCTTCGGCATCATCGTCATCGGCCTGATCGGCCTCGTCTCCGACTTCCTGTTCAAGGCCGCCAACAGCTGGCTGTTCCCCTGGAGGCTTGCGTGAGCAAGCTCCGTGTCGAGAACGTTGCACGCACGTTCCCGCCAGCGCACAAGGGCGCCGCGCCCACGCAGGCGCTGCAGCCCATCACGCTCGATGTGGCCGACAACGACTTCATCACCATCCTGGGACCCTCGGGCTGCGGCAAGTCCACGCTGTTGCGCATCGTCGCCGGCCTCGACCGCGCCACCGCAGGCCGGGTTCTACTCGACGGCACGGAGGTGAAGGAGCCCGGCCCCGACCGCGGCATGGTGTTCCAGTCCTACACGCTGTTCCCGTGGCTGACCGTCACCGACAACATCGCCTTCGGCCTGCGCGAGCGTGGGCTGCCGGAGGCGGAGCGCAACAGGATCGCGCACGAGTGGTGCACCCGCGTCGGCCTCGAGGGCTTCGAGCGCCACTACCCCAGGCAGCTGTCGGGCGGCATGCAGCAGCGCACGGCCATCGCCCGCGTGCTCGCCAACGACCCCAAGATCATGCTGCTCGACGAGCCCTTCGGCGCGCTCGACAACCAGACCCGCGCGCTGATGCAGGAGACGCTGCTCGACATCTGGCAGCGCGACACCAAGACGGTGCTGTTCGTCACCCACGACATCGAGGAATCGATCTTCCTCGCCTCCCGGGTTGTGGTCATGTCGGCCCGTCCCGGCCGCATCAAGGCCGACGTGCGCGTCGACCTGCCCTACCCGCGCCACTACACGGTCAAGACCGCGCCTGAGTTCTCCGCTCTCAAGGCCCGCCTGACCGAGGAGATCCGCGCCGAGGCGATGCTGGCCGCCGAGGGCGGGTGAGATGGTGAGTGGTGAGATGGTGAGATTCGGATGGCGCCGGCCTCGAGGCCGATCCACCATCTCAGATTTTCACTATCTCCATCGGCTTTAGTACGAGCCAAGACCGCTTCGCCAACCTGCCCATTGTCGCCCCACCGGGCCGCAAGCAGGTCGCCAAACTGACCACTCACCACTGACCACTCACCCGACGCGCCGCCGCAGATAGCGCGCGCACATCAGCCCCGTGAGCATCACCACCACGCCGCCGAGCAGCACCGAGGTGCCGGCGCCGAGCCAGGCGAAGCCGAGGCTGTAGAGCACGGGGCCCGCGGCGTGGCCCAGGAAGAAGCTCAGCGAGTGCATCGACATGGCGGTCCCGCGCGCCGTCGTCGACAGCTCGCTGGCCTCGACCTGGATGCAGGCGTGCAGCGTGTAGAATCCTACTCCCATCGCCGTGTAGAGGACGAGCTGGATCGGCCACGCCGGACTGAAGGCGAGGCCGACAAACGTGACGGCGCACAGGCTGCCGCCGCCGATCATCAGCTGGCGCGGCTGCCAGCGCCGCGTGAGCGGCGTCACCGCCAGCGTATAGGCCACACCCCCGACCGAGAACCCGGCGATAACCAGGCCGGCGATGGAGGCGCGCGGCTCGCCCCCGGCGACCAGCAGCAGCGCCACAAACGAGAACAGGCCGAAGATCGCCGCGCCCTCCAGGAACACGGCGAGGAAGCAGAACTTGGCGCTGGGGTTGGCGAAGAGCGCCAGATAGCGCGATGGAATCGAGGCGAGGTCCAGCCGCGCGGGCGGCGCCTGCGGCACGTGCCTCAGGTTGACAAGGGCGTTGACGAGAGCCGCCACGGCGCACAGCCCGACGGTGAGAAAGACGGCACGCCAGCCAAACAGGTCGCTCAGCACGCCGGAGACCGCCGTGCCCAGCAGGTTCCCGCTGATGACGACGGCAAGCCAGCGCGCGTTCGCCACCTGCCGCTCGGCCACCGGCACGGCATCGGCGACGATCGCCATGCCGACGGGATAGATGCCCCCGGTGGCGGCACCGCAGATCATGCGGGCGATGAGCAGCATCTGAAAGCTCGGCGCCAGCGCACACGCGAACGACATGGCGATGACGACCCCGATGCAGATCAGCATCATGCGCAGCTTGCCGATGGCATCGGCGGCTGGCCCCAGGAACGGCTGGGCGACCACGAACGGCAGGGTGAAGGCCGTGGTCAGCAGGGCCACGCGGGCGGGGTCGGTCGCAAGGCTGTCGGCGATGGGCGGGATGATCGGGTCCACCGCGCGCGTGGACAGCGCCGTCGCGAAGCCGATCAGGCTCAGGTGCGTGATGAAACGGGTGGGGGACAGGGGCCGGTCAGGTGGAGCCATGGCGCCCGACAATGCCGGACCGGCACGGGGGAATGAACGCGACATTCTCGCATGGCTGCCCTTTGCGGGTGAGACTGCTGCGGCCGGTACCAAGCAGTAGGGCAATCGGGCAATAGGGGAGCAAGGCAATAGGGCGGTGATCCGCGAGGCGAGCGACACGAACCCTTACTGCCTTACTGCCTTACTGCCCTACTGCCTTACTGCCTTGCTTACGCGGCCCCCCGCCGGTGATATGATGCATAAAGTACGCGAGGAGCAGATGATCGGCCGTCTCAACCACGTCGCCATTGCCGTGCCGGCGCTCGGTCCGGCGATGGCCGTCTACCGGAACGCGCTGGGCGCGGAGATCTCGGAGCCGGTGGCGCAGCCCGAGCATGGCGTCACCGTGGTGTTCGTCACCCTGCCCAACACCAAGATCGAGCTCCTGGAGCCGCTGGGTGAGGGCTCGCCGATCGCCGCCTTCCTGCAGCGCAGCCCGAGCGGCGGCATGCACCACGTCTGCTACGAGGTGGACGACATCCGCGCCGCGCGCGACCGGCTCAAGGCTGCCGGCGCACGCGTACTGGGCGATGGCGAGCCCAGGATCGGGGCGCACGGCAAGCCGGTCCTGTTCCTGCACCCGAAGGACTTCTGCGGCACGCTGGTCGAGATCGAGCAGGCCTGAGTCCGCATCATGAGCCTCACCCTCGGCATCGCCATCTATGTGGTCCTGTGGTGGACTGTGCTGTTCGCCGTGCTGCCCATCGGCGTGCGCACGCAGAGCGAGGACGGCGCCGTCGTTCCGGGCACGCCGGAAAGCGCGCCCACCGCGCCGCGCCTGGTGCGCGTCGTGCTCATCACCACGCTCGTGTCGGGGCTGCTGTTCGGCGGCGCCTGGGCCGCCGTCCAGTATGGCCTCATCGACCTTGCGGCGCTGCTGGGACGCGAATAGTCGCGAGTAGCGCGTAGGTTGGGTCGAGCGTTAGCGAAGACCCAACCTGGCGAGGCGGAACCGTAGCGCGCTGAATGTGTTGGGTCCGCGCTTCGCTTGACCCAACCTACAATTCGAAGCCCACAAACGAAATCGAGCAAGGCGCTGGCCCTGCTCGATCTGCATGTCTTGTTTTTCTTTGTTCTGCGCTTCTTGCTTTTTCTACGAGAGCCGGACCTTAACGCGCGCCCGTGCCTCGCTTTGTCTCCCCAGACTTGGGCTTTTTGCCGAGCCCCATGCGAAGCGGGTCGTTTGTTGCCTTTTTTCTCCCCACGAACGCACACTAGCTGAGCTGCGGCCTTCTGTCACCTTGGTAAAAGGACCTAGGACGCCGCGCGCTGTGCGCCTGCGAGACGCCGAATGGGTGTAGGCGGCCTGTGCACAACCTGTAGGCAACTCGGGCGAGGGTGGCACACGAGAGGCAAACCGGCGGAGGCTGAGACCCCCTCCATCGTTGCCACCCAGACCGGAACCGGATATGACCCGCTCCCAACGCCACGAAGGACGGGTGGCACCCCTCCATTGCGGTGCACCAGCTCAAGATTGGCCACCTCGCGTCCCTGGCCGTGCAACGGGGTCCCATGCGCCTATCCCAGTACTTCCTGCCAGTGCTGCGCGAGGTTCCGAGCGAAGCGGAGATCGCCTCGCACAAGCTCATGCTGCGCGCGGGCATGATCCGCCAGGCCAGCGCTGGCATCTACACGTGGCTGCCGCTGGGCTTCCAGGTGCTCAAGAAGGTCGAGCAGATCGTGCGCGAGGAGCAGAACCGCGCCGGCGCCAT
>Ga0075430_100006014_pt1 | contig 10239 bp, 6 predicted proteins | sample RhiMetdeltSRZDD4_FD_75294 | JGI IMG/M metagenome (GOLD analysis project Ga0075430, IMG submission 75294) | Populus rhizosphere microbial communities from Tennessee, USA - Rhizosphere MetaG P. deltoides SRZDD4 | ecosystem: Host-associated > Plants > Roots > Rhizosphere > Soil | place: USA...
CGCGCGACTATCCCATCTGATTACGGAAAACCTGTTCGTTCAGACGTCGCTGTTTTGATGTTGACCGGCGAATGGGATCCGGTGACACCTCCAGTCAACGGCGACACTGTAGCCCGCACGCTGCCGAATAGTTTGCACGTCGTGGTCCCGGATGGAGCGCACGGCTTTGGCGGACTCGAAGGTCTGGACTGCGTCGAGAACCTGCAAACGCGGTTCGTTGAAACCGGGACCAGCAAAGGCCTCGATACCGCATGCGTGAAGAACATCCGGCGCCGTGGTTTCATCTTAAAAGCTCCGTAATAATGGATCAGATCCACCGATCGGTAGAGTTGGACGAGTTCACGTAAAAAATCTTGACTCATCCTCAGTCGAGTCCTATTCTCGCGCCACACGAACTAACAAGAGATCTCCCCGTTATCCACACCGCTACTGATCCATTCAAGGAGCCCGCAATGCTACGTCTGAAAACATTCAGCCTGATCCTTATCTTACTGGCGCTCGCAGGATGCCAGGTCGAACCCAACAGGACCTCGACCGCGAACAACGCGCCCGCCGCCAACACCAACGGCAAAATCGCGATCACGACCTCGTCCGAGGAGGCGCGCAAAGCGTTTCTCGCCGGACGCGATCTGTCGGAAAAGTTGCGCATCACCGATTCGCTTCAACACTACGACAAAGCGATCGCGCTCGATCCGAACTTCGCTCTAGCGCACCTTAATCGCGCGCAGACTTCACCAACGGCAAAAGAGTTTTTCGATCATCTGAAACACGCCGTCGCGCACTCCGCGAATGCTTCTGACGGTGAACGAATGCTGATCGAGGCCGCGGAAGCAGGAGCAAATGCCAACCCGACGAAGCAGAAGGAAATTCTCGACAAGCTCGTCGCCGCCTATCCAAACGACGAGCGCGCGCACTTCACACTCGGCGGCTACTACTTCGGCCAGCAGGACTTCACCCAAGCGATCACTCATTACAAGAAAGCGACTGAGCTGGCGCCAAACTACTCGACCGCCTTCAACATTCTCGGCTACGCGTATCGTCAGAACGAGCAATTCGCCGAAGCCGAGAACGCTTTCAAGAAGTACATCGAGCTTATCCCCAACGATCCCAATCCGTACGATTCATACGCCGAGCTGTTGTTGAAGACCGGCAGGTTCGACGAAGCAATCACGCAGTACAACAAAGCGCTGGCCATCGATCCGAACTTCCTGAATTCCTACTTCGGCATCGCCGCGGCCCTGACCTACAAAGGCAAATCCGCTGAAGCGACGGCTGAGTTGCAGAAGATCACGGAGAAAGCTCGCACCGACGGCGAACGGCGCACCGCTTTGTTTGGGCAGATGATCGTCGCCATTGACGGCGGACGCTGGGACCAGGCGCTGGCCGAGGTCGAGAAGCAGTACGCGCTCGGACAAAAGACCAACGACGTTCCCGCGATGGCCGGCGACCTTCAACTGAAGGGGAACATCCTGCTCGAGATGGGCCGTTTCGACGACGCGAAGAAAGCGTTCGACGAGGCGGTGAAGATCATTTCCGCCGACGCCAACTTGTCGCAGCAAGTCAAAGACAATGCGGCGCGCTTCCATCACTACAACCTCGCGCGCGTCGCCGTCCGCAAGGGAGACCTCGCTGTGGCAAAAACCGAGACTGAAACTTTCCGTAAAGGCGCTGAGGCGGCGAAAAACCAGAACCAGATCAAACAGGCGCACGAGTTGGCCGGCATGATCGCACTGGCGGAAAAGAACTACGACGCGGCGATCGCTGAGCTCAACCAGTCGAACCAGCAGAACCCAAACAATATCTACCTGCTGGGCCAGGCTTATGAAGGAAAAGGCGATGCGGCGAAGGCGAAGGAGTCGTTCACCAAAGCAGCGAAGTTCAATTCACTGCCGCAACTGAACTACGCGTTTGTACGCACGAAAGCCGAGAAGGCGATTGCGAGTTAGACCACAGATTACACGGACCGAAATCCGTGTAATCCGTGGTTTATGAGCTAATTCAATAACTGGAACCCGAGGATCTGCTCGAGGATCGTACCGAGGATGCTGAAGCCGCCGTTTGAGGAACGGCCGTAGCGCGAACGGCTGTAGTAGCCGTCTTCGTAACCGCGGCGGAAGCCTTCACGGAAGTAGTGCTGATACTCGCCGAGGTCGACGTAGTAACCGTCGTATCCGTAGCTCGCGTCCTGGTAGGCGTAAGCTTCTTGAGGATTGAAGCCCCAACCGTCTTGCCGATCGGCCTGACCGGCGGAGAAGCCTTCGCGATAACCGTCGTTGATGGCGCGTTTCAACATCTCCGCGCCGTTTTGGTTGGCGTAGTAGTAGTTGCTGCCGCGTTGATAGCGATAGTTGTATGGGCCGTAGTCGTTATAGCGCCACTGCTGCAACCGCAACTGATCGCGGCGCAGTTGTTCGACGTAACGCTGCTGGTATCGCAACTGGTTGAGGCGTCGTTGCTGCTCGAGCAGGCGGTGGCGTTGCTGAAAGAAGTTTTGCCGGCGCTGTAACTCCTGACGGTAGCGCAACTCACGCTGTTGCTGCTCTAAACGCCAGTTACGATTGTTTCGATCGCGCCAGTTGTCATTGCGGTCGTTACGGTCACGCCAGTTGTCGTTGCGGTCGTTGCGGTCGCGCCAGTTGTCGTTGCGATCGTTTCGATCGTTGCGGTCGCGATCGCGTTCCGACTGCCGCTGCCGCAGTTGTTCTTGTTGCTGCTGCTGGCGTTGGATCTGCTGTTGGCGCTGTTGCTGCCAACGTTCTTCACGTTCGCGTGACTGCTGGATCTGCTGCTGACGTCGTTCCTCCCAGCGCTGCTGCTGTTCGCGCGAGCGCTGAATTTGTTCCGGAGTGCGATTCGGGTTCTGCTCCCAGCGTTGTTGCCGTTCCTGCGAACGCTGGATCTGTTGTTGGCGCTTTTCCTCCCAGCGCTGCTGGCGCTCGGCGCTGTTTTGTTGTCGCTCCTGGTGGCGCTGCTCGCGGCCGGCCTGTTTTTCCTGTCTCCGCTCTTCACCGCGGCCGCGTCCGCCCTGTGCGTTGGCGAGGCCGGCTGTCCCCAGCAAGGAGGCGATGATCGCAAGAGACAAGCCTACGTTTTTGATCTTCACTTCTTTCGTTTCCTTTCAGTACTGAAAAAGCGGAGAGAGGTCCGACGCTGCACTCTCGGCAATTGCCATTCCATCATCAAAATGCAAAGAAAATCGCACGTTTTGTGTAGTTGAACGAGACGATATGATTCAGCTATCGACGATATGGTTTAGCAATTGGCCGTAAAACGCGCGCTTTTCCGGTTGGCATGGTCCTTGCCCGCTATTCCCGTGAAAACAAATGTGAGGGGGCAGTAGGCAAAATGAATAACCTAAAAGTGTGGCCGCATCTCACGATCGTCGCGATCGTTTGCGCCTTGGTAGCCGGCGTGGGCGTCGCATGGTGGTTGAAACGCGAGCCAACCGCAGTGGCCAAAGAGGTGCCGAACGCCGCGCGCATCCAACGTGTTGAAGGTGACGTGGCGCTGAGCAATGCTCAAGAGAATACGTCAAACGCCGGCAGCGATCAGTGGATCTCCGCAACCGAGAACCAGCCGTTTTCGGTCGGCGACCGCATCTACACGCGCGACAATTCGCGCGCGAGTCTCGCTTTCACCGGACGCAACTTCGCGCGCCTCAATCCAAACACTTCGCTTGACGTCCTGACGCTGAACGATCGACGCACGCAGTTGGCGCTGCGCGACGGCTCGGCGGTTTTCGACGTCGGTTACCTGGACCGCGGCGATCTGTTTGAAGTGGCGACGCCGTATGGCGCGGTCGATTTCCAGGAGCCAGGTCTTTACAACGTCGGCATCGACAACGGTCAGGTACTAGTCTCCGTGCTGAGCGGACTGGCACAGGTAGTCGGCCTCGACGGCAGTGGACAGATCAGCAAAGGCGAAATGCTGACGCTGATCGGACAGACGGCGGCTGACGTCGTGCTCTCGCAGATCGACGGGCGCGACGCCGGATACCTCGTGGACGATTACTACTCGTACCAGTATCCGCAGTACTACGACGGCCGTTATCGCGATTACAACACCTACGTGAACGATCCCTATTACTTCGATCCGTACCGGCGCAACGTCAGTTATCAGTATGTGAATTCATATGTCCCCGGCCTGTATGACCTCGACTACTACGGCGACTGGCGCAACCTGAACGGCTACGGCCACGCGTGGTCTCCACGCGTTGACGCTGGCTGGATGCCTTATCAGTCGGGTTACTGGATGACGGACTATCCGTATGGACCAACCTGGGTGTCGAGCGAACCTTGGGGCTATGCGCCTTATCATTACGGGCGTTGGGCCTTTGTCGGCGATCGCTGGTACTGGGTACCTGACACCGTAAACACGGCGCCGTCGTACTCACCCGCGCTCGTGGCATTCGTTCCGTTTGGACAGAACGAAATCGGCTGGGTGCCGCTTGGACCAGGCGACGTCTACGTTCCGCGTTACTACAACGCTGGATGGGAGCCGTATTACCTGACTAACGACAACCTGTATCAGCGTGTAGTGAACCTCGGCGTACCGGGTGCGGTCACGGTCGTGCCGGTTGACGAGTTTCTGCGCGGCGACGATTGGAGGCGTGCGCGCAGGGCAGATGCGAGCATGCTGGCGAATGTGAATCCGGTGCTTGATCCGCTGTTGTTCACGCCGCTGCGAAACGCGGTGGTCCATTCAGCGTGGGGACGCGGAAAGAAAGACATTCCTCCAGGCATCGCGAAGAAGCTGGATGACACGCCGGTCGTGACGAGCACCAGGCCCGTTGCGCCGTCGTTCCGCCCTGATCTGGAGCGCAGGATGCGCGTTGAGACTGCTTCGGACCGTGGCAAGGGTCAGAAGTTCAAAGTGAAGGACGAGCGCGGAGGCGGCAAGTCCGTTCAATCCGTGCAAAGACCTGTGGAAACGCAGCCGAATGTCCCACGCGAAACGCGCGTGAATCGCGGCCAGGAAAAACGGCAGGCCGCACAGGCTGAAAGACCTGTGAAACAACAGGTTCAGCAACAGCCACAGCCAAGGCAAACCCAGCCAAAGGCTGAACGTGCTGCTGCTCCAGCCAAGGCCCAACCTAAGGCCGAACGTGTTGCTGCTCCAGCCAAGGCACAACCTAAGGCTGAACGCGTCGCTGCACCAGCCAAGGCACAACCGAAGGTCGAACGTGCTGCGGCTCCAGCCAAGGCACAACCGAAGGCTGAACCTAAAGGTGGTGGCGGCGGTCAAGGCCAGGGTAAGGCTAAAGGTAAAAAACCGTAGCTCACACAGGAACACGGATTCGACGATTCAGTTGAATCCGTGTTCCATTTTTCCTTCCTCAACTCACCTCAATTGTGATAAGAATACGCCCGCTTCAGGAAATCTCCCTGCTTCAGTTCTTTATTCCAACTAAATGACCCAGGAAAGGCGGTTCCTCCATGCAATCAAATAGACGTGCGTTCCTCGGCGGCGTCGGCGCTGCCACTATCGCCGCAGGCGTAATCGCTGTCGACCCATTACGCCAAACCGAAAGCTCCCAGGCCAAAGCTGCGACTGGTTCGAATCAACGCGCCAATCAGTGCGCCAAGCTGCGCCGCGACGCCGCAAACAACGGCCTCGCGTCCACGCCCCAGAATCTTCAACACCCGGACAACAACGACGAAGAGATCTATCCAAACAAACTCGGCAGTTACTCGAAAGGTTTGCCCCACAATAACGACGGCACTGTCGTCGCCAGCGCCTACGACGCACTCGTCAACGCCATCAACAGCGGCCACCCCGCCGACTTCGACGCCATTCCACTCGGCGGCGATCGCGGTCTGACAAACCCGCAGTCGGGCCTCGCGTTCGACATGGAAGGGCCCGACGCGCACGCGCTGATCCAACCACCTGCGCCGGCCTTCGCCAGCCGCGAACAAGCAGCGGAGATTTCCGAAAACTACTGGATGGCGCTGCTGCGCGACGTTCCGTACTCGCAATACGCCGCCAACCCGATCGCCAACGCCGCCGCCGCCGACCTGACTCTTTACGGTTCGGATTTTAAAGGTCCAAAGATCGGCGGCGCCGTCACGACAGCCACTCTTTTTCGCGGCCTGACTCCGGGCGATCGCGTCGGTCCCTATCTCTCCCAGTTTTTCTACCACGACTGCAACTTCGGCGCGAACAAGATCGAACAGAAGATCACGACCACGCTGCCGGGCATCGACTACATGACCGACTTCGCAACGTGGCTCGCAGTCCAACGCGGCTTCAACCAACCGCCTGATGCTTTGGATCCGGTTCCGCGCTACATGCGCAACGGCCGCGACATCGGACAGTGGGTACACATCGACGTACTGTTCCAGGCGTACTTTCAAGCGTTTCTGGTACTCGCCGGTGCGGGCGCGCCTTTCGACGACGGCAATCCATACAACGGCAACCCGAGCCAGATCGGCTTCGGCACCTTCGGTGGTCCACACATCGCGACGCTCTTGTGCGAAGTATCAACGCGCGCGTTGAAAGCCGTTTGGTTTCAGAAGTGGTTCGTCCATCGACGGCTGCGTCCGGAGGTCCATGCGGCCCGCGTTCATCGAACACTCTTCGACGGCGCGAACTATCCTGTCCATCCGGAGATCCTCAATTCGTTCTCTGATAACAACCGGCTCAAAGGTTTCATGCCGGCGGGCAACGCGTTGCTGCCGATGGCGTTTCCGGAAGGATCGCCGACGCATCCTGCGTACGGCGCGGGACACGCAACGGTGGCAGGCGCGTGCGTCACGATTCTGAAGGCGTGGTTCAAGGAAACGACGCGCCTCGTCGACATCGGGCTCGCTCCGTTGCAGCCGACAGACGACGGATTGAGCCTCGTTCCCTATCTGGGATCTGACGCCGGCGATCTAACAGTGGGCGGTGAGCTCAATAAGATTGCCGCGAACGTGGCGCTCGGAAGAGACACGGCGGGTGTTCACTGGCGTTCGGACGCCACGGAATCGTTGAAACTCGGCGAGCAGATCGCGATTGGCATTCTGCGAGACCAGCGCGCTTGCTACAACGAAGTGTTCAATGGATTCAGTTTGACGAAATTCGACGGAACGACTGTTACGGTGTAGTTCGGATCTCGACGACGGCAACGCCGCCGGGTGGGATACGAATAGCTCGAGGGTTCAGAGCGCGATCGGTAATCCAATCGGTCGCGCTCTGAATTTTTGCGTTGGGCACAGCAATCGTGGCCGTGACGTAAGCACTGCGATCTACCTGGGCCATCCCCTGCTGCGTCTTGAAGACGCCGTTGTTGTTGAGCAACGTGACGATCCAGCCATTCGCCGTGCGGTTGATTAAATATTCAACGTCTCCAGTGACCTTAACCGGAGTTATGTCTCCGAAAATGTGAACCAGCATGTGCGCGGCGAAAGGCGTCATTCGTTCGTCCTCGCCGAGCAGATCCGGTAACGCGGATAAAATTACCGATCCATTTCCGACCTTATTCACGGCGACTAACGGATCCCCGTTCGGAGCCGCAATCAACGCCTTGGCGCCTTTCAACTCGAGTCTCTCGTAACGAAACATCTGCCCGGTCAGGTCCTGAGCATCTTCACACCGCGCGCTGTCTGCTTCGGCCATTGCATTCGTAAAGCGAACGCCGAGGAGCTGCGGAGGCAAGTTCTTGATCTGTGCTGCATTCAAAACCACAGTCCCGCCGTTGCGCACATAATCCGTGATTTTCTGTGTCCACTCTGCCGACCAATCAACCCTGCCCCCAACAACCACGGCGCGATATGCATTCAATGGCGACTTCGCGCCGTCCGTCGCAGTCAGCACATCGAACACATCGCCAAACACACCTGAAACAAACGGCTGTCGATCCGCAATCGCCGGTTCGCCTTCGACGACGAGTCCCGGGTAATACGCGACGCCGAACAATTCCCGCAGCGCCCGATCGCCGCGATCGATCTGCGACACTTCAAACGGCCACTGCGGATAGTCCGTCATCTCGAACCCGTGCGCCGGATCGAGCAGAAACGCGATCGGCGTGTACGGCGTCCCGCGATCCGGATGCTTCTCCGCGAAACGCACAAACTCGTCAGTGATCCGCCCCAGCGGATTCAGTTGAAACGGATGCTCGCCCGGCCCCGGTTTGAAAAACTGATCGTGCCCCTGCTCGAGATAGATAGCCGACGCGCCCGACATGTAATAGAGGTAGTAGTTCTTCCGATACCACGACAGCGACGGCCCCATCGTCGCGCCGTAACGCGAGTGATAAAAATGATCGGGCCCGGCGAAGTTCTGCGCCTTCGTAAACGTCGTCGCCGTGTCGCCGAAATTTGGCGCGTGATAATAAAGAAACGCGCCGCCAAACTGTCTTGCCGCTCCACGCGTGAACGCGATCCGCATGCCCGTCATCGGCATCACCGCCGCCGTTTCCATGCCCAGCAGCTTCACGCCCCAGTTCGTCAACGCGTGCGAGAACGACGTGCTCGAGGTCGACTGCGCCGGAATCAGTTTGTCCCACATCGGACCGGTTTCGCTGTGAAACGTATCGCGCCACTTCCGCGACAACGCCTGCGAGTAGAAGTCCTTATGCGCGTCGAGCAGTTGCCGCCGCGTCATCTCCGGCGTGATCTTCAACTCCGCCGGCGCCGACTCCCACACGTACCCGACGCTCTCGCCCGAGATCCAACCGAGAAACTGATCTTTCAGCTCGCCATTCAACAGTTGCCACGCCGCTTTCGCTTCGTCTTCTTTCATCGCGGCGCCGCCGTAGTTGATGAGAATCGCAAAAGGAACTTTGGTCTCGCGCAGGTAACGCAGAAACTGGCTGCCGGGCTTCAGGTACTCGGGAACGTTGTTGATGTAAACAACCGGCACGACGAGTTTCGATTGAAACAACGGCACCTCGCGGGCGCCTTTGTACTTCGCGATGAAAGTTTCGATTGGTTCCGCGTTGAACGGATACAGCGGCCGCTCAGCCTCGGGTTTGTCCAACAACGGCCAGAACTCTTTCGCGATGTTCCACGGCATGAGGAAGTCGCGTCCCGCGATTTTCGGGAGCGCCCACAGTTCGGGAACACGCGCCGGCGCATCGCCGCTCAGCAGCGACGCAAGAGGTTTGCGCGACGTGGACCAACTTCGTAGATAACGGGCGGCGGCGAAGTCCGGCTTCTCGCGTCCTAATGGTTTGAATGCGGTGTCGTTCGTGAGCAGGAAACAGTCGACGTGACGCCGTGCGGGCGCGGCTTTCTCGATGTTGATCGAAACTCGCGCCGGTCCTTTCTTCAACGACACTGTCGCCGAGTCCCAGGTGAAAGCCCAACCCCAGTACAAACTGACTTCATCATGCGGATCGACGACGTCTTTCACGCCGAACTCGTGACGAAAAACCTCCGCGCCATCCTGCGCAATTGTCAGGGTGAAGTTCTCGCCCTTGTCGGCCCAATCGGCATAACGGATCCAGAGCGCGTATGGTCCGGCACGCGGCACTTCGAGATCCTGGTAGAGCGTCGCTCGCGTCTCGTCGGCGCTGGCCGCGGCTGAGTTCCACTCACTCTCACCGCCCTGCGTCCACTCGGCTGAAACGCCTGGTCCATTCATTCCCCAACCCGGCGCTTTATCGCGCGACAGGTTCAGGTACGACGGATTCAGCATCGGCGCGCCGAGTTTGCCGGTCGTGAAGCCGCGCATGTTCTCCGCTTCGTACCAGAGATACTCGGGAGCAGACTTCGATTGTGAATAGAGAGTTGTGGTCGAGAGAAGCAGAACGATCCACAGGTTTCGCAGCTTGGCGAAACCTGTGGCCGAGAGCGTTATCCGAGCGCTTCGAGACATTCACTAAGCGTGCGTTGACGGCAAGTAAACATCGGTGTGTCGCGCAGCGTGTAAGAGCTGGCCTTGGTCTCGCGCAGTTCCTGGACCAGGTCGAGAAAGTCGGAGGGATAGTCGGTTTCGAAGGCGACGACGAACTCCTGATCGTCGAGACCAAATGAATACGTGGTGTGCAGTTTCACCGATCGGTACTTCATGCCGATGCGGATGTGCTCGTCCATCATCTCCTGCCGCTGTTCCGCGGGCCGCGAGTACCACTCACGCGTCTTCACGAACGGATAAACGAAGAGATACTGCGACTTGCCGGGAACGATGTGCAGCCGATCCTCGACGTGCTGGGGATTGTCTTTGTCGATGTACATCGAGCGCTTGGTCATGGAGAGAAACGACTGCGACGGTTCGATGTATTTCGCCATCTCGGTGCCGTTCATCCGCGCGGTCATC
>Ga0075430_100006015_pt1 | contig 10238 bp, 9 predicted proteins | sample RhiMetdeltSRZDD4_FD_75294 | JGI IMG/M metagenome (GOLD analysis project Ga0075430, IMG submission 75294) | Populus rhizosphere microbial communities from Tennessee, USA - Rhizosphere MetaG P. deltoides SRZDD4 | ecosystem: Host-associated > Plants > Roots > Rhizosphere > Soil | place: USA...
CGCGCTTCAATCCATTCGGCGCGGATTTTCGGAAGTCCCTCACGCACGTCATGGCCCATGGGTCCGCTGGTGTCGTAGAGACGGATGTGGCCGGGGTCACCGGCAAGCGTGACCTCACGCATGGGTATCCGCAGCGCCGCGGAGTCTCCGTTCGGGAGTAACTCAACGGTGCGTTCTTCGTAGACTTTTCGGGAACCTGGATAAGAGGCGCTGAAATCCATCATGTTCGCTGGCCGGCAGGCAGGATCGCCCAACTCAAATTATAGCGCCCGGCGGTGCGAACGACGGGTTGGCGTCGAGGCACTGCCAGACTGAGCAGGTGGCGACCGAGACCCTTGTGGCGCGAGGCAACCTGCGTTGTAATGCCCTCATGCGACGACTGTTGCTCTGCGGTGTGGTGGCGGCAGCCTCGGTGACCGTGGTCGCCCAGACCAAGCCCCCTGCGGGAACGCCAACCCAGGGACGGCCAACCGCGCCAGCGACACCGGTGCAGGCAAGGCCAGCCACGCCGACAGCCCCGACCCCCACGCCGCCGGCCAATCCGCCAGCGCCGGCCGCGCCGCGTCGGCCAGCCGTGGCCGCTCCGACTGGGCGGGGAGGCGTCGCCATCACGGTGACGGACATGAGCGGGGCACCCCTCCGCGACATTCGCGTTCAGGCGGTCGGTCCCACCGAAAGGGGTGGCACCACCGACGGCAGCGGTCAGTTGAGGATCACCGGCATGCAGGCAGGTACCTATCGCCTGCGCTTCACGAGTGACGCCGTGGTTGAGTTCGAACGGGAGGTCGTCGTCCGTGGTGGGCCGAACACCGAGGTGGATGTATCGCTGCGGCCAGCGCCTCCGCCCGTCGTCGTGACGGTGGCCGCTCCCGCGGCTGCTCCAGCGCCTGCCGCCGTCGCACCGCCGCTCGGACCCGTCGGCGAGCCACAAGCGCTGACGATTCAGAGCCTTCCCAATGGCGACTTCATCAGGAACGAGCCGCGAAAGGAAACGTTGCTCGCCTGCAGTGCGAACACGCGCACGACACTGGTGCAAATGAACCAGGAGCAGGCATTGCGCCTTTACGAGGGCGCCGACGTGACCTACTACGTCGTGGCCGGTGAGGGGACGATCAAAGTTGACGGACGTGACATCGCCGTCGAAGCCACGAGCTTCGTCTCCATCCCCCGTGGAACACGGTTCGGCGTGACTCGGAAAGGCCGACGGCCGCTCATCATGGTCATGCAGTTGAGCGGCGAACCCTGCGAGCAGGCGAAGTAGCCGCCTCTGGCTTACGGCTCGTAAACAAACGACAGGGCCCGCGCGCCGTCGCGCAACCCCTTCGCAGCGTCGACGCGAATTGTCCCGGGCATTCCGGGAACACGCGCCCGAAATCCTATTCCGACGTCTGCATCGCGAACCGCTGGGCCGATCAGGCGTTGAGCCGTTCGTCCAAAGTCGGCGAAGACGGCCGGACCGAATTGCGCTCCGCGCCTTTGCCACACTCGCTGCGCCTCCACCGAAGCCGCCACGACACTCTGACCCATCTGAGACGCCACATACCTGCCACGCCTGAGGAGGGGATGCGCGCGCAGGAGCGTGGCCCGCGCGTGGCCAGTGTCACCGGCAGGCCAGATGTCATAGGGCGCTCGAGACGACACACGCGACGTTACCGCCCGCGCCTCGAATACGTAGCGGCCCTCTCGTATGGCGCGCACCCCTCGAAGAGACAGATCGACAGCGCCGAATCCGTCGTCCCCAAGCCACGACTGCCCCCGCCCATGCAGCCTCACGCCGTCACCGAGCGTCGCCACATCGACGGTGGCCTGGACGGTTCCGAAACGCCCGCGGCCGATCCATCGATCGATGCCACCGCCGGCCTGCCACCTCAATCGCCCGCTCTGCCAGGCGCTCAGGACTACGCCCGCCGAATCGTGGCGGAATGTCTCCAGCGCGGGTACCGTGAACGGCTGTCGTTCCGACGACGCCTGCACGCCCCACAGGCCACCCCACGGCGCCGGGGCGAGCAACCCGGCGCTGTAGCGAGGACGGTCTGGCCAGAATCTCCATCCAAGCTCGATACGATCACCTTCGCTCGTCATGGGACCCAACGCCACACGTACCTCACGCGTGATCATGGCGCGGCCGCCGATGATCCCAAGCGCGATTGGAGTGCGCGGCACCCGGTCGCGTTCCGCAACGGCCACGCGTACGTCGGCCAGCCCACCAGGTTTTGGAACATAGGTCACTGACGTACGCGTCATGGCCGGCCAGTCTCCAAGCTGACGCTCAGAGCGGCGCAGACGATCGAGCGTGACAACATCGCCACTCTCGAGGAACGTCAGCTCCTCGACAACCCGCTCACGCGTTCGGCGAAGCCCCTCCACCTGAATCAGATCGAGGCGTGGCTGGTCCGCGGCATTCCACGCGGCAAGCGCACCGCGAGCATCGTTCGTCACGAATCGCGCCGTCGCCAGCAACCGCCAGGCGTACGAGTCGCCGGGACTTTCGTTCACGACCACCGATGCAAGCTCCAGCACCTCCGGCCACCGCCCTTGCAGCGCTCGAAGGCCCGCCAGTTCCCGTACCGCTGCGTTGCCCGGACACCCGATGGCGCTCGTGAGCGTTCGCTCTGCGGCGTCAAGGCTATTTGCCTGGGCTTCCGACACACCGCGTGCGACGAGCCCATCACATGACAGTGACTCAGTTGGCGCTGTTACGATGGCAGGCTCTGACGGACGGGTCGCCGGTGCTTCGGACGCAGGGCCGGCACCGGGTGTGACGGACAGCATCCAATCCCGGGTCGCACGCCAGCGTCGTTGGAACTCCGGCACCGCCATCACCCGATATGGCACCCGTGCGGGGTCGTGTAGGACAACACCTCGATCGTGCCAGCCAACGACAACGACGTAGTGATAGGTGCCGGGTCGATCCTGGATCAGCGCGATGACCGGACGCCCAGCCTGAAGTTCACGCACGATCGCAGGCTCGTCGCCTTCGACCGCCACCGCGTTCCAGCCACGGGCAATGAGATCGGCGCGCAGCGCGTCGGTGCGAATTCCGGCGGCACTCTGGTCAACGAGGCTGGCAAAGCTCTCGGCCGAAAGACCTTGGGCCCCCCAATAGCGGAGCACCATCGCGGCGGCCGCGCCACCGCACAGAGCCTCGGACTGGGAGAGATACGGAACGTTGAGGAGAGAGAGCGTCTGCGCGGCCGCAGGAGCGACCGTCAGGAGAAAGGTGGCGAGCAGCACACGGACAGCCCGGAGCATTGAGTCAGCTCCGCCATCCGCATACCGCCCGCCAGCCAGCACGCTACTTCAAGGCAACAATCAGCAGGATCAGCACCAGGAGGCCAACGATGAGGAGGGTCGTGTTGATCGTAACCCTTGATTGTCCTCCCGCCAGCGCCTCATCGACGACGCGAGCCTGACTCGCAACGCCGGCGAGACTGGTGGCGTCCATCGCGTTCACAGCAGTAGCGGCCGAGCGCAGGTCGATTCCGGCACCTGCCGCCACCGCTTTCACATCGGCGCGCTCGAGGAGTCGTTCGACAAAGGCACGATCGGCGTCAGATGACGAGACGTGCCGTTGCACGGCGGCGTCGAGAGTCGACGGCGACGCGGTGTGCGCCGTCTGCGCAACCACGCGGGGTGCCGCGACAAGGATTGAGACCATAACGGTCAGTACACAACCGAACATTCGCATGCGCAACGCTCCTCCTGAACAAGGCCCGTGGACGTCTTCGAGCGGGCCGCCGGGCAGCCGGATTCATGATACAGCCGATAATGGCTGACGGTACAACACGTGACCCACACTTCGCCCTCGAGCCTTTCCGCACGCGCGAACGACGACCGCCTGTCTTCGTGGCTGCAGGCGCTCGAAGCCCGGCACCTTGCCAATCTGAGGTTCGCGGAGGTTACGCGCGCACTGCGCGCCCTCTCGAGCGCCTACGTAGAACGACGACGGGACGGCGGGCCACGGGCGGCACTCGACAGCGCTGGCAAGCGCGCCGCATTCGCGTTGTTCTACGCGCCGCTTCACTTCATTGCCACGACCTGCGTCGTCCAATCGCTCGAGGCAGAATCACCAGCACCGAACCAGATTCTGGACCTCGGCTGCGGGACCGGAGTCGCCGGCGCGGCATGGGCGCTCGCAAGCGGCTCCACTCCAGGCATTTCCGGTATCGATCGACATCCCTGGGCGGTCGAAGAAACGCGGTGGACCTACGCACAGTTGGCGCTTCGCGGGCGAGCAAGCACGGGTGACATTCCTGCCCGTCCACGCATCAAGCCCGGCGACGCCATTGTCGCAGCGTATGTGCTCAACGAATTGTCGGATCCCGCGCGCCGGACGCTGGAGGACACGCTCGGGCGCCTGGCGTCGGAGGGCGTCCGTGCCCTCGTTCTTGAGCCCATTTCACGGCAGGCGGTGCCATGGTGGAACAGCACGGCCGAGCGCCTGCAGAGCGCGGGATTCCGCGCCGATGAGTGGCGGTTCGACATCGAACGACCCGCCCTCGTTCAGAAACTGGATGAAGCCTCTGGCCTGGATCACCGAACGGTTACACTGCGTTCCCTCTATCATCCATAGGCGAAGGACAGGCCAGCGGCGCCGTGGCCCGCAGGCAGAGACGTAGAACAGGCGCGAACGGGAGGACACGATGGGAAAAGAATTTCGTCAGTTCATCGCCCGGGGCAACGTCGTCGATCTGGCGGTGGGCGTAATCATCGGCGCGGCGTTCGGCAAGATTGTGACGACGCTGGTCGAGGGCATCATCATGCCGCCCATAGGTCTCATCCTCGGGCGGATCGACTTTTCGAGCATGTTCTATGTGCTCGATGCAAGCAAAGGCTTACCGGCCTCGCTTGCCGACGCAAAGGCCAAAGGCATTCCTGTCATCGCCTACGGCCAGTTCATCAACGAGATCATCGGATTTCTGGTGGTGGCGTTCGCGGTGTTCCTGCTGGTCAAGCAGGTAAACCGGATCAAGGGAGTGCTAGAAGCACCAGCTCCGGCTCCGGTGCCAGTCACAAAGGACTGTCCCTTCTGCGCATCGGCCATTCCAGTCAAGGCCACGCGCTGTCCGTTCTGCACCTCGCAGCTTTGACACTTCTGCGGCCAACCTGAGGTGCCGACCTACTCGCTCACCGACCCGGTTGCCGCGACCTTCGTCGTCATTCCTGTGGCGCTTGTGCTCCTGCTGCTCTGGGCAACAGCGGTGGCCTATCGCCAACGAGGGGCGGCGCTCATCGTCACCCTCGTCGGTGTCTGTGCCGCGCTCTGGATGGGCGGCACGTGGACTCTCGCCTCGACTGGCGTCTTGAGGCGTTGGGATGCCACGCCTCCGCCTTTCGCGGTTCTGGTCGTCGCCATCTTCGTGCTCGCGGGCACGCTGGCATGGTCGCCGTTCGGGCATCGGCTCGTCACAGCGATTCCGTTGTGGCTGCTGATCCTCATCCAGGCATTCCGCTTTCCCCTCGAACTCGCGATGCATGCGATGTACGAGAGAGGGGTGATGCCAGCGCAAATGAGCTATTCGGGCCGCAACTTCGATATCGTCACCGGCGTCAGCGCAGTGATCGTGGCGATCGTTGTCCGCGCGGGCGGCGGGCGCCGCCTTGCCAAAGCGTGGAATGTGCTGGGGTTGCTGCTCGTGCTGAACGTGACAACCGTTGCGCTCCTCTCGACGCCACGGTTCCGCTACTTTGGCGACGACAACCTCAACACCTGGGTGACCTACCCACCGTATGTCTGGCTGCCGGCCATCATGGTGCTTGCAGCGATCTCGGGACATCTATTGATCCTTCGAGCGTTCAGGACTTCAAAGTTCCCGGGCTGACCTGCCGATGGGTTGTACAGACGCGTCCAGCAGGAGCGTGCTGCCCGAATAACGCGGCGAGTGGAGGTCTATGGAGCCACTACGGGAACTGCTCGGTGTCGACCAACGGCGGGCCCTCGAGTTCTTCGTCCTTGGCTTGAAGGACGTCTCCGAAGCCACCGTTGACAGGCAGGAGCTCCTTTACAACGCGAGTGTGCTGGCCCATTACGCGCAGGTCTCTACGCATTCCGACACCGAGATTCCTGCACCCGCCGACCTGCGCACCGTCTTCGAACAGTTCGTTGTGAACACCAACGTGCCGTACGACAGCGTGATCATGGAAACGGCTGGCGCGCAGTGCCTGTTGCTCGCCGGGTTCTTCGAGGATCAGATGCGCGGGCGGCACAGCATTCGCTGGTATGCCGAGCTTGGCGCAGGCTTCTTTTCACGCGCAGCGTCTCATCAGGAATCCCGGGAGAAAGCGCGCCTGCTCACCATGCTCGCTCGGCACTTCGAGCCGTGGCGCCAACGACACGCGCGGCTCAGTCGCGAACTTCGCGATCAGGCCTATCTGCTTACACCACCCACATTGCGGCCGATGTAACGACGTGGCGCGAACCTTGTCAGGTTCGCGAAGCGAGTCTGACAAGACTCGGCCCACGCCCGCAACGTGTCACTGCAGCGGGCGACCCGCACGAAACAGCAGATCTGCCGCGACGAGAATCACGTTCCGAAGACGCAACGGCCAGTCATCACACTCAGTCAGACACTGGCGCACGATCGCGGCAGCGGCCGGCGATGCGTGGCCGCCCAGCACTGCCTCTGCCCAGCGGGCTGGAAAGAAGATATCGCCGGTTTGCTTGATCTCTGGCAACAGCGCAAGGCCTGGACGGATGAACCGTCGCGCATGCGCTTGCCTGAGCGGATGACTGAGGTACGACATGGCCGTCAGCACCCAGGGCTCGCGCGCCCTGGCGCGCCGATCTCCGAAACGCGTGAACGTCGCCTCTCGTTCAGATGCATCGCTCGAGAGTGCCGGAGCGATGAACGTGAACCGTGCCCGACGTTCAGGATCCTGAATGCGTTCGCGCTGCACATCGAGGATCTCACGCCAGTTCGCCACCGACCGGACGGCCAGCTCGAACGCCAGCGTTGTCTCATCGCCTTCGCTCAACGGCAACCCCGCCACGCTTTCTTCACGTCGCCAGAGGCGCTCCAACTGGGCGCACCCTTCACCTGTGATCGTTACCTGACGCAAGGCGGCGAACCAAGACGCACGCTCCGTGGTCGTGCGCGCACTTCTCAGCCGCTCGGCAACACAGCCCTCGAGGGCCGCTGCCATGTCGTCACGCTCGGTAACCGACAAGAATGTCCAGAACGCGCGCACTGCAGTCGACAGCAGCCGCTCGATGTTCTGCCCGTCCGTCTCGCGCGCAAGCGCGCGAACCGCAGTTCGGAGAAACGCGATGGCTGGAATCGAGCCTTCCAATAGTTCGTCCCACAGCGTCACCCACGCAACGCCCCGCGTCAGGGCGTCCGGAACGTGCTCCACATGATCGAGCAGCCACTGGCAACTCGTGCGATCGAGCGGAAAGCGGCCGTAGCCTAAGCCGTCGCCGCCGGCGAGCACATACGACGGCCGCTCGCCGACGACCGCGGCAGTGGTCATCTCATCGCGTAAGGTCAGGGGCACGTGCTCGATCCGATCGGCATAGCCAAGCGCCACGTCGATGCGTTGTGGCCAGATACGCCCTCGCGCAGCCGGATCGCTCGCACGGCAAACCAGGCCGGCAAGACGCCCCCCGGGACCGAGGCTGGTTTCGACTCTCACGATTGGCCGCCCGGCCTGGTCGATCCACGCGGAACTCCAGGCCTCGAGGTCGGTGTCCGCGCCTGACGTGAGATGCGACAGCAGGTCATTCCACGTGGCGTTTCCAAACCGATGCGCGCTCAGATATCGGCGGACCCCGTCGCGGAATCGATCCTCCCCAAGGATCAGTTCGAGTTGACGAAAGACAATCGGCGCCTTCAGATAAATGATCGGTCCGTAAAGCTGCCCGGCATCGGACAGGTTCTCGAGCGGTTGGCGTATCGCGTTGGGGCCCTCGCTGCGGTCCACCGCGTACGAAGACGGATAGTTCGCGAGGAAGAAACGAAGGGCATGGTCCTGGTCGGGGAACACCTTCGCCAGCACCTTTTCTGCGACGAAGTTCGCGAATACCTCTTTCAGCCACACATCGTCGAACCACCGCATCGTCACCAGATCGCCGAACCACATGTGCGCTGTCTCGTGAGCGATGAGCGACGCTCGCGTCAGGTATTCGTGCTCGCTCGCTGATGACTCGAGGAGGAGGCGCCCCGCGTTGTAGAAGATCGCACCTGGGTGCTCCATGCCCGAAAACTGAAACGAGGGGACGAGCACCGTGTCGAACTGACTGAACGGATATGGGATTCCGGTATACGACTCCAGCCACGACAGCGCGCTCGCATGAAGGTCGAGGATCGCGTCGAGGTTCCCGTCGATCAGCTTGCGGTCATGCTCGCGGTGCCAAACGCGAAAGAGCCGTCCGTCTCGGCTGCCGTGTTCAACGGCGAGCAGCCCCGCGGCGAAAGCGAACAGATACGTGGCGAGCGGCTCGGTTTCGCGAAAGCGCACGCGATGCCTGCCTTCGCTTGCCGCATCCGTGTCGATTGGTGTGTTCGACACCGCTTGCCACCCCGCTGGAATATCGAGCGTCAGCGTAAATCGCGCCTTGAGATCGGGCTGGTCGAAGCAGGGGAACGCAAGACGCGCCCGCGCGGGCACGAAGAGCGAATACACAAGGTCCGCTCCACGATTGAGAACGGAAGCGTCCGATATGAAATCGAACACCACGACGTTTTCACCGGGGCGGATGACGTCAATCGGAACGACGATGTGTTCGCTGGCGAGCGTTGGCACCACGTCCAGGCCGCCCACACGCGTCGCCCGCAAAGATGTCTGGGCGGCGGCGAAATCGAAGACAACCTCGTGCGCCGTCGGTGTGGTGAATCGCACGGCGATCCGTCCGGTGACAGGATCGGCCACGTCCGCCGACAGCGTCAGTTCAAGGGAGTAGCTGATGTGACTCAGCATCGCGGCGCGGGTACGCGCCAGGGCGAGTGACACCCCGGGCTCGAGCGCGGGGTCATGAGGCTCCATGGTCACACCGGGAAACGGTACCCCAACAGCCCGGCCCCGGTAGAATGCTCCGTGTGACGAATGCCCTCGGACGGCTTGCGCCCGCGGCGCTGCTGGTCGCGCTTCTCGTGGCGCTCAGTCCTGACGTGCCGACGGCGCAGGGCGTAGTGACAGTCCGGGGCCGCGTGACGATTGGAATTCCGGTCTCAACCCAGCGTCCTGTCAACACTTACTCGCGGGCCGCGCGAGAGGTGACGCTAGCGCCAGTCTCCGAGCTTCGCAACGTCGTCGTATACCTGAAGGACGGCCCTCGCATCGATGTGGCTCCCACGCGAGCCGAGATTCGCCAAGTGAATGAGACGTTCATCCCACGCGCAGTGGCAGTGACCGTTGGATCCGAGGTGAGTTTCCCCAACGGCGACCCGTTCTACCACAACGTTTTCTCGCTCTCGCGTCCCCGTACATTTGATCTTGGACGCTACCCCACCGGACAGACGCGGACGGTTCGATTCGACAAGCCCGGACTGATCAAGGTGTTCTGTCAGATTCACTCCCACATGTCGGCATCGGTGATGGTGTTCGATCACCCGTGGTTTGCCGTTCCTGACGGAGAGGGGCGGTTTGAACTGAATGACGTGCCACCTGGCGCGCGCAGCCTCGTGGCGTGGCACGAACGTCTCGGCGAGACTGCGGTCAGCGTGCGGCTTGACGCGGGTCGAGCGTCCACGGTGGATTTCGTGCTGCCCGTTCCGCAACAGTGATCGTGCTGGTCTCCCACAACGACCGGGCACGTTCTCCCCTTCTGACCGCGCCGCTGATCGCAGCCGTCTGCTTCACCCTTGTCCACGCAGCCCCGGCGGTTGCACAGCAGAGCCAGCCATCGCGCCTGGCCGTGGACACCGTTGCCGCCGTCGACGTGTCCGTCACTGATGAGGGCGACGCCGCCACCGGACTCACCGCCGACGCGCTCATCTCCGTTGAGCTCGGCCGAGGTGTCGAGTTCATCACGCGTCCCTTCCTGCAGCGACTCGCGAGCACGGGCGAATGGAACGCTCAGTTGTGGCTCGCGGCGATGCGATATGAATATGGCGACAAGGTTGCGGTGCGCCTTGATGCCGGGTACATCCCGTCGCCCATAGGGATGGCGAATCTGATGCTGCGGCCACACACGAATCCAACCATTGCCCTGCCGGCATCACTCTTCGCGTCGCTACCGCTCGTGGATGCTGGAGGCCCACGGACGACATTGCTCGGCGCGGTCTATCCCCTCGGCGTCT
>Ga0075430_100006017_pt1 | contig 10237 bp, 4 predicted proteins | sample RhiMetdeltSRZDD4_FD_75294 | JGI IMG/M metagenome (GOLD analysis project Ga0075430, IMG submission 75294) | Populus rhizosphere microbial communities from Tennessee, USA - Rhizosphere MetaG P. deltoides SRZDD4 | ecosystem: Host-associated > Plants > Roots > Rhizosphere > Soil | place: USA...
TTGTCGGTCATACGACAGCGGGAACGCCCAGCCCAGCAGGTTCCGAAGGGTATCGCGGCCGCCGTCCCCGCAACCCCCGCAAGGTGACATCGCACCATTGGTGGCCATCGTGACTCCCGCTTCCTCCACTTTATTCTTTAGGCCTGAGCTGGATGACTTTCTCCACGCGCCGATCGGCATGGAGAGGAATGAAATGCCGCTCAGCGTTCTCTCGGCGCTTGCCCGGCTGGGCCTCGATCCTTGGAAGGAGGCAACCGAACTATCCGAGCTTCCCAGCGACTCCGCTACGCACAGATTGGCAGCGCTGATCATGCGGTTGCCGGGCGGGCGATGGACGCAAGCGGATTCGAAAGGAATTGCTCATCGCTTGATCGAGCTCCTGCCCCGACGTGGCAGTCCCGCCGTGCCGTTGATGGAGAAGGCGCACGGCATTCCTCGGATGACCACAACCCCAGCGGCGAAATTGCTGCTCTGTGCCGTGTTCGTGGGCATTGTCCTCATCGGTGCAGCGAGCTGCGAGCCGGCGTCCGGAGCCGATATGGCCGCGTCACGGACGATTGAGACCGTACCTCATCCCATGCATTGGGACGTTCCGAGGCTGGTCCATGATTGTCTTGTACCGCGTCTCATAGCGCCATGTTCTTGACCCTGTCTTCGAGCTCGACCTCCTTGGTGACAGTGACGCCGTCCTTGGTCGAGCGCGGCGCGGCGTACCACCTCTCGAGAATGACGTTACGGCCCTTGAGCCCGAGCGTGATCCGGACGCGTTGGCGAGAATGTCTACGCTGCGCAACATGCGGCGTGCGGGCATCACCGGAAAGGCGAAGGGAGCTCTCAGAGGCTCCGTGGGCGTCTCATGTCGCCACCCTAGGTCGCCAATTCTGAGATACGCTTGCTGCACTCGTCCGCGAGGTGTCAGAAGTCGGCGCTGCGCCGGACGGGCGGATGCATGCAACGGCATGGGGGTCAGGGAACAAAGAAACCCCGCGAGCGTCGCGGGGGTCGAGAGCGTCGAAGACGTGGCGTTACTCGTTGATGACGAACACGATCGAGTTGTCGTCTGGATCGACGATCGCCACCGCGTTGTCGCCGCCGGCGATGATGTACCGATAGCGTTCCAACTCGGGCAGCCGCCGCAGCACATCTTGAGGGAAAGCCAGCAACTCAGCGTCCGGCGGCACCTCGGCGCCGAGCGCAAGGCGCACGCGCACATTGATCGTCCCACCCCTCGGCACGTTGGCGAAGATGAAGCGCGTCTGCTCGTCGGACAAAGCAAGCTCCGCTCTGTCAGCACGATCGGCGCGCTCGGATCCGGACGAGATCACGTCGATTACCAGGTAGGTTCGCTCATCGACGATGCAGATGGTGTCGTCCTCGAGCACAATGTAGCTGTATCCGCGGTATTCCGGTGCGACCACGAGTATCGCGACGGGAAGCGGCCGCAGGCGCACCGAGCGGGGGATCGCGGTGCCGACGTTTGCCGCCATCTTGATCCTGGTTTTCTCGATGCGCGTCTTGGTCAGGCTCTCACGCACGCTCGTACGCTGCTGCTCGGTAACGAGAGCCCGCTTGCCCGGCCTCGGCTGCTCAGCGGAGTTCGGCAGGTCTCGGCCCTTGTCCTGCGTGGACTTCTGCCGGTCCTGGTCGCGCTGCGGGCCTTCGGTGCTCTTGGGGCGATCCTGTGCCTGCGGCTCGGTTGCCTGCCGATCCTTGCGCCGCTCCGGGTTGTCGGTACGCTTGGAACGATCGATCGGCGTCGGTTCAACAGACTTCGGCAGATCGGCATCGTGCTTCGGACTCTCGGTGCTTTTCGCGCGATCCGACGTTCGCTCCTGCGCCTTTTGCTGCCGGTCGCTGCTCTTCGGTCGATCCATCGCCTGGGGCGGGCCGGCCTTTTGGTGCTCGCCGCCGGCGTCCGCCCCCGTTCGCTGCGGGGCTCTGGGCTCGGCCTGCGGCGCCTGCGCCCTTCCAGGTTGCGTCGCTGCCGGACCTTTGCCTTCCGCAGCGGGCCCCTTGCCCTGGTCGTCTTGCGTCTCTGCGTTCCCGATCGCCACCGCGCCAACGAGCGTCATAGCGGCAGCGGCGCCGATCAATAGGTATCTCATCGCGGATTACTCCTGTTGCTGATGTGAGATGGTCTCCGGCAAGAGCACACGAGAAGGGCTGTGCCGCCAAGGGCCGGAAAGTACCCAAGGTCGCGGCGTTCGCCATGCACCGATGCCTCGATTGTCGCGTCAGTGCGATGGCAAATGCCCTCGGGAAGCACCTTTCGTACGTATTCCTCAGAAGGGCCACAGCGCGGGTAGGTGGAACCGAAGCCCATTTTGGTTCGGTGACAGGGCGCTTCCCTCCCGAGGCTCGCCCGCACGAACTCCTCGGCCGAGCGCGTCGGCTCGCCTGAGAGCGCTTATCGCGCGTGACCGACTCGGAGCCCGAGGTGGTGGCGGACAAGTCGCGTCCTGGTGAGCGATAGTCCCGGGAGTGGCGCCAATGCGTGCCGCGTCGTCCCGGGCAAATTGGATTCGCTGTTCAGCCGTTATGCGCAAAACCACACCGGACCGACGAGTATGCAGCCACGTGAGCGCCAGTCAGCCGGCAGGTGGCCGTGGCGGCGATAGTGACTGAGCGCGTGACTGTAGCGCCGGCCAGGTGTGTAGCGGCGATCCCACCCTTGCCGATGCGCGCGCCTTTGGTTCGTTGAATTGGAGCTGCACGGAGTCAACCGGCATGGTCGTCTTGAGTTGCGCCAGCGGGGGTGCGGTGCGCGCTGCCGTGGCGGAAACGACCGCCAGAATCGTCACTATGGCTGCCGGTGCAAGAGCTTTCAGCATGGGACAATGTCCCCTTCAGCGCCGCCTCGTAAGAAGCGACGCAATTTCTTGTTCAGTTGTTGTGGGTTGATGAGATGGCAACCAGAGTGGTAACGGGCCGCACACCGATGGGCTCCATATTCATCGCGGCACGTACGGTTGCGCATCGTCGAAGCATCGATTTCACAGACCGTCGAGGCGACATTCAGGGGCCGTTGTTTATTACTTCTCGCGGCTGCCGAAACCGAGCGCGAGTGTCTTTGGTCGGCAGGCGGACGGAAGGCTCACCTGAAGCCGCGTCGGCTAAGTGTCGTGCCGGCTCGTGGGCAAGCTGAGTAGATTCCGAGTCTGGCCACTCCTCCCTCCTCCGCCTAGCGAGCTTGCAGCATGCATTCGACGAGAACGTTGTGGACTGGCCCGCGCAGAAGCGCAGCTCGTTCGATCTGAAGGGTGGACCCGAGGTGAGCAGGCTTCGCTTCGCCAGTGTCGCGACACTCGCAGGCGCGCTCATCGTCGGCGCCGCCCTCTACCGCGCGTACAGCCCCTCCGCCCCTGCTCAGGGGGCCGCGTCCGATCGCAATATCTCACGCAAGGGCGGCCCCATCGGACGAGCTGTGCCGGTTATCGTGGTCAAGGCCGAGGCCAGGAACTTCGTAATTCGGCGCCGCACCATCGGCATCCTCGAATCGCCGGCAATCGTCATTGTCGGCTCTCGCATCGACAGCCAGGTGCTGGAGCAACACATCTCTGACGGTCAGCTCGTCAGGAAGGGCGATCTGCTCTTCACCCTCGACGATCGTGAGATCCAGGCCCTAATAGCCCGCGACCAGGCGCAGCTCGCAAAGGACAACGCGGCGCTGGCGCAGGCCGCCGGCGACCTGGGGCGCAAGCAAGAGCTGCTCGCCAAGCAGGTGGCCCCGCAGCAGCAGGTTGATCAGGCGATCTCGGCCTACAAAGCCGCCCAGCAGACGGTGGAGGCCGATCAGGCCGTGCTGCAAGCGGACCGGCTGAAGCTTGGATACGCCAAGCTTGAGGCGCCCATCACCGGCCGTGTCGGTGCCATCCGCGTGACGCCGGGCAACCTGGTAGGGGTGAACGATACAGCCGGCTTGGTTACGATCACCCAGATCAAGCCCATCCGTGCGGGCTTCACCCTGGCCGAGCGGGACCTTGCCGCTTTGCGTAGGGCGTCTGCCGCTTCGTCGCCTGCGGCCGTACGGGTCTACGCGCCCGGGACCGACGAGGCCCTGGCCACGGGCACGCTCAATTTCGTGGACAGCAGCGTGGACTCTTCGTCCGGGACCATCGCGGCCAAGGCGAAATTCGCCAACGAGAAACTCGAACTGTGGCCGGGGACCTACGTCGACGTCGAGATCGATCTCGACGTCCGCCCCAACACCGTGATGATCCCCGCAGTTGCCGTTCAGAGCGGACAGAAGGGCCCGTTCGTGTTCGTCGCCAGGGATGATCACACCGTCGAGATGCGCAACATCGAGCTTGCCGGCGTCGAGGGCAATCTCGTTGCGATCTCGAAAGGCCTGGAGGGAGGGGAACGGGTTGTCGTCGAAGGACAGCTGCGCCTGACCGACGGCGCACGTGTGACAGAGACCGCACTGGACGGCGAGGCGCCCGACGCCAAGCAGCATCAGCAGAGGAGGAACGCCAGAAGCGCTTCTGGCAGCGGGGCTGCGGAATGAATATCTCAGAATTCTGCATCCGCCATCCGGTTGCGACGACCCTGATGTCGGCCGCCCTGGTGACCGCCGGCTTTTTCGCCTACTTCCTTCTCCCGGTAGCAGCCCTGCCGCGAACGGAGTTTCCCGTCATCAACGTATCGGCATCTTTGCCCGGTGCCTCACCCGATACGATGGCAAATGCGGTGGCGACGCCCCTCATCAAGCAATTCTCGACCATATCCGGCATCGACACGATCAGCGCCACGAGCGCGCTCAGCTCCACTTCGATCGCCATACAGTTCAATCTCGATCGCGACATCGACAGTGCGGCAGCGGACGTGCAGTCGGCGATCGCACGCGTGCAGCGCCGGCTTCCGACCGAGATGACGGAGCCGCCGAGCTACCGCAAGGTCAATCCGGCGGATGCGCCCATCCTGATCCTGACGCTGCGAAGCGACCTTGCGCCCCTGCCCGAGATGGATGCCTTCGCGCAGCAGGTGATCTCGCCCGCCCTCTCTACCATCGACGGCGTGGCGCAGGTGACGATATTCGGAAGCCAGAAATACGCGGTCCGGGTGCAGCTCGATCCTGACACGCTCGCGGCGCGAGGGATCGGCATCGATGAGGTCCAGGCCGCGATCTCGGCGGCCAATGCCAATACCCCCGTGGGGACGCTCAAGAACAAGCAGCAGTCGCTCACTCTTCAGGTGCAGACGGAATTGTCCAACGGCGACCAGTTCCGCAGCATCATAGTCGCGATGCGCAACGGCAGGCCGGTGCGCCTGGGCGAGCTGGCAACCGTCACGGACTCGGTCCAGGACAACCAGACGGCGAGCTGGCACAACGGCACGCGCGCGATCCTGCTCGCCGTCTATCGCCAGCCGGAAGCCAACACGGTGGAGGTGGTCAAACGTGTCCGAGCACTGCTGCCAAGCTTCGACCAGCTGCTGCCGCGTGCGACCACCCTGTCCGTGCTCAACGATCGCTCGATCTCCATTCGCGACGCCGTGCACGACGTGCAGGTCACGCTGCTGCTGACGATCGGCCTCGTCATCCTCGTGATCTTCCTGTTCCTGCGACGCGTCTCAGCCACCATCATCCCCGCCTTGGCCGTGCCGATCTCGCTGCTCGCCACGCTCGGCGCCATGTACCTGCTGAATTTCAGCATCGACAACATCTCTCTGCTCGGACTCACGCTTGCGGTGGGGCTGGTGGTGGACGATGCGATCGTCATGCTGGAGAACATCTATCGTCACATGGAGGTGGACGGGCTCGGGCCGTTCGAGGCGGCACTGAAAGGCAGCCGCGAGATCGGGTTCACGATTGTCTCGATCACCGTGTCGTTGGTCGCCGTGTTCATCCCGGTCCTGCTGATGGGGGGCATCATCGGCCGCATCTTCAACGAGTTTGCGGTGGTGGTGGCGGTGGCAATCGCCGCCTCCGCGTTCGTGTCCCTTACGCTGACCCCCATGCTGGCATCCAAAATCCTGCGCGCGCCAAGGAAGGACGATGCTCGTGCGCGCTGGAGCGTGCTGTTCGAACGCGCTTTCGATGCAACGCTGCGCGGATATGATCGCACCTTGCGGTTGAGCCTTCGTCGCCAGCCGATCATGCTCGCAGTATTCCTCGCCACGTTCCTGGCAACCGCCTGGCTGGTGCTCGCGACCCCGAAGGGCTTCTTCCCGCAGGAGGACATCGGCCAGCTTTCGGTCTCGACCGAGGCCCGGCAGGACATCTCCTTTGAAGCGATGGTCGGGCTGCAGCAGCAGGTTGCGGAGGCGCTTCAGCGCTCGCCCCATGTCGCCAACGTGGCCTCGATCGTCGGCTCGAGCGGAGGCAGCTCAGGCCTCAGCACCGGCCGCCTGTTCGTGGAGCTCAAGCCGCGCGACCAGCGTCCCGATCTACAGAAGGTGCTCGCCGACCTTCGGCGTGACACCGGCCGCATTCCGGGGATCAGCGCCTATGCGACGCCGGTCCAGAATCTGCGCATCGGCGGACGCTCAGGCCGGGCGCAGTATCAGTTCGTGATGCAGACGCTCGACCGGCCGCAGCTCTACGAGTGGTCCCAGAAGATGGCAGATGCCATGGGCCGCGACCCTCACTTCAGCGACGTCAACAGCGATCTGCAGATCAATGCAACGCAGGCGACATTGATTGTCGACAAGGACCAGGCGGCCTCGCTCGGCATCTCGGCGGAGCAACTGCGCTCGACGCTCTATTCCGGCTTCGGCAGCCGGCAGATCTCGACGATCTACGCCACAGGCGACAGCTTCTACGTGGTGATGGAGTTCAACGACAAGGTCAACTGGACTACGGCCGAGCTGCCGGACGTGCGCATTCGCAATGCTTCGGGCAAGCTCGTGCCGGTCGGGGCGTTCGCCCGCGTGGAGCGCACGGCCGGGTCTCTCACCATCAATCAGCTGGGGCAGCTTCCCGCGATCACCGTTTCGTTCAACCTCCCGTCTGGGAGCTCGCTGGGCGATGCGATCCAGAGGATCGAGGAGCTGAAATCCGAGCTGAAGGTTCCTCGCAGCATCACGACGACGTTTGCGGGTAGCGCCAAGACTTTCCAGGACTCGCTCGCCAACCAGGGCATCCTGCTGATGGGGGCGGTCGTGACGATCTACATCGTGCTTGGCATTCTCTACGAAAGCTACATTCATCCTTTCACCATCCTCACCGGCCTGCCGTCGGCGGTCGTGGGCGCCCTACTGGCGCTCAGACTATTCAACATGGACCTGAGCCTGATCGCAGTGATCGGTCTGCTCATGCTGATCGGCATCGTCAAGAAGAACGCCATCATGATGATCGACGTTGCGCTGACCACGCAGCGCGAAGGCAAGGACCCGGCGACCGCGATCTACGAGGCTGCGATCCTGCGCTTCCGGCCCATCATGATGACCACGCTTGCCGCCGTGTTTGGCGTGCTGCCGATTGCGCTCGGCATTGGCGCGGGCGCGGAGCTGCGCCAGCCGCTCGGTGTGGCGGTGATTGGCGGCCTGCTCGTGTCCCAGGTGCTGACACTGTACATGACACCTGTTCTCTACATCTACATGGAGCGAATGGCTCAAGGCGCTCGCGCCCTGCCTGGACGGATCGGGCGCGGATTCCGCGAGCGGGCTGCAACGAGCTAGGGGCTTTCTTCAGCTGCGGGAACCCGCAAGTCGTTTCTTCCGTGACGCAACGGCGGTCGGCCTCACAGGCCTTGCAAGATGAGAAAGTTGAGCGGTACCGTCCTAGTCCTAGCCGGCGTCTCCGTCGGGACCTACGGTGTCTGGTCCAGTAAGGATACTGTCGCCTCTCCGCCGAGAACCTCTGGAGTCGCCAGCGCCCGTGCGCCGGCACCGGCGGGACAGACCCCAGCCGAGGATGCTGCCTCAGTACCGGCAGCCTTGCGATCGTCCGCGGTCACCGCGGGCAGCCCGCCGAAAGCATTGAATGTGGCTGACGCGGCGCCGCGGGTGGCATACCCGCCATTCTCTGGTCCTCTCGACCGTGCGCGGCTCACGCGCGAGATTCAACTCCGGCTGAAGCGGGTCGGCTGCTACCACGGCGCCATTGATGGCGTATGGTCCGCAACAGTCCGCCGGTCCATGAAGACCTTTACTGATCGCGTCAACGCCACGCTGGCCGTCGAGCAGCCCGACATCGTCCTCCTGGCGATGCTGCAAAACCATCAAGGTCGAGGCTGCGGCACGCCTTGTCCGCCAGGCCAGAGTCTGGCCGTCGATGCCCGCTGTCTGCCGAACAGCCTCATCGCCAAGGTCGGGAAAAAGCAGGCGCCGGCCGGCTCGATCCCCGCGGCGACGGCCTCGCCGTCGGTTGGCGAGAAGCTTGCTGTTGGGCAACCGCACGGCAATGAGGCGCCCATGTCGCTCGCCGGCCCGCCGCTGCCGCCAGCGACGCCTGCGGGACAGCCAGCGACCGGGGCCCCCTCTGCCAAGGCAGGCCGCGCGGCGCCACGCATCACCGCCAGCGGGGGCGCTGCGTCTTCCGGCCGTTTACCGCCCTGGGCCACGCGTGCGTTCGAGAACCGGTGATCCGGTAACTACCGGGCTGCCGCAGGGTACTGCGGCGCAGCGGCCGACGGATTGCTCGGCTGTCGAGCGTATCAGATCGGGGGGCCGGCTGGCGCGCGGTCGCTTTCAGCCGCGTTTCAGGCGATGCTCAGAGTCGCGCCCATCGAGCTGTCGTGATAGGGTGAACCTGCTGAGCGTGTTCCCGCGACGGGAACCCGGGCTCACGAAAGCCAAGACAATGACAGGACGCAGTGCGCGACAGGCCGGCCAGGCCCGGCCACTGCCGCGCGGTCACGTGTTGCGGAAGGACGCCGATATCGATTTCCCGGTCGTTGCACTGGGGGCATCGGCTGGCGGTCTCGACACCTTCAAGAGGCTCCTCGACGCCATGCCGGCCGACAACGGCATGGCGTTCGTGCTGATCCAGCATCTCGACCCGAAGCACCAGAGCATGATGGTCGATCTGCTGACTGGTCACACAGCGATGCAGGTTCTGCAGGCTGCAGACGGTATGCAGGTCGAACGCGACCACGTCTATCTCATTCCGCCGGGCGCCTATTTGGCGATCAGGGACGGCGTCCTGCGGCTGTCCAAGCCCCTGGAACGGCATGGCGCGCGCATGCCATTCGACTTCTTCCTGCGCTCGCTGGCCAAGGAATGCGGCGAGCGCGCCATCTGTGCAATTCTCTCCGGCACCGGTACCGACGGCAGTCTCGGGCTGAAGGCTGTGAAAGAGAAGGGCGGGCTCGTCATCGTGCAAGACCCGAAGGAGGCGGCTTTCGACGGCATGCCGCGGAGCGCCATCGACACCGGCGGTGCCGACCTAGTGTTGACCGCCGCACAGATCCCGCAAGCCCTCGCTCGCTACAGCCGTCAGAAATACGTCAAGGATGGCGGCAACGGTTTGCAAGCCCCGGACGACGTCCAGGAAGCGTTTGCAGACATCATAGGTCTCCTGGCCGCGAGCAGCCCGCATGATTTCTCGCTCTACAAGCGGGGAACGCTGCAGCGCCGGATCGAGCGGCGCATGGCGATGGCCGGTCTGGAGGACGGCGCGCATTATCTGCAGGTCCTGCGAAAGGATGCCCGCGAGCGCGAGCTGCTCGCCAAGGACCTGCTCATCAATGTGACCCACTTCTTCCGCGATCCGGCCGCCTTCGACGAGCTGGCGGAGAAAGTCATTCGGGAGCTCGTGCAGCGGCAGCCCCTGGATCGGCCTTTGCGCGTCTGGGTGCCCGGATGCAGCACCGGCGAGGAGGCGTACTCCATCACGATGCTCTTCCTTGAGCAGATCGCGGCCGCGCAACGCAATGTCAAGCTGCAGGTGTTCGCCTCCGACATCGACGCGGACTGCGTGGCATTCGCCCGCAACGGCATCTATCCTGACTCGATCGAAGCCGACGTGATGCCGGCGCTGCTCGCCCGCTTCTTCACCAAGGAGGGCCACAGCTATCAGGTCGTTCGCGAGCTGCGCGAGGCGGTCGTGTTCACGCGCCAAAGCTTGCTGGCTGACGCTCCGTTTTCCCGCCTCGATCTGATTTCTTGCCGCAACGTGCTCATCTACCTGAGCCCGGAGGCGCAGGGGAAGATTCTCTCTCTCTTCCATTTCGCGCTACTTCCGCAAGGCGTGCTGCTTCTCGGCTCCGCCGAGACGGCCGGCGGTGTCTCGGCTCACTTCCAGCCGATCAGCAAGAAGCATCGGATCTACAGGCATATCGGGGCCTGTCGGCCG
>Ga0075430_100006019_pt1 | contig 10234 bp, 7 predicted proteins | sample RhiMetdeltSRZDD4_FD_75294 | JGI IMG/M metagenome (GOLD analysis project Ga0075430, IMG submission 75294) | Populus rhizosphere microbial communities from Tennessee, USA - Rhizosphere MetaG P. deltoides SRZDD4 | ecosystem: Host-associated > Plants > Roots > Rhizosphere > Soil | place: USA...
AGCACACGCGCCTCGCGCTCGAGACGCGCTCGACGGTGCGCATCGTGCGCGAACTCGACCGGGAGCGTCTTGATAGCGACGTCACGATCAAGTCTGGCGTCGCGAGCTCGATAGACCTCACCCATCGCCCCGACGCCTGCGACGTCCTGGATTATGTAAGGTCCTAATGCTGTTCCTGGAGTGAGGCGGCCTACTCGATCGCGGACGTGTGCCTCGGGCACGACGAGTTGGGCTGCGGCGGTAGCCGCCCACGACTGTTCCTGGCCATCGCTGTCGTCATGCTCGAGCAGGGAGGCCACCTCACGATAGAGGTCTAGGTCGTCGGCGCACGCCTTGCGAAGGTACTCTTCGCGGTCCGGTAGCGCGAGCGCGATCGCGTGCTCGAACAGCGACTCAATCTGCTGCCAACGGTCCACTGCCATCGTCTCCTGCAGTCAACTCGCGGCGCAGCCATGCGCGTGCAAATCGCCAGTCGCGCACCACGGTTGTTGGGCTGATCTGCAGCGCCTCGGCCGTCTCCTCCAGGCTGAGGCCGCCAAAAAATCGCATTTCGAAGACCTTGCTTTTGCGCTCGTCCACTTTCGCCAGCCGGTTCAACGCCAAGTCAATCGCCACGACCTCATCCACCTGTTCAGGCGAAAGGATGACTGCAACTTCGAGAGGCACATGCACCGCGGCCGGTCCGCCGCGCTTTTCGCGGCGTCGTTGTCGTGCGTGATCAACCAGAAGGTGGCGCATCACCATGGACGCGACAGCGAAGAAATGCGCTCGATCGTGCCAGCCGCGCGGCCGGTCAGGTAACAACCGGACAAACGTTTCCTGAACGAGAGAGGACGGCTGGACCATTGGGCCGGCAAGTTCGCGCCGCAAGTGCCGTCGCGCGATTCGGTATAACTCCTGGCGAATCAAGGGCACCAATTGATCGAGTGCGGATCGATCTCCGTCACGCCAGCTCGCCAGTAATTGCGTAATTTCGCCCGGGGCAGCCGCCACGTCGACACACCTCTCGCTGTAACGGTGTTCCGAGATAGGTCGCGAATGCTACTGAATTCATCTGTGGCAGGTCCAGTAAGGCGTGCGGATGATCAGAAGGATAAATAGCGCTGGTCACAGCGCCACGGGATGGCCCGCCTGCCTATCTAGGCGTGGATTGGGCACACCATCTGCGGCGACGCTGACGTTCGGTGGGCAGGATAGCCGAGCTAGAGGCCAGCGGTTCGCGAACAAGCGGGGGAATTGCAACGCCGATGAGCCTAATGGTGGCCACCAATCGCGCGTTCGCAACGTGCCACGATGGTGCGCCCATGAAGAACGGGTCTCTTACGAGGCACTGAACACCAACAGACGCCCGTCCGCCGAGAGTGCAAGAAACTTTGGACCGGAGGTAACTCAGTGTTCTGCGGGAGAGTAGTGGTCGCATTCTCTCCAATGACAGCTCAACCGGTTTTGTGGGCCCTTGAGGGTTCGTTCATCACACGTGTCAGGTGGCGAGCTGCGCGCCACAGTGCCGTCCTCACCGCATTTTCGGATGGCATCTTGAAGCGAAGCGCAATGTCGTGAACGGTCCAGTGCCACTCGATTCTAGCGATTAGGAGCGAACGGGACTTGGGGGAAAGCTTGCGCAGGGCGCGACGATATCTGCGATGCGAATCCGACTCTATTGCCTGATCGAACGGTGTAGGCCGTGGGCACGGCATCTCCTTCGGAAGTTGGCCCGCAGTCGGTCGGTTGGACAAACGCCGCGCTATGTCGCGAACGAGGTTCAACAGAGCAACATGGCAGTACGCCTGAATCGCCTCGGGGTGCCGAGGCGTAAACGAAACGAGTTTGGGGATGACCCGCAGAACCGTCTCCTGCACCAAATCCTCCGTATCAAGGCTGCCACGCGCCGCCGGCGGAACACGTTTACGTGCCAACCGGGTTAGCGAAGGCAGACAGCGTTTTAGCAGCTCCTCGACTAACGCGGGGTCTGGTTGACGTGCCTCCAGTCGGATGGATGCCTGTGCGTCGCCAACGCGATCGGCCGCACATATCGAACTCCCTGATGGAATCATGACACCCTGCACTTTCGTCCAAGAATGATGCGTCCGTCGCTCTGAACCGTCCGCTCTTCACCGAGGAGCTGGCCGAGCAGTTCCATCCCCGGTCTTCCTTCCACATCGTTTAGCGATAAATCGCGATGGTTTGCGTCACGGAGGCGGCCGGGGACGCGACCAACCTCCCTGATAGGAACCCGGCGGCTCGCGTTCCGTCCCGGCGACAGGACATGGCGAAGATCTATTTCGGGATGTACGCGGAATTCATCGTCGGCGCCTCACATGGAAACGAAAAGGCGAACGATGAGCTGATCGGAAGATTTGACGTAAATCGCGAAGAATCACGCCGTGGCCTGCGCCTAGTCGTCGCCGTGATGGCGGCCGCCACCGCGCCACTTCCCGACCGTATTCACCCAAGAGGCGAGTTAACTGTCCGTACGTCTCACGGTCACGAGTTCACGACTCCACTCGTGGTGGTGTTGCATTTCTCAAACGACCGCGTGCGGAGCTCTCTTCACAGACACTCTGGACTTCTGCGCGCGAGTTCTCGCCATCCAAATTCGGCACGTCCCGCTGCTGTCCGGTCCGCCCAAGTCTTCGACTAAGAGTGACGGGTGCTGTCCGTCGTCGCCAACGAGTCGGAGGAATTCTCAGCTACTACTACCGGTCAGCAACGTAGACAGAATGGCGGATCCCGGATGGGACAGAACGGGCTCGATGAAGTCGGGTTTTCCCGCCCGCGCGGAGCGCGCCAGAAGATGTAGAATCCGCGCACTACGTGGCTGCGCGGGCGCATTCCACGGGTTCCAGGAACGGATTCAAGCGAGTACCGGCCGACCAACCTGTCACTGCTTCGGAGGCAGCGCCATGACCGCACGCGCCCAGCACAGGCTTCCTCTCGCCGCCGCCCTCGTCCTCATTCCGATCGGCGTCTTCGCCCAAGAGGCGGTCATCCTCGGTACCGTCACTGACTCGACCGGTGCCGTGCTGCCAGGCGTCACCGTCACCGCCGTACACCAGGCGACCGGCAACCGTTTCACGACAATCACCGACGACCGAGGCACGTACCGCGTCCTGGCGCGCGTCGGCGGCTACGAAGTCGTGGCCGAGCTGCCGGGCTTCACGACCGTGACGCGAAGCGGTCTCCAGGTACTCGTCGGCCAGACGATCACGGTGAGCCTGCAGATGGCGCCGTCAACGGTGGAGGAAACGGTGACCGTCACCGGGGAAACGCCGCTGCTCAGCGTCAGCACCTCGAGCCTGGGTGGCAACGTGGACCCGCAGCAGGTGCAGGAACTGCCGGTACAGGGACGGAACTGGGTCGGCCTGGCGGTGCTCGCTCCCGGCAGCCGCATGAGCCCAGGGCAGAACACGCCGCTGCCCGACCGGAACGACGGTGAGCAGCGCGAGTTCCAGTTCACGATCGACGGGCAGCAGGTGGCCTCTGAGCTCGGCTTCGGCGGCCAGCCACGCTACAGTCAGGACTCGATCGCCGAGTTCCAGTTCGTCTCGAACCGGTTCGATGCCACGCAGGGGCGCTCCTCGGGCGTCGCTGTGAGGGCCATCACGCGCTCGGGCAGCAACGACTTCACCGGGTCGGTGCGCGGCAACTTCCGCGATGACAGCTTCAATGCCCAGAACCCGGTCCTCAAACGCGTGGTGCCGATCTCCAACCAGCAGTTCGCCTTCACGTTCGGCGGCCCGATCGCGGTCGACAAGCTGCACTTCTTCGGGCACTTCGAGTACGAGCGCGAGCCGCGCACGAGCGTCTGGAACACCCCATATCCAGAGTTCAACATCGATCTGCAGGGCAAGGACTCGATCAAGCTGGGCGGCGTGCGCGTGGACTATCAAATGTCTCCCAACATGCGTCTGATGGTGAAAGCCTCAGAGGGTCGCCGCTGGCAGCCGTTCGGCGTTGGCGATACCAATCATCCGGCCGCCACCGGCAGCAACGGCGAAACCAACCGCGAGTATCTCGGCCAGTTCACCCAGGTGTTGAGCAACCGGGCCCTGAACGAGGTGCGAGTCGGCTACACGCGCTGGATCTTCCGCAACGCGAACCTCACCAACTGGGACAACCATTGGCAGAACGGCATTGGCGTCGACACGGGCTCGCCGCGCATCACGTTCACCAACTTCTCGGTCGCCGGCAATACGTTCTTCCCGCGGCATGGCGCTCAGGACATCCTCAGCTTCCGCGACGACTTCACGTTCTCGTACAGCGCCAAGGGCCGGCATGACCTGAAGGTGGGCGGCGAGTGGTTGCGGCAAGTGGACGACGGCAACAATTGTCAGTCGTGCATGGGCGTCATCGACGCCCGGAACGGCCCGGCGCCCGCCAACCTCCCGGCGCTCCTGCCCGACCCGTTCGATGCGGACACGTGGAACCTGGCCGCGATCTCGTCACTGGTCAGGACCTACAGCGTAGGCGTCGGCGACTATCTCACCAACGACGTTCGTCCGCAGATCGGGTTCTGGGTCCAGGACGACTGGCAACTGAGCCCGAGTCTCACCCTCAACGTCGGCCTGCGCTACGACGTGAGCATGAACGCCAGCGGCAACGAGTACGCGATCCTCCCGTTCCACGAGGCCGGGCGACCCGACGACTTGAACAATGTGCAGCCGCGGGTCGGCTTCGCGTGGCAGTTGGACGATCGCACGGTGGTGCGAGGGGGCAGCGGACTCTACTTCGCGGTGCCGCTGTCGGTGGAAACCTTCTGGATGGCCCAGGCGGCGCGGCTCGCGGTGATCCAATACTCCAATAACGGCCGCCCCGACTTCGCAGCCAACCCCACCAACGGCCAGCCTCTGCCCACGCTCGAGGAGGCGCAGCAGCGCTTCTGCCACGTCAACAACGCGCCCGGGTGCCTCTTCCGCTCGATCCAGGAGCTCATTGGCCCGGAGCAGTACACCACCGACCTCGCCCGCACCTGGCAGAACTCGATCGGCGTCGCCCGGCAGATCGGCGACGTCATGGCGTTCGAGGTCGACTACGTCTACAACCAGGGCCGCCACGAGAAGGACATCATCGACAATGTCAACCTGACGTACAACCCGGCCACCGGAGGCAACTACCCCTTCAGCAATGTCGCGCTGCGCGCCTATCCCCAGTACGGCGTGATCTCGCTCATCGCCCGCACGGGGAAGTCGAGCTATCACGCGCTTCAAACGAGCTTCACCAAGCGCATGCGGAACCGGTGGCAGGGCTCGGCCACCTATACCCTCGGAGCCCTCTGGGACGCGGACGCGCCGCCGCACAGCGGCATGGAACCCGTGCCTTTTCCCACCGCGATCGATCTCGGGGGCGAATGGGGGCTCGGGCAAACTGACCAACGCAACCGGATGGTGTTCAACGGCATCTGGCAGGTCGGTCGCGGCTTCCAGTTGAGCGGCCTGTACTACCTGCTCCTCGGGGAGCGGTCCGTTACCAATTACGGCGGGGACGTGCGGGGCTTTGGCGCCACCGGCAGCGCGCGCCTGCGGCCGGACGGCACGATCGTGCCGCGCAACAGCTTTACCCAGCCCAGGCGTACCCGGATGGATGTGCGCGTGCAGCAGCGCATCGGCCTGCCGCACGCCATCGCCGTGGACCTCATCGGCGAGGTCTTCAACGTGTTCAATTCGCCGAACTGGACGGTGTCCACTCAGGAGAGCCGAGCCGATTTCGGGACTAACATCGCGGGGCAATTCCGGAGCGCCCAACTGGGCTTCCGCGTGACCTTCTAGTCCCCTGGATCTGTCTTTCTAGGATAAGTCGGATCATTAACCATGGACCTGCTGCAGACGAAGTCCGAAGCGGCGCATGCTGTCGAGGATCTCGTCCGCAGACTTGACCCACTTGAACGGCGTACCGCGGTCGTTATGCGCGTCCACGTAAGGTCGATTCGATCTCGCGCAGAAAGGCGACGAGATCCTGCGCCCGATGTTGGAGCTTGCATCGGGCGATCACCGTGCCTCAGGCGCGGCTCATTTGGAACGTTGACGGCACCATGCGACGGATCTGTCGGGAGGTCATAAGTGAGACGACGTGACGCACTGAAGACCCTCGTGGCTTTGTTCGCCACTGCACGCGCGATGGCGCAAGGGTCCTCCGTGTCAACTCTGATTGGGACTGGCTCTGGTGGATACGGGGAGCTCCAGGTCAACAATCCCTACGGTCTCGTGATCGGACCGGACGGGGCGCTGTATTTCTGTGACTTGGATAATCAGCGCATTCGTCGACTCGATCTGAGGACTCGTCGAACGCTGACCGTCGCCGGCAACGGACAAAAGGGCTATTCCGGCGATGCCACGTCGGCAACGGGTGCCTCATTGAACATGCCGCACGAGATCCAGTTCGACTCCGTCGGGCACCTTTACATCGCCGAGCGCGACAACCATGTGATCCGAAAGGTGGATGCGCGGACGGGCATGATCTCCACTCTCGCGGGCACGGGGAGTCCAGGGTTTTCAGGGGACGGTGGGCCGGCGTCATTGGCGCAACTGCGTCAGCCGCACAGCATAGCCTTGGACCCGACGCGCCGATACTTGCTTATCTGTGACATCGGGAATCACCGCATCCGCCGGGTGGAGTTGACGACGGGACTTATCGAAACGTTTGCAGGTACGGGTGAGAGACGGCCAACCCCTGATGGTGCTGCCTTGAGAGGCACGTCCCTCAACGGCCCACGAACGCTCGCCTTCGATTCCGCCGGCGACTGGTACCTTGCCCTGAGGGAAGGCAACGCTATCTATCGGATCCATAGCAAAACTCTCACCCTTCATCATGTGGCTGGAACCGGGGAGCAAGGGTACTCGGGAGATGGCGGTCAGGCGCGTCTCGCGAAATTGGGTGGGCCGAAGGGGCTCGCTTGGTGGAACAACTCGTTGTACGTAGCCGACACCGAGAACCATGTGATTCGTCAGATCGAGCTGAAGACGGGTCTCATCCGTACTGTGTTGGGCACCGGTCAGCGGGGCGATGGACCGGAGCCCGATCCCCGTCGCTGTGCGCTCGCCCGACCGCATGGCGTGTTCGTCGACACCGAAGGAGCGCTCTATGTGGGCGACAGCGAGGCCCACCGGATTCGAACCCTCAGACTGAGTTGAATTGGAATGTGCCGTCGAACGCCAACTGGAGCCGTCGGCGCGCATGCTTACGGAAGCGCCGCGGCTCAGTTGTGAACGTTAGGCGCACACGAAGGGCGACATAGGAAATACACGCGGCAAGCCATTGCCCATGAACCACGACCAGACCTTGCGGGTCGTCCTGTGTGTTGTCTTTCTTGTAGTCCTGCCCGTAGGCATTTACCACAGGCTCCAGTCACAAGCGACGCGCGAGACACTCGATCGACGGCAGGAGGGCCTGTTCATTCTGGCGACCTTACGGCCTATGGGCGCTGCGTTCTGGATCGGGGTGATCGCGTGGATGGTCGATCCAGGTTCGATGAAGTGGTCCTCAGTGTCCCTTCCAGTCTGGCTGCGATGGACAGGAGTCGGCGTGATCGCGATTGCGAGCGGGCTGCTGGTGTGGACCTTTCGCAGCCTCGGGAGGAACCTGACGGATACCGTTGTCACTCGGCAAAAACACACGCTCGTGGTACAAGGCCCGTATTCCTGGATCCGGCATCCGTTGTACGTCTCTGCTGCGCTGCTCACGGTGGCAGTGTCTCTCATCGCGGCGAACTGGTTCCTCTTCGTGACCGGCGTGGTGATCGTGTGTCTGCTCATGATCCGCACGCGGGCCGAAGAGGACAACCTGGTCGCTCGCTTTGGAGACAGCTATCGGACGTACATGGAACGGACCGGGCGCTTCGTGCCTAGAATTGGCGCGAACCGGCGTGGCGCCTAACACCCATCGGCCTTCCGGTGGTCAAGGGCAAAGATCGCCTCCGGGGCGTTCGAAGCAAGACTCTGAAGGCGATGCGGCTGCAGCCGAAGGCACGGCGCTAAGAACTGACCCGCGCCGCTGCTGAGCCGCAGTCGTTAGACCGACGAACGATAATGCGAATACGTTGAAAACGGTTCGGGATTCGCGGACTGGACCCGTTCGGGCTCGTGCATGCTCTGCTGGGTGTCGCGGCGTTAATCCTCGGGCTGGCCGTGTTGTTGCGGCAGAAGGCGACACGCGTCCACCGACGGCTCGGCCAGGGGTACGTCCTGGCCATGTTCCTGCTGAACGCCACCGCACTCACGCACGCCTCTTGGCACAAAGTTGCCAATCTCTTGGCGAGGCGATTCCATGTCGTAGCGACGGACCTCCGAGGTTACGGCGACAGCATCGGTCCCGCCGAGGCGTTCGAGCGCTTCTTCGTGTGAGCGCGTCGTCGGATACCGTGAGATGCTCAGTTCGTTCATGTTTGGGAACTACGCGACGGCAAGGCAATCCATATGCGTATCTGCACCGACACGGAGCAATGGAGCCGACGCGTCCGGGCTGTTCTTCTTGACACGTGGGGCCCCACGCATCCAGAGTAGGCCACCCCACAACGGCGGCCGCGGACCCTCAGGGGCCGATGCCCCTTCAACGAGCGCCCGCGCACAGGAGGCCCGACAATGCGCAGATACCTCGGCGCCATCGCGGTGATCTCTCTCGTGGTGCTCTTCCCCTCCGCACTGTACGCGCAAGCAACGATTGCCGGCACCGTCCAGGACGCCTCGGGCGCGGTGCTGCCCGGCGTCACCGTCGAAGCCGCCAGCCCGGAACTGATCGAGAAAGTGCGGACGGGCGTCACCGATGCGTCCGGCCAGTACCGGATCGAAAACCTGCGGCCCGGCATCTACAGCGTCACGTTCACGCTGCCCGGCTTCAGCACCTTCAAGCGCGACGGGCTGGAGCTCTCGGGCACGTTCGTCGTATCGGTCAACGCCGAGCTGAAGGTCGGTTCCATCGAGGAGACGATTACTGTCACCGGAGAGACTCCGATCGTCGACGTCCAGAGCGCCAAACAGCAGACGGTGGTCGGCAACGAGATCATCGCCGCGCTGCCGACCACGGGTGGCTACTCCTCGCTCCTCGCGCTCGTGCCCGGCATCGTCGGCGGCACGCGCGACGTGCAGACCGGCCCCTGTGCCTGCACGTTCAGCGCGCACGGCGCGCTCCTGGCGGGCCGTTCCAACGGCGAGGGGCGGACGATGCTCGACGGCCTGCTCATTTCGGTGCCGCAGGGCAGCTCCTCGAACTACATCGCCGACACCCGTAACGCACAGGAGCTCTCCTTTACCGTCTCGGGCAGCCTGGGCGAGACGGAAACGGGCGGGCCCGTGCTCAACATCGTGCCGAAGGCGGGCGGAAACACGTTCTCCGGCAGCGTCTATGCCGGCGTCGGGCCCGAATGGGCACAGGGCAGCAACTACTCGGATGAGCTGAAGGCGGCGGGCCTCCAAGCGGCGACGCCACTCATCAAGAACTACGACTACAGCGGCGCCGTCGGCGGGCCGATTCGTCGAGACCGGTTGTGGTTTTTCACGAGCGCTCGGACGCAGGGCAACTCACAGTACGTCTCCAACATCTTCCACAATGTGAACGCGGGCAACCCCAACGCATGGACCTACTCTCCAGACACGACTCGTCAGGCCTTCCGCGACCGCACCTGGGACAATGCCAACATCCGGTTGACGTCGCAGATCACTCCCCGCAACAAGTTGAACATCTTCTGGGACGAGCAGCGCACGTGCCGCGAGTGCGAGAACGGCGGCAACAACTGGGGTCATAGCCCCGAGGCCAACTCGCAAGGGCAGCAGCCGATCATCGTCAAGCAGGGGACGTGGACCTCGCCCGTGAGCAACAGGATTCTCCTCGAGTTCGGGGCCAGCGAGTACCACGCCCGCTGGGGCGGGTGGAAGGCCAAGGAGGATCCATACACCGGCGACTTGATTCGGATGATCGAACAGTGCACGGCGGGGTGCGCGGTGAACGGCGGCATCCCCGGCCTCATCTACCGCTCGCAGAGCAACGACCTCTTCGTCAGCGGGCGCAACCTGAACCACATCATCATGTGGCGCGGCTCCTTCGCCTATGTGACGGGCGCCCACAGCTTCAAGGCCGGCTACGTGGCAAACCGGCTCAGCGACCTGCGCTTGGCGAACCGGGCGCCGAATGGGCTCGATTACCGGGTCAACAATGGCGTGCCCAACCAGCTCACCATGTGGATCAACAACTACCAGAACGACGTCTACATGCGGGGCGATGGCTACTACGCGCAGGAGCAGTGGAC
>Ga0075430_100006022_pt1 | contig 10229 bp, 5 predicted proteins | sample RhiMetdeltSRZDD4_FD_75294 | JGI IMG/M metagenome (GOLD analysis project Ga0075430, IMG submission 75294) | Populus rhizosphere microbial communities from Tennessee, USA - Rhizosphere MetaG P. deltoides SRZDD4 | ecosystem: Host-associated > Plants > Roots > Rhizosphere > Soil | place: USA...
TCGCCTAACGTCTTGTTATCGCCTCGAATGGCGACCTTCACATCGGTAGGTTTGGCATCATCCTTCACCGCGTGGATGAACGGGTACGGCGGCGGCAGATCCTTCTCCAAGTCTTTAATTTCATCGCGTAGCTTCTCCACGTAGGCTTTCGCGATGCCACCGAGGAAGCGATCGATCTCCTTCGTACCATAATGGAGCACACCGGCAGGAGCTTTGAAGCCGTCGATGTTGTATGGTCCGTTTGCAATTTCACGCCATTGATAAAACTTCAATACCGGAAGTGCGACGATGTTGGTGTACTGCCGTGTTTTCTCGTCCTTCTGCCCCTTTTTGCCGCCGAAGGCGACGTAATTCTTGTCATCTACTTCCTTCGCTTCCTCGAGTAGCTGCAAGACGAACTGCTGGTAGCGTGCGGCTTCCTGTCGCACCTGCTCTTCCGCCGGATTTGTGGCGAGCAGATCGTACCAGGGCTTTAGATACGGATGTTCCTTCGCGCTATCGGCGAGGTACTTCTTCCATCGCGTCAACGTTTCGGTGTCCAGGCCGGACTCTTCTTTCACGTCTTTCCAAGCGGCGATGAGGTAACGAGCCGTGTCTCGCGCAAGGAGATCCGTGAGTTGCCTGGTCTGTTCGGTGAGAAAGTCAGTCAGCGTTTCCTTCAACGCGTCAATTTTCTTTTTCTGCGATTTGTATAGCTCCACTTCGGCATCGGCCACAAGAGGATACTCGTTCGTCTTTGTACTGCGAAAAATACCAAGAAGAGAGTAATAGTCTTTGGTCGGAATGGGATCGTACTTGTGATCGTGGCATTGGGCGCAGCCTACGGTCAGTCCGAGGAAAACCTTGGTCGTCACATCCACCTGATCATTCGCGCCTTCTCCGAGTGCTTGAAAGCCGAGTCCGGCGATGTGGTCTTTGGTCTTGGGAAGAAGGTCGGCCGCGATCTGCGCCTTGACGAACGTGGAGTAGGGGAGATCCTTGTTGAAGGCTTCCACTACCCAATCTCGATAGCGCCATGCGTTCGGGAAAGGAGTGTCCGTACTGGCAGCCAATTCGCCGTCGGAATAACGCGCAATATCGAGCCAATGGCGGGCCCATCGTTCTCCATAGTGCGGAGAGGCTAACAGCCGGTCAACGACTTTTTCCTTTGCGTCCGGTGAGCCATCACCAATGTAGTCTTCAACCTCTTCCGGCGTCGGCGGCAGTCCGGTCATGTCGAGGGTAATGCGACGAAGCCACGTCCGCTTGTCGGCCGGCTTCGCTGGTTTCAAGTTCGATGCTTCGAGTTTCGCAAGCACAAACCGGTCAATGTCATTCCGAGGCCAAGAGGCAAGTCGCACCCGTGGCGGAACAACCTTCCCCAGTGGGCGGAACGACCAAAATGATCTCTGCTCGGGCGTGAGAAGAGCGGTGGCGGTCCTGCGAATCTCCTCCTGCTTCTCCGGCCACGGTAGGCCGCGGCGAACCCATTCCTCCAGCGCCTCAACTTCCTGTTTGGCAAGCGGCCCGACGGGAGGCATCTTCAGGCGGATATGGGTTCGTCGAACGGCCTGCACGAGCAGGCTATCTTCCGGTTTGCCCTCGACGACGACCTTACCCGATTTGCCTCCGGTGAGAACGCCCTCGCGCGAATCCAGCCGCAGGCCGCCGAGGGCATTACCCGTATGACAAGCATGGCAGTGCACAGCCAGGAGCGGACGGATCTTGGACTCGAAGAACTCGGCGTCATCGTTTGCCTGGAGCGCAAACGTGCCAGCGAGTACTACAAGAGCGAGGCGGAAGCCCGACATTTGGTGCAATTGTATCCGATCCCGCGAGCCGCTCTTCAGTGCCTACCCAGGGCCAGCGCCCCGGGAAGATGGTACACCGTGAGGCTGTCCGTGTCGTGTACTACCTTCAGGTCGTTGTGAGTCTTTTGGTATGCCGCTAGAAGGCGCGCAGCCTTGAATTGAAGGGATGCTCTTTGGACCGAAGATTGATTGGGAGTAGCGGTCGAGGCCCCCACCACGTCAGGGGCTATGGTCGCGACAGCAGTGGGGCGCAACGGCTTCCTTTCGACAAAGATGAATACGTCCCGAACCGGGTAGGTGAAACGGAACGAAGGGTCGGCGAGTTGAGTGGGGGAAAACTGCGCGGCAAAGCTGGCTAGCTGGATGTGCCACCCTCGTCCGTACAGAAAAGGAACCTCCTCGGAAGGAGACACCACCAACCACGTGTTGCGGTCGAGCTTACGTGCGAACTCATCGCACGCCCTGGCGGCAGCCTCATATTGATGCGGGCCGTCGGCAGAAACCGAAGGGGTACTCCAGACGAGCATTACGAGGGTCGCCGCTGTCGCGAACGATCTAAGGTTCGAACGCCACTCGCGCGGCAAGTATCGCACAACGCGATCCACCGCGGTAGCCAACGCCACACAAAGAACTCCGGTCATCAAAGTCATGAAAAAAGGCGGGGACGCGGAAATACTAATGGCGAGGGTAGCGGCCAAGAGTGCGCAGACGCGGGACCGTCTGGCGAGACCTACGCCGAGAACAATGAACATCGCGGCAAGCTCCGCCGCGCCTAGTTCAGAACCAGCCACCCCGCCACGCCAAGTGGGTGCAACCATGCAGAAGGCCGAAGCCAGCAAAGCGGCGTACCGGCTCCGTGCGTATTCGAATGCCAGAAACGCTACGGCCAGAACGAAGAGAACAGAGACGAGTGGGCCGGCAAAACTGATGACGGCAGGCGCGGGAAGAGCGCTAAGAATTTGCAACGGCAGAAGCAGAGGGATCGAAGAGTCGATCTGCCACGGCTGGCCCGACGAAAGAACGGCGAGTGATAGCGCTCGGGAGTAGTTCTCGCCATCGAGGAAGCGAAGATTTCCTGCCGCGAAGTATGCGCGTGAAAAGAAATAGGCAGCGAACAGGATCGCCCAAAGACAGCCTTCGCGATGCATTGCTCGCACCGCGAGAGTCTTACGTTGCAGCAGCGCAAACGCGCGGGCGCGCCCGGATGGCTGAAGGAGCTGCACGGCGGTATCTCTCCAGACGCTGGATTGAAGCAACCGCCTGCGATTTCGGATCGTCTCCAGCGCGAACGACCCTACCAAGACAAGCAACACCAAACCTGGCAGCGCGAGGCCGGCCGTTCCGAGAACCAGGATCGTGAATTGGAGAACGAACGAGGTAGTTACGTAGCTCTCTGCGATTCGTCGCGTCCAGCTCCTTTGGGCCGCAAGGCCTCGTGCAAATGCCGGCAGCGCAACATAGAAGACGCTGAAAATCGCCGTTAGCCAGAACAGTGCGAACCAACCCATATTTTCTTACACACTTACGAATTGAAGTGGAAATAGTCCAGACGGCGAAGAGCACGCAACGAGAACACTCCGGAGAGTAATGCGAAAGCGATGGAGCCTACGGTGAACCCAACAACGGCATAGGGATAACCGCCAATTCTGGAAGCAATGTATCCCGTGCAGATATTGACCACTCCTGCCATTGCCGCGGCCGCAGTCGCTTTGGAAGCATTGTTAAGTCCAAAAAGTAGGCTGACATTCCACAGACCCACCACAAGGAAGGGGAAGCCACCCAGCGACCACAAGGCGATCATCGTTGCGGTATCGCCTTTCAAGTACCCGGCCAAATATGCAATGCCGAATGAGAGAGCGCCGGCGGCCAAGGGAATCGGCGTAAACCATGCCAGACGGATCCAGTAATATCGCCTCATGGAATCGCGAAATTCCGCGACGGCGTCGATGTCGTAGTGAGATTCAGCTTCGGCAATCTTGCGATAAAAACCAGCCACGGCATAATGAACCCATCCCACCTGAAACACGAAGGCGAGAAGACCGATATTGAGCGCGGACTCGTATCCGCCGCGAAACTCAATCAGTAGGGCACTGGCATATGTACCTGCCGTCCAGGCCATGAGCCGGTCGGAGAAGAGCAAGATGTAGTAGAGAATTCCGTACGTGAAGTACGGCCAGAGATTATAGATGTCGCGCAGTAGGGACGATTGGAATGGAACGCCAGGTGACTTCTCCAACTGCTGTGTAAAAAAATGCGACGCGATCGCAAGAGAAGCAAGCGCGGAAATCACAATTGCCAGCAACTGCGAGGGCAGTAAGGGAAGGCCAAAGGCCTGATGGAGAATTCCGACCAGCGCGATGCCCCCCAAAGTGACCCACACGACCATCACTCCGCGTTCATGTATGTGGAGGGTGCCCGTGGCAAGCCAAAGGAATCCCAATGCCGCGCTAAATGCCGCCGCGGTCAATCCGAGACGGACAGGAAGCCATCCCCAATAGGAAGACATCAGGAAGAGCATGAGCACCGAAACGCCCAAAACGGAGGAGCTAAGGCGCATCCAGTGCCAAGTGGATTGCTCGGCTCGGCGGAATTGTTTGGTGCCCATGAAGAAGTGGCCCCTGCGCGTCATCGCCTGAACCCATCCTCCGGTCAAAAGAAAGCTCACGACGGTTCCCAAACCGACGGCGGCAGCTTCCTCACTTGAAAGGTCTCCTCCCCAGAGTGCGACGTGAAATAGCGTAAAGACAACAATGGAACACAGCAATGGCAACGCGAAGGAAATGCCGGTAGCATAGTCGCGCCAAGATGCATGCCTCTTTTCGCGCGCCCTCTCCACGGGTTGAAGAGCGAGCAAACGAGGCAGCCAAGCCTCCGCCATATCCCAAGTGGTGGTGTATCCGAAGTCGCTGGCAGCGACATCGTCCGTCACTCCGTCGGTCTCCAGGCGAGTAGCCAGATCTCTTGTATCGAGCGGCGCGTTCCAATGCTCTGCCGCACTAGCTACCTGCAAGCATCGAGGTAGCGGCCGGCCTTCTCGCGAGTTGTTCATATTGACTCCGAAAATTACTCGTTGTTGCTTCCAACGTGAACAGGGAACGGGCGCGGTGAAGAGCCTTCAAGGCCAATTCGCCGCGGAATTTATCCGCGCCCCTCCCATTGAGCAATGAGAGCAAGGCTCGAGCCATGCTCGAGCTGTCCTTCGGCGGAACCACCAGCCCGGTGCCTCCAAGCATTTCGGCAACCCCGCCCACTTGGGTTGCCACGACCGGGCATCCACTAAACATCGCTTCCAGTACCGAATACGGCATCGCCTCGGAAATACTGGGGAGACAGAACACTTCGGCCGCCCTATAGGCGGCGGCGGGATCCTTGGTTACGCTCCACTCAATGCTTTTGGCGATGCCCAACTCATCGGTAAGTTGCAGGCACTCGCGGTGGTACGCTTCGTCACCAATCTCGCCCAGTATGCGCCACCGTACATTCGGCATTTCATTCAGGACCAGGCGCGCTGCCCGCAGCAGCACATCGATACCCTTCAACGGGTAAATACGAGCCATCGTCAGAACTACCGGAGAATCAGTCGTGGGCGTGGTGACTGGGGTATCCGCGGAAGTGGGGAAGAAAAGCGAAGAGTCGATCCCATTGGGAATGATGCGGATCTTTTCCGGTATGGCGCCAACTCGGATTTGCCATTTGCGGTTGAACTCGCACAGAGACGAAACCGAATCGGCGTAATGGTAATTCATTCGCGCCACCGCCTCGAACCACGAGAAAAGGAATCTCCGGCAGCGCTTGCTTTCGTGCATGCGCTCGAGCGAGAGGTAGAGTTCCCGCAGGAAGATGCCGTGCTCGCTGAGGAGGAAAGGCGTTCCATTAAGCTTCTTGTGGAGCACTCCGGGAACCCCGGCTAGGCCAGCCATGGACGCGTGTACGATTTCAGCCTCTGGCAATCGGACGGCCGCAATGGCAAGAAATCGTTGCAGCCAGCGTAAGCAGGTCATCGCTTCAGTAAGAGTCAACCGGTCATTGGCGGGAGAGTTGTCCCTGGCGACGCGCAAGAATGTATCCCACGCCTCTGGAGACGACATGCTTCGGGCGTAGTCGTATTCGCCAAAATAGATGTGAAGCGCTGCCAACGCCTCCGCCAACCCTTCTGGCGAAGATGCCGGGCGCACGATCGCGTTTAGGCACTGCTCAAACGGATCTTGGAAACGGGATTGAATCACCCCGCTTGTCGTACGGACTTTGCTGAGGAGAGTGGAAACAAAGTCGCCTTCCAAAGCGCCCGGCTCCTCCGTGCCCCACAGCGGGAGCATTTGCTGGGACACAACGTTCTCAGGCCTCTTGAATACAGGAGCGTGGCTGGGGGATGAAACGACAGCCAACACGTGAAAACGAAATGACCCAAGGCTGCGAATGAGTTGGTCGCACCACACGCTGACACCACCCCCATAGCAGGGGTAAGTTCCATCGGTAGTGAGCAAGATGGGCATGCGGTTCATTTCCAATCCCGATGATCGATTTGCATTTCCGCTTCAAGGCCGACGAGCACGCTTGATGGTTCGGGATTGCGGACGACGGCACGAATGAAATAGGTTTGATGGACGACATCGGGCACGCGAGTCACCTCAGCGAGGCGTGCCTCGATCTCCCGAGGGGGGTCAAGAGGCAAGCGAACTCGAACGCGCTGTCCAGGAGACACGCTTTGCGCCACTTGAGCGCTGACTGGAGCCGAAACGGTAATTGAAGCCAGGTCGGCAATTCGCGCCAGTCGCCGCCCGGGTGAGACTCGTTCTCCCTCGCGAACGTGTAGCTCAATGATGGTACCTTCACCAGGCGCGCTGATTCGCAGGCGATTCATGCGTTCCTGTGTAACCGTCACTGCCGCCTGTGCCTCCTCATACTCGGAACGGTAATTCGCAAGAGGGCCTCCTTCAGGCGATTGCATTTGAACGAGGCGTAGGCGCGATTCCGCCTGCGCTACTTCCTGCTTCAGTCGGGAGCGATGCTCGCGAGCGGCATCCAGGTCACGGGACGCGGCCGCCTCGGCAACTTGAGCGTTCTCCACCTCGGAGGCGGTGGCGAGGCCTTGAGCGGCAAGCCCTCGGACTTCGGCGGCTCTCTTTCGGGAATTTGAGGCAGCACGCTCCGCGGCGACCAGGGAGTGATTATTGAACCGATCGACGGCCGCGGCATGATCCTGCAAAGCGATCTGTGAATGCTCGCGCTCCACTGCGCCCAACCTGCTCTTCGAATCCGCCGCCCGAAGGCGCAGCGCGGCCACCTCCAGCCGCCTGGATGCAGCGAGCGCTTCGGCCGCGAGCTCGGCATTTTCGAGGACCATTAACGTGCTTCCCGATTGAACCAAAGAACCTGCCGCAAGTTGGACCTGGCGAACTGTTCCGCCGTATTCGGCCGTGATCTCGAACTGGGCGACAGGTTCGATTTTAGCGGGAAGCACAGTTTGGCCCGCCGCCCCAAATCGTGCCTGAACCGCATGCGAAAGGGCGGGGCTGCTACGGGCGACGAAAGCCACAATCACCAACAGCAGGGCAAATAACCACAGCACCGATGCGAGTGGTTTAGAGTTGGATTTCGCGCCTTCCATGTCAGCCCTTTACGGCAGCGAGGCGGTTATTACCGTGGCGGGCTCGGTCACGAGCGCGTACCGGCGTGCCGGTGGCTCTGAACGGATTCCACACACACTCATCAAGGCCGCAAGGGAAAGGCGACTATCCTGTTCCAGACGCAGATAGAAAGCCCTCGACTGCAGTTCTGCGGTTTCGGCGGCATCCCGAAAAGAAACGTTCTCCAAACCCGCGCGATAACGGACAGCTGCCGCCTGCGCCTGTTGGCGCGACAGGGTAAGGCGCTTCTTCGCGATCGTAAGCTGGCTCCGCTGGCTTTCAAAACGCATCTTCATTTGAGCCACCTGCTCGCGAATCTCCATCGCCAGTTCTTCCATTTCCCGATCGAGCTTGTCCAACTTCGCCAGAACGTGACTCTTTCCGGCATTGAATGCGGCGGCGGAGAGATGATGGGCGCCGCCAACCGCCAGTTGAAGGCCTGACGCGGCCCGGGCCGCTTCGACCTGCTTGCGCAGCGAGCCTATGGCGTCGCGGGAGCGAGACGGTTCAGCGCGGTGGATCATCGCTACGCGGACCAACTGGCCCACTTCGCGAAGAGGTGCGTCCGCGGCCTGAAGCGATTGCGTGTCCACTTCGGCGGTGATCGTGTCTTCCGGTATTCCCACCCAAGCCGCTAATCGGGTGGCGGCAAGCTGGCGCCGTTGCTCGGCGTCGACACACTCCGATTCCCGGTCGAGAACAGCGAGGTCGTGACGTATCAGTTCTGCTTGCGTGACACTAGCAGCGGAGAGTTCTCTTTCGACCTTCTTCCTCTGCCCGCTCGCCTCATGGAACGTGGCGCAAGCGGCCTCCGAATGGCGTTGTGCCTCCGCAAGATCGTAGAAACGTGACGTCACAGCCATCTCGCGCTGAAACACCCGCCTCTTCTGCGCAATCTGGGCGGCAAGAGAGTCGGCCCGCGCATCGAGAATCATGATCGGCGGCACGACGCCTTGTTTGACGAGAAGTCCGGCGCCGAGGTTGGTTAGCGCCGCAAATGGATTGGCAATGGCAAGCAGCCCCATTTGTGGTGTCATTTCGACGCGGCGGCGTCCCATTGCTTCCAGGAACCGCACACGGCTTTCCGCTACAACCACGTTCAAATCCTCGGTAGAGGGTGTGGACATGGTGGCGCGAATTGCCTCGTCGATCGTAAGCCCGCCGGAAGGACCGCCCGCCCAGGCGGTCGCTACAGTGATCAGAATAGCCGGAGCTATACGCTTCATCAAAGTTCTCCTTTCATCAAAGACCTCCTTAGAGTTGCGGAAGCAGAACGATCGTCGGCAGAAGCGGATTCGCGGAAAAGTGCGAAATCGGCTGTCCGCCGTTGTCTTCACATGCCGAGCGGCAGAGCCCCGTAATCGGGATCTTTGCCGAGCGGCTCACCTTGATGGTCAGAGTCAGGCCAGGGGCCAGGGTCGCCGAAACGCCCGAGGCATTGAAGCTCATGCGATCGGTGACGGCTTGACCGGTGGCTGTCAGGGACAAACTTCGCACCGGCAAGTTCGTCATTGCACGAAACTTCGAAAGGACGGCGCCGGCAACGTCGGTAAATAGGCTATTTGTGCCGTCATAACGCCACAAGTTGGCCTGGTGGAACATGACTGGGTAGACTTCTCCACGCAGCATGTTCTTGATGATCGCCTCACTCTCGGTGTTGATTATCTGAGCGTGGGTCTGGTCGGTGGTGAAGAAAGGAGGGCCGCCGGGACCGCCGATGCGGCTGATACCGTTTGGACCATAGAAGTAGTTGTACTCGTCCGGTTGCGATCCGGCCAGAAAATTGAATCCGGTAGAGGTGTTGTAGAAGATATTGGTCGGACGGCGGGGAATGAGCAGAATTGACGACTGATGGGTGCTGCGTACGCCCGCATTAAACGGGACGTTGGGGTTCAGAGAAGTGTCCATCACCAGATTGCGGATCCCTTTGCTCGCGGCCGCGGACAGGAACGCGGGGTTATTTAAGCCGGACAGATTTGGGGTAACCATTCCGGTTGTGTCGTGCACCAAGCCCAGATTTTGGGCGACCGTTATGTTCTGATTGATCTCGGCCAGCGATTGGGCATTGGTCGCGGGTGTGCAGACGCCACTGTTCGGCACGGGATTGAAGCAGTCGAGGTTCTCATGGTCGTAGGTATGAGTGATCCAAAAGAACTTGGATCTGTGTATTTTCGCCGACGCGGTCAACGTGTCACCGGGAAGGGCTCCACCCGCGGGCGTCGTTCCAATGCCATTGAAGGCCATATTAACCTTGATGTTGCCGGACTGCCCGCTGTTCATCTGATCCTGCCACGCGGCGATGCCATCGAGATCAGCACCGGTAATGCGGAGAAATGGGCATACTCCGCTCGGATCGACCGTGGGGTCGGCGATGAAGCCGGTCGGCCTGCACTCAGCTTTGGTCGCGTCAAATAGGTCGCTTCCGATGAAGACATCGTCGATCTGCGGGGAAAAGAATGCCTGGCGCTTTCCAATAAACAGGCCCTTCGTAACCCAATTGACGAGGCCGTACCCGAACACGATTGAGTGGAGCAAATTTGGATTGTGATCGAGAGTGAGGGCAAGATATTCGCGCTTGTCCACCTTTTTATGAAGAACACCAGCGATTTGCCCGTCCACTGTCAGGAACGGAGTCGTTGATTCTCCGGCGGCCGGTGTGGGAGCGGCGAAGTACATATACGAATAGTTCACCGGAACAGGCTGAGTCCGCTTTAGATCGGGGAAGACACTCGCTGCCGCGGGCAGGAACTGAGCCATACCACTGCTTGCCACGCCGCCCGTCCAGGTGATGCCGTATCGCGGATCCGGGAAC
>Ga0075430_100006027_pt1 | contig 10224 bp, 5 predicted proteins | sample RhiMetdeltSRZDD4_FD_75294 | JGI IMG/M metagenome (GOLD analysis project Ga0075430, IMG submission 75294) | Populus rhizosphere microbial communities from Tennessee, USA - Rhizosphere MetaG P. deltoides SRZDD4 | ecosystem: Host-associated > Plants > Roots > Rhizosphere > Soil | place: USA...
GTTCGGCACGTGGTTCGGCGAGTGGGACAAGGACAAGGGAAGCGCGCTGAACGAGGACGAGATCCGCGACGGCATCACCGCCGCGTTCCCCCGACCGCAGTTCGGCGGCCCGGGCGGAGGTGGGCCGGGCGGCCCCGGCGGGTTCGGCCGTGGCGGGGACCGCGAGCCGGCCAAACCGGGCGCGAAGGTGTCGCCGGCGGACGTGAAGACGTACCCGGACAAGCCGCTCTACGAGCCGACGGTCCTGCGCACGCTGTTCCTCGATTTCGAGGGGCCGGACTGGGAGGCGGAGCTGAGCGAGTTCCGCGACACCGACGTCGAGATCCCGGCGACGCTCACCGTGGACGGCAAGAAGTACGAGAACGTCGGCATCCACTTCCGCGGCGCGTCGTCGCTGATGGGCGTGCCCGACGGGTACAAGCGTTCGATGAACGTCGCGCTGGACTTTACGAAGAAGAACCAGCGGCTGTACGGATACAAGACGCTCAACCTGCTCAACGCCAACGACGACCCAACGTTCCTGCACACGGTGCTCTACTTCGACGCCGCCCGCCGGTACATCCCGGCGCCGAAGGCGAACCTCGTGAAGGTGGTCATCAACGGCGAGAACTGGGGCGTTTACACGAACGTCCAGCAGTTCAACCGGGAGCTCGTGGGCGAGTGGTTCCAGAACGACCAGGGGGCGCGGTGGAAAGTCCCCGGCTCGCCCGGCGGGCGGGGCGGGCTGGAGTACCTGGGCGAGGACGTCGAAGAGTACAAGCGCCGCTACGAGATCAAGTCGAAGGACGTGCCGCAGGCCTGGAAGGACCTGGCCCGGCTCTGCCGCATCCTCAACGAGACGCCGCCCGACAAGCTGGAGGCGGCGCTGGAGCCCATACTGAACGTGGACGGGGCGCTGTGGTTCCTGGCGCTGGAGATGGCGTTCATCAACAGCGACGGGTACTGGACCCGCGCCAGCGACTACAGCATCTACCAGGACACGCAGGGCCGCTTCCACATCATCCCGCACGACGCCAACGAGACGTTCCAGCCGGGCGGGGGGCCGGGAATGGGCAGGGGTGGGCCGGGAGGTCGAGGCGGCCCCGGTGGACCGGGTGGTGGTCGCGGCCAGCGCGGGCCTGACGGCGCGGGACAGCCGCGCCCCGACGGCCCGCCGCGCGATACGGACCGCCCCGGTCCGGGTGAGCCGGTCGTGATCCCGCTGCCAGGCCCGGGCGGTCCGGGCGGCATGCGGGGCGGGGGCGTCGAACTCGACCCCCTCACCGGCATGGACGACACCACCAAGCCGCTGCGGAGCAAGCTGCTGGCGGTGCCGGCGCTGCGCGAGCGATACCTGCGCAACGTCCGCACGCTCGCCAATGAGTGGCTCGACTGGAACAAGCTCTCTCCGGTCGTGCAGCAGTACCGGTCGCTGATCGAGAAGGAGATCGAGGGGGACACGCGGAAGCTTAACTCGTACGACGCGTTCACCGCAGCACTGGCCGACCAGCCCGCCGGCGACGCGCAACCGGCGGCGGAAGGGCAGGGCGGCCCCGGCCGGCGGCCGCGCCCGAGCCTCCGGCAATTCGCCGACCAGCGACGCAAATACCTTCTGGACCACCCGGAGATCAAAAAGCTCGACGGCGGCGCCGGCGCCGCCGAGGCGAAGGCCGCCGCTGCCGTGCAGCCCGTGCCGGCGCAGAGTGCGCCGACGCAGCCGCTGGTGGAGGCGAAGGACAAGAAGGACCTCCCGCAAAAGCCGGCCGACCTGTTCCAGGAGACGAAGGTGTGGAACATCCACCTGACGTTCACGCCGGAGCAGTGGGAGGCGATGGAGCCGCAGGGCGGCGGCGGGCCGTGGGGCGCGGGGCCGCCGCGGGGTGGCGGGCCGGGAGGTCCCGGGGGAGGTCAGGGAGCGCCGGGCGGTCCCGGCGGGCCGCCGCGCGGCTTCGGGCCGGGGATGTTCATTGGGCCCGTCTTCATGCGCCAGGGAGACCAGGGCGGCGACGGCAAGCTGTCGCGCGACGAATTGCTCGCCCTGGGAGACAAGTGGTTCGACCAGTGGGACAAGGAGAAGGCGGGGAAGGTCAGCGAGGAAGAACTTCGCACGGGGTTGAACGTCTCCTTCGCGCCGCCCCCCGGTGCGCCGGGCGGCCCGGGAGGGCCAGGACGTCCGGGCGGCGGGCCGCCGGGGCTCATGCTCCAGGGGGCGGAAGGCAAGCGTAACGGGCTCGCGTCCGCGCTCGGCATCGAGTTCCAGTACGTTAAGGCCGACCTCGAATTCGACGGCGCCCCGTTCAAGGACGTCGCCGTCCGCTACAAGGGCAACGGCACGTTCCTCCAGTCGCGCGCGACGCTCAAGCGGTCGTTGAAGATCGACCTCGACGAGCACGACAAGAACCACGAGATCGCCGGCGTCTCGACGCTCAACCTGCACAACAACGTCACCGACGCGGGCTGGATGAACGAGGTGCTCTCGCACCGGCTGTACCGCGACGCCGGCGTGCCGGCGCCGCGAACGGCGTACGCCCGCGTGTACGTCACCGTCCCCGGCAAGCACGACCGGCAATACCTCGGCCTCTACTCGCTGGTCGAGAACGTGGGCGGGAGCTTCGTGCGCGAGCGCTTCGGCTCCGACGGTGGCACGCTGCTCAAGCCGGTGACGCCCGCTCCGTTCACTTACCTCGGTGACGACTGGGCGAAGTACAAGCAGACGTACGACCCGAAGGACGACGTCTCGCCGGAAGACGCCCGGCGGATCATCGACCTCTGTCGGCTGGTGAGCAACGGCAGCGACGAAGAGTTCGCCGCCAAGGTCGGAGAGTTCATCGACCTGGACAACTTCTCCCGGTACATGGCCGTCACGGTCTGGCTCTCGACGCTCGACAGCATCCTGGGCGCCGGGCAGAACTACTACGCGTACCTGCACCCGCAGACGCGCAAGCTGCATTTCATGCCGTGGGACCTGGACCATTCGTTCGGCCAGTTCTTCCTCTTCGGCCGGCAGGAGGACCGCGAGCAGCTCACCATCCAAAAGCCGTGGCGGGGCGAGAACCGGTTCCTGGATCGCATGTTCAAAACGGAATCGTTCAAGAAGCTTTACCTGGCGCGCCTGGACGAGTTCAGTAAGTCCGTGTTTAAGCCGGAACGGTTCGCGCAGCAGGTAGACGCCATCGCCGCCGCGATTCGGCCGGCGGTGCAGGAGGAGTCGGCCGAGAAACTGGCGCGGCTCGAAAAGGTCGTGGCGGGTGAGCCGGTCGAGCCCGCCGGCTTCGGCCCGCCCGGCGGCGGCTCCGGCCGTGGGCCGGGCGGGGGCGGGTTCGGCCCGCCGCCGGGAATGTTCAGCCCGACTAAGCCGATCAAGACGTTTGTCGTGGCGCGGGCAAAGTCCGTTTCCGACCAGTTGTCGGGCACTGCCGAGGGGAAGGAGATCCCCGAAGGGTTCGGCCCCCCGATGGGCGGCAACCGGGGCGGCCCCGGCGGCCGGCCGGGCGAAGGCGGGCGCGGCGGCCCGGGCGGGTTCGGCCCCGGCACGTTCCTCACCGGCCCGTTCATGAACGCCTTCGACGCCGATAAGGACAAGCACCTGACGCGCCAGGAGGTGCGGCAGGGCTTGACCGGTTGGTTTGAAAAGTGGGACGCGCAAAAGTCTGGCGCCCTTAGCGACGAGCAGGTCAGGGACGGGCTGAACGGCGTGTTCATGCCACCAGGCGGCCCGTTTGGCACGCCCGGTGGGCCCCCAGCGCAGGGCCCGCCGCAGTAACCAAATTCGCGGATACTGCTGCTACAATATGTGCCGGCATTTGGTCCGGAAATGAAGTGCCGGCGCCGCGCGTTGTATGATCGCCGGAGGCGTGGCGCACACGTCCGTTGACACGACTGTCCCAAGCAAAGCTCGACCCGTGAAGATCGCCCTCATCCTGATCGTCCTCTTCGTCGCCCTGGCCGGCGGCGGGGCGTGGTACTTCAACCGCGGCACCGCCCAGGCCGCCACCTTCCGCACGGCGGAGGTGAAGCGCGGCGACCTCGTCACCACCATCGACGCGACCGGCACCGTCGAGCCGGAGGAACTGATCGACGTCGGCGCCCAGGTCGCCGGCCGCATTATCGAGTTCGGCACCGACACCAACGGCAAGCAGGTGGATTACGGCTCGCGCGTGGAGAAGGGCAAGCTGCTGGCGAAGATCGACGACTCGATCTACCTCGCCGAGGTGGCGCAGGCGAGGGCGCAGCTCATGAGCTCCGAGGCTGGCGTGAAGCGCGCCGAGGCCGACCTGCAGCAGATGCAGGCCAAGCTCTACCAGGCGGAGCGGGACTGGAAGCGGGCGGAGCTGCTCGGCCCCTCCGACGCCCTGTCGCATGTGAGTTACGACGCCTACAAGTCGGCCTACGAGGTCGCCCGGGCCAACATCGCCGTCGGCGACGCGGCCATCATCCAGGCCAAGGCCGAGGTGGACCAGGCGCAAAGCAACCTCGAGCGCGCCGAGCGCAACCTCACCTACTGCACCATCAATTCACCGGTGACCGGCGTCATCATCGACCGGCGGGTCAACATCGGGCAGACCGTCGTCGCCAGCCTTAACGCGCCGAGCCTGTTCCTCATCGCGCAGGACCTCCGGCGGATGCAGGTGTGGGTCGCGGTGAACGAGGCCGACATCGGCAGCATCCGCGAGGGCCAGCCGGTGTCATTCGAGGTGGACGCGTTCCAGGGGCACGCCTTCCGCGGTGAGGTGAACAAGGTCCGGCTGAACGCGGCGATGACGCAGAACGTCGTGACGTACACCGTCGAGGTGTCGACCGACAACTCCGACGCCAAGCTCCTGCCATATCTGACGGCCAACGTGCACTTCGAGGTGGAGCGGCACGACGACGTGCTGAGCGTCCCGAACGCGGCCCTGCGGTACACGCCGCGGGCCGAGCAGATGCACCCTGACGTGCGGAGTGAGTACGCCAGTGCGGAGGGTGGCGGGGGGCCCGGGGCCGGTGGGGCGCGGGGCCGCGGGCCCGGCGGCGGGGGCGGACCCGGTGCGGCACCTGGTGGCGGTGGCGGGGGTGGCGGCGGGCGGGCCGATGCGGCCATGGCCGGCGGCCCCGCCGGCGGACGACGGCGCGGCACGACGCGCCCCAGCGGCGGCGAATCGCCGGGCGGCGTGCGGCTCCGGCCGGCGACCCTCTGGGTCCGCGACGGCGAATTCCTCCGCCCCGTGAAGGTCATGGCCGGCGCCACCGACGAAGTCGAGACCGAGGTGCGCGGCGAAGGAGTACGGGAGGGCTTGGAAGTGGTCGTCGGCGAGGTCATCGCGGAGCAGGGTGGTGGCGCGAGCCAGACGACCAATCCCTTCGCCCCGCCAAGGTTCGGCGGCCCGCGTCGCGGCGGCGGCGGGGGCGGCGGCCCCGGTGGCGGTGGCGGCGGTCGTGGCGGTGGCGGTCGTGGCGGTTGAGCGCCCTGGTCTGGTAAAGACCGCGCCGGTCCGCTCCGCTTCAGCGGAGCGATGACTTCTTCCGAGCGATAAACTCGTCCTCATGGAACTCATCCGTCTCAACCAGATCTACAAGACCTACCACCTCGGCGAGATCGACGTGCCGGTGCTCAAAGGCGTGTCGCTGACGGTCCTGCGGGGGGAGCTCGTCGCGCTGATGGGCACGAGCGGATCGGGCAAGAGCACCCTCATGAACATCCTCGGGTGCCTCGACCGGCCCAGCGCCGGCGAGTACTGGCTCGACGGGCAGGAGGTGTCCCGCTTCAACCCCGACCAGCGGGCGTTCCTGCGCAACAGCAAGCTCGGGTTCGTCTTCCAGAACTTCAACCTCCTGCCCCGCACGACGGCGCTGGAGCAGGTGATGATGCCCCTTTCGTACACGCGCGAGTCCATCTCCGACCGCGAGGCGAAGCGCCGCGCCACCGAGCTGCTCGAGCGCGTGGGGCTGGCCGATCGGATGGACCACTACCCCTCGCAACTCTCCGGCGGGCAGCAGCAGCGCGTGGCGATCGCCAGGTCGCTGGTGAACCGGCCGAGCATCCTCTTCGCCGACGAGCCTACGGGGAACCTGGACTCGCGGACGAGCGAGGAGGTACTGCAGATGTTCGAGCGGCTCAACGGGGAGGAGGGGATCACCATCATCCTCGTGACCCACGACGCCGGCGTCGCGCAGCACGCCAGGCGCTCGATCCGCATGCGCGACGGGAAGATCGAGGAGGACGGCGCCGGGTCGTCCGATCACGTCCCGTCACGTCCTATACCGGCCGCGGCGGCGGGGGGTGTCGCGTGACGGTCGTCCGAACCATCCGAACCGCCGTCCGGGCCCTGCGCCGCAACATGATGCGGGCCTTCCTCACCACGCTCGGCATCGTGATCGGCGTCGGCGCCGTGATTGCCATGATGGAGATCGGCCACGGCTCCTCCACCGCCATCCAGAAGTCCGTCGCCAGCATGGGCGCCAACAGCCTCATGGTCTTCCCCGGCACCGCCACCAGCAGCGGCGTGAGCTGGGGCGGCGGCAGCGCGATGACGCTGACGCCGCAGGACGCCGAGGCCGTCGCCCGCGAGTGCCCGGCCGTCAAGGCGGTCGCGCCGATCGTGCGGGCGCGCGGGCAGGTCGTCTACGGCAACAAGAACTGGGTCCCCCAGGACATCAACGGCACCACGCCGTCGTTCCTCGAAGTGCGCGAGTGGCCGCTGGTCGAGGGCGAGCCCTTCACCGAGCGCGACGTCCGGAACGCCAGCAAGGTCTGCGTCATCGGCCAGACCCTGGCGCGCGAGCTGTTCGGCGAGCAGTCCCCCATCGGCAAGGAGGTGCGCGTCCAGAACGTCTCCTTCCGCGTCATCGGCGTGCTCGCCCGCAAGGGCTCCAACACCTTCGGCTCCGACCAGGACGACACGCTGCTCGCCCCCTGGACCACCATCAAGTTCCGCGTCTCCAACCAGCGCATGGACTCCGGCGGCGGTGGCGGGGGGTCCGGCTCCGGCGCGTCCGGCTCGTCCGGCGGCGCCTCGCAGCAGACCAACACGCTCAGCCAGCTCTACCCCAGCACCGGCGTGCAGCTCTACCCCGCCGCGTCTGCCAACTCGCAGCTCCCGGTCCGGTTCTCCACGATCGACCGCATGATGGCCTCGGCCGTCTCCGTGCAGCAGATGGAGTCGGCGGTGGACCAGATCACGCAGGTGCTCCGCGAGCGCCACCGCATCCGCCCCGGCGAGCCCGAGGACTTCGTCGTCCGCGACATGACGGAGCTCAACGAGACCCTCTCCTCCACCGCGCGCCTGATGACCCGCCTGCTGCTCAGCGTGGCGATGATCTCGCTGGCGGTGGGGGGCGTGGGCATCATGAACATCATGCTCGTCTCCGTCACCGAGCGGACGCGCGAGATCGGACTGCGGATGAGCGTCGGGGCGCGCGGCTTCGACATCCTGCTCCAGTTCCTCACCGAGTCGGTCCTGCTCTGCCTGGCCGGCGGCGGCTTCGGCATCCTGATGGGCTGGCTCGGCTCCTACGGCGTCACCTACTTCCTCGGCTGGCCCACCGAGTCCTCCCCGGGCGCCGTGGTGGCGGCCGTGATCGTCTCCGCCACCGTCGGCGTCGTCTTCGGCTTCTACCCGGCGTGGAAGGCGTCCCGATTGGACCCGATCGAGGCGCTGCGGTACGAATAGCCGCGGCGGGCACGGAACACTCCACGGCTCAACCCAAAGGACGATGCGGCGCGTGACTCGGTGGACGGATATGACGCGGGGACGGCCTGAACCCGCGTGGCGGTTGGTGTTCACATTGACAGCGGCCGCCGCTTGCCTCTTGGCGACAAGCTGCACCGTCGGCCCCGACTACCGCCGACCGGACGTCGACCTGCCCGAGACCTGGGCGTCCGTATCGCAGCCGCCCTCCACCGCCCCCTCGACGCAAGCGCTGGACGCAGGCCTTTCCGAGTGGTGGAAGGGGTTCAACGACCCGACGCTCGACGCACTGGTCTCGCGGGCGGTGGAGTCGAACCTCGACCTGCTGCGGGCGACCGCCCGGGTCCGCCAGGCGCGGGCGGCACTGCAGGGCACGAGGGCCGGCCTGTGGCCGACGGTGGACCTGTCCGGATCCTACCGGCGCAACGGCGCCAACATCCGCGCCGAGGACGACGACGGCAGCGACCGCTCCACCGGGGGGGCGCGCGGGGTATACCAGGCCGGGTTCGACGCGGCCTGGGAGATCGACGTCTTCGGCGGCGTCCGCCGGTCCGTCGAGGCCGCCCGCGCCGACCTCCAGTCGGTCGTCGAGGACCGCCGAAACGTCCTAGTCACCCTCATCTCCGAGGTCGCCCTGGCGTACATGGACCTGCGCCGCTTCCAGCGCGAGTTGGCGATTGCCCGCGAGAACCTGGGCTCGCAGCGCAACTCCGCCGCCCTCACCCGCAGGCGGTTCGAGGCGGGCCTGGTGAGCGGGCTCGACACCGCCAACGCCGAGGTGCAGGTCGCCTCCACCGAGTCCCAGATCCCGCTCATCCAGCGCGACATCCGGCAGGTGATCTTCGCGCTGGACGTCCTGCTCGGCGGCCACCCGGGCTCGCTGGCGGAGGAGCTGTCGGCAGAGGCGCCGATCCCGCTGGCGCCGCCCGACGTGCCGCTGGGGCTGCCGTCGGACCTGCTGATGCGCCGCCCCGACGTCCGTCGCGCCGAGGCCGACCTCCACGCCGCCACCGCCCGCATCGGCGTGGCAACGGCAGACCTGTTCCCGCGGTTCGCCCTCACCGGCTCGCTCGGGGTGTCGGCGGAGCGGTGGCAGGGGCTGGGCAACTGGGGCAACCGCTCCTGGTCCTTCGGGCCGTCGGCGAGCTGGCCGCTCTTCGACGCCGGCCGCATCCGCGCCAACATCGCCGTGCAGAACGCGGCGCAGGAGCAGGCGCTGCTCGCCTACCGGGCGACGGTGCTGCTGGCGCTTCAGGAGGTCGAGAACTCCCTCGTGGATTATGCCAGCGAGCGGGACAGGCGGGTGGCGCTGGTAAAGGCGGTCGAATCGAGCCGCCGGTCGGTCGAGCTCTCGACCCAGCTCTACACCCGCGGCGAGACCGACTTCCTCAACGTCCTGTCGGCGCAGCGGGCGCTTTTCTCATCGGAGGAAGCGCTGGCGGTGAGCGACCGGAACATGTCCGCCGCCGTCATCGCGCTGTACAAGGCGCTGGGTGGCGGGTGGTAAGCTGGCGTCATGTCGACCGGTTACCAAATCCGACCCTACCGACACGACGACCTGCCCCGCCTCCAGGAGATCACCGCTCAGACGTTTGGTCCCGTCTCGATCGACCGCAACATGGAGCGGATCCTCGGCCCCTTCGGCAAGGGCGACTGGAGCACGCGCAAGGTCACGGCGATCGCCGACGACTGCGGCGCGCAGCCGGACGGCGTATTCGTGGCGGAGGACGAGGCCGGGGGGGTGATCGGGTACGTCACCACCCGCCTCAATCAAACCAGCCGGATGGGGTGGATCCCCAACCTCGCCGTGGACCCGTCCCAACAGGGCAAGGGCCTCGGCCGGGCGCTGCTGCTCCACGCGATCGAGTTCTTCCGCAAGAGCGGCATGCAGGTGGCAAAAATAGAGACGCTTGAGCAGAACCCTGTGGGGCAGAAGCTGTACCCGGCACTGGGCTTCAAGGAAGTCGCACGTCAAGTCCACTACGCGATGCGGCTGGACTGACCGTCAACTGCCCTTTCGTTCGTACGCCAGCTTCCCTGCCAGGTACGTCCGCAACACCTTTGTCTTCTCGATCTGTTCCGGCGCGCACGTCAGTACGTCGGTGTCGATCACGATGAAGTCCGCGAATTTTCCCGGCTCCAGCGATCCCACCTGGTGCTCGCGGAACAGGAGCCAGGCGTTGTTGCTCGTGTACATGCGCACCGCCTGCTCGCGCGACAGGCCGTTTTCCGGGCAGTTCGCTTCGCCGTCGCCGCGGCGGGACAGGCGGGTGACGGCGGTGCCCATGCCTAGGAACGGGTCGTACGGGTTGATCGACCGGCGGGGGCCGATCTTCTGCATGTGGTCCGACCCGCCGCCGACCACCGCGCCCGCGTCGAACATCGGGCGCAAGGGCTGGAACCGCTTCATGCGCTCGTGTCCGAACTGCTCGGTTAGCGTCGGCGCGTCAAGGTAGAGCCAGGCGGGCTGGATGTCGGCGCACACGCCGAGCTGCGCGAACCGGGTGACGTCGTCCGGGTGAACGAAATTGCAGTGGGTGACGCAGGGGCGCGTCGCCTTCAACGCGCCTGGCGGCAG
>Ga0075430_100006029_pt1 | contig 10223 bp, 4 predicted proteins | sample RhiMetdeltSRZDD4_FD_75294 | JGI IMG/M metagenome (GOLD analysis project Ga0075430, IMG submission 75294) | Populus rhizosphere microbial communities from Tennessee, USA - Rhizosphere MetaG P. deltoides SRZDD4 | ecosystem: Host-associated > Plants > Roots > Rhizosphere > Soil | place: USA...
TCGCTCGTGCTCTTCCGCCGGCGCCGCGTCTAGAACCTGATTCGACCGTCCGCCATCGTGCGCACGCGCCAATCGAATTGGTTCGAGACATGTCGGTTTCTATGCCACGCGGAACGAAGACGCGGCGCGGAATCGCTCCGTTCGATTTCAGGCGAACCCGGTCGGCATGCTTCGCAAGTCGGCGGTGTCCAGCACGCCCGCACCGCGGCCGACCGACGGCCGGACTACCTAGCCCGGGTCCGCACTCCGCAGGGGCGGGTCCTTTGGGCTCGCCGTTCTTACGCACGGCACCTTACGCACCCAAGGCACCCCAGGCACCTTGAGGCATCCTGAGTGCCCGCCTGTTTGACGCGCCGCCCGGCCGGATGCTACAAACGCTCGCCACATAGCACTCCGCGGACACCCTTACGTAGGAGAAGCGAAGGTATGATTCGTCCAGCGACATCGCGCGCTGTCCTCCCGTCGATCCTCTTCGTTGTCAGCGTCTTAATGTCCGCGCCCGTCTGGGCGCAGTTGTCCACGGCCGAATTGAACGGCCGCGTGACCGATTCGAGCGGTGCGGTGCTGCCAGGTGTCACCGTAACCGCAACGCAGACCGCCACCGGGCTGGTCCGCACGGCCGTAACGGATGAAAACGGCGCCTATCTGATCTCGAACCTGCCCACCGGCCCCTACCGGCTGGAGGTGGCGCTGCAGGGTTTCCGCACCTACGTGCAGACGGGCATCGTCCTGCAGGTGGGCGCGACGCCGACGATTAACGCAGCCCTCGAGCTCGGCTCGCTCGAGGAAACCGTCACCGTCGAAGCGGCGGCGCCGTTGGTGGATGTCCGCAGCGCCGGCATCAGCGCGGTCGTCGAGAACGAACGCATCCTCGAGTTGCCCCTTGACGGCCGGAACCCCGCCAGCTTGGTGCTGATGGTGGGCGCAGCGGTACAGCTCGCGGAGGCGACGAACCGGACTGCGCCAGGCGGCGTGCGCATCTCCGTCGCCGGGGGACTTTCGACCGGTGTCGGCTACACGCTCGACGGCGCGACGCACAACAACCCGCAGGAGAACGTGAACCTGCCCCTCCCGTTCCCCGATGCGCTCCAGGAATTCCGGGTCGCCACGAGCGGCCTGTCAGCCCAGAATGGCTTTCACTCGGCGGCGTCGGTCAACGCGGTCACCAAGTCCGGGACGAATCGGTTTTCCGGCAACGGGTTCGAATTCATCCGGCATCATCGTTTCAACGCAACGAGCCCGTTCGCGCGCATCGGTCCCGACGGAGAGCGGGAAGACGATGGTCTCAAGCGAAATCAGTTTGGCGGGACGCTCGGCGGGCCGATCGTGGCGGACAAGCTGTTCTTTTTCGCCGCCTACCAGGGCACGGTTCTGAAACAGCGGCCGGCATCGTTCATTGCCTTCGTGCCGAACGCGCAGATGCTCGCAGGCGATTTCACGACGTTTGCCTCGGCCCAGTGCAACGGCGGGCGCGAGGTGGCGCTGCGGGCGCCATTCGTGAACAACCGCATCAACCCGAGCCAGTTCAGTCCGGCAGCGCTGAATCTCGTGAAGCGCCTGCCCACGACGACGGATCCATGCGGGCAGATCACATATGACGTGGGGTCCGACCGTGACGAGAAGCAGACGGTTGCGCGAGTGGACTATCAGGCGGGCACCCGGCATTCGATTTTCGGCCGGTATTTTGTCCAGCGCTACACCGCGCCGCCAGGCTACGCCGGGGGCGACGACAACGTGCTCAAAACGCGAAACCAGGGCACCGACGCCTGGTCGCATTCCACCACTCTGGGTGCGACGACGGTGTTCAGTTCCACAACGGTGAACGCCGTGCGCTTCGCGATGAACCTCAGCGATCTCGACAATTACCAGACACCGTTCTTCTCGCCGAAGGACCTCGGCGCGAACCTTTACAGCTATGACCCCGGCTACATGGTGATGAACGTCACTGGCGGGTTCGAGATATACCCGGGCAACCAGGCACGCGCCGCCTTCCTCAACGACACGTATCAGATTGCCGACGATTTGACGGTGGTCCGGGGCAACCACCAGTTTGGCGTCGGCGGGCACGCACAGTACTGGGTTGGCGATTACATTTCGACATCGCGCGCCAACGGCAACTGGCTCGTCGATGGCCGGGTTACCGGTGCGGGACTCGCTGATCTGCTCATCGGCCGTATCACGAGCATCGAGCATGGCGCGAAGAACCTGCTCAACATCGACAACTGGTATCTCGGGCTGTATGCGCAGGATTCGTGGCGCATCTCGCCGCGGCTCACGCTGAACTTCGGCATGCGGTGGGAGCCGTATTTCGGACAGAACGTCCTGAACAACGCCGTCTCGATCTTCGACATGGACAATTTCCAGCAGGGGATCAAGAGCAAGGTGTTCCTCAATGCGCCGGCGGGCCTGATCTATCCAGGCGACGAGGGATTCCCCGCGGGGCAGACCGGGCTGAACAAGCAGTGGTGGAACCTCTCGCCGCGCGGCGGCTTCGCGTGGGACGTTCGTGGCGACGGCCGTCTGTCGGTGCGTTCCTCGTACGCCATGGGCTACGACTTCATGTCCGGCGAGTACCACAACATCAACGCCGGTGCGCCACCGTTCGGCAACCGATCGATCATCAACGATCCGCCCGGACTGATGGACGATCCCTATCGGACGACGGTTGGCGGCGATCCGCATCCGATCGTGACGGGGCCGAATACGCCGTACGTTCAGTTTGGCTCGTTCGGTACGATGGATCCCGACATCAATTCGAACCGCATCCAGTCGTGGAACTTTACGGTGGAGCAGCAGATAGGCTCCGACTGGGGCGTGAGCGCGGCGTACCTGGGCAGCCACTCCGACCGGTTGTGGTACCAGCTTGCCCTCAATCCCGGCATCTACATGGGGCTGGGACCATGCACGCTCAATGGTGTCGCCTACCCGGTGTGCAGCACGAACGCGAACCTGAACCAGCGCCGTCTGCTGTATCAGCAGAACCCGAGGGAGGCGCAGTTCATCGGTCCGCTCGACCTCAATACCGATATCGGGTGGCAGAACTACCACGGCATCAAGCTCGCGGCCGTGCGCCGCGCCGTCAACGGCATCAGCCTGAATGGGAACTACACGCTGTCGCAGTGCAGGGGCACTCCGCAGAATCCGCGCTTCAATCAGACGAGCGGGGGCTACCAGAAACTGGACGACCCGTCGTTCGATGAGGGCTATTGCGACCAGGATCGTCGGCACCTGGTTTCGTTGTCGGTAGGCTACGAGACTCCGGCCTTCGAACGCCCGGCGCTGCGCGTGATCGGCTCGCATTGGCGTTTCTCGGGCATCGTGAACGCGCGTTCGGGGGCCCGGCTGAACATCGAGAGCGGCCTCGACAACGCCTTCAGCGGCATCCGGTACCAGCGGCCCAACAAGGTGAGCGACGATTTCTATACTAAGTCGCTGACCAGCTACTTCAACCGGGACGCGTTTGCGCAACCTGCGCCAGGTACGCTCGGCGACCTCCCGCGCAATGCTGTCGTCGGTCCTGCCTACTGGAACGTCGATCTCGCCGTATCGCGACTGATTGCGATGGGTGCGACACAGAGGCTGGAGCTCCGGCTGGAGTCATTCAATCTGCTCAACCACTTCAACTGGGGTGACCCATTGCTGATTTTCAACGCAGCGACCTTCGGCCGCATCACGACTCAGACGGGTGCGCCGCGCATCATCCAGTTTGGAGTGAAATACGATTTTTAGTTGGTGGTTGGTAGTTGGTAGCCGGAGACCTTTAGGTCTCCGGCCAACCTTGGAGGGTTCGCGAATGAAAGCGACAGTCGGCATCATGTTCTGCTTGTTGGTTCTGGTCGCATCGGCACCTGCGTCGGCCCATCATGCATTTGCTGCGGAGTTCGACGCGAAGAATTGCTCCGACGTGACCGGCATCCTCACGAAGGTGAACTACGAGAACCCGCACGCATACATATTCCTGAACGTGAAGGGCGAGGAAGCGACGTTTCAACTCTCGTCCACGTCGAACCTGCGACGCGGCGGCGCGACGCCGGCGGCGCTGAACGCCAGCCTGAACAAGGAAGTGCTTGTGAGGGGTTGCGCGTCCAAGAACGGCGAGAAAAACCGGTACGCGGCGTCGTTCATCAAGCTCGCAGACGGCACGGTGCAGCGGCTCGGTCAGGACGTCGAAGGGATCTTCGGCACGAAGATCTGGAGATAGTGATGAACCGTCGTTTCTGCATCACGATCGCGACAGTCGGGCTTCTCTCGGCCGCGGCCTACGCGCAGCAGGCGCCCGCTCAGCCCGAGAAGGAGTTCGTCGAGGCGCGCGGCAGCGTCAAGCCGGTGCCGCTTCCGCCCGGCGGTCCGACGCCCCGAATGGCGGATGGCAAGCCCGACTTCTCCGGCGTCTGGTTCCCCGGCCCGACCGGCCGTGCGAACGCCTGGAGCGTGGTGCCCGATCAGCGCATCGTCGAGGATCCGATCCCGTTTCAGCCGTGGGCGCTCGAGAAGTTCAAGGCCATGAGCCGCACCGAAGTCGAGCTTTACGGCAACGCGAACGTTCGGTGCCTCCCGCCCGGCACGCCCGGGATGATGACCGAAAATCCCTACGCGATCCGGTTCCTCACAAAGCCAGGACTGTTCGTGCACCTGATTGAAAACAACAACCGGTGGCGCGTGGTCCACACCGACGGCCGTCCGCACAAGCCGAAGGAAGAGCAGGAGCCGCTGTTCAACGGCGACATGGTCGGCAAGTGGGAGGGTGACACGCTTGTTATCGACACCATCTCGATCGACGAACGGACCTGGATCCGCGACGGATGGTTCCACAGCGACCAGCTGCACGTGATCGAACGCTTCCGGCGCCCCTCGATGAACTTCATCGAGCACCAGTTCACGATCGAGGATCCGAAGGTGCTGACCAAACCGTGGACGTCGGCGTGGCGCAGGTATTCGCTGTCAGTCCTCGACGAGGACCTCACCGAGAACTTCTGCACCAATAACGAGCAGGTCGAGCAGTTCCTGAAGCTTCTCGAGAAGGAAAACCAGGGCACCGCGCCGAAAGGTGAGGTACCGCCCGAGCCCTGATTCCGACGGGTTTTCGTTTCGAGTCCCTGGTCTCTGGTCTTTCGTCCGCTCCGGGCCAACGACCAGAGACTAAAGACCAAAGATTAAAGACCAACTCTTCCGAACGGACCTTCAGGTAATCTTCAGGCAATCTCAAGGTGGACCTGAAAGTATCCGCGTCAACGCAAATGTCACGAGGAGACTCCTTATGAATGCGCGGAGTGTCGCCAGCAGTATTGCTCTTGCTCTAATAGCCATTCTGACGCCCGCGCTGGTGTTCGCGCAGGCATCGATCACCGGTGTTGTGCGCGACACGTCCGGCGCGGTCCTGCCGGGCGTCACGGTGGAAGCGTCGAGTCCGGCGTTGATTGAAAAAGTCCGATCAACGGTGACCAACGACACGGGGCAGTACCGGCTCGAGAACCTGCGACCCGGTACTTATTCCGTCACCTTCTCGCTGGGCGGCTTCTCGACGATCAGGCGCGACGGCGTCGAACTGCAGGGATCTTTCTCCGCGACGATAAGCGTCGACATGCGCGTCGGGGAGATTGCGGAAACCGTGATGGTAAGCGGCGAGTCGCCCATCGTGGACGTGCAAAACACGACCCAGCAGCGGGTGCTCAGTCACGAGATCATCGACGCGATTCCGACCGGCCGCAGCGACAAGAACCTGGCGACGCTGATTCCGGGCGTGTCGATTGCCGGCGCGATCAGCCAGGACGTCGGCGGCACGCAGGACCAGGTGTCTTCGCAGCTGATTGTGCACGGGAGCCGCGGCACCGACCAGCGCCTTACGCAGAATGGTGTCTCACTCGGCATAACGGCCAACGGCGCGAACACGCTCATCGTCGCGACGAACCTCAGCGCGTATCAGGAGGTCACGATTGACACCGGTGCGGTGTCCGCCGAGCTTCCCACCGGCGGCGTGCGGGTCAACTACATCCCGAAGGACGGCGGTAATCGCGTCGCCGGTACGTTCGTCTTCGGCTTTGGCAACGGCTCCATGCAGAGCGACAACTTCTCGGACGAGCTGCGGGCCGCCGGGCTCGGCACGCCGAACGCGCTGAAGCGGAGCTACGACTACAATCCCGGCATCGGCGGGCCGATCCTGCGCGACCGTCTGTGGTTCCACGTCGCCTACAAGAAGCAGAGCAGCGAGGCCTATCCGGCCGGGATGTTTGAGAATCTCAACGCCAACAACCCGGATGCGTGGGCGTATGTTCCCGTCGAGTCGAGCCGGCCGTTCAACGCAGTGGACGGTTCGGATCTCCACGTCCGTCTCACGTGGCAGGTCCTCCCAAAACTGAAGTTCGGCTTCAGCGATCAGGACTCTGGCTACTGCGCATGCACCGACGGCATCAACGCCACCACCTCACCCGAAGCGTCGCTGTATCGCAAGACAAACAAGCAGCGCAATCTCATGGGCGACTGGACGGCGCCGCTGACCAACAATCTGCTGATCGACGGCGCGTTCATCAATCGCCACCAGGATCAGATACGGACGGTGCCGCCAGGAAACGAGAATCCCGCGATGATCTCCGTAATGGAGCAGGCGCTGAACAACCTCGTCTACCGGACGGTGAACGTCGGCACGGCCAACCCTAACCTGCGGGACTCCTGGTTCTCTACGATGTTCGTGCGCTCGAGCGTGTCGTACGTCACTGGAGGACACATCCTCAAGGCCGGGTTCACGTTCGGCAACGGCAACGAAATTCACATGCTCGGCAACCAGCTGCCCGGGGCAATTCCGTACGCCTACCGCTTCAACAACGGTGTGCCGAATCTGATCACGCTCTACGGCTATCCGGTGCGGACGACCTACAGGACGAACTCCGACTCGGGCATCTACGTGCAGGACAAGTGGACGACCGGGCGCATGACGCTGAGCGGCGGCCTGCGCTTCGATCATTTCGCGAACTCGGCGCCCGAATCGGTGGCGGAGCCGACCCAGTTGTTGCCGACGCGCAGGCTGGTGTTCCCGGCTACCGACGGCGTCAGCTTCAAGGACCTCACGCCGAAGCTCGGCGCCGTCTACGACGTGGCAGGCAACGGGAAGACCGCCGTCAAGGTGAGTCTCAACAAGTATGTGCTGGGCTTGAGCTCAGGGGACGCGATCTTCGGGTCGGTCCTCATGCCGATCAACCGTGTTGGTAACACGACCACGCGTTCCTGGAACGACCGGACGACGTTCCCCGCGGGCGACTCGCGGAACGGTAACTACGTGCCGGACTGTGATCTGGCCAACCCGGCAGCCAACGGCGAATGCGGTGCCATGGCCAACCAAAACTTTGGCAGGGCGACGGGCGGCAACGTATACGACCCTGCGATCCTCGAAGGCTGGGGTGTACGGAGCTACAACTGGGAATTCTCGACCGGCGTACAGCACGAAATTCTCCCGCGTGTGTCGCTGGATGTGAGCTACTTCCGACGCTGGTATGGCAACTTCTTCGTCATCGACAACCGTGCGGTGACGCCGGGCGACGTAGGCGCCTTCAGCGTGACGGCGCCAGCCACCGACTCGCAGTTGCCGAGCGCGGGGCAGACCATCAGCGGCTTCTACGATCTCAACCAGGACAAGGTGGGCCAGGTGGATAACTACGTCACGAAAGCGTCGAACTATGGCGACCAGAGCGAGACGTGGTCAGGCGTGGACGTGAATCTCAATGCCCGCATTCGTGGCGGTCTGCTCCTGCAGGGCGGCACCAGCACCGGGCGGACGCGCACCGACACCTGCGAAATCCGCCAGCAGCTCCCGGAGACGGCGATGCTGAACCCATTCTGCGACGTCAAGACGCCGTGGCTGACGCAGGTCAAGTTCGTGGCCTCATATACCGTGCCCCGCGTCGACGTGCACGTCAGCGGCACGCTGCAGAACCTGCCGGGTCCGGCATTAAGTGCGACCTACGTGGTGTCGAATGCCCTGGTCCAGCCTTCGCTGGGGCGCCCGCTCTCGGGTGCAGCGGCGAACGCAACGGTGAATTTGATTGCGCCAGCCTCGACCAATTTCGACCGCTACACGCAGGTGGATGTGCGCGTCGGCAAATCGTTGCAGGTCGGCACGTCGCGGGTGGCCATCAACCTCGACATGTTCAACGCGCTGAACGCGGAGTCGGTGCTGTCGGTGAACAACACCTTCGGTGGGGCCAGGCCGTGGCTCAGCCCCCAATCGATCATGCAGGGACGTCTGCTGAAGATCAGCGGGCAGCTCGACTTCTAGCGAGGCTCCGCCTCGGACGACGCGCATGTGGCTCCGCCTCGCTAGTGCAGTGTTTAATTGCCCGCGCGTTCGCGCGGGCGTAGACGTCTTGACCGAGCCGAACGTGCCTCAAAGGCAAGGATTTGAGGCGGTCAAGACGTCTAGCGTATGCTCCCGTCTGATGGTTCGCATCTTTCTGTTCTTGACGCTCGCCGTGGCCAGCACAGCCAGCGCTCAGGTGAGCCTGATTGGCGACTGGAGCAGCCGCGTTCACGAGGACTCTACTCGTAACGATCCGCAGATCGGCGAGTTCGCTGGGCTGCCGCTGACGCCGCAGGCGCTGGCGCATGCCGAAGCGTGGGACGAGTCGCGGCTCACCGTCATCGAACGCCAGTGTGTGCCGAACGGGGCCGGCTGGGCGTTTCGCGGACCGGCGCAGATCCGGATTTGGGAAGAGAAGGACCCCACGACGAACGACCTCGTCGCCATCAAGACGTTCAACGCGACCTTCTCTCAAACACGCACCATCTGGATGGATGGGCGTCCGCATCCCGGCAAGTATGCCCCTCACACTTGGCAGGGGTTCTCGACGGGCACCTGGCAAGGCAACATGCTGGCGGTGAAGACCACGCACCTCAAACGCTTCTTCCACCGGCGCAACGGGGTGCCGCAGAGCGATCGGGCGACGCTCACCGAGTACTTCATCCGGCACGGCACCAACTACCTGACGCACGTGACGATGGTCGAAGACCCCGTGTACCTCTCCGAGCCGCTCGTGCAGAGCCAGAACTTCGCGCTCGTTGCCAACGTGACACCGGAAACGTACCAGACCTGGACCGTGTGTTTGGCCAGCCAGGAAATCGCGGGGCGGCCGCCAGGCTATGTGCCGCACCATCTCCCAGGTACGAATCCATACCTCAAGGAGTACTCCGCCAAGTATCGTCTCCCGTTCGAGGCGACGCGCGCGGGCGCTGAGGCGATGTACCCGGAGTACCAGGTCAAGCTGCGACAGATGCTGCGGTCACTGACGCAGAGCGAGGCGCCGGCCCGATGATGCACGTTGGACTGTCGCGAACCGCCATCGTCACCTTCGCCCTCGTGGTGCCGCTCGCCGCGGCGCACGCACAGGTCTCGCGCGGCTCCGGCTCACCGGACGCCAGTTCCGGCGGCGACTCCGAGCTCGAGGTCCTCCAAGTAGCCGCGGACGTCTACATGATCGGCGGCGCTGGGGGGAACATCACGGTCAACGTCGGCTCGAACGGCCTGTTCGTCGTCGACGCAGGGACCGAGGCGGCGAGCGCGAATGTGGTGGCGGCCATCCGCGCGATCTCGGACAGGCCGATCCGCTATCTGGCGAACACCAGTGCAGATGCGGACCACGTCGGCGGGAACATCGCGGTGAGGAAGATCGGGCAGGGAATTCGTACCCGCGAAAATCGAGAGGAAGGGGCGGTGATCGTCGCGCATGAGGACGTGCTCACGCGCATGAGCGCGCCCACAGGTAAGGAGTCGCCGACGCCCGTCGCCGCATGGCCCACCTGGGCGTTCCCTTCCGCGCAACAGGATCTGACGTTCAACGGTCAGGCGATTCAGATGTTCCGCCTTCCGGCGGCGCACACCGACGGCGATGTCGTGGTGTTATTCCGCCGGTCCGATGTCGTCGCCACAGGCGACGTCTTCGACCCCTCGCGGTATCCCGTGATCGACATCGCGAGAGGCGGCAGCATCCAGGGGCAGATTGACGCCATCAACAGGCTGCTCGAGTTGATCGTGCCCGGCGAAAAGGAAGAAGGCGGCACGATGGTGGTGCCAGGGCACGGGCGGATCTGCGATGAGAGCGAAGTGATGGAATACCGCGACATGCTGACCATCGTTCGCGACCGCATCAAGACGATGGTCGACAAACGCATGACGCTGCAGCAGGTCAAGGCAGCGAGGCCGACCTTCGAATACGACCCTGAATACGGCGCGAGCGACG
>Ga0075430_100006034_pt1 | contig 10218 bp, 9 predicted proteins | sample RhiMetdeltSRZDD4_FD_75294 | JGI IMG/M metagenome (GOLD analysis project Ga0075430, IMG submission 75294) | Populus rhizosphere microbial communities from Tennessee, USA - Rhizosphere MetaG P. deltoides SRZDD4 | ecosystem: Host-associated > Plants > Roots > Rhizosphere > Soil | place: USA...
GCTGGGCTCAGGTAGGCGAACAGCACCGGATCCCGGTCCAGCAGACCGGGCCAGACGGCGGGATCGAGCAGGTCCGCGACCAGCACCTCGGCTCGTTCGGCCAGCCCGGCGTCGGACAGCGCGTCCCGGGCCGCCTGGGCCAACGAGGGGTCGCTCTCGACGCCGGTGACCGCCGCTCCCCTCCGGGCCGCGGCCACCAGCACCTGCCCGTCTCCGCAACCCAGGTCGACCAGGTGGTCGCCAGGGGCCAGCTCGGCCAGGTCGAGCGCTGCCGCCACGGCGTCGGGTGGCGACGGGGCGAAGAACGGCCAACCCCGCAGCGCCGCTGAGGCGGTGGGAGCCGCCCGTGCCGCTGCCCGACGAGGCACGACCGGCCGATCAGCCGACGATCGACAGGTGCTTCGTGGCCAGCTCGGGGGCCAGGATGTTGATCATCACCCCGGTGCCCTGCTCGAAGCCGGCGACCGACGTGACCCGGGGCCAGATGTGGACGTGCCAGTGGAACGGACCGTCCGAGTGGTGGGGCGCCGTATGGATCACCAGGTTGTACGAGGTCGGTCCCAGGCAACCCCGCAGCTTCGCCAGCGCATTGCGCATGGCCCGGCCCACGGCCGCCACGTCGCGGGGCACCGCAGCGGTGATGTGGGCCTGGTGGTCGAGGGGCACCACCAGCATCTCGTAGGGGCTGCCGGCCCAGTACGGGCTCAGCACCACCACCCGCTCGTCGGCCAACACCACGCGGTGCCCGGCGTCGAGCTCGGCCTCCAGCGTGGTGCACAGCAGGCAAGGGCCGCCGAAGCGCCGGAACCCGGCCTCCTCGTCGGCGATCTCGCCCGGGACGAACGGGATTCCCAGCAGCTGGCCGTGGGGATGGGCCAGGCTCGCGCCCGCAGCGTTGCCGTGGTTGACGATGGCCTGGGTGTAGCGGATGCCGGGGTGGCGGAGGTGGGCCTCCATCCTGTCCCGGATGGCGGCCATGGTCACCGCGACCTGCTTGTCGTCGAGGTCAGCCCAGCTCGCGTCGTGGTCGGGCGTGAACACCAGGACCTCGTGGATGCCGCTGGCCGCGGCCTCGGTGAACACCGGTCCCAGGTGGCTGACCTGGAGGACCTCTTCGCCGTCGAACACCGGGTACCGGTTGGGCACCACGCGCACCGTCCACTTCCCGCCGCGGTCGTAGGTCTCGAGCGCCGGTGGCGTCGCCTCTTCGTTGCCGGGACAGAACGGGCACAGCTGACCGGGACTGACTCCCCAGGGGTCGAAGCGGGAAACCAGATCTGCGGGACGAGCCGCCCGGTCGATGGCCACCACCACCCATCGCCCCGTCAGGGGATTGAGCCGGAGCTGGCTCACGGGGCGTGTGGTGCGGATCGTTTGCTGCCGATCACGGACACGCGGTCCAACCTAACCCGAAACGGTGCCCCTCGTGGGTGCTACCACGGGCTTCCGCCGGCGGGATGGCGTCCTGCGGCATCCGGCCCGCGTGGGCGAAGATGAGGCCGTGCAGGAGGATGCCGGGACCAGCGCGACGACGGGGGCGGCCACCTGGTCGGTTCCCGGCTCGCAGGCCGAGCCCGACCCGCCGGTCGCGCCGCTCGAGGCTCCTCCCGGCCGGCAGCCGGGACCGGACGGGCGCTTCGGCCCGGGCGTCGGCGTCGGCGGTGCCGGGCCCCAGGATCGGATGGCCGGTGACGGCCGGCGGTCCTTCGCCCCGACCGGCCTGCTCGCCGAGCCGGATGACCTGACCGAGAGATCGGCGGTCCCGACCGTGCGGCTCCGACCGATGACGATCGCCGACATCCTCGACGGCGCCTTCGGGATCATCAAGGTCCGGCCGACCCGCATCCTGGGCCTGGTCGCGGTCTTCGTGGTGCCGATCCACCTGGCCATCGCCTTCGTCGAGCGCAATGCGGCCAGCGGGAGCTTCTCCTTCGACGCGCTCACGTCCGACGATCCGGCGGTGGTCGCCGAGACGTCCCAGGACACCACCAGCGCAGCCCAGCTCTGGGCCCTGGGCATGCGGCTGTTCCTGCCCTCGTTGGCTCTGATGTTCGTCGCTGTGGCCGTCGCCCACCTCGTCGCCGCGTGGTCGGTGGGCCGCGACGTCCCCACCGGCCAGCTCCTGCGGCTCGTGGCGCGGCGGTGGTGGGCCGTCGTGGTGACCTTCATCGTCATCCACGTGCTGGAGGCGGTGGGGTTCGCCGGGTTCCTGGCCCTCGCCCCCTTCAGCGTGGGCGGCCTGTTCGTCATGGCCGCCTTCGTGGTGACCGCTCCGGTCATCGGCGCCGAGGGCCTGGGTCCGCTGAAGGCCCTGAACCGGGCGGCGAGCCTGGCGATGCGGCGGTTCTTCCCGACGCTGGGCATCAGCCTGGCCATCGGGTTGGTCGCCTTCCTGTTGGGCTCCGCGCTCGGTGGGCTGCCGCTGCTGATCGCCGTGTTCCTGGACTTCCACCTGGCCTGGCCGCTGCAGGCGGCGGGCAGCATCCTCGGTGCCCTCGTCACGACGCCGTTCGTCGCCACAGCGACCGCGCTGCTGTACCTCGACCTGCGCATCCGTACCGAGGGCCTGGACATCGAGCTCGCGGCGGCCGAGCTGGCCCCGGTCCCGTGACCCGCCTTCCCGGTGGTTCCCATGCTCGGTGACCACCTGCTGCTGCACAGCTGGCTGCTCGTCCGGCAGGAGCTCCCGGAGCCCGAGCACACGCCGGCCGAGGTCCGGGACCTGGCGGACGAGATCATGTCCCGTCCCGAGTACCGGGAGCCGGCCAAGCCGCTGTTGCAGCGCATCCTCGACTGGTTGAGCGAGCGACTGGCCGACGCGGTGAGCGGGCTCAGCCTGGGCGGTGCGCTGCCGACGTTCGTGGGTTGGCTGATCCTGGCCGCGCTGGTGGGAGCGGTCGCGCTCCTCGTCGTCTGGACCATCCGGCGGGGCAACTGGGGCCGCGCGCCGCGGCGCAGGCGCGAGGACGCGACCGTGATCCTCGCCTCCGACGCCCACCGTTCGCCGGCTGACTGGCTGGCCGAGGCGGTGCGCCACGAGTCCGAGGGCCGGTGGCGCGAAGGCCTGCTGTGCCGCTACCGCTCGCTGGTCACGCAGCTGGTGGCCCGGGGTGCGATCGCGGAGCTCGTGGGGCGGACCGCCGGCGAGTACGTGCAGGACGTCAGGTCCCGCTGGCCGGATGCGGCACCGCCGTTCGTCGCCGCGACCGACCTGTTCGAGGCCGCCTGGTACGGCGGCGCCGAGACCGGTGCCGAGGAGCGGGATCGGTTCGCGTCACTGGCCGAGCGCACCCTCGCGGTGCTGACCAGAGAGCGGGTGGCCGCCGAGAGCGTGGCCGCCGAGAGCGTGGCGACGGGATGAGGGTCGGCCGATGAGATCGGAAGGGCGGGGCGTGGTCCTCGCCGTACTGGTCCTCGCCGTCGTGCTGGCCGGCGCGTTCCTCATCGGCGCGCCGACCGGCAAGGTGCCGCTCGATCCCCGGTCGCACCGTCCCGGCGGCACCAGCGGGCTGGTCGCCCTGCTGGAGGCGCTCCATGCCGACGTCGAGCTCGATGCGCCCGTGCCGGGGTCCGGGCCTACGGACAGCTCCACCGACGAGGTGGACGTCGGCCTGGTCCTGCGGGACCGTTTCGACGACCACCAACGGGACCAGCTGCGGCGTTGGGTCCGGTCGGGTGGCGTGCTGGTGGTCGTCGATCCCGGATCTCCGCTGACACCCGGCGGCGAGGGGGAGGACGATCCCGTCGACCAGTTGAGCTCGGATGAGATCGAACAGGGTCTGGCGGTGTCGTTCCCCGAGAACCCGGGGGTCTGCGACATCGCGGCCATCGAGGATCCGGACATCGACTGGATCGAGGTCTACGGCGGGCCGGTCCGCTACCGGGTCGATCAGGCCTCGGAGTCCTGCTACGGGGACGGCGAGAGCGCCTACGTGGTCGCCACCCCGGAGGGGCAGGGGACCATCGTGGCCATCGGCGGATCCGGCATCCTGATCAACCGGACGCTCGACGACGGGGACAACGCCCCGGTCATCGCCGCGCTCCTGGCGCCCCTGGACGGCACCCGGGTCGCCGTCTTCGACCCCGGAGCTCCCATCGCCAGCACCGGCGACGACACCCTCTGGGACCTGGTGCCCGACAACGTTCGCTGGGCGCTGGCCCAGCTCGGCCTCGCGTTCCTGGTCTACGTGCTGTGGCGGGTGCGGCGCCTGGGCCGGCCGGTCCCTGAGCGGCAACCGGTGAAGGTGGCCGCGTCCGAGCTGGTGGCCGCGGTGGGCGGCTTGCTGGAGCGCTCGGGATCGCCGCAGCACGCGGCCGACGTGCTCCGCGCCGACCTCCGCCGGGACCTCGGCATCCGCCTTGGCCTACGGTCCAACCTCCGGCCGGAGACCCTCGCCGAGGTCGTCGCCGGCCGGAGCAGCCTGGACCTGCCCCGCATCCAGGCGGCCCTCGGACCCGGCCCGGTGACCACCGACCAGGACCTCATGGCGGTGGCCCAGCTCATCGAGATCGTTCGCAAGGAGGTCTTCGACCATGTCGACGCATGAAGCCGCTGCCCCGCCGGCGGCGGTGCAGGACGCCCCGTCCGACCCCCGGGCCGCCCTGCTGCGGGTCCGCGAGGAGGTCGGGAAGGTGGTGGTCGGCCAGGACGGCGCGCTGTCGGGTCTCGTCGCCGCGCTGCTGGCCCGGGGACACGTGCTGCTGGAGGGGGTGCCCGGCGTCGCCAAGACGCTGCTCGTGAAGGCGCTGGCCGCGTCGCTCGACCTCGAGTTCAGCCGCGTGCAGTTCACGCCGGACCTGATGCCGTCGGACATCACCGGCCAGCTGGTGCTCGACGGTCGGACCGGGATCGGCGGGGGTGCCGGGCTCGGTGCTGGCGCCGGCGGTGGGCCCGGCGCCGCAGCGGGCGGAACTGAGACGGTGGGCGGCGACACCACGTTCGCCAGCCTGCGCTTCCGGCGGGGACCGATCTTCACCGACATCCTCCTGGCGGACGAGATCAACCGCACCCCGCCCAAGACCCAGGCCGCGTTGCTGGAGTCCATGGAGGAGCGCCAGGTCACGATCGAGGGCGAGTCGCATCCGCTGCCCGCGCCGTTCACCGTGGTGGCGACCCAGAACCCGGTGGAGTACGAGGGCACCTATCCGCTCCCCGAGGCCCAGCTCGACCGGTTCCTGTTCAAGCTGCAGGTCGGCTACCCGACCGCCGAGCAGGAGCAGGAGGTCCTGGCCCGACACGACCGGGGCCTGGACCCCCACGACATCGCGGGCGCCGGGGTGCACCGGGTCGCGACCCTCGAGGACCTGACGGCCGCCCGGGCCCAGGTGGACGAGATCCGGGTGGAGCCGCCCGTGCAGGCCTACATCGTCGCCCTGGTCCGGGCGACACGGAGCGCGCCCGCGGCGTCGCTCGGGGTCTCCCCTCGGGGCGCGGCGATGGTGCTGCACGCCGCCAAGGCATGGGCCTGGCTGGTGGGCCGGCCCTTCGTGACCCCGGACGAGGTCAAGGCGGTGGCCAAGCCGTGCCTGCGCCATCGGCTCCAGATCCGGCCCGAGCTGGAGCTGGAGGGGACCACGGTGGACGGCGTGCTGGACGGCATCCTCGCCTCCGTCCCCGTGCCCCGGTGAGGCTGCTGCCGACCCGGCGGCTGGCGGCCCTGGCCGCGCTGGCCTCGGTCGCCGTGTGGGCGCTGCCGGGGGACAGCAGGTGGTGGCTGCTGGCGATCAACGCAGGGCTGGTGGCCCTCGGGCTGATCGATGCCCTGCTCGGACCGGCTCCCCGCCGGCTCGAGATCGAGCGGAACCTGCCCCGCGCCGTGACCCTCGGCGGCGAGGCCGACCTGACCTGGACCGTCCGCAACCGCACCGGCCGCCCGGCTCGGATCCGGGTGTCCGACGAGCTCGCCCCGTCGCTCCGGGCCACGACCCGGGAGGCGGGCGGACGGCTGCCCGGCCGCGGCCAGCTCCAGGCCACGGTGCGGCTGCGCCCGGCGCGGCGGGGCCGCTTCCGGCCTCGCCGGGTCGTGGTGCGGGTCGAGGGTCCGCTGGGGCTCGGGGCCCGCCAGGCCGCCCGGAACCTCCCCGGCGAGCTGCGGGTCTTCCCGTCGTTCCGGTCGAAGGACGAGGCCGAGCTGCGCATCCGCAAGGCGCGGATGCTGGAGGTCGGCCTGCGATCGGCCCGGGGCCGGGGCGGCGGCACCGAGTTCGAGCAGCTGCGGGAGTACGGCGTCGACGACGAGTTCCGCCGGATCGACTGGGCGGCCACCGCCCGGTCGGGGAAGCCGATCGTCCGGACCTACCGCTCCGAGCAGAACCAGACCGTGCTGGCCCTGCTCGACAACGGGCGGGTGATGGCCGGCCGGGTCGACGGTGTCCCCCGGGTGGAGCACGCCATGGACGCCGTGATGGCCCTCACCACCGTCGCCACCGGGCTCGGCGATCGCTGCGGGCTGGTGGCCTTCGACCGCGAGGTCCGGGCCGTCGTACCACCTCGCCATGGCGCCAGCCAGCTGTCCCGGGTGATCGACGCCCTGTACGACCTGGAGCCGGCCCTGGTCGAGAGCGACTACGCGGAGGCCTTCAGCGAGACCCTGGCCCGGTTCCGCCGCCGGACCCTGCTGGTCATCCTCACCGATCTGGCCGAGCACTCGGTGAACGAGTGGCTGGTGCCGGCGCTGCCCCTGATCGTCCGGGACCACCTCGTGGTGGTGGCGGGAGTCGCCGACCCCGACGTGACACGGTGGGCGGGGGCGCCGCCGAGCGAGACGTCCTCTGTCTACCGGACCGCAGCGGCGATCTCGGCTGTCGGGGAGCGGCAGCGGGCGATGGCTCGGCTGCGCGGCCTCGGGGCGACGGTGGTCGACGCCCGCCCGGGCCGGCTGGCCTCCACGCTGGCCGACACCTACCTCCACATCAAGGCCACCGGCCGCCTGTAGGTGCCTGGCTCGCCCGGGGCGAGGCGAGGTCTCAGCCGGCCCAGGCGCGCTCGCGGGCCTCGGCCAGCTCGTCCCAGCCCTTGTCGAGCTCGCCGATGTCGCCGGTTAGCCCCCGGATCGTCGCGGCCCGTCCCTGGACCACGATCCAGGTCACGAAGAGCAGTTCGGCAGCCACCCCGATCCCGACCCGCAAGGCGGTCGACGACACCCGGCCCGTCACGAAGCCCTCGATGAACCCGGCGCCCATGAACGCCACGACCAGCCCGAGGACGATCACCACCGACCGGCGGGCTTCGATCCCCAGCGCCTCGCCCCGCCCCCGGTCGCCGGGAGCGATGATGGCCCAGCCCATGCGCAGGCCGGCTGCGCCGGCCAGGACCACCGCGGTCAACTCCAGCAGGCCGTGGGGCAGGACCAGTCCGTAGAACTTGCCCTGCTCGCCGACCGCCGTGAACAGCCCCGCCACCTCCCCGAGGTAGGCGCCGTTGACGGCCAGGATCAGCGCGGTCGGTATGCAGAGCAGGATGCCGGCCGCGAAGGCCTCGAACGCGACCTGGATGTTGTTGACGGTCACCTGGGTGGAGAAGTTGGTCGCGGTGTCCGACGAGTAGTACGACTCGAAGTCCTCTTCGATCATGGCCTCCCGTAGGGCCTCCGGCCACGCGACGTCGAGGGCCCGGTCGCTGTTGGCCAGCCAGATGCCGAGCGTCAGGGCGGGGACGAACATCAGCGCCGCGCTCGCGGCGATGAACCGGCCGCTCTGGTAGACGGCAGCGGGGAACCGCCAGATGAAGAAGTCGGCGACCGCTCTGCCGGGCCGGGAGCGACCCCGGTAGATCACCCCGCTGGCCTCGCTGATGAGCGTGGTCAGCCGCATCGTGAGGCCGGGGTCCTGATAGGCGCTACGGGCGTGCGAGAGATGGGCGGACACCCGCTGGTACAGCGCCACCAGCTCGTCGATCTCGTCGGGTTGCAGGCGGGACAACCCGTGCCGCGCCTGGGAGGTCAACCGGGCCAGCCGGTCCCAGGCCGGGGCGTTCCGGGCGATGAAGCGGTCGATGTCCACCTGAGCCGGCAACCTACAGCTACCGTGCCGCGCGTGAGCAGCGGGGTCGGCGGTCCGGAAGGCGTGGCGTCGGAGATCGTCACCCCCGAGGCCGTGGTCCTCGACGTCGAGCGGGCCGGGCTGGCCTCCCGCACTCTGGCCCTGGCGGTGGACGTCCTGGCCATCGGCGCGCTCTGGATCGCGCTGTTCCTGATCTCCCTGTGGATCCTCGTCAGTGCGCCCGGCGTGGGGTGGGCGGTGGTCGCGATCGTCGGCAGCTTCGGCCTGTGGCTGGCCTGGTTCACCGCCTTCGAGACCCTGTGGCAGCGCACGCCCGGCAAGGCGGCGCTGGGCCTGAGGGTGGTCAGGAGCGACGGGACCCCGGTGCGCTTCCAGCAGGCCTTCCTCCGGGCACTGCTGGGGATGGTGGAGCTCCTCGTCATGCCCTTCATCGCCGTCGTGGTGGTCCTGCTGACGCCCCGCGACCAGCGGCTCGGCGACCTGGTGGCGGGGACGTTCGTCGTACGCCAGCGATCGGCCGGCACCTTCGTCGCCCCCGCGCAGTTCCCGCCGCCGTGGGGCTACGAGGGCTACGCGGCGACCCTCGACATCGCCGCCATGACCCAGGAGCAGTACGGCCTGGTGCGGACCTACCTGCTGCGGGCCCACCAGCTGAACCCGCTCGCGCGGCTCCAGCTGGCGGTCCGCCTGGCCAACCCGCTGGCCGGGGTGCTGCAGCACACGCCACCCCCTCACCTGCACCCGGAGGCCTTCCTGGCCTGCGTCGCGGCCGCGTGGCAGCGGGCCCATGGCGGACCGGTGCCGGCGACGACCTGGCCGTCCCCGAACCCCTATGCAGCCGGGCCGCGCCCACCGATGCCGCAGCCGGTCCCCATCCCGCGGCCGTTGCCACCGCCTCCCGCGCCGCCTCCGGTGCGTCCACCACCACCGCCGCCTCCCCCTCCCAACTGGCCGTCCGGGTAGTCGTTTCGACGGAGGCTGCGACAATGGCGGCCATGGTCGGATCGCCCCAACGGCTCGCTTACCTCGACCACGCAGCGACGACGCCGCTGCGGCCCGAGGCACGCGCGGCGATGCTGCCCTGGCTCGACGGGCAGTTCGGGAACCCGTCGGGTGCTCACGCGGTGGCCCGGGCGGCGCGGACGGCGATCGACGAGAGCCGCGACGCCGTGGCCGCCGCGCTCGGCTGCGCACCCAACGAGGTGGTGTTCACCGGGAGCGGCACCGAAGCCGACAACCTCGCCATCCGGGGCGTCGCGGCCGCGCGGCCCGGACCGGTCGTCATCAGCGCGGTCGAGCACCATGCGGTGCTCCATCCGGCCGAGGCGCTCGATGCCCGCGCCGTCGGTGTCGACGCCCGGGGGGTGGTCCAGCCCGACGAGCTCGCTGCGCTCCTGGCGGTCACGCCCGGCGTGACGCTGGTGTCGATCATGGCGGCCAACAACGAGGTCGGCGTGATCCAGCCGCTCGCCGAGCTCGCCCCGGTGGTCCGCCGGCACGCACCTGGGGCGGCGCTCCACACCGACGCCGTCCAGGCCGCGGCCTGGCTCGACCTGGCGACGGCGGCGGCGTCCGCGGACCTCATCTCGGTCAGCGCCCACAAGTTCGGCGGCCCCCAGGGCGTCGGTGCGCTGGTGGTGCGGCGCGGCACGCCGATCCGGGCTCAGCTGCTCGGTGGAGGCCAGGAGCGGGAGCTGCGCAGCGGCACCCACAACGTGGCCGGGATCGTCGGCCTGGCGGCCGCCCTGGCGGCGAAGACGGCGCAGCGGGAGGCCGAGGCCCGGCGGGTGGCGGGGCTCCGCGACCAGCTCGCCGCGGGGTTGACCGGGCTGATCCCCGACGCCTGGGAGACGGCCGCTGCGGACGGCCGTCGGGCCCACCTCCTCCCCGGCACCCTCCACCTCACGATCGCCGGGGTCGAGAGCGAAGCCCTGCTCTTCCTGCTGGACGAGGCCGGGGTGTGCGCCTCGGCCGCGTCGGCCTGCGCCAGCGGGGCCCAGGAGGCGTCGCACGTCCTCGCCGCCATGGGCATCCCGCGCGCCGCCACCGCGGGTGCGCTGCGACTGTCGTTGGGCTGGAGCTCCACCGCGGCCGACGTCGACCGGGTGCTCGACGTGCTGCCCGCCGCGGTGGCCCGACTCCGCTCGGCGGTGGGGGTGGGGCGGTGAAGGTGCTGGTGGCGATGTCGGGTGGGGTGGACTCCTCGGTTGCTGCGGC
>Ga0075430_100006036_pt1 | contig 10217 bp, 9 predicted proteins | sample RhiMetdeltSRZDD4_FD_75294 | JGI IMG/M metagenome (GOLD analysis project Ga0075430, IMG submission 75294) | Populus rhizosphere microbial communities from Tennessee, USA - Rhizosphere MetaG P. deltoides SRZDD4 | ecosystem: Host-associated > Plants > Roots > Rhizosphere > Soil | place: USA...
TCAGCCCGGTAGAGCGCTACGTTCGCAACGTAGAAGTCGTGGGTTCAAGTCCCATCACCTCCACCAAATAGTTCTTATTCGAACCCCCACCCAAGATGGCGGCGACTAGTAGGTCCGCTCTGGTGGCGAGCCCGTTCGGGCTCGCCGTTCTCTTGTAAGTCTTGCCTTCGACGCCGCTGAGGCGGCGTTCGGCTTCGTGGAGTTCTGCGAACGGCTCCGCCAACACACCTTCGATCGTGTCGTCGGTATCGACGTACATCCGCTCGAAGATGGCTTGGTTGAGCAGCCGACGCTCGTTCGGCCCGGCCTGGCAGTAGAGCTCGGCGGGGTCCTCCATGAGGGTCAGGGCCGCATCGAGAAGGGCGAAGCCCACCTCAAGTTTGTTGTCGATCCCAATGAGTTGCTCGGTGACCTGTTGGCGCTCCTGCTGCACTTTCAGGATCCGGGCCTTGACGCGCTCCTTGTCCATCTCGCCGTCAGCGGCAAGATCCAACAGGTGTTCTTCCTGACGCTCGAGCTTGGCGACCTGCGCCCGGAGCTGCTTGTCGAGGAGCCGCGTTGAGCGTTCTCGATCGTCGAGAGCCGCTGCCATGCACTGGCGTACTCGGGCCGCAAAGTCCGGTGCGAACTGGATCGTTCGGTAGTAGTCGATGATGGCGTCCTCGACGCGATCGGTGTCGAGGTACGGCAGCGTGCAGGGGTGGTCACGTCTCGCTGGGCAGAAGAAATAGAAGTACTCGCCGCCTCTCCGTCCGACAGCCCGGGTGACTACCAACCGGCTTTGTCGTCCCTCCTCGTGGCAGCGTCCGCAGTAGATGCTGCCCTTGAGATAGTGGTGGTGGACACGGTGACGCTCACTGCTTTGCGCCTTGGCGTCGAGCGCGCGCTGCACGAGTTGGAACTCCTCAAGAGAGATCAGGGGCTCGTGGCGCCCCGGGTACTCGACGCCATCGAACATGACCACGCCGATGTAGTAGCGGTCGCGCAGGATGCGCTGCAGATGCGAGCGTGAGATTGGCTTGGCCGGGTGCTTGCCCGGTCGACTCCGAAGGCCGCGGGTGGTGAGAGTGTCGAGCAGCGTGTCGAGCGTGTACTGCCCGGTTCCGTAGAGCTCGAATGCCAGCTTGATGAACGGTGCTCGCTCCTCGTCGACCTTGACGGTGCGCACCTCCCGACCCTCGAAGGACTCTCGAACGTTGAGGTAACCGAGCGGTGCCCGGCCGAGGGTGCCACCGCGCCGGGCCTTCTCGCCCATCTTGTACCTGATATCTGGCGTTGGCTGGAAGATGAACTGCCGCGCCCGGCTCCGACAGCCTTCGCCAGCGATGCTGACCAACTCAGCCTCGACCTCGGACCGGCCTTGGAGTGGCCCGGCTACACAGCCACGCCACCCCGCCCTTGACGATGGCCCTTCTCGAGCGCCAAGGTCTCCGTCCCCCATGGAGGTGTCAAGGCACGATGATCGACTGGGATTTCGATATTGCCGTCCTGTCAACGTGGGAAGGGCTCTCGGCCGTCGAGGTCATCCCCGACGTCGAGCCGCTGCCGTCGCCCTTCGAGCCCGACGCTCCGGAAGCACCGTGGCTGCAGCTCGGCGTCTTGATCAGAGCCACCGACCGGCAGACCTTCAGCTTGAACGTCGAAGTCCTCGACGACTTCCTGCGCCACCGCCAGTACGCCCCGCATTCCGAGGAGGGCTACTACGAGCCGCTGGTCGGCGTGCCGGGCTACCCCGATCTCTGGGTGGCACCGTGGCGCGAGCCAACCGTGCTGGTCGACGCCGAATGGTTCGACTGGCCACTTGTCGAACGACTGCTGCACTGCCCGCCTGCCATCAGACGGCGAATCCTGTGGCCATGCGAGCACACCCCGCAGGAGCTCGAAGCCCTCGACATGCTGGCCAGCAACTACACGCTCGACGACGCATTGCAGCACGCCGTCCGCGAGCTCGAAGCCGCACTCGGCACGCCGCTGCGTATCGACACCGATAACGCGGGAGCAGCGATGAAGCTCGTCAGGGATGCCACGTTCCTGCGTGACCCGCTGGCGCTCTTGACCTCACGCCCCGGCCTCTTCTCGCCCGATGGCCGTCGAGCCTTCGCATCCTCGTTGGAGGCGTCGCGGGAACCGTTCTGAAGCGCCCCGGCAAGAGCACCAACGGTCGAACTCACGTCCCAGCTGCGTTGCCCGCTGGCGTACGCTCCCGACGTGGTGCAGGTGGGTGGGCAGCGGTACGGCCGATCGGATGATGACTGGGAGGAGCTGACCGCAGAAGGTCTGCGCTTCTTGGTCGAGCAGGCCCGCATGGGCCGCACCACGACCTACACGGAGCTCAATACCGTCTTGCGCCAGCGGACCCGGGCCCGCACGTTCGACTTCGATCTGGAGAGCGAACGAGCCGCCATGGGTGAACTGCTGTACCGGATCGTGGAGCGGGAGCGTCCCGCGTCCGGGCACATGATCTCGGCGCTGGTCATCTACTTGAACGAGAACGACGCCGGCAGCGGCTTCTACAAGCTGGCCACCGAGTACGGCCTGTTGCCGAAGCGCGCGACGGCCAATCAGAAGTTGGCCTTCTGGTCCAGCGAGGTTGCCCAGGTACACGCGCACTACCGCACTCTCCGGCGCTAGGAGCGCTTCCGGCGCGACGGATTGAGGACCGGCGTCCATGTTGCCGTGGTCGAGGGACCCGAAGCCTAAGGGTGGCCGGTGAGCCACTCAGGCTGCACGAAGGTCACGACGAGCACTGCGATCGCGGCAGCTCCGAACAGCGCGAGCCCAGACATCCAGACGTTGAATGAGCGGAACCTGAGGAGTGGCTTCACGGGGAACGCCACGTCGGGATCCGTAGTGTTCCGCCGATCCCTGAAGGCTTCACCATGGATCGCGGTGCCACCACGTTCGAGCTCCAGCTCACTGAGCCAACGCGCGTCCGAGACCTCAGCGCGTCGATCGCTCGCCATGAGTTGCATGCACAGAGCGGTTGCAACCAACGACAGCAGACATGCCACGACGCGTGCGAAGCGGGTGCTTCCGGGGTCGAGGGCGATCGTGAAGAGGAAGGCCTGCGCGGTCAAGCCGAGGATCGGAACCTGCCACAGGAGATTGTCCCATTGCAATCGACGTGCCGCGAGCGCCTGATAGGCCGAGTCGTCTGGTTGTCGTCTGTTCAGGGCCTGGTCTTCGTCGGACATCCACCCGCTCCCTCCGCGTAGATCGAACGAACCTGGCTCCATGGCCAGAGCATCATGCACGCTCTGATGCCTGCCGCGTCTAGGGAGCTGGCGGGCTTGACAGCCGCCAGTAGGCGAACGTATGTTCGATTCATGACGAGCGGCACCCGCCTGACCGAGGAGCGCCTGGAGAGCATCGAGCGGAACGCCCTCATGGACCGCGTCATCATCGAGCTCGTGACAGAAGTGCGACTACTCCGGCAGACGATCGCCAGCCTGGAAGAAGCGCCGTGACCGCCGGGCGTATCACCCCGGCGATGACGACAACGGAGGGAGAGGCGCCAAGTCCGTCGGACAGGGTTGACGTGCCCAGCGCCTCTCAACCTGGAAGCTACCGAACCAGCTGAGCCGCCGCTCTCGGTGCGTCGGCCAACCGCCACTCCCCGGTACGTCAACCTGCACGCCCTGCGGCTCCGTATCATCCGCCGGGCGTACCGAAGTGCCACATAGGGTGCACTTGCAGGAAGTTATGGACAGGGGCTCGCGACGTTGGGGACCGCCCAGGACGAGGTGCTAACTGCTGCGGACGTTGCGGTGCTGCTGCGCGTCAGCTCGAAGACGGTCACGCGGCTTGCCGGCGACGGGAAGATCCCGGCGCGGCGTGTCGGACGGGCTTGGCGTTTCTCCCGTGTTGCCGTCATGGCTTGGCTTTCGCAACGCGCGGCAGGCAGTCCATGAGTGCGCTTGCGGATGAGATGGCTGTCCGCGCCTACCTGAGGGCACTCGCCGGTGCTCCGGTCGGTTGCTCGGCGCGCTTGGAGGCCTTGGAAGAGGACTTTGTCGCCAGCGCGTCACGGTGGGCAGCTCGGAATCGTGTTGACCGGCGTGTTCTTCACGAGTTCGGCGTACCAAAGACCGTTCTGGATCAGGCGGGCATGGTCCGCCGCCCCGCCGCTGACCTTGTCCGGGACCACTACTCAGGTCATGGACGATCGGTCGGCGCGCTGGCACAGCTCGCGGGCGTCTCGGAGGCGACCGTACGAATCACACTGGCAGAAGACGAACCTGCCGGTCGGGTCGCGCGTGCCGCAGGCGGAGGCCGCAGCGTCCTTTGGCGGGTGGGTCGACGTGCCCGGGCGTAGCTACGGCGTTTCCGTGCGCCGATCAGACCCACTGCGTCTGGCGATGCATCCGGGTTCCCCCGATCATGGCAGCTGGAGACAGTGGGTCACTGAGTCGCCGCGGCCGGTCGCGGTTGACCTTTTCTCGGGCGCGGGCGGCCTGAGCCAGGGACTGGAGGCCGCCGGGTATCGAGTAGTGCTCGCGGCTGATACCGACGACTGGGCACTGGAGACCCATGCCCACAACTTCGAAGGTCCCGCGCTCAAACTCGATCTTGGTGCGCCGAGTATCCGCGACGCGCTGGTGGAGCTGCTCGGTGGTCTGACGATCGATCTGATCGCGGGCGGACCGCCCTGCCAGCCGTTCTCGCGAGCGGGCCGTTCGAAGATTCGCAGCCTCGTTGAGCTGGGCAAGCGCGATCGCGAAGATCCACGGCAGCAGCTGTGGGACGCGTTCCTGGACGTGGTTGAGCGCGTGAAGCCGCGTGCTGTCCTAATGGAGAACGTGCCCGACATGGCACTCGGCGACGACATGGCAGTCGTGCGCATCATGATGGGGCGACTGGAAGCAATCGGCTACGAGGTTGATGCTCGCATCGTGGATGCCTGGCTCCATGGCGTCCCGCAGCACCGTCAGCGGCTGATACTGGTTGGTACACGCGGCGCGGATTTTCATTGGCCGACGCCGACCGAGCGGGTCAGTCTCCGCGAGGCCATCGCCGACCTTCCCAAGCTCACGGTCCGTGCGGATCATCGGTTGGGCGCCGAGGTCATGCCGTACGACGGACCCCTCGGCGATTTCTCGCGGCAGGCCCGGAAGCACAGTCTTGGAGACGATGCCAGTGTCGTGTACGACCATGTCACCCGCGCGGTTCGTGCCGATGATCTCGAAGCCTTCCGTCTCATGCGGCCGGGCACGCTCTACAGCGAGCTACCCGCGCGGCTGCAGCGGTACCGGGCGGACATCTTCGATGACAAGTACAACCGTTTGGATTGGGACGACCTCTGCCGATCCATCACGGCGCACATTGCCAAGGACGGCTACTGGTACATCCATCCCGACCAGCATCGGACGCTGACCGTCCGAGAAGCCGCACGCATCCAGACCTTCCCCGACCACTTTCGCTTTGCCGGTGCGCGCTCGCATCAGTTCGCGCAGATCGGCAACGCAGTCCCACCGGCACTTGCCGAGTCGATCGGGAGCGCGCTGATCGCCGCAACACGCGGGGAGCTCTCGCGACGGAACCCCGACTCCGTCTTCCGTGACGCCGTGCGGACAGCTCTCGTGCGGTGGGCGGCGGAAGACCGGCGTGGGGCTTCCTGGGCATACCCGGCCGACGCTTGGACTGCGCTCGTCGGCGTGATTATCGGGACCAAGGGCGACGCGGGCTGGCCACGTCCCGCTGATGTCTTAGACCTGATCGGTTCCTTCGAAGAAGCCTCGGTCGGTCGACTGGAGCTCATCCGGACGATGGCCGATCGTGGCGGGCGGGCCAAAGCCGTGGTCAGGCTCACGGCGGCGGTGGCCGCGATCATCGACCTGGGCTGGGAGCAGGGCGTCACCTCGTGTGCGACTGGCATCGGCCCTTCCGGACGACAGTGGCTCGAACTCTTGGTTGACCAAGAGGGCTTGGTGGCATCCTCCGCCGTACTGCGCGTGACTGCCCGGCTAACGAATACCGGTGTGGACCGCCAGAATCGGCTGTCAGCCGGCCGTATGGAGCTGGCGAAGCTCGTGGGCAGCGGATCGCAAGCCCCTATGCTCAACGCCGCTATGCACCGTTTGGGGTCAACGATTTGTACGACCGAGTCACCTGCCTGTACGGGTTGCCCGCTTCGACGCGTCTGCCGGGGGCGAGTCGACTAGTGGGCATCGCGACCCGTGCGGGCTCGCCAGAGGCCTTCGATGCGGTCTGCGACCTGGACGGGGTCTTCATGTTCCCAGACCCGAATTATCACCCACCCCCTATCTCGCAGCGCCGAGTCGTTCCGTTCATCCCGTGCCCGGTTGGCTTGGATCTTGTTGCTCCACCAATCGGCGTTGGACTTCGGCGCTACTGCATGGTCAGGGCAGCCGTGCCAGAAGCAGCCGTCCACTTGCACGACGACACGCGCGGCGCTCAGCACGACATCGGGCCGGCCGGGCATTCCAGGGGCGTTGACGCGGTACCGCAGCCCGCGGCGGTGGAGTTCCTGCCGGATCGCGAGCTCCGGGCCCGTGCCGCGGGTCTTCAGTTGCGACATGAAGCGCGCTACCGGCGGGCTTGAAGCAGTCGGTTTCGGAATCACTTCCTCGGGTGGCACAGGCACATCATGGCGGGCAACAGGGTCAGGACGGAAGAGGTGGTGCCGGCCGCCGCTCGAACCGTGGGGTCGCTCCGAGACATCGGCTATGACCTGCCACGGGCGGTCGCTGACCTCATCGACAACAGCATCACGGCAAGGGCTTCACGGGTCGACGTCACCCTGCACTTCGACGGCGTGGACTCATGGATCCGGGTTGCCGACAACGGTCAGGGCATGGACGCGGCCACCATCCAGGAGGCCATGCGGTACGGCGCCGCCCGTGATTACGAGGCGAACGACCTCGGCAAGTTCGGCTTCGGTCTGAAGACGGCCTCCACCTCCCAATGCCGCCGCGTGACGGTGGCGTCCCGCATCGCGAAGCAGCAGCGCCGCTTCGAAGTTCGGCAGCTCGACTTGGTGCACATCGAACGCACCAACAAGTGGGAAGTCTTGGTCTTGGAGGGCGACCGGCGTGCGCCGCACCTCTTGGAGCCTTTGCAGAAGCATCCCGGCACCGTCGTCTTGTGGGACGACTTGGACCGCGTGCTCGACTACCGAGACCCATGGGGCGGCTGGGCGCAACGTCGCATGCTCGAGCTGGCGGCCGAGATCGACGAACACCTCGGGATGGTCTTCCACCGCTTCCTGGCTGGCGACGTGTCGGGTCGGAAGCTCGCGATAACAGTCAACGGGTCGCGCGTGACGCCCTGGGATCCTTTCTGCCGTGAAGAGCGATCAACGGAGGAGCTACCGGCCAAGGATCTCCAAGTCGCGAGCAATCACGGGCTGGGAATCGTGCGCGTCCGTCCGTTTGTTGTTCCGACGCAGCAGGAATTCTCTAGCGAGGCCGCGTGGCGCCGCGCATCTGGGCCCGCGAAATGGAACCGGCAACAGGGCTTCTACATCTACCGCGCGAACCGCTTGATCCAGGCAGGTGGAGGCTGGAATCGGCTGCGCACGCTGGACGAGCACACCAAGCTCGCTCGCGTCGCCTTGGAGTTCTTTCCGGATCTCGACAGCGCGTTCGGCATCAACATCGCCAAGGCATATGTGCGGCTGCCCAGCGAGCTCAGAGCCGACTTGGACTCGATGGTCGCCCAGGTGGCGCAGCGGGCCAATCAGCGTTACCGGTCCGGCGAACGCGACCCAGCATCCGGAGGTCGCGCTGGCGGCGGAAGGGTGGGCAGCAGGGGACGGGGGCGCGGCAGCACCGGAACGCGCGGTGGCACGCGTTCCGGTGCTGCCGCTCGACGTGCGCTCGAAGAAGCAGCGTCTGCCGTTGGGGAGAGCGACGCGCTGAAGCGAATCGTACGGAACCTACGCAGCAGCGATCCGGAGGTAGCGCGTGAGCTCGGCTGGTGACCGCAACCGCATCGAGGGACACCTGTACGTGGTTCGCGCCCTCATGCAACGCGACGAGCTGACTATTGACGCTGCACTTGACGCGGTCGGGACCCTGGTGCCTGAGAGTGACCGACAAGCAGTTATCGATCTCTGGCACTCGCAAACGTCAACGACCATCCAGATCCTGGCGCCGACGGAGATCAGCGAAGGCGGTCCCCGGCCCTGGTTCGAACAGTGGGATCCGTCAGCCGGCTACTACTGGCTGCGTCAGCGCGCCTTCCTCAGCAATACGCTTCACCGCGGCGACTACGAGATCGACAGCCTGGACCGCTCCAGCGATCGCGTCCTGGCTCATCTGGAGAATCCGGCTCACCCCGAACCGTTCAACGTCCGGGGGCTCGTTGTCGGCTACGTCCAGAGCGGCAAGACCGCCAACTTCTCTGCATTGATCGCCAAGGCCGTCGATGCCGGTTACAAGGTCGTCATCGTGCTGTCCGGGCTGCACAACACGCTTCGGCGACAAACGCAGCAACGACTGCAACGCGACCTCGGCCATGAAGACACGCCCGGTGTGGGCCCGCCCGAGCCGGCCAAAGTTTGGGTCTGGATGACGGGGGCCGAGTTGGGTGGCGACTTCAACCCGGCAGGTCAGAACGCCGGCGTGCTCCAAGGCAACAACCAAGTGATCCTGGTGGTGAAGAAGAACAAGTCGCGCCTGGACCGCCTCATCGGCTGGATGGCCAACAAGGTGCCGCCCGGCGTGCCTGTGCTCGTGATCGACGATGAGGCCGACCAGGCCTCCGTGAACACCGGCGGCAATCGGACGCCCATAGGAGGCGGCGACGCTGAAGCGGTCGACTTGGCCGAAGAGACCGACCTCACCACAGACGATGTGGATGGCGAGTTCAACGCCGACGAAGTCGATCCCAGCGCCATCAACGCGCGTATTCGGCAGCTGCTGACCCTGTTTGCGCGGTGTTCCTACGTCGCGTACACGGCAACGCCGTTCGCCAACGTGCTGATCGATCCGAACGCCATCGACCGAAACGCGGGTGATGACCTCTACCCGCGGGACTTCCTGATCTCGTTGCCGAGGCCTCCGGGCTCGCAATATGTCGGTACTGAACGTCTCTTTGGGCGGGATATGCTTGCGGGTGATCCGGAGGACGTGCCCAGCCTCGATGTCATCGAGATCGTTCCCCAACACGAGGTGGCGATGCTCGTGCCGCCGCGTCGCAACGGGGGATCACCGGAGGTCTCACCGTCGTTGCAACAGGCGGTCAAGGACTTCCTCCTGTCAGCGGCCGCCCGTCTGCAACGTTCAGGTCGGGACGAACCGTGCACCATGCTCGTGCACTGTGACATGCGACGCGCCGTGCAGGATGCACTAGCTGAAGGGCTTGCCGGAGACTTGCTGCCCTCCTTGCGACAGCAGTGGAAGTACGACGAAGCACACGCCCTGCGCCACGAGCTCGCGGCTCGCTGGGATACCCGGTATCGGCCCAACATCGCTGCGCTCGACATCGAGTGGGACGTGCCCTTCGAGGCGATCGAGCCTTACCTGGACCGCCTCATTGAGGAGCAGATCCCCGTTCGGGTACTCAACTCGAACCACCCCGACGAGATCGACTTCGAACGGGAGCCGACGCTCAAGGCCATTCTGGTCGGTGGCAACAAGCTCTCCCGTGGCGTCACGATCGAGGGACTGCTCGTGTCCTTCTACGTCCGAGCGACGCTGTACTACGACACGCTCCTTCAGATGGGTCGCTGGTTTGGCTACCGCGGCGACTACGTCGATCTCACTCGCCTCTACAGCACGCAGCTGCTTGTGCAGTGCTTCCACGATCTTGCTGCGGCTGAGGAGGACTTGCGCCGCCAGATCGCGCTTTACGAGCGCAACCGCCTTACCCCGCTGCAGCTCGCGCCGCGCATCATGGCTCACCCGGTGATGCTCGTCACGGCAGAGAACAAGATGCAGGCGGCGCAGTACGTGAGTGTTTCCTTCCACGGTGAGCTGGTGCAGTCGCTCCGGTTCCCCTTCGGAACGCGGGACATCCTGGACCGGCTCGAAGGCAACCTGGCGTTTACGCGGACGATGCTGGAACGCCTGGGAGAGCCGCACGCCCAGCTGGGCCCGGGACGGTTCGCGTGGGATGACATCGGCGTGGACTTCGTGCAGGAGTTCCTCAACGGCTTCTGGATCATGCGCCAGGCATCTATGGACCTGCCGACCATCCGGGAGTACGTGCAGAAGCAGACGGCACACGGTGAGCTGGTCCGATGGCGGGTCTTG
>Ga0075430_100006037_pt1 | contig 10215 bp, 6 predicted proteins | sample RhiMetdeltSRZDD4_FD_75294 | JGI IMG/M metagenome (GOLD analysis project Ga0075430, IMG submission 75294) | Populus rhizosphere microbial communities from Tennessee, USA - Rhizosphere MetaG P. deltoides SRZDD4 | ecosystem: Host-associated > Plants > Roots > Rhizosphere > Soil | place: USA...
CACTTGCGCGTTCAGGCGGCCGCTGAAGCCGCGATCCTGGAGCAGCAGCTGCTCCGCCTTCGTGAGATCAATGTTGGACGCGCTGACCTTCAGGTTCGTTACTTGCGGATCGTCGGCCTTCGTCGACAGCACGCCATCCGCCGCGATTGTCTGGTCGCCGTTGACCAGTTTGAGATTGAGCACCGTGAGCTTGTCCGCACCGTACTGGATCGCCGCTTCGGTCCCGGACACCAGGCTCCATTCCTGGCCCTCGGCGCGTATCGCCAGAGTCGGGAGGTGCAATTCCTGATGGTCTGGATGAAAGATGACCTTCCCCGCGGCGTCGAGCTCTCGGGAATCGTGCTTCAAGTTCGTCGAGAAATCGAGCTGCTGCGCCGCGAAGGCGATCTTGGCCCTGACGTCGTTGATCTCCACGCCGCCGACCTTCACGAAGTTCGCGGCAAGGTCACCGCCGATTCTTGCGTCGGCAACTGTCAGCTCGGGAACCTGTACCTCGAATGTGCCGCTCAGTTCGAGCGCCTCGTTGCTCTTGTAAGTAATGTCGTTGCCGCTGATCGTTCCGCTGGTCCGGACTGAGGTGGCGTTCCCGGTCAGTGTGCCATCGGCAATTGCCGACCCGCCGAGCTCCGGCTGTCCGAACAGCTTGCCAATCTCCGAGAGATTCGTGGCCTCGACGTGGAACTTGATCTGAGACGACGACGAGCGGTTGAGAGAGAGGGGGCCCGAGGCGGTCAGCGACAAGTCAGGCCCCTTCAACTCGAGGCGCGTCAGGTCGCCGACGAGATCCTCATAGTGGCCAACGATGGTCGCGCTCGTGATCTGCAGGGCGCCGACAATCGATGGGCCGAGCGTGACCTCGCCAGAGGCTTCGATCGTTTCCGGCGTCACAGGCTGATTGAGATCCGCAAACCTGAAGCTGGCGTCAGCGGTGCCTGTCACCTGGCCGCTCAACTGCTCGTTGCCCGTCACGCGCGCGGGATTGAGATGCTCGAACGGTCCGTCGACCTTCACGTCGAGCCCGCTGTCGGCGATGCGCGCCGAAAACGTCATCTGCGGCAGCCTGGCGCCCATGATCGAGGTGTCGGTTACGGTGCCTGACGCATCGAGCGTCAGCGTCGGCAGTGTCGTGCCCGATCCGCGCACATCGAATTGCCCGTTCACCTCGCTGTCGTATTCCGGCTGCGACAACACATCGATGTCGAGGGCCCCGCCGATCTGGACGAGGTTCAGATTCGAAACGGTCCCGTTCGCGCTGTACGACAGGAGTGGCTGCGTGTTATCCAGCGTGCCAACGGTTCCAGCCTCGAACGTCGCGCCCTCGATGATCGACTTGTTGAGGGTCACCGTCGCAGCAACCCGCGGTCCTTCACCCTTGACGTGATAGTTGGCCACGGACAGGCTCGTTCTCAGCTTTGGCGCGTGCATCGATGCGGGCAGCTTCGTCATGTCCACGTTCTCAGCGCTGCCTCGGAGATCGACGATGAGGTGACGGCCCGACGCGGGCGGGACGATCAGGCCCTTGGCTGTCGCCGTCGCCCCATACGCCGCGGCCCTGGCGTCCAGAGTGATTCTGCCCTTCTGCAAGGTGCCGGTCGCACGGACACTTCGGGCTTCGTATCCCAGCGCCGCTGCATGCGGCCCTACGAATTCGAAGCTTCCGTTCGTACGGATGAAGAACGGCACGCCAGCGGCCGGCGGCGCGAACGTGAGATCGACCGTCGCGCGGCCGGAGATGTCGCTCTTTTGTTTGCGGTCTTTGAGGACTAGCGCGAGATCGAGACGTTCGAGGTTCACGACCCCCTTGACGCCGAGCGTCTGCGGCTTCAGGTTCGCCGTGACCTGACCGGTGGCGTTGCCTGCTTCCGACCTGACGTTCAGATCCAGCGCCAGCTTGTCCGTTGGTCCGTTGGCCTTGATGTCAAACGCCGGGTTCAGCTGATATCCCCAGAGCGCCGGAACGATCTGCCCGACTTCCGCGAGCGACGCGTGCCCGTTCGTCGTGACCTTGAGGATCGGCGTTCGCAGGTATTGCTCGATCACGCCGTCGAAGGTCACCGCGGCGTGATCGGTGCTCAGCTGCAGCTGTTCGACGTAAAGGTTGTCGTTGCGGACGGCAAGCCCCCCCTTGAGCTCGTGAAGCGTGAAGGAGGGATCGATCGTGCGGAAGCTCACATGCTGAAGGCCGATGCTGTAGTGAACCGGCGCGTACTCGAATGCCGCACGCACATCGAGATCGTCGATCCGGTGCGGCAGGCGCACGCCATCGCCTTCGCCGTTGTCGCTCTCGTCAATCGTCACCGATCCATCGGCGATCTCGATCGACGGCAACGACAGCGGCCGGCGAGGCCCCTCGCGTTCTGCTTCCCGCTCCTGCTCTTTGACCAGGCGCTTGACGTTCCAACCGTCCCCTACGCGCGCGAGATGCAGCTCCGGCTGCACCAGCTTGATCCCGTCGAGGATCACACCCTTCGAGATGAGCGTGAACACGTTGTAGTCGACCTCGACGTTCTTGACCGCCACGACACGCTCGCCGGAGAGGTCCACGGCCACGTCGAACAATTGGATCCCGAAGAACAGGTTTCCCGCGAGCTTGCCAATCGTCAGCTCGCCATTCAAATACTGCTTCGACTCGCGGACGACGTATCGCCTGACCCAGTCTCGGAACCACGGCGTCTGCGACACGATGAGCGACAGGGCGACGACCCCGACGAAAAGGGTGCCAACGAGCGCCACGACCTGCAACGACCGCCGGACGAATCTCACGTGATCAAGTTCTCAGCTTTCAACCAATGTCCCCATCGCCCATCGCCCATCGCCCAGGCCCGAAGGCAGCCTGTCAGAAGGCGTGTCCGATGCTGAAGTGCACACGCATCGGCCGTTTCTGCTCTTCGCCGTCGACGAGCAATCCCTCAATGGGATTGAGCTGGAAACCGACGTCCAGCCGGAACGGGCCGACCGGCGTGTTGAAGCGAAGGCCAGGACCCATGTCGTAGCGCATGTCTCTCAGGTTGAAGTCCCAGGAGTTCTCCCACACGTTCCCGCCGTCGAGGAAGATGACGCCACCCAGCCTGCCGACGATCGGAAAGCGCACTTCGGTCGAGAAGTTCATGAAGGTCAGACCGCCGATTGGCAGACCCTCGCTCAGTGGTGACACCTCGTAGCGGCCCCACCCTCGCAGGTTCGTCGCCCCGCCCAGGAAGTACCGCTTGAAGAACGGCACCACTTCGTCAGGCGATCCGCCGTGCGCATCGATGGCGCCTGCGCGTGCACGAAACGCCAGCACAGCGACTTCGCCGAGCGAGCGATAGTAGCGGCCCTCGGCGGTCATCTCGACGTAGTCGAAATCTCCGCCGAGCCAGCGCCCGGCTTGTTCGGCATGCAGCGTGGCGACGTATCCCTGACGCGCATCCAGCAGGTTCGTCGTCGTCGTACGCGCGAAGTCCACGCCGAGCGCTGACAACCGCCCGCTGTCGGATCCGGTATTGGGATCGAGGCCGAGCGCGATCAGCTCATCACGGAACGTCGGATCGGCCAGGGCCTCCTCCGTGATCGTGTAGTCCTCCCATTCATTCGCATACGTGAAGGCGAGCGTCATCGTCGGACGCGATCCCCGCATGACCGGATCCCCTCTGGTCCGAAATCTCCGAGTCACAGTCGCCCGCCCGCCTGTGGTGGTCAGCTGATACGCGGGCTCGTCGGAGTACCACGACTGCCCCGAGAGACTCAGGTGATAGCGAGGATCGAAGAGATACGGCTGCGTGAAACCGAGCCGCACGCCGCGGTCGAGCGACGAATAGCGGGCAAGCACGGTCGCCGTTCGCGCGCCGCCGAAGAAATTGACGTGGCGCCAGTCGATCTGGCCGCGAGCCTTTTCCTCGGAGCCGTAGCCGACGAGGAAATTGACCCTCCGGTGCTTGCCTTCGGTGACGGTCACGCGCGTGGGCACTTCCAGCGGCTTCTGCTCGATGCCCACAGGTTCGACGTTGACGAACTGGAACAGCTCCAGCGCATAGAGCCGGCGCTGACTGTCGCGGAGCCGGCTCTGCTGGAATACCTGACCCGGCCTGAACCAGAGCTGACGCCGGATGATGGAATCGTCGACGCTGCTGTTGCCGGTGATTTCGATCGGGCCGAAAACGGCTACCGGACCAGGTTCGGCGTTCAGTTCGATCACCCGGTACTGATCGGTCGACCCCGGTTCCTCCGCTACGCGAACGGTGGAATAGGGATACCCGTGGTCCCGCAGCTCGTCCAGGCACGTCTCGCGACTGGCCTGCAACAGGGCGCGGTCCAGAGGCTTGCCTGGCTGGAGTGCGAGCTCTCCCGGAATGGCCCGTTCGTGATTGTCAGGCAGCGGATCGAAGCCATGGAGCACGATGCGCTCGACGAGCAACGGCTCGCCCTCGTCAACCACGACAGTCAGCTTGACGGACTTCTGGTCGTCGCTCAGCTTGACGTCGTACGACTTGACCCGCGCGTTCGGATAACCCTTGTCGTTGTAGAACGCTTCGATGCGCTTGAGATCCGCTTCGAATTGTTCGCGCTGGAAGTAGTGCTTTTCGCCCCACGGCAGCGCTGCGCTCTCGCGCGTCGCCAGGACTGACTTGAGCTGCCCACGGGAGACAGCCTTGACCCCTTCCAGGGAAATATCCGAAACACGCACCGCACCCGTCTCTTCCTGCTTGCAGGCCGAAATCAGCGGCAAAAGGAGGGTCAGGACGAGACAGACGCGGACAGTACGCAGCATGGGCTTCCCGCTACTAATCACAACCCGTACCACCTCCGCAAGTGTGCTCGCGAGGTGAAGTCAGCCCTTCGCTCGAAGAGAAAAAAGAAAAGGGCCGGCAACCGCCTTCCCAGAGGCGGCTGCCGGCCCTACGTTGCCGGGGACGAACGTTATTCTCGCGTGATCTCCGGCTTTCCGGCGGTGATCGCGAGCATCACACCCAGCCCCGCAGCGATCACGAGGCCGATGACGACCCAGGCGGCCGAAATCTGCTGCAGCACGCCGCCGTACCACAGGGCCGCCAGGGCGCCGACGATCAGGATGAAGTACCCGACCAGGTAGAGGTGAACGTATCTCATCGATTCAGCCCTCCCGATCAGCGTTGGATGCGCACGACCATCGCGGCCCGCCGATTCAGCCGGCGTGTTTCTTCGCGCGCGTTGTCATGCTTCGGCCTCTCTTCGCCGTAGCTCACGGTCGTCAACCTATCGGCGCCGATCCCCCGGCTCGCGAGGTAATCGCGAACCGCCTGCGCACGACGCTCGCCGAGCGCGAGGTTGTACTCGGGCGTGCCGATGTTGCAGGTATGCCCTTCGACCTGAATGCGAAGGTCGGCATTCTGCTTCAGCGTGTTGACCGCTTCGTCGAGTGCACGCGTGGCCTCCGGCCTGAGCGAGTACCGGTCGAAGTCGAAGTGGACGTCCTCGAACACGAACTCCTTGACCGCAGGACGAATCACCTGAATGGTGACGTTCGCGCTCGCCGTACCGCCCTTCCCGTCGTCGACCTGACAGCTGAACTGAACAGGCCCTTCCTGCATTGGCGCGGTCCATGTGGTCTGCCGATCGGCCGGGTTGGTGATCTTGCCCGCCGGGGCGCTCCACTTGTACGTCAGTCGGTCGCCGTCCGGGTCACTAGCATCACAGGTCACGGTTGCCGTCCGTCCGATTTCCACCGTGCACGGCTCGCAACGAGCCACGGCCGTCGGCGGACGGTTCTGCGCCGGTGGCGGCGCCGGAGGTGGTGGCGGTGGCGGTGGTGGCGGCGGCACGTAGACGCGAACACCCGGGTGATATCCCAGCCGGAACTGGAACCCCAGCGCGTCGCCCGTTTCGCTCTCGAAGCCGGTGAAGTCGTCTCTGCCGTCGAGGCCGAGTCGCCAATTGAGGCCAGCGCCGGCAAACATGCCGTTGGAGCCGAGCCACGTGAGGCCGATGGAGGCGTTCACCGGTGAATCGTTGCGGCTGATCGCCGGTGGCACTGACAGGTCATCGCCAATGAGCGTGGTGCCGCTATAGACGACCGTGTCGTCGAAATAGGATTCACCGTGCAGTTCGGCGGTGAGACGCAGATTCTTTCGCGTCGGGAACCCCGCACCGAAGCCCCATCGGAACCCGTTCGACAACTCCACGTCGTCGGGGCTGCCACGGAACATGAACCCACCGTATCCCGAGAGCTCGACCCGCTGGTTCACTTCCTTGCTGAGGATCGCGTCGAGGGCGAAATCGAGCTCGCCGGTACCAACGCCTTCCTCATCGTCCTTCGCAAAGGGCAGCTTGATCATGCCCCGGACGGCGAAGGCCATGGGGTTCTGGCGATACTCCGACAGCACGTTGACCTTGCCGCCGACCCAGAAGTCCCCGATCTGGTTGTCCGACCAGCCCTGCGAGACGAAGGGATAGTCATTGACCAACCCTCCGGGCTCGGTCTGACCTGACAGGAAGATCGGGCGGACATCGCGGTCGATTCGGCGAATCAGGGACCAGGCGCCGAAGATCTCGGCGCGATCCCCCAGACCGACGCCGAACGTGACCGGAAAGTCGGACACATCGGTGAAGCCCTGGCTGAAGTCGAAGTTGACGCGGTACGCGCTCAGCGACCAGCGTCTCGCTGGAAGAACCTCGCCGATCGGCACGAACCACAAGCCCGTGTCGCCCATGAACGTCGTCGTGGCCGGCCGAGTCTCTTCAGAGACAGCCGTCGACGGTGCAGGGGCAGGCTGTGTCGCTTGTGGCTTTGCCGGTGTTTGCGGCGACCCTGTGGATTGAGCGGACGCTGTCGCAGTCGTCGAGACCGTCGCAACGGTGACGAACAGGACGATTGCGGCCGCGGGTACCCGTTTCAACATACGCACACGCCTCCACTGCGAGCTACTGCTGGGTCTCGAGGCCGATCTCCGAGGACGTACCCGCCGGCGCGGCTTCGGCATCGCCCGACGGTTCGACCAACCGTCCGCGTCCACCGCGACTGATTTGGCCACCTTTGCGCCCTGCGGATCTCGCCTCTTCGGAGGTCCACTCGTGCGCAGTGCCCTTCTGATGCGCCGCACGGCCGCCCTTGCTGGCGATCTCGCGCTGCTTCTCTGGCGACATCGACGCGAAGCCTCGTCGCTCTTTGCGTTCTCCGCTCATGTTCCGTCCCTTTGCAGCATCAGTCATGGTCTTCACTCTCACTCGGTTTTGGCCCGCGATTCCCTGCGGCCCGCCACCACATATGGTGGCTCGACCGGTTCCGCAGGAGGATCCTGTACGGGCGGAGGTTTGGGTTCATCCGGCGGAGTGTCGGGTGCTTCGTCAGGAATTCGTCGAGTAGGTTTGTCCTGATCCTGAGCGTGCATGTCCAGCCTCTCCAGTCCGGAACGCTGCTACCGACGTGCTAGCTATCAAACGGTATGCCACGCATGTTACGTGTTTTGCGGCCGAGTCAGCCCGTAAGTCACTGAAAATTGCTGGGATACTTCCACGGAACGTAGTGACTCCCACGGTGGTTGACGTGATTCACTACACCCGAGCCGTGTGGACCTGACGACTCGTGGCAGCCGGTTGCTCATGATGAGCAAAACCCCGGGAACCCTGCCGAACCTGCTAAGATTCGTGTATGGCCAACTGCGATCCCCCGTCCCTACCCGTCGCGAATGTCAGCGGGCGGATGGTGTTCTGCGAGAAGTTTCAGAAAGAAATGCCCGGTTTGGATGCCCCACCATGGCCTGGCGAGCTCGGGCAGCGCGTTTACGAGCACATTTCGGCAGAAGCCTGGAAAATGTGGGAAGAACGCATGAAGATGATCCTCAATGAGTACCGGCTGATGCCCTGGCAGAAAGAGGCGCAGGCGCTGGTCACCAAGCACATGGAGGACTTTTTCTTCGGCGAGGGCGCAGCACTCCCACCTGGCTTCGTGCCACAGCAGACCAAAGGCTAATCAAGGGCCAAGGGCCTTGGGCAAGGGCCATGGCGTTGCAGGATGCGCCTTACCCCTCGCCCATCGCCCATGATCAGTGTGCCAGCCTGATTGGCTCCGCGATGTCGAAGGTCAGACGCCGGTGCGCCTCACGCACCGCCCGCTCTGCATCCGGCGCATAGTCGGCGCGCGCGAAAATGAACCCCAGATAACTGCCCGCCTCCGGCAACTGTTCGAGCATCTGATCGGGTTTCGCCGTGATGAGGATCTCTTCAACGAACGGCACGTCCCGGGCGGCTGTCTCGCCCTGATACCGTTTCAGCTGCCCGCGCCTGGGAATCGGGATCATCATCACCGCGGAGCCTCGCGGGTCCTGCACCCAGCTCGAGACATCCTCGCCAACGGCATGTCGCAGCAGCACTTCTTCGAGCGTCGACCGATCGTCGAACGTCAGTACTCGCGAGCAGAGACCGCCGATCGGACGCGCGGCCACTTCCAGCACGAAAATGCCATCGGAATCCACGCGGCATTCGGCGTGAACCGGGCCGTGATAGAGCCCAAGCGCATCGGTCGCATCCTGGATGGCGGACATCAGCCTGACCTGCGACAACGCCCCCAGCGATGAGGGCGTGACATAGATCGTTTCCTCGAAGTACGGGCCATCCAGCGGATCGGGTTTGTCGAAGATGGCGAAGACCTGCAGGGCGCCATTCGTGAGGACGCCTTCGACGGCGAACTCGCGCCCGGGAATGAACCCCTCGACGAGCACGACATCCTCGAGGCCGGTTCGCGACGCACGCACATCGAGACGGCTTAGAAGCGCACGGATGCGTTCGAAAGCGGCGACGAATTCGGCCGGCGTGTCCGCACGAATCACTCCCCGGCTGCCGGAAAGTCCAAGGGGCTTCAGCACGCACGGGAACTGCAGCCGTCCGTGTTCCGTTGCGGCCCTGGCATCGTCGCGCAGGCCCATCGTGAAGAACCACGGTCCGGGCAGCTTGGCGGTTGCGAAGCGCGCGCGGGTCTCGCGCTTGTTGCCACTGGCCGCGGCCGCGTCGGGGGGATTGCCAGGCAGGTTCAGACGCTCGGCTACGCGCGCCGCCAGCACCGCAGGCCGGTCGCCCACCGCCAGCACACCATCAAACGGCGCACGCTTGGCTTCGGTCAGGATTGCGTCGAGCGATCGCCACTCCTCGTGGAACCGGACCGCAAAGGCGCGATCCCTCCACGGATCCTCGAGCTGATGGCAGCGATCCGTCGCAAACACCAGATCAATGCCCAGCCGCTCGGCCGCGGAGTTAAACGCCCGCAGCTGGTATCCCGTCGTCGTGGATAAGAGAAGGACCCGCTTCATGTTCGATTGCCGATTCCGAATTGCCAAGCCCCCCTGTCAGAACCCTGCCACTCCCTTGCCCATCGCCCCTTGCCCATTAGATCAGAGCCACCTGCTCCGATGTGGGCTCAGCTCAACAGTACCAGGGTTCGTTCAGATATGGCACCGTGGCGCGGGGACGGGACGCCGACGTCCGCGGCGGCACTGCCCCTCCGGCTACGCTGTGGGCAATGTCCCAGGCGCGGGAAAAAAGATCGCCGCGCGCCGCGGTCAGTCGGCTCCCGACCATGGTGGTCAGCGTGGCTTGCAGGCGATCGACCCGCTCGTCCTGGTGACGCCATGGGTAGGTCAGCGACTGCACGTTGAACGGACCGATGGTTTGCCTGATGTCCGGCAGTTCGAGCAGGCGCGATCCCTCGGTGATGAGCAGCCGGATCGCGAGCTGAATCGGCGCGACGTGTTCAACGAGGTCCAGCCGATCGATCGTTTCGAGCAACGCACAATAACTCTCGATCGTCGTCCAGGGCATGAAGGCCACGAAGGTTGGCGAGAGCGTGAGCCCCGCATCCCGGCAAAGTGCAACGGCCCGTTCGAAGTCGGCGGCGGTATGCCCCTTCTCCAGCTTCAGCAGCACATCGTCGTCAATCGACTCCACGGCGCTGGTCACGAACGCGCAGCCCGTGGTCCGGAGAACCGGCAGCACGTTGGCATGCTTCAACAGGTGTTCGACCTTGATCGTGACGTCGTACGTCACGCCGGCAAACTCACGCCCGAACGCCTCGAGCACCGCTTTCGCGTGCCCGATGCCGTTGAAGAAATCGGGATCGCCGAACGTGATGTGACGCACGCCGGAGGCGACCTGGCCACGGATGTCGGCCATCACGACGTCGGCAGAAACGATGCGAAAGATGCCGTCATAGACGGGAACGATCGGACAGTGACGGCACCGGTGCTTGCAGCCGCGGCTGGCCTCCGTGTA
>Ga0075430_100006041_pt1 | contig 10211 bp, 10 predicted proteins | sample RhiMetdeltSRZDD4_FD_75294 | JGI IMG/M metagenome (GOLD analysis project Ga0075430, IMG submission 75294) | Populus rhizosphere microbial communities from Tennessee, USA - Rhizosphere MetaG P. deltoides SRZDD4 | ecosystem: Host-associated > Plants > Roots > Rhizosphere > Soil | place: USA...
AAGGTGGCTGTTGCGGCGGCATTGTAGGAGTCTGTACGGACAAAATCAAACGAGGCAAATCTGCAGAGATTCGAAGCCCTTATGCCAAGCTGGCGAAACAATCGATCGCGTGATAACGTGTCGTTGTAATTCCCAAGGAGGTGATCCCATGACTTGTATCGCCTTTCGCCCTCCCTGGCATCCCGTGTGGGTCCTCAGTGCGCTGCTCGCCGGCCTCCACCTCTTGAGTGTGACCAATCAGGCCACCGCGAGTCCTCAACAAGTTCCCTGGGAATGCTCAAGTTACACCGACGAAGCGCAGACCCGCTGCCTTAACGCGTTCATCGAGCGGCAACAGGAACAGATCGGCAAACTCGAAGACCAGCTACAGAGTCAACAAGACATGGTCGGACAGTTGAAAGGGCAGGTCGAACGTCAAACCGCGGCGACGGCACAGCTACAACAACAACTCGCGCAACCGCCGGTCACCACAGCCATCGTCCCCCCACCCTACATGTATCCATATGCCTTCGCCTATCCACCTGTCGGCCTCGGTCTCTATCTCGGGCGTCCATGGATTGGGCCCGGTTATTATGGCTATGGCCGGCCGTGGGGACCGCGCTTCTACTACTATGGCCGTCATGGCCGACGGTGGTAGACTGGTTCGTCTGTAGATCACCAGTCTGCGCCCAACCGGTTGACGACCACCTCGTGGACTACCGCAAATCTGCCGAGACTGCAAAGATAGAGGGCGGTTTCGGCAATATCGAAGGGACTGATTTTCTCGCTTTGCGCGATCTCAGACTCGCTTGCGTCGACCAGGTCTTCCGCCACTGCTCCCGGACAGATCGCAGACACTTTGATGTGGAATGGACGGCCTTCATCCGCCAGGGCTCTGGTCAGCGCCATCACCCCGTGTTTTGAAGCGCTGTAGCTACCAGTGCCGGCCCAGGCTTGGACTCCTGCGACACTCGACACATTGATGATGATGCCGCCACCCTGTTTTTTCATCTGTTTAAAGGCGGCTCTGCAACAGAGAAACGTTCCCCGCAGATTCACGCGGATCACTTCATCAAATGCCTTCGTCGGCGTTTCAGCGATCGTGCTCCCGCCAAAGATTCCTGCATTGTGCACGGCAATGTCCACTCGGCCACATTCCTGCACCGTCCTTTCAAAGAGGGCATCCACCTGGTCTTCATGAGCGATATCCGTCTGAATGACCCGGGCCTCGCCACCCTTCTGGCGGATTGCCAGTGCCGTTTCCTCAGAGCGCTCGGCATTTCTTGCGGCAATTACCACCGAAGCGCCTTCGCCCCCGAAACGCAGGGCGATGGCTTTGCCGATGCCGCTGCTGCTGCCCGTGACAATAGCCACTTTTCCTGTTAAACGACGCATGAAGGTCTTGAAACTATGTGAAACATACGGTTTTCTTTGACAAAGTACTAAGACCCCCGTAGCCTCATTCTTGCATTGTTCTTGTTTAGGGAACGTGCGCGTTCTTCTCTGTTTGGCATCCTCCGGAGAGCATTTGTCGTGGACCAGCAGGGCCGAACGCTCGTGCGTGGTACTTCCAGCGCGATTTGTCGTAGCAATTAGTAGCTATGACCATCGTATACAACCTGGGAATGGGTGGTTGCAAGATTGTGATGGATCAAGCCTTGCCGCGAGTCATGCGGGCCAGTAGCGTCCGAATGGTGCCGGTGCGATGGGCCATCGCTACGAACTCGGGCTGGAGTTCTTGACACGGAAGTACTGGATCGCACGGCATCGCCAACAGGCTGCCGATGGCGCTTAAGTGAAAGGACCCAACGCGTGGTCACTCGCAAACATCGACGCTTTGTTGTCACCTTGCCCAGTACATTGGTTCAACGGGACCAGTTTCGGCACAAAGGTTCGGTCCGAGACCTCTCGGCCAAAGGCTGTCGTGTGGAAAGCTTGATTAGCCCTTTCACGGGGATGCAGGTGTCGCTGCTCCTTCAGCTTCCCGGTGAATCCCAGCCTGTCAAAATCGAAAATGCGGCGGTCCGATGGTGCGGCTCTCAGGGCATCGGCATCGAGTTTTTGGCCGTAGCGGAGCCCGAGCAGGCTCGCCTGGGCCATTTCATCCAGCAATTAGAAAAGACGGCGCCGGGCAACTAGTCTCCGATTGCATTTCTTAGCTCTGCTCTCTATTCTCTCCCTCCATGGAGCTCTCCTCGCTCTCGGCCAGCCAGCTCAAGGAATTGGTGCGAGGTCTTGTCGACGACCGTTTACGGGAGTTGATTGGTGACCCGGATTTAGGACTCGAACTCGGGGATGCGCTTCGCTCAAGACTCAAGACTTCTCTGGAGAAAGGCGACAGGCTGTCCGGTGACGAGCTGGCTGAGAAGTTAGGACTACGCTGGTGAATCAATGCCCTGGTTTCAGCTGACCTTCCAGGCTGGCGTCGCTCAGGATCTTGCCGCCGCGGGGAATCCGATGGCGCAGAGGCTTCTGGACAAGACAAAGTGGATTGCATCCAACGCGGAGAATCTTCGTCATGACCCGATCGCCGATCTGCCGCGATTACATAAGTACGCTGTTGCTGACTGGCGGATCTTTTATGAGATTCTTCAAGCGGAGTCGCTCGTCAACATTCATGCCATCGTCCACAAGAATACCTTGCCACGATGACTTCACCTGCGATTAGGAAAGACGGCCCGGCAAGTCTGCGACATGCACGCCGAACTCCCCTCGCCTGATATCCTCGACATAGCGACGCAAGGCATCCTTGACCACAGGGAACGCAAGGTCCTGCCAGGGAATGTCGGCCTCTTCGAACAATCGTGCATCAAGACTTTCCTCTCCGGCTGCGAACTCTTCGGCCAACAGTTCTCCGATAAACGTCAGGTAAACCTGGCCGATATGGGGAAGGCTCAGCACCGAATGCAATCTCGTGATTCGCACTTTTGCCCTGGCTTCCTCAAACGTCTCGCGCCTGGCCGCCTCTTCGGTCCCTTCACCGATCTCCATAAATCCGGCTGGATAGGTCCACAGTCCGGACTTGGGTTCGATGGCACGTCGGCAAAGCAGAATGCGACCATTCCACTCTGGTATGCATCCGGCCACGATCTTTGGGTTATGGTAGTGAACGACTTGGCACGAGTCACAGACGAATCGTGGCAAATTGTCTCCCTGAGGGATCTTTTTGGTGACTGATTTGCCGCATTCACCGCAGTAATTCATGGATCTTCCACGTTGCTCTGAACATCCTCCGAATGGATAGCACATATTACAGATTCTTTGCACCCTGCCCACGCGGCCTGGAGGGCGTTCTTGAAAACGAACTCCTTGAGCTTGGAGGTTTAGCCACAATCGGGACGCAGGGAGGCGTTGGTTTTCATGCTGATTGGTCTACCGTGTATCGGATCAATCTCAACAGCCACATTGCTAGCAGAGTCCTGTGGGAAGTTGGTCATGATACCTATAGCACGGAAGAGGACGTCTATCGCGCCGCCTACAGGCTGGGCTGGCCGGAGTGGTTCGCCTCTTCCCGCACCATCAAAGTGAAAGTGACTGCGCAACGCTGTCCGCTTCGCAGTTTGGATTTTCTGACCCTTCGTATCAAGGACGCCGTCTGCGATAAATTCGTTGCCTTGTGCGGAAAGCGGCCGAGTGTCGACCGGCGACAGCCGAATATCAGAATCGACGTTTTCCTCGCATCCGACGGCGTGACATTTTATCTCGATACGTCCGGGGAGCCCCTTTTCAAACGTGGATACCGTCAGGCAACGGCTGAGGCGCCTTTGAGAGAAAATCTGGCTGCCGGAGTGCTTCGATTGGCCGGATGGACGCCTGATGAAGTCCTCATGGATCCGATGTGCGGCAGTGGAACCATTCCGCTTGAAGCGGCGCTCATGGCCCGGCACAGTGCGCCAGGGGTCGGGCGCTCGTTCGCCTTTGAATACCTGCGCAGCTACGACGGGACACAGTGGGCTGAGGCCCGTAAGGCCGCCCAGGCCGAACGTCGGACGCAAGTACGGTCGGTCATTTACGCTTCGGATCATAACGTCGCCGCCATAAAGATGGCCGCCCGCGCGTTTCAAGCGGCGGGCGTGGGGTCGGACATTCAACTGCGACACTCGGATGTGCTGTCGATGGAGCCCCCGGCGGCGCAAGGATTGCTCGTTATGAATCCCCCTTATGGAATGCGACTCGGCAAGGCGACTGAGCTCCGGGCCTTCTATCCGCAATTGGGCAATTGGTTGAAACAGCGGTTCGTCGGTTGGCGTGTCTATGTGTTGACCGCTGATTTCCTCTTTGTCAAGGCGATCGGCCTTTCTCCTTCTCGGAAGATTCCGCTTTATAATGGCCCCATCGAATGTCGTCTTTACGAGTTCAAAATTGTCACGGGGAGGCCCAAACGTTCACGCAAATTTCCTTCAACCAATTAAGCAAGCACGCATCTCACTGTGCATCTGATAAAGTGCAGGATCGTTCCGATTTGCTGCCGTCTGAAACTTCGGATCCTGTGATTCGACTGCTATTGTCCGCTAGTCTCCTGATTTTGATTGTCCTTCCCGGATGCAGCCTTGTTCAAGCGTTTTTTGCCTCGCTCGGTGTGCCGGAAGGGGCTGTCATTAATGCTCCAATGCGAGACTCGTCGGTGATGCGCCTAGAGCCGATCGTGCGTCCAATCTTGGATCGGCTGCTGCAAGTCAACCAAGTGAAATTGATCGAGGCTCATTCTACAGTGGAAACAATGAGTGCACGATATAAGCGACGTCTGACATTGGCTGCACTCAAAAGACCGTGGGAGGGTTTCATTAATCTCGAGCGACAGGGGCTGCTGTTGGCGGAGTTGGCCGAGGGGCGTGCCATCAATTTGCCTGCCCTCCTTGATGTGTTGGAAGCAGGCATGGATCGGACCTCCGCCTTTAATCGACCAATTTCAATCCCTGCAAAGGCTACCGCCCTTGAACTCGTGACGTTTATGATCGAAAGCCTCGAAGAAGCGTCGATCCATCGTGAGAAGGCTCTCTCAAATCTGACCGAGGACGAACGCCGTTTTCTGTTCAGTCATGCGCAGACCATCGTCGAGCAATTTACGCCACAAATCTCGAGCGTTTCCGCCACGACCATTGCACAAGCGAAGGCGGATCAGCGTTTTGCTGAGCTGCTGGAAGAACAAATGGACTATGCCAATCTTATGGCAGCAGCGCAGGTCTTGGCTCGCTTGGCCAACGAGTCCTGGCTTCGCCAGCTTGCCGGTGCGTTCGGTCAGGCATTGCCAAGGTCCGAGGTTCCTGCAGGCATCACCGGAGATGTCCTGTTCGCCCAGACGACTTCCTATGGAACGATTGTTATCGGAGGCGCCGGACCAAATACATACGAATTAGATCATCGCTTTGCATTGGTCGTCGATCTCGGAGGGGACGATTTGTACCGAGGCATGATCGCGGCGTCTGGGGATAGCGAACACGGGAATGCCGTGATAATCGACATGAGCGGCAACGACACCTATGACAGTGCGGCGCTCGGGCTTGCCACTGGACGTCTGGGCGTGGGTCTGCTGATTGACCAGGCAGGCGACGATGTTTACCAGCTCGAGGTCGGTTCAGGCGGAGCCGGATTCGCCGGTTTAGGGATCCTGTTCGATGCCAAGGGCAACGACCTGTATATGGGCGCCCGCCTGACGCAAGGTGCAGCTATCGGTGGGTTGGGGTTGCTGTTCGACGCGGCGGGCAACGATCGTTATGCCAGCCATGGATTCGCCCTGGGATTCGGCGGTCCTCAAGGAGTCGGCGCGACGATCGATTTGCAAGGTGACGATGAGTATCAATGTGGCAACAAATACCCCAGCGCTTACAATGAAGAGGACGCTCCCAATGGCAAGCCCGGAGATCCGATGTTTCAATATGATTGTTTTGGTTTGGGAACAGGCTCCGGAAGGCGCTTACTCACGAAACGACCGGAATGGCAGGACTATGATTTGGCTGGAGGATGGGGACTGCTGCTCGACGTTGAAGGCAATGACCGATACAGGAGCGCCAATTTCTCCCAGGGCCACGGCTATTTTTTCGGCGCCGGCGCATTCCTCGATCTAAGCGGAAACGATGAATACGTCGCAGCTCGTTACGGCCATGGTTCTTCCGCTCACTATGGTGTCGGCCTTTTCAGCGACCGTCAGGGTGCCGATTACTATGAGTCAACAGGACCATTTTACAACGGCGGGGTCGCATGGGACCATGGGATGAGTATGATGATAGATGCTGGAACCGAGCCCGATCGTTATGTCTTCCTGTCCTCAAACGGTTTGGGAAAAGCAGATTACTCCGGCTGGGGATTGTTCATAGACGAAGGTGGAAATGACAGTTATCAGACAAGAGACGGCTACGGCCTCGCCTCTCAGCATGGCATCGGCGGCTTTTTTGATCTGAAAGGAATCGATACATATAAATTGGATCCGTCAATGGCTGAGGCAGACCTCCGGCCGGCCGATGGAAAAGTCTTTCTGTATCCGAGTGGTGGATTGTTCGTTGATCGTTAGAGCGCGCTAATCTCGTTGCCGGCCCACTCTTCCTTGACTTCTCCTGGACACAACCTATCTGTCCGTTACAACTCATGCCAGCTCACTTCGCGAGCGGAGGTTAAAACGCATGAACACAAATCTTTCGGTGACCTTGCCCGTCCTCCCAATCAAGCGCACGGTGTTGTTTCCCGGAATTCTGATGCCGGTGACAGTGGGACGTGAGCGTTCCGTCGCGGCCGTGAATGCGGCGCTGAAGACGGAAGACAAAATGATTCTCGTCGTCGCCCAGCGGGATCCGGCCAAAGAGAATCCCGGGCTGGATGATCTCCACACGATCGGCACGAAAGCCATTGTGAAGCAGGTGGGGCGCACCGAGGATGGTGTCATCCAAGCGCTCATTCAAGGTATCGAGCGTGTCGCGTTGCTCAAAGTTGAGCAAGCTGTTCCCTATCTCATGGTTCAGGCGCGCCGGCTCGAACTGCCGACTGACAATGATCGAGAGGTGCAGGCACTTCAGCGGGCTATTCAAGATTCCATCACCGATCTCCCTCGGCTGGTTCAGGCGCCTGGCATCGAAGAGGCCACCGCGGCGTTTCGGAACGAAGAGAATCCAGCCACGCTGGCTTACCGCGTCGCGTCGCTGCTGAATCTTACCGTCAAGGAGGAGCAGACATTACTCGAAAGTTCTTCCACGGTCGAACTGCTGCGATCACTCTATGCGTTTCTGTCCAAAGAAATACAGATTCTTCAACTTCGAGAGAAGATCAATAGCGATACTCAGGCAAAAATCGGGAAGAATCAGCGTGAATACGTCTTGCGCGAACAATTGAAGGCAATCCAGCAGGAGCTCGGCGAGGGGGACACCGAAGAGAATGAAGTCGCCCATCTGAAGACACGGATTCAAGAGGCGGATTTACCAGAGCACGTGCGAAAGGAAGTTGAGCGCGAAATTGCCAGGCTCTCAAAGGTCCCTCCTTCTTCACCCGATCATCAGGTACTGAGGACCTATCTGGAACTCGTACTCGAACTGCCTTGGACCAAGTCCTCCGAAGAGCACATGGATCTCAGCAATGTGCGTCAGGTGTTGGAAGAGGACCACTATGGGATCAAAGAGGTAAAGGAACGGATTGTCGAGCATTTGGCTGTGTTGAAATTGAATCCCACCGCCAAAGCTCCCATCCTCTGCCTGGTCGGGCCGCCCGGTGTCGGTAAGACCAGTCTGGGTCAATCGATTGCCAGGGCGATGGGACGGCGTTTCGAGCGGTTCAGTCTAGGCGGCGTACACGATGAGGCTGAGCTCCGAGGGCATCGCCGCACCTATGTCGGCGCTTTGCCCGGACGGATCATACAGGCTATGCGTCGAGCCGGGGTCAACAATCCAGTACTCATGTTGGACGAAGTGGACAAGTTGGGCCGCGACTTCCGCGGCGATCCCGCGGCGGCGCTCCTTGAAATTCTGGATCCGGCGCAAAACCATACGTTCCGGGATCACTATCTCGACTTGCCGTTCGATCTGTCGAAAGTGTTTTTTATTACGACCGCGAACACTTTGGATACGATCAGCCAGCCGCTCTTGGACCGAATGGAAATCATCCGGGTTCAGGGGTACAGCGAAAGAGAGAAGGCCGAGATTGCGCGGCGTTATTTGTGGCCGCGACGACTCAAAGAAGCGGGTCTGGAGGCAGATCATATTCAGCTTCCCAATGAAGTGTTGGACCGCATCATTAGTCGCTACACGAGGGAGGCTGGTGTCCGGCAACTGGAGCAGATGCTGGGTCGTTTGACCCGCAAGATCGCGCTGACAGTAGCGGAGCTTCCCGAAAGCCATGCGCGCGAGACGGTCACTGTAGAAGAAGAAAAGCTTCCAGACTGGCTGGGATCGGAACGGTTCATGCCGGAGGAAGCGAGAAAACATATTCCCGTGGGCGTCGCGACCGGCCTGGCGTGGACACCGACCGGTGGAGATGTGCTGTATATCGAAACCACTCTCCTCCCCGGAAGTCATGAGGTCAGTCTTACCGGTCAGCTGGGTGATGTGATGCAAGAGTCCGCGAGGGCCGCACGAAGCTACTTGTGGTCGCATGCCGAAAGCATGGGGCTCGATATCTCACGATTCAAAAGAAACGGGTTGCATATCCACGTCCCTTCAGGAGCCATTCCGAAGGACGGGCCTTCAGCGGGCATTACGATGGCGACCGCACTGGCATCGTCCTATGTGGGGAAGCCGGTGCGCAGCGATACCGCCATGACCGGTGAAATCAGCCTCAGCGGCTTAGTCCTCCCGGTTGGCGGGATCAAGGAGAAAGTGCTGGCCGCTCATCGGGCAGGCATCAAACGGATCATTCTACCTAAGGCAAACGAAAAGGATCTCAAGGAAGTGCCTCAAGAAGTGCGGGATGACCTGACGTTTATCTTTGTCGAGCGAATCGAGGAGGTACTCCCCTCGGCGTTCGATCAAGATCTGGGAAGCCCGACTCGGCCGACCGAGCAACACATTTCGACTGCTTTGTAATCAGGTGGAGGAGCATTGCGGCCGGACCGGCGGCCTTGCTCCTCCACCAATACGTATGCCAGGATGTCTCGCATCTGGCGCGATCCTGACCACCCGGGAGTTTGTTCATGCCGCAAAAGATCGACATAGGCCCTATCGTCAAACTCGTCAAGTCCGATGACGAATGGAAGAAGCTCTTGGCGCCGGAGGCGTACCAAGTGTTGAGACATGAAGCTACCGAACGACCATTTACGAACAATATGCACGACAACAAACAGCCCGGTATCTATCATTGTGCCGGCTGTGATCTTCCTGCCTATTCATCCGAGCATAAATTCGACAGCGGCACCGGCTGGCCCAGCTTTTGGCAGCCCATCGATCCGAAGGTTGTCGAGACGAATACAGATTTTAAGCTCATTTTCCCGCGAACCGAGGTTCACTGCGCCCGTTGCGAAGGCCATCAGGGACATATCTTTAAAGACGGCCCGAAACCTACAGGCCTCCGCTATTGCATCAACGGTGCAGCACTCAAATTCGTACCTGCCTCTTAGCATGACGGTCCACCCGACCGCTTCGGTTGGACGGCGGCCCCGATGCATCGACAACTCCCTTGACGATATGCCGGCAAAAACGGGCATATCACCTTAGATATCATTCAAGGAAGGAACCGAAACCCATGGCACATGTCGGCTTTGTTGGCGTCGGACGCATGGGCGCCAATATGGCTCGCCGCCTGCAGGACAAGGGGTATCGCATCACTGCGGTTCACGACCGCAATATGCAAGCGACCGAGGAGCTCAGACGGGATTTAGGATGTGAGGCAGCGGGAAGTCCGGCACGCGTCGCTGAATTGTGTGAGGTCGTTGTCACCGTTGTGTCCGATGACGCAGCCATGCACGACATCTACCGTGAGGGCGCATCCACCAGTCTCTTAGCACATGCGAAGGGCCGTCTTTTTATCAACTGCGCGACGGTGACTCCGGACGTTCACATTGATATAGAACGGGTTGTCGAACGACACGAAGGTGCCAGCCTGGAAGCCTGTATGGCCAGCAGTATCACTCAAGCCCGCCAGGGTACCCTGTATCTCATGTGCGCAGGCAAACAGCCTGTCTTCGAGCGCGCCAGACCGTTGCTTGAGGCCATGAGTGCACACCTTCGCTATATCGGTCGAGCGGGAGAAGCCGCCAAGGTGAAGGCGCTTGTCAATATGGTCATGAATTGCAACACAGCGGCCCTAGCCGAAGGGCT
>Ga0075430_100006043_pt1 | contig 10210 bp, 8 predicted proteins | sample RhiMetdeltSRZDD4_FD_75294 | JGI IMG/M metagenome (GOLD analysis project Ga0075430, IMG submission 75294) | Populus rhizosphere microbial communities from Tennessee, USA - Rhizosphere MetaG P. deltoides SRZDD4 | ecosystem: Host-associated > Plants > Roots > Rhizosphere > Soil | place: USA...
CCGAAGCCGTCGTTGTACTCCACGCGGAGCCCATCGATGGTGATGAGCTCTTTCGCGCCGGTGAAGCGCGCCGTTTTCTTGAGGTCGTCGATGAGGGTGTAGTTCTCGCCCTCCGCCGTCTTGATCTGAAGCTCGGGCGTGCTCACGGCGTCGGGTAGCTGCTCGAGTACCGCACCCACGTCCGGGTTGCGGGCGAGGATTTCGAGCAGCCGCGCGCCGCTGTACATCGCGTCGTCGAACCCGTACCACCGCTCCTTGAAAAAGATGTGTCCGCTCATCTCGCCGGCGAGCGGGGCGCCGGTCTCCTGGAGCTTTTTCTTGATCAACGAATGGCCGGTCTTGTAGAGCGTCGGCTTGCCGCCGCGCTCGCGGATCCAGGAAAAGAGATTCCGCGTGGATTTCACGTCGAAAATGATCTCGGCGCCGGGATTCCGCTCGAGCACGTCCGCTGCGAAGAGCATGAGCTGCCGGTCCGGATAGATGATGTTGCCGGCTTTGGTGACGACGCCGAGACGGTCGCCGTCGCCATCGAATGCGTAACCGAGGTCGCCTTCACGCGTCAGCGTCTTGATGAGATCGCGCAGGTTCTCGGGGTTCGATGGGTCCGGGTGATGGTTCGGGAAATGACCGTCGACATCGCAGTAGAGCTCCGTCACCTTGCAGCCCAGCCTGCGGTATAGCTCGGGCGCGGTCGCGCCGGGCACGCCGTTTCCGCAATCCACCACGATGTGCAGTGGCCGCGCGAGCTTTACGTCCGAGACGATGCGCTGAAGGTATTCCTCGCGTATGTCGTGCGTGCTGTACGTCCCCGAGCCTGAAGCGAGGTTACCGGTTTCGATACGCCGCCGAAGGCCCTGGATGTCGTCGCCGGACAGGGTCTCGCCCGCGAGCATGATTTTCAGGCCGTTGTAATCGGGGGGATTGTGCGAGCCGGTCACCTGCACGCCCGAAAGCGTCCCGAGGTGATACGCCGCGAAATAGAGCATCGGCGTCGAGACCATCCCCACGTCGATCACGTTCACGCCGCTCGCCTGCAGACCTCGCGCGAGTGCGCCCGCCAGCATCGGTCCGGACAGTCTGCCGTCGCGCCCGATCGCGACCGTCGTGACGCCGCGATCGCGCGCTTGGGAGCCGATCGCCCGACCGATGAGCTCCGTGACGTCGACTGTGAGCGAACGGCCTACGATGCCGCGTATGTCGTAGGCCTTGAAGATCTCCGGCGAGAGGCGAGAGCCTGTTGTGGTCATTGTCAGTCCTTTGATGTCTGTAATTCCTGCGGCAGCCGCTTTCAGCAACCCCGATGCCCGAGGAATGTCAGGATTCGCTGCGGCATCCACCGCAGCTGACCGGGGAAAGCGCCGGAGACGAATCCAACGTGGCCGCCTTCGCCGGGGAAATCACGCGTTACGAAACCCGATACTTCCTCCGCGGAAGGCAGTGCCTGCTCTGGCAGAAACGGATCGTTTCTCGCGTTCAGCATCAGCGTGGGAACGCTTATATGTCGGAGCATCGGTTTGCTGCTCGCTCGATGCCAATAGTCGTCCGTGTCCCTGAAACCGTGTAGCGGCGCCGTCACGACATTGTCGAACGCGCGCAGCGTGCGGGCGCGGCGCACGCGCGCTGCATCGTAGAGCTTCGCGTGCCGCTCGAGCTTGGCAAGCGATTTCCGTTTCAACGTCCTCAGAAAAGCAGACGTGTAGACAAGATTGAAACCGCGCCCCAATGCGTTGCCGGCGGCGGTGAGATCGACCGGCGCGGAAACAGCTGCCGTCGCGGACACGATGTCCGCCGCCGCGCTGCGGTGCTCGCCAAGCCATTTCAGAAGGACGTTGCCGCCCAGCGATACGCCCACGGCATAAAGAGGACCCGATCGCTCCGCGCGCAGCCGCCGGAGCATCCAGTCGAGCTCGGCGCTGTCTCCCGAGTGGTACGCGCGCGCGAGCCGGTTCGGTGAGCCGCTGCATCCACGAAAATGCACGACTGCGCCTTGCCACCCGATGGCGGAGACTTCGGACATTACGGCGTGTGCGTAATGACTCGCAGAGCAACCTTCCAGGCCGTGAAACAAAACGACGAGCGGTTGATGCGCGTCATGCGCGTTTTTCGCATGACGCGTTCCGGCTGACGGTTCACGGCTTACGGCTGACGGTGTTTGCAGCCAGTCGACATCGACGAAATCGCCGTCGGGCGTCTCCCATCGCTCGCGCCTGTACTGCGGGCGCGGCCGCGGCGCGAGCAGAGCCGCGTAAAGGGTTTGCAGATGACCGCCCGGCAGCCACGCCGGTGCCCTGTAAGAAGACAGCGGGCTCGCTGCCGAGCCCATCGCGTGCGTTAGAGCCCTGGAATCCGTGCTCAATCCGCGTAAGAAGGGTCTTTGCGGTCGAGCTTGCGCAGCATCGCAGGCCATTCGAGCAGGCCGGCGCGCCGGCGGACGCCCGGCGTCAATTGCGTGTTCGTGTACTGCACGACTTCCTGCGGCGGAAGCTGGAGCTCGGTGTTGCACGAGAGCGCCATCACCTGGAGCTGGCACGCGCGCTCGAGGCGATACATGTTGTTGAAACATTCCGGAATGCTCGGCGCGACCGTCAGCAGGCCGTGATTGCGCAGCACCATGGCTTCACGGCTGCCGAGGCTTTCGACAAGGCGCTCGCGTTCGTCGATGCGAAGGGCAACGCCTTCGTAATCGTGGTACGCAATGTCGGAAAAACGCATGGAGCTCTGCGCGATCGGCATGATCCCGCACTTCATCGCGGAGACCGTCATGCCGGCGAGCGTGTGCGTGTGAATGATGCAGTCGACGTCGTGGCGCGCGCGGTGGATGGCGCTATGGATCACGTAACCTGCCTGGTTGACGCCGTATTCGGTTGCGTTGAAAAGGACGTTACCGTCGATGTCGATCCTGATCATCGAGGACGCGGTCATCTCCTCGTACAGCATCCCGTACGGGTTGATCAGGAATTCGTCATGCGTGCCAGGCACGCGCGCGGAGATGTGGTTCGCGACCATCTCCACCATGTCGTACGCGGCCATGAGTCGATAGCACGCCGCGAGGTTGACGCGGACCTCCCACTCCTCCTTGCTGACCTGCTCGCGAACGGGCCTGGTGATCTTGATCGCTGGGGCATTCATCGGCGTTCCTCGTGGGCAGTCGTGATATTACGCGTTCCGCACGTAGCCCGCCGCGCTCGTGCCGGCGATTTTCCCGAATACGGAGCCGGACGTGAGGCCGGTGCCGCCGGGGTAGTTGTGGTAGAAAATGCCGCCGACGAGCTCGCCCGCTGCGTACAAGCCGGGAATCGGCTTGCCGGAGATGTCTTCGACCTCGCCGTCGTTCGTGATCTTGAGGCCGCCGAAGCTGAAAGTAACGCCGCAAGTGACGGCATAAGCTTCGAACGGCGGCTCGTCGACGGTGTTCGCCCAGTTGGTCTTGTCGATCTTGAGTCCGGTCGTGCGGCGTCCATCCTTGATCGCCATGTTGAACGGACGATCTTTCTGGACGGCGGCGTTGTATTCCTTGATCTCCTGCAGCGCGCGCTCGGCGTTCACGCCTTCCATTTTCTGCACGAGCTCTTCGAGCGTATTCGCACGCACTTTCGTCACCTGCTTGATGCGGTATTCGTCGCGCAGCATCGGGATCAGCTTCTGATCGAAAACCTGCCATGCGAACATGCCCGGTTGATTGAGAATCACGCGACCGTACTTGGCGTACGTGTAATTACGAAAGTCGGCGCCTTCATCAACGAAACGTTCACCGTTGGCGTTTATCATGATGCCCCACGGATAGCTGTGCTTCTGGAACTGGTCGCCGACATTGACGTCGCCGAAAGGCGGTGCGTTGCGGTCCCAGCCGACTGCATGGCAGCCGGACCAGTGGCCGTACGGAAGCGCTCCCACGTCGAGCGCCATCTGAATCCCCTGGCCGAGGTTGTAGCGCGTGCCGCGCACCTTCGCGAGATCCCACCCCGGTCCGAGATAGCGGGCGCGCTTTTCAGCGCTCGACTCGAAACCACCACATGCGAGAACGACGGCTTTTGCGCGAATCTCGACGTTTCGTCCTTTATGCTTCGCTCTTACGCCGCGCACGATGCCTTCGTCGTCCACGAGAAGGTTCAACGCGGGCGTCTCGTAGTAGATCTTTATGCCTTCGCGCTCGCACGCTTTGTGCTCGTTGTCGGTGAGGCCTGCGCCGCCGCCCCAAGTCTCCGCGACGAGGCCGCCCCAGAACTTGTAGCGGTTGCCTTCAACTTTGTAGGACTGCCGGCCATAGCTCGGCTGGAACCGGACGCCTTTTCTAGCCAGCCACACCAGCGTCTCGAAGCTTTTCGTGATCAGGATTTCGGTGAGATCGGGATCGGACATGTACTGCGTGATGCGTCCCATGTCGTCGAAATAGTCTTCGGCGGTGTACTTGCCGTAATCGTGGGTCTTTTTCTCCTCTTCCGTCAGATCCGGAATGAGCTGTGCGAGGTCGTCGACGTTGTTGTAGACGACGCGCATGAGCCCGCCCGTGTAGCGGCTGTTGCCGCCGGAATCCTCGACCGGTGCAGCTTCGAGCACGATCACGCTCGCGCCGTTCTCACGCGCGGCGAGCGCTGCGCAGCACGCTGCGTTGCCTGCGCCGACGACGATCACATCAGGGTTGCCGAAATCGGTGGTGCTCATTGCTTGTTCTCCAAAGCGTGACGGGTGACGGGTGACTGGTGGCGGTGGCGGTGGCGGTGGCGGTGCAGGTCAAAATGCGTGGCGGAACTGGACGCTGCATTCGACCGCAAGCAAGCGGTGCAATTATAGCGACTTGCTCATTTGTGCATACGGCGCACGCCGCGCGAGACTTGTTCAGAGGTTGCCTAATGCAGCGTCTTCACTCGGCGCGGCTCCGCCTCCTCGACGGCCGGCGCCGGTGAAGCGTGATGCACCATCATCCGCCATCCGCGCTCGGTGCGCATGTAGATGTTCGTCGCGAGCACGCAGCTGCGGGCGCGGCTTTCCCCGGTCATTGCAATGTGCTCGTAGACGCTGTGGATCGAAACCATCATCGCCTGCAGCAGATGCTGCTCCCGCACCTGGAACCGCACGTTCTGCGCGCTCGCAAAAATCTGGCGCCAGGACTCGCGCACCTGTGCGACGCCGGTTACACGCGGCCCGCGAGGATGGACGCAATAGATCTCGTCATCGTCGGACCAGACGGCCATCATCGCCTCCAGATCGTGCTTCATGAAGGCATCGTAAAAAGCGGCTTCAGCGTCCTGCGGCGTCGCAAACAGCATCTTCTTCACGTGCTGCATCCCTGGAAGACCGACGAGGAACTGCGGTTAAAATTCTATCAAAAGCCGCGCCACGCGCAGCCCATCTGTTCCCCAGCGAGGTAATCACGATGATGCACATGACCGACCGCGGACTTTCCGACGAACAGAAAATGATGCGCGAGACGTGCCGCGCGTTCGTCGACGATTTCGTCGCCCCGTTCATACGAGCGAGCTGGCAGCGGGAGTGGCTGATGACCCCCGAGGAGCGCCTGCCTTCGAGCATACTGGAGCAGGCCGACCGGATCGGGATCCGCACGCTGGGTATTCCCGAAGAGTTCGGTGGTACCCCGATCGATCCGAAAGAGGAAGTCCAGACGTTCGCGATCATCGCCGAGGAAATCGCGCGCGGCGATTCCGGGTTGGCTGACAAGCTCGTGCAGATCTGGAAAGTGTCGGTGCTGCTCCGCCACGTTGCGCCGCGGCATCTGCAGGAGGAGTGGTTTCCGCGCGTCGTGGCCGACCCAGGCTTTCTCCTTGCCCACTGCCTGACCGAGCCGCGCGGCGCATCCGACCGATGGCTCCCCTATAACGTGCCCGAAGCCGCGATGAACACACGCGCGGCATTGAAAGGCGACAAGTGGGTGATCAACGGCCGCAAGCAGTTCATCAGCAACGGCTACGACGCGAAGCTCTTCGTCGTTTACGCGAATACGAACCCGAAGGTCGGGATGCTGCAGGGCACATCGAGTTTTCTGGTGCCGCGCGATACGCCCGGTCTCACGGTCACCCGCTGTAACGAGACGATGGGCGGCCGGTTCATGAACAACGGTGAGATCGTGTTCGAAGACATGGCGGTCCCGAAAGATCACCTGCTCGTCGAGAACATCGCGCTTTCGAAAGCTGGCGTCTATTTCCGGCCGGGCAAAATCATCCAGGCCGCGAAGAACCTCGGGGTCGGCGTTGCGGCATTCGAGAAAACCGCGGAGTACGTCCAGACCTACATCCAGGGCGGCCGTATTCTCATCAAGCACCAGGCCGTCGCCTGCCGTCTCGCCGAAATGGCGACGAAGCTTGCAGCCGTGCGCGCAATGTTGCGCGAGGCGTCCGCTGCAGTGGATGCGGGCGCACCCGACGCCGATGCGCTATGCAATATGGCGAAGCTCTTCGCGTCCGAGGAGATCTTCAAGGTCGCGCAGCACGCAATGGAGCTTCATGGCGGCAACGGCGTGATGCTGGATTTCGGCGTGGAAAAGCTTCTGCGCGACGCGGCCATTTTCCTGCACATGGACGGCACGACGGACGTCTCGAAGTTCAAGATCGTGAAAGCGCTCTTCCCCGACACGGCGGGTGCTTACGCGGGCCCCGAGAAGTGACGGCGTGACGGGTGACGGCACGCAGGGCGGGCAAGAGCCCACCGCCATGCGGTGCGTCCGCGAAGCACCTATGTCACGGCTTCACGTGTCATCCGCAGCGCGCTCTCCAGAACCCGCTCGGGCTTGAGCTGCATCATGCAGTTGAAATGCCCCAGCGGGCACGTGCGCTCGAAGCAGGGACTGCACGCGATATCGAGCTTCTCGATGTGGGCAAGCGCCGAGAGCGGCGGCGTGAATGCAGGCGTGCTGGAGCCGTAGATCGCGATGAGCGGCGTGCCGACCGCCGCGGCCACATGCATGAGTCCGGAGTCGTTGGTGATGACAAGGCCTGCCGAAGCGAGGAGCTCGACCGCCTGATCGAGCGTGGTCTTGCCGCACAGGTTCACGCAGGCGCCGCCCGACAGCCTCACGATGTCATGGCCGATGTCCGCATCTTTCGCGGAGCCGACCAGCCACACAGCATGGCCGGTTTTCTGGAGAGCGCGCGCGAGGTCCGCAAAGTAAGTCGGCGGCCAGCGCTTCGCCGGACCGTATTCAGCGCCCGGGCAAAGTGCCACGGCGGTGTCCGCGTCGGTCAGACCGAGCGCACTCAATGTCGCCCGCCGCTGTGCGTCGTCGACACGCAGATGCGGACGGGGGAGCGGATCAGGAAGCTTTTCACCGGGTTCGATCCCGAGCGCCGCGTAGCGCTGCACCATCAGCGGCAGGGCTGCGGTGTCGAGGGTGCGGACATCGTTCAAGGCGCCCCATCGCATCTCACCGCGGTAGCCGGTGCGGCGCGGGATGCGTGCGAAGAACGGCACGAACGCGGATTTGAGCGTATTCGGAAGGACGATCGCCTGGTCGTAGCGCTCGGGCCGTAATTCGCGGCCGAGCTCACGCCGTTCCGAGAACTGGAATACGCCGTGCTCGAACGGGCTCGAGATCGTGCGCCTTACTTCCGGCATGCGGCGAACGACGGGGCCCGTCCAGCCGGGCGCGAGCACGTCGAGCTCGAGTCCGGAATGTCTCCCGTGCAGGATGCTGAAAAGCGGCTGAGCGAGTACCGTGTCGCCGATCCACGAGGGCGCGACGACCAGGATTTTCATTTAATGACTGCCAGCCTGCGGTCCGCCTTTCAGCGTATAGCGGGTGCCGCAGTACGGACAGAGCGCTTCGCCCGTGTTCTGGATCGGCAGATAGACGCGCGGATGCGCGTTCCACAGCTTCATGGAAGGCATCGGGCAATGCAGCGGCAGGTCAGCTGCCGTGACTTCGATGTGGCTTTGTTTGCTGCTTGCGGCTTCTGACATTGTGAACGTGTGAACGTGTGAACGAATAAAAAATCTACTTTGCTCCTTCGGCGCTTCGCGCCTCCGGGCGCAACGGCGCGGCGCTGTGTACCCTTATGCAGCGACGGGGGTAAGCCAGTCGCGATGGTTCTCGGCTCGTCCCGTCACGCAGTCGAAGAACATCTTCTGGATGCGGGTCGTGACCGGGCCGCGCCTGCCTTCCCCGATGGTCCGGCCATCGACTTCGCGTATCGGTGTCACCTCCGCGGCCGTTCCGGTGAAGAACGCTTCGTCCGCAATATACAGGTCGTCGCGGGTGATGCGGCGCGCCGATACTTTGTATCCCATCTCGCTCGCCAGCGTGATCACCGACTCGCGCGTGATGCCGATGAGGGCGCTCGTCAGCTCCGGCTCGTAGATGCATCCGTTCTTCACCATGAAGAGATTCTCGCCCGAGCCTTCCGCAACGAAGCCGTCGACGTCGAGCAGCAGCCCTTCGTCGTACCCGTGTTCCGTCGCTTCCAGATTGGCGAGTATCGAGTTCGCATACGTTCCCGAATACTTCGCGCGGCACATGGAAACATTCACGTGATGGCGCGCGTAAGAAGACGTTTTCACGCGTATGCCTTTTTCGATCGCCTCGGGCCCGAGATACGCACCCCAGGGCCACGCGGCAATCGCCACGTGCACGGTTGCGCCTTGCGGCGATACGCCCATTTTTTCCGAGCCGTAAAACGCGATCGGCCTGATGTAGCACGCATCGAGCTTGTTCGCACGCACGACTTCCTTCTGCGCCTCCATGATCTGCTCGCGCGTGTACGGAACTTTCATGAGATAGATGTGCGCGGAATTGAAGAGCCGCTGCGTGTGCTCCTTCAGACGGAAAATCGCCGTGCCTTCGACTGTCTTGTAGGCCCGCACGCCTTCGAACACGGCGAGCCCGTAGTGCAGCGAATGCGTGAGCACGTGCGTCGTCGCATCGCGCCAGGGCACGAGCTTGCCGTCGTACCAGATGTGCCCGTCGCGGTCCGCCATCGACATGTCACTTACTCCTCGACCAAAACACGAATTCTAACGTACGCGCCCCCGCGGGCCGCGCTCAGGCGTCGCCCATGACGCCTATCCACAGCGCACGAACGGCATCGACTTCGGAAGCGACCGTCTCGATCGGTGTGCGCGCGTAGCTCTCGCCCTGGAGCCTCAGGCCATGCTGCAGCTGCCGGAATCTGCGATACGCGTCGTGCGCGGCGAGCGCGGCCGCTTCCGGCAGGAGCCCGAGGCGTGCTGCGAGCTTCAGCAGCGCGAGATTCCCGATGTTTCCGGTGAGCGCTTCGTGGGCGTGCGAATGACCGAGTACGAGGTATTGGACGATGAATTCCACGTCGATGATGCCGCCGCGGTCGTGCTTCAGATCGAAGAGCCCGCTCTTGTTCGGATGTGCTTCGAGCATCTTGCGCCGCATCTCGATAACCGCGGCCTTGAGCTCCGCAAGGTCGCGACGTTGACGCAGCAGCGCGACGCGGACGGCTTCGAACTGCGCACCGATTCCTGCGTCGCCGGCAACGAACCTCGCGCGGGTGAGCGCCTGATGTTCCCAGACCCACGCATGACGAGCCTGGTACTCGCGAAAGCTCTCCATCGGGCTCACGAGGAGCCCGCTCACCCCGTCGGGCCGCAGCCTCAAGTCGGTTTCGTACAGCACGCCTGCTGGTGTCAGACTCGTAAGCAGGTGATTGATACGCCGGGCGAGCCGGCTGTAATTCTCCGGCGCTTCGGGGGCCGGGTCGTCGTACAGGAATACGAGGTCGAGATCCGAGGCGTATCCGAGTTCTTTTCCGCCGAGCTTGCCGTAGGCGACGATCGCGAAAGCCGGCGTCTCGCGATGCCGCTGCCTCACGTCCGCCCACGCGAGCCTCAGCACTTGGCGCAATATGACGCATGCAAGATCGCTCAGGTGATCCGAGAGCGTTTCGAGCAAGAGCGTTCCGGCGAGATCCTGCGCGAGCAGATGCATCGTGTGCACGTGTTTGAAGTGACGCAGCAGATCCATCTGCTTTTCGTCGTCGTCGCTCGCATCATCGAGGTGCGTGCGGAGATTCGCTGCCAGAGCGGGCCAGTCCGGGGCGGCATAGAGCGTGCGCGTATCGAGCAGCTCGTCGAGCAGGATGGGGTGGCGCGTCAGGTATTCGGCCGCCCAGGGACTGGCGCTCATGAGGTCCGCCACGCGCGCGAGCGCCTGCGGGTACTCCTGGAGCAGGGCGAGATAAGCTTCGCGCCGGCTCACGCTCTCGAGAAGTCCGAGCATGCGCTCGAGCGTCGC
>Ga0075430_100006044_pt1 | contig 10209 bp, 11 predicted proteins | sample RhiMetdeltSRZDD4_FD_75294 | JGI IMG/M metagenome (GOLD analysis project Ga0075430, IMG submission 75294) | Populus rhizosphere microbial communities from Tennessee, USA - Rhizosphere MetaG P. deltoides SRZDD4 | ecosystem: Host-associated > Plants > Roots > Rhizosphere > Soil | place: USA...
CTCCCAACTTCCAACTCCCAAGCCGAGGCGTTCGTACCTTCCGGGTGAAAGACGCGAGCTGTTTGTTGCACCTTCGACCCGGCTGGTACGAGCGGTTCGGCTTGGGAGTTGGGAGTTGGAAGTTGGGAGTTGACACGGGTTTAGTCGACGCCTATTCGGGCGTTACGTACGCCGCCGTGATGCCGCCATCCACCAGAAAATCGGTACCGGTGATGTAAGACGATTCATCCGACGCGAGGAACAGAGCCGCCTGCGCGATCTCGCGCGCCAGGCCGAAGCGCCCCATCGGGATGTGGACCAGGCGGCGCTGCTTCTTCGGCTCCGTGTTGAGGAACTTCATCAGCAGTTCCGTGTGAAGCGGCCCCGGGCACAGCGCATTCACTCGAATCCCCTCGCGTGCGTGCACGATCGCCAGCTCCCGCGTCAGCGCCAGCACCGCGCCCTTGCTCGCGGTATAGGCGATCTGGGGCGTGGCTGCGCCGAGAATCGCCACGAACGACGCCGTATTGATGATGCTGCCGCCGCCGGAGCGCCGCAGTGCGGGAATGCCGTACTTGCAGCCGAGGAAGACCCCCTTGGCATTGATGTTCATCGTGAGGTCCCATACCTCGGTATCGGTCGACACCGCATCGTCATCGCGGCTGTCCATGATGCCCGCGTTGTTGAACAGGACGTGCAGTCCGCCGAAGGTCTGCTCGGCCGTCGCGATCATCCGCTCGCAGTCTTCAGAGCGGGACACGTCGGCGTGCGCGAAGACCGCGCGGCCGCCTGCCGCCTCGAGGCTTTTCACCGTGTCGTGTCCGGCGGCGTCCTCCCGATCGACGACCACGACCGCCGCGCCCTCGGAAGAGAAGAGCAGCGCCGCTTCCCTGCCGATCCCACTGCCGGCGCCCGTGATGAGCGCCACCTTGCCTTCGAGCCGTTTCGACATGTTTAGCCCGGATCAAATCCGTTCGAAATAGCGCCGCCGTTCCCAATCCGTGACCGCCGTCCTGAACGAGGACTCTTCGGTCCGGAAAAAATGCGTGTAGTGCTCGACTACCTCGTCGCCGAACGTCCGGCGGGTGAATTCGCTGGCGGCGAAGGCGTCGGTGGCGTCCCGGAGCGTGTACGCCACCCGCGGCAGGTGCCGGGCCGCGTAGACATCGCCGGTGAAACAGTCGGGCGGCTCGACGCGGTTCCGAACACCGTCGAGCCCGGAGGCGAGCGACGCGGCAAACGCGAGGTACGGGTTGCAGTCCGCCCCTGGGATGCGGCATTCGATCCTGAGGCTCTGGTCATCGCCGACGACGCGAAAACCAGCCGTGCGGTTGTCGTAGCTCCACGCCAGCCTGGTCGGCGCCCACGAGGCGTCCACGAAGCGCTTGTACGAGTTGACCGTCGGCGCGTAGAACACCATGACGTCCGGGGTGCGTGCGATCCAGCCGCCCAGAAACCAGCGGAACACGTCCGAGCATTTCACGGGTCCGACGTTCGTGTTTCCCGCGAACGCATTCCTGCCGTCCCGCCAGAGACTGAGATGAATGTGGCAGCTGGACCCCGCACGATCCTGGGCGAACTTCGCCATGAACGTCACCGACAAGCCGATCTGCTCGGCGACTTCCTTCAGGCATTGTTTGAAGACGACGTGACGATCGGCCATCTGCAGCGCTTCGGCATACCGGACGTTCAGCTCGTGCTGCCCGAGTCCCCATTCCCCTTTCGAGCTCTCCACGGGAATGCCCGATCGCTTCAAGTGACGCCGCACGGCCGCCGTATACGTCTCCGTCCTCGTTCCCTGCAGGATGTTGTAATCCTCCAGATACCAGCCGGCCGGCTGAAGGCCGCGGTAATCGCCTTCAGCGGCTGCGCGATAGCTGTCCCGGAAGACGTAGTACTCGAGCTCCGACGCCCCGAACGCGGCAAACCCGAGATCGCGTGCCGCATCGATCTGATGCCGCAGAATGGAGCGCGGGGCGATCGATACAGGCTCCGAATGGCTGCGCTCCGGTTGCCCCTCGCCCGGATTCGCCGGAGGCGCGACGTCGCACAGCACGAGTGCCGTCTTCTCGAGCCAGCTCGCGACGATGAGCGTGTTCAGATCCGGGACGAGGTGGAAATCGCCGTAGCCCTGTTCCCAGCTGGCAAAGCCGTACCCCGGCACCGGCTCCATCTCCATGTCGGTGGTGAGCAGGTAATTGCATCCGTGGGTGCCGTGGGCGGCGGTGTCGTCGACGAACATGTCCGCCGCGTACCGCTTTCCCATCAGGCGTCCGTAATGGTCCGTGAACGCGACGATCACGGTCTCGATCTCGTCGCGATCGACACAGCTGCGAAGCTGATCGAGCGTCAGCGTTCCCTCGACTCGGGGCCGGTCGTCACTCACCATCACTCTCCAGACGCTGGCCGGCCGTTCGCGGCGACGGCGTCATCCATCCTGTCGCCCGCAGACGCCCAGGCCGGCCCATGAAACCGATATCGCTCGCGTGCGACGTACCAGACGCCGAGCACCAGACTCACCACTCCAATCGATTTGCCGGCGCGCATATCGTCCGGCAGGCTCAGGATCACCGTGATGAAGATGACCCAGAGGATCGCCAGCAGATTGATCGCCCACCCCCATCTCCCGAGATGCCACGGACCTCGCGGGGCTTCCCAGGAGGTTCCCCTGACGCGCCATGCGAGATACACGGGAATGATGTACGAAAAATAGAGCCCGATCACGCTGATCGACGTCACCACCGCGTAAGCCCCGCTGCTGAGCGTTGCGACCACGGCGAACGCAACGGACAGCCAGACCGCGGGTGCCGGAGTGAGGTGCTTCGGGCTGACCTGCTTCCAGAGTCGAGAGCCCGGCAGACCGTCGTCACGCGCGAACGCGTAGATGGTGCGGGAGCTCCACGTCACGGCTGACAGGCCGCAGAACCACATCGCCATCGCCGTGAGCGCCGTGAACAGGCTTCCAATGCGCTCTCCGAGGGCGCCGACCAGGATGGTCATCACGGCCGGGACGTGATTGCCGCGCGCATCGACGGCGTTCAGCACCGAGGGAATGTCCTTGATTGCCAGGGTCAGGCCAATCAGCAGCAGATATCCGACCACGCTCGAGACCGCGACGGCCATGACGATGCCCCACGGCACGCGGCGTCGTGGATCCAGCGTCTCTTCGGACACGCTCGCGGATGCGTCGTAGCCGGTGAAGGTCCACTGCGCCTGGAGCAGACCGACGACGAACGCCCACCAGTACGGCCAGCCATTGGGATTCGAGGTGATGGGGGCAAAGAAGAAACTCACCGGCTGTTTGGGCGCAAACAGCAGCAGCGCCCCCACGATCGCGATCACGCCGACCACGTGCACCGTCACGCTGAAGTCGTTGAGCCAGGCGACCAGCCGGATCCCGAAGTGGTTGATGAGCGCGTGTGACAGCAGGATCGCCGCATAGACGACGAGCAGCCAGACCGATGTCGTCGGCAGCCCGAGCAGCGGCGTGAGGAACAGTGCGCAGCCGTAGTCAATCGCGGCGAGCGCGGACAGCTGGCCGGCGATGTTGAACCACGCCGTGAACCAGCCCCAGGCCTTCCCCCCGAGCCGCGAGGACCAGTGATACATCGTGCCGGAGGTGGGCAGTGCCGACGCGAGCTCCGCCATGCTCAGGGCAACCGCGAGCGCGAAGACCGAGACCAGCGGCCAGCCGAAGGCCATCTCCGCCGGTCCACCCATCACGAGGCCGTGCTCGTACAAGGTCACGGCGCCGGTCAGGATCGAGATGATGGAGAACGAGATCGCAAAGTTCGAAAACCCACCCATCGTCCGGAACAGCTCCTGCGCGTAGCCGAGCGCGTGCAGCTCGCGCGCGTCGGCTCCGGCCTGCTGTCGGGAAGACTCGTGGGATTCGCTCATGCGCTTCCCTCTTCTCACTGGCCGTGGTGACGTTCGTGCGCCCGGTTTGCCTCCTCGAGCGCGGCCTTCTTCGGGAAGTCCCTGCCGGTCATCTCCTTGTAGACCTGCGCGACCTGCGCCTCGAACCCCGCGATCTCTTTGTCGTCGCTGTCGATGTAGGTGGAGTGCCGTTTCAGCAGCGTCGTCCGAATCGACGGCACGTCAGCCTGCACACGATCGGGCGCCTGCCCTTTTCGCTTCTCGACCTCCGCTCTCAGCGAAACGAAGTACTGCCGCTGCGCGTCGAGCACGCCGCCATCTCCAACCGGACCGTGACCCGGCCCGACGATCGTCGCGCCGAGCTTCTGCGCTTTGGCGAGCATCTCGACCCATGCCGCGCTGTCGCCGTCGGCCATGTAGTTGTACGGGCCGTTGACCGCGGCATCGCCGGTGAACAGGATGCGCTCCTTCGGCAGCCACGCGAACCCGTCGCCGTGCGTGTGCCCGACGCCAAAGTAGCGAAGCTCCACCCGATGCGTCCCGTCGTCGAAGATCATCATGTCGCGATAGAGCAGCGACGGCGGCTTGAGCCGGCTCGCTTTCACGTCCTCGCGCGCCTTTGTCTCGCCTTCCCACCGCCCGGGCTTGCCGCCGAAGAATCCCGTTTCGTACTTGCGCATCTCGGACAGGACGTTCTCGTGCGCAACCACCACGCCGCCGTTGTCGGCCCAGACCTGGTTGCCGTAGGCGTGATCGCCGTGATGGTGAGTATCGAACGCGAACCGGATGGGCTTGTTCGTCTGCGCCTTGATTTTCGGAATGATCTCCTGGGCACCGGAAGGGAAGTTCGCATCGATCACGAGGACGTAGTCGTCGAAGATCACCCACCCGTTGTTGCAGTGCCCCTTCCCCTTGATGTCGCCTTCGTGGAAGAAGACGCCCGGAGCAAGCTCCTTGACGGTGTTGACCTGACTGGCCGCGTGGCGCTGGTACGCGAATCCAATCAGCACGACGGTGGTCAGTACATACAGTGACAAACGCTTCATTACGGGCCTCCAGCGTGCGGCATCGTATGGATCCGAGCGGCCGGAACGCAAGTGTGAAGGATCGGGCTACCGCCGTTCGGCGCTCCTCAAGAGCGCCGCGACCTCGTACATAGCGTTGCGCTCGGCCCGATCCGCGGCCGTATTTCCTTGCGGGTCCCTGATCGTCGGGTCCGCGCCGTGGTCGAGCAGCAGCCTGGCGACTTCCATCGCCCTGGTCTCATCGTCCGGGGGCAGGTACATGAGCAGCGTCTCGCCGTCGTAGCCTCGGGCACGTTCCGGCTTTTCGGTGAGGAGCTCGCGCAGCCGGTCGACGTTGCCCGCGTAGCCGACTTCCCAGGCGCTGCGGCTGTGGCGCGCGAGCAGGGCAATCATGCGGGCGGACTGGCAGTGCATCGCGCCGCCAAGCGGCGTGTTGTCGTACTGGCGGCCGATCGGATCGACTTCGGCGCCGCGCGCGATCAGGAGCTCGCCGACGTCGACGGCATCCTCATACGCCGCGATGTGGAGCGCGCGCTCGCCGACGGGGCTCTCGATGTCAGGAGAGGTGCCGAGATCGAGCAGCAGCTCGACCGCCTCGCGCCGGTTGTAGTGCGTCGCCGCGAAGAGTCCTTCGTGGGAGTTCAGGAACTCAGGGTGCCTGGCAATCTCGTCGCGGATCGCGGCCTTATCCTCGCGCAGACAGGCGGCAATCAAGGCCTGCCTTGGATTCAGCGCCGTTGAGGAAGGTTTCGCCCCGTGGCGGACCAGCACTTCGGCGACGTCTCCGTGTCCGCGGAACACGGCTTCCTCGTAGAGCGACCGCTGACGGTTTCGACGCTGCGGGCCTGGTGCCGAGTTCGGGTTTGCGCCGTGCGACAGGCACCACTCGGCCAGGACGGCATCGTTGTGCTCGACGGCGATGTCGAGAAACCATCGCGCCCCGGTCCCATTGCCGCCGCCATTGAGCATCTGCCATTCCGGATCGGCCCAGTCCGACGCCCGGCCGGTCCGGAGTGCGTGCTCGTAGATCAGCTCGAGAAACCAGAGAACCTTTCCCTCGAAATGGGTGTTGTAGATCACCTGTGTGTCATAAGGGTGCGCGCCCGATTCGAGCAGCAGCCGCACCAGCTCATCCCGCTTCGGATGCCCGCTCCGGCCTTCCTCGCCTTCGCCGATGACGCCGGTGAGCGGCGTGTACTGGCAGCCGCCGGCCATGAAATACACGTTGGGGTCCGCGCCATGCTCGAGGAGCGCCCGGGCGATGGCGACGGCGTTTTCGGTGACGGAGGGCAGCGGCAGACGCGTGAAGCACAAGTACGAGAGCGGCTGCCAGCCCTTCGCGCCCCAGTCTCTCTTGGTGAGATCCCCCTCACTACCGAGACCGGTTCGCCCAGGGCCCGGCTCGGCGTTCTTGCGCCCTTCGACATCTCTCAGCGCGTGCCGAGCATCCGTCGAGGGACGCGTCGCCCAGCCAGGGTCGGCGGTCAGGGCGCGATTCACGGCGTCGAGATCGCCGCAGACGACAGCCGTATAGAAGTTCGCGGTCGCAATCTCCGGGCGGCGAGCCAGGAGGCGCATCGCCGTGTGTTCGGCGCGGACGTGATCCGATCCGCCGCGTACGTGATGGTCGGGGCAGGCGTTGTCGAGGAAGAGGGTGACCGCCTCGTCCAGCGACCGATCGGTGATCATTTCAGTCGTCCGTACTTGCGCAGCGCCGCGAGCAGGCGATCGTGCGGCAGTGCGTGGACGCGAAGCCCGTCGGCCCCGGTCATGGTCCTCGCCGCCAGCATCGCGTTCAGGATCGCTTCCTCCGTCGCCTGCACCGTGGCATAGAAGAGCGCGCTGATGCGCGAGTTCGAAAGCATCTCCACACGCTGCACGTCCTCGCCGGCGGCGGCCTTGGGATTGGCGGTCGAGAACGCCAGAAAGATGTCGCCGGAGCTGTTGCCGCCGAAACCGCCGGCGCGCCCGATGCCGAGCGACACGCGCGTCGCAATACGCTTCAACTGATGGGGAAGCAGGGGCGCATCGGTGGCGGCGATGACGATGATCGAGCCTTGCTCCGATGCGGCCTCCGCGGCGGGCGGCTCCTTGCCGCAGCGTGGCTGTCCAGACCGCACGGTGGCATCGTCCAGAGCGATGCATGGAACCAGATCCTTGATCTCGTCGCCGACCGGGACCCCCGCGACGCGCAGGTCCTGACGCGAGCCGAAATTGCATTGCACGAGCACGCCGACGGTGTAGCCACCGGCGTCCGCAACTACGCGGGACGCCGAGCCGATGCCCCCCTTGAACCCGAGACACCGCATGCCGGTGCCGCCGCCGACGTTGCCCTCCGCAACGGTGCCGCCCGTTGCGCCGTCGAGCGCGCTGACGACGTGCGCCGGCTTCACGTGAAACCCGTTGATGTCGTTCAATCCGCCGTCGAAGGTCTCGGCGACGACGGGCAGCCCCCAGGGCTGCAGGCCAGGACGCGCCACCTGCCACTGGAGGATCGCGTCGCGTACCACGCCGACGCTGTGCGTATTCGTGATCGCCACCGGACCTTCGAGAATGCCGCTCTCCTCGACCCAGGTCGTGCCGGTCATTTCGCCGTTGCCGTTCAACGTGAACCACGCGGCGAAGACCGGATCGGCGTTCGACTTGCCCCGTGGATGGACGACCGTGACCCCGGTCCGCACGGGGCCCTTCCCGACGACGAGGCGGCCTTCCCCCTCGATCAGCGTCGTGTGACCGACTTCCACGCCTTTGACGTCGGTGATGGCGTCGAGCGGGCCGGGGCGTCCGCCGATCAGCGGACTGATCCCCAGCTCGCGCGCCCGCTCCGGTGCGGCGCCTTGACGGGCAGCAACAGAAACGAAGCAGATACAAGCGACGACGAGCGCCGGTGCGATCGAACTGCGCATGATGAGCGCAGATTCTACGCGAGCGGGGTTCCGGATCCTCACGCGACGAGAATGCCGACTTCGGAGGCAGGGATGGCCGAGGAGGGCGACTGAAAACAGGCGAAAATCATCCAATGAAGGAAACGCCTCAGCAGTACACCGCGCGCATGCTGTCGCTCGCCGAAGGGCTCGACCCGCTGGCCATCCTGGCGACGACGCCGGGCCGTGTCGGAGCGTTGCTCGCCGGACGGAGCGCCGGCGATCTGCAGTGGATGCCGGAGCCTGGCCGCTGGTCGATCGCGCAGATCGTCTCGCACTTCGCGGATGTCGAGATCGTGCTCGGCTATCGGATTCGCACGATCCTGTCCGCGCCGGGCGGTCCGATTCAGGCCTTCGATCAGGATGCCTGGGTCACGGCGCAGCACGCCGAACGAAGCGATGCGCACGTGTCCCTGAGCCTGTTCGCCGCCATTCGCGCGTCCACAGTGCGCCTGCTTGGAAGTCTGACAGACGAGGAACTGGATCGGTTCGGGATGCACACGGAGCGGGGCAAGGAGAGCATCCGGCACATCATCCGCATGACGACGGGCCACGATCGCAATCACCTGGCGCAGATCGAACGCCTGGTGGACGCGCGCGCGCGTGGATGACCTGTCGACCTCGGCCAAAAGCGCGATTCAGGCCTGTTTCGTACAACACCCCCTGCGAACCCGAGCGTCCGCGGCGCCGCAGAGCTCATGCGGCGCAGTGGACATGGAGGTCCAGAATGCACAGGAACAGCAGTCGGCCTCGCGAGAGCTCGCAGTCGAAGTCGAAGTCGAGACGTCAACGGCGCGACGACACCGCCATCGCGCAGCAACCGCAGCACGAGGAGCAGGACGGGGTGTCCCGCGACGAACAGCTCATCGGCGCCGAACGTTATGCCCGCAAGGGCGACGACGTGATTTGGGACGATCGCTTCTGACGGCAGAACGCTGGCGGCGGCTCGACTCGCTCATCATTTCGCGGCGAGTGTCTCGAGCACACGATCCCTCACGGCGTCGTCCACGTCGCGCGTGAGCCGCGGCCGGCTCCGCGACTGCGACGAGACGTCGGTGTTGAACGCGATCACGTAAGCCGTGCGTGACGGGCGGTGCACGTAGAGGTGCGAGAGGAAGCCGTTCTGGTTTCCGCTGTGCCCGATCAGCTGTCGGAAGAACCGGCGCAGGCCCGTCCAGTCAGACGGAGCCTGGCCGCCGAGCGCCATCGAGAACGCGAGGAGAGGCAGGATCGTCGCGATCAAGCCGCACTTTGGCATGACGCGATTGTAGAGCCGGCTGTTGCCTACTCACTTACATCCCGAGGATCCACCGGCCGAGCCACAGCGCACTCGCGACCGCCAGGCCAATCGGCAGTAGCACCAGCAGAATGAGAAACGGGACACTCCATGCGAGGGCCAGGACCTCGATGGGGACCTGAAGCAGGGCGCTCCACCTCCACGGCATCTCGGGTCGACTGACGTCCACGACGTACGGCGGAGAGTCTGGTTTCACCACGCGAGGCGGCATCAGGTTCCCGGGGGCGGCCCCGGGTCGCCCCGCGGGAGCGGGCGGAGCGCGCTCAGTAATGGCGATCATGCGCGTTCTCCGTCCTCGTCTTTCGGGCGCCTCGCTGTGACCAAGGCGAACAGCGCGGTCATTCGGCTCCCGCCGAACCGATGGTTTGCTTCCCGGGCGTCGAGCCGCCGTCGTCGTCCCAGCGCGGCTGAGTTGCGGGGCTCGCCGCCGCGCCGGGCTGCTCGCCTTCCGAGGAGAACTGGAAATGCGCAGGGCTCTCATCGCAAGCCCAGCCGCGTTCGCCGTGGGGCGGCATCCCTGGCGGAACCTGAAGGAGCGGTTCCCGGCCGAATTGCATGGTGCCCGAACATTCTGCGTGCGTGCAGGGTTTACGGTCTCCGCGTGCGGATGCCATAGGCGCCTCCGAGCGTCCACAAGTGCGATGGCGAGGAACATCCGTCACCGCGTCTTCGGACATGGTCGCAGACCGCCCGGCGCGTGTCTGTGCCGTTCTGTACAGGAGGTTCGAGGGACCAGGACGCGGATTACTTCGATTCCTTCACGTAGATGTTCCTGAACTGCACGAGCGCCGGGATCCCCGTATAACCACCGTCAGGCGTCCGCCCGCCGTGGTGCTGCAGCCCGATCGGGCCTTCGGCAGGCAGATCGGGCAGCGTGACCTTGGGAATCACGTTCTTGCCATTCAGGAACAAGGTGACGTCGCTGCCCTGCACCGTGAGCTCGAACGTGTTCCATTGACCGATGTCGTTGTCGGCGTTCATCCGCGGTGTGACGGCCGCCTTGAGGGCCGGCGGCGACTTCGGGTCGGTGCGGTAGCCATACATCTCGCCCGAGCCGACCGGCCAGCACCAGATGTTGAACTGCGCCCGGCCCGAGCCGCGCGGC
>Ga0075430_100006045_pt1 | contig 10209 bp, 10 predicted proteins | sample RhiMetdeltSRZDD4_FD_75294 | JGI IMG/M metagenome (GOLD analysis project Ga0075430, IMG submission 75294) | Populus rhizosphere microbial communities from Tennessee, USA - Rhizosphere MetaG P. deltoides SRZDD4 | ecosystem: Host-associated > Plants > Roots > Rhizosphere > Soil | place: USA...
GTGGAATTCGACGCGGTGGTGCCGGCGCAGGGCGAGCGGCGGGTATGGCTCGGCATGGCGATGAAGAACGCCGAGCTGGCGCTCGCGCAGCGCGCCAGGGAGCGCGGCGCGCAGGAGGAGCGCCTGGCGGCGTTGCGCGAGGCGCTCGGCCTGCCGGACTCGGTGCAGCGCATCGAGTGCTTCGATGTCAGCCACACCATGGGCGAGGCCGCGGTCGCCGCCTGCGTGGTCTACGACCGGCATGCGCTGCAGAAGGGCGAGTACCGGCGCTTCAACCTGCGCGAGCTCGCCCCGGGGGACGACTATGCGGCCATGCGGCAGGCGCTGGCGCGGCGCTATGCGCGCGTCAGCGCGGAGGAGGGCAGGATGCCGGACCTGATCCTGATCGACGGCGGCAGGGGACAGGTGTCGGCGGCGCGGCTGGCGCTGGCGGAGACCGGCCTGCACGAAGTCGCCGTGGTCGGCGTGGCCAAGGGCGAGGCGCGCAAGCCGGGGCTGGAGGAACTGATCGTCGCCGCCGGGGAGCGGGCGCTGAGCCTGCCGCCGACGCATCCCGGACTGCACCTGATCCAGCAGATCCGCGACGAGGCGCACCGCTTCGCCATCGTCGGCCATCGCGCGCGGCGCGCGAAATCGCGCACCAGCTCGGCGCTCGCCGAGATCCCGGGCATCGGCGCGCAGCGGCGCCAGCGCCTGCTGGCGCATTTCGGCGGCCTGCGCGAGGTGCAGGCCGCGGCCGCCGACGAGATCGCGCAGGTCGAGGGCATCAGCCGGCCGCTCGCCGAGCGCATCTACAAGGCCCTGCACTGATGCCGCTGAACCTGCCCAACCTGATCACCTGGCTGCGCATCATCCTGATCCCGCTGATGATCGGCGTGTTCTACCTGCCCGACGACTGGCTGTCCTACACGGGCAGGAACATCGCCGCCTGCGCGATTTTCGTGGTGGCGGCGCTCTCCGACTGGCTCGACGGCTATCTGGCGCGCGCGCTCGGCCAGACCTCCGCCTTCGGCGCGTTCCTCGATCCGGTCGCCGACAAGCTGGTGGTGGTCGCCGCGCTGATCATGCTGCTGCACCTGGAGCGCGTCGAGCCGGTGGTGGCGCTGATCATCATCGGGCGCGAGATCGCCATCTCGGCGCTGCGCGAATGGATGGCGAGCATCGGCAAGTCGAAGAGCGTGGCGGTGGCGTTCGTCGGCAAGTTCAAGACTTTCGGCCAGATGGTCGCCATCCCGCTCCTGCTGTACCAGGACGACCTGTTCGGCGCGCTCAACGCCGAGTGGCTCGGCACCATCCTGATCAACATCGCGGCGGTGCTGACGGTGATCTCGATGCTGGTGTACTTGCGCCGCGCCCTGCCGCACGCCAGGGGATGAGCTATAATTTTGCGCTCCATGACGCGGGAGTAGCTCAGTTGGTAGAGCGCAACCTTGCCAAGGTTGAGGTCGCGAGTTCGAGACTCGTCTCCCGCTCCAGTTTAGGCTAGGGAAGGCTGGGAGGCCTTCCCTTTTTCGTTGCATCCCCGGGCGGGATGGCAGAGTGGTCATGCAGCGGCCTGCAAAGCCGTGGACGCCGGTTCGATTCCGACTCCCGCCTCCAATTCTTCCCGCCGCGTCGCCGCCCGGGTGGCGAAACTGGTAGACGCAAGGGACTTAAAATCCCTCGGCCGCAAGGCCATGCTGGTTCAAATCCAGCCCCGGGCACCAGGCCTAGGCCTGGCCGAGGGTCAGGCGGATGCGGTTGCGCCCGAACAGGTAGGTGTAGTCGCGCGATGCCGCCAGCTGCTTGGTGAGCAGCACGCCGAGGCCGCCAACCTTGCGCATTTCGAGGGTGGTGTCCGGCGGGTCCTCCGGCAGATGGGCGTAGGGATTGAAAGGCGGCGCCTTGTCCTCGTACACCACCTGGACGGCGTCCCCGGTGCGCGACAGGCCGATCCAGACCGGGGCGTCGCAGTCGCCGCGGTGGCCATGCTTCACCGTGTTGGTGAACAGCTCCTCCAGCACCAGGTTGAGGCGCAGGCAGTCCGGGCGCGGGGTGCCGGATTCGGCGCAAAACGCCTCCAGGAACGCCTGCATGGCCCGCAGCTGGTCCAGGCGTGCAATAAACTGTGCGACTCGGGATTTGTTCACGGTGCTATCGGGTTCCTGCCGGGCATTATAGAATCCCTGTCATAGAGCGGGAGGGCGTATGCGTCAGACTATCGCGGTAGCGGTGACGATGTGCGCGTTGGCGGCCCCGGGCTGGGCGCTCGCCAACGACGTCGGGCAGGTCAAGGTCGCCAAGGGAACGGTGCACGTCGAGCGGGACGGCAAGCGCGTGCCGGCCAAGATCGGCATGGCCATCCGCCAGGCCGACACCCTGGTCACCGGCGCCGACGGCTCGGCCGGCATCACGTTCAGCGACAACAGCCTGCTGTCCACCGGGCCGAACAGCGTTCTGGTCGTCGACCGGTACGACTTCAACAGCACCACCCACGCGGGCCACTTCGACGCCTCGCTGAAAAAGGGCACGCTGGCGGTGATCTCCGGCAAGATGGTCAAGCAGTCGCCGGACGCCATGCGCGTGCGCACGCCGGCCGCGATCATGGGCGTGCGGGGCACCGAATTCGTGGTGCAGGTGGACGAGCCGGTCAAGAAATGAAATGGGGGCCGTGATCGTCGCGCTCGTCGGGGCGCTCATGGTTCTGTTTGGCGCGGAAAACGTCGGCGACGAACTGGTCGTCGTGCTGCCGGGGCCGGACGGCAAGGTCGGCACGGTGGTGGTGGAGCGGCGGGGCGAGCAGGCGGTGCTGAACACCGCCTACGCGGCCAGCCGCATCAACGAAGGCAGCACGCCGCAGGCGCTAAGCGTCGGCGCCGGCGAGGTGCGCAAGGAGTTCCGGGCCGCGCTCGGCGCCCTGCCGGGACGGCCGAAGTCCTTCCTGGTCTACTTTCTCGAAGGCAAGGACGAGTTCACCGACGAGTCGCGCGTGGCCTTCGACAGGATCCTGGCCGAGCTGCGCGAGCGCGGCGCGCCGGACATCGTGGTGATCGGGCATACCGACCGCGTCGGCGGATTGCAGTTCAACGACCGGCTGTCGCTGCAGCGCGCCGAGCGGGTGCGGGGCGAGCTGGTGACGCTCGGCATCCCCGAGTCGCGCGTGCAGGTCGCGGGGCGCGGCGAGCGCGAGCCGCTAGTGGCGACTGGCGACGAAATCCCCGAGCCCCGCAACCGCCGCGTCGAGATCAGCGTCCGCTAGCTCGTCGTCCTGCGGCGCCGCGGCGGCGCCGTTCCAGCGCAGGCACAGCAGCGTCAGGTCGTCCGAGGGCTCGGCCGAGCCGACGAAGCGCCCGACATCGGCGCGCACCGCCGCCAGCAGCTCGGTCGGGGTCACCGCATCCGGCAGCTTGGCCAGCACCTTCTGCAGCCGCGCGGCGCCGTAGAGCGCGCCCGCCTCGTTCATGGCCTCGGTGACGCCGTCGGTCACCACGCAGATCCATTCGCCTGGCGCGACGTTGCGGTACTCGACGGGGTAGGCGAAATTCTCCATCACGCACAAGGGCGGGCCGCCGGAATGCTCCAGCCGCTCCAGCGTCCCGCCCGGCCGATGCGCGATCGGCGGCTCGTGGCCGGCATTGCAGAACTCCAGAGTGCCGGTGCGCGTGTCGAGGATGCCGGCGAAGGCGGTGATGAACAGGGATTCCGGGTTCTCGCTGGACACCTCGGCGTTGGCGCGCACCATCAGGCCACCGACGTCTGCGGCGCGGCGTGCCGCGCTTTTCAGCAGGGTCTTGGCCAGGGCCATGAACAGGCTCGCCGGCAATCCCTTCCCGGACACGTCAGCGACGATGAAGAACAGGCGGCGCGAATCGATCATGAAGCAGTCGTAGAAATCGCCGCCCACGGTGCGCGCCGGCTCGAGCAGCGCATCCACCGCGAAGCGCGGCTCGTGCGCGAACAGCACGCGCGGGACGGGCAGCAGTCCCATCTGGATGCGGCGCGCGGATTCCAGCTCGCCGCTGACGCGCGCTGCCTGTTCGCGCAGCCGCCGCCGCTGCTCGTCGGCCTCGCTCAGCGCCTCGGCCAGCACGATGCCGAACACCACGGTGGCGCCGATGGCGGGCCAGGCAATGTCGAGCAGCAGTCCTTCGCGCGCGAATGCCGAGATGCCGAGCGCGGCGAGGGCGGCGATCACGGCGGCGTACAGGGCGATGGCGTTGCCCACGCCCAGCGTCGGCACGGCGAGGGCGAGCATCACCGCCACCGCGGCGAGCAGCCCGAGCTCCAGGGTGCGCAGGACGTCGGGCCGCCGCAGGTAGGCGCCGTCGAAGATCTGCTCGAGGATCTGCGCGTGGATCTCGACGCCGGGAACGCGCTCGCCCAGCGCGGTGGTCTGGAAGTCGAGCAGGCCGAGCCCGGTGACGCCGATCAGCACCAGCTTGCTCTCCAGCTCCTGCGCGGCGACTTCGCCGGCCAGCACCTGGGCGGCGGAGACGAAGCGCGCCGGATCGTGCGGCCCGTAGCGGATCCAGAAGCGGCCGTCGGCATGCGCCGGCACCGAGATGTCGCCGATGCGCAATTCGATCTCATCGCGCTCGCGGCCGACCAGGGCAAGCGGCGCGCCGCTCGCCACGCGCAGCATCTCCACGCTCAGCGCGGGCACGATCATCTCGCCGACGCGGCCGGCGACCAGCGCGCGCCGGATGACGCCGCCCTCCGGATCCACGCTGAGCAGCCCGCGCCCGGCGGCGGCCTGGTCGATGGCGGGCAGGCTCTGCAGGTGCCCGGCAAAGCGGCGCAGCGCCAGGTCGGGGGCGTTCGCGATCAGGATGGCGGGCGCGGCCGGCGGCCGCGCGAAGCGCGGATCGGGCGTTTCCAGGCCGGCGATGCCCAGTACCACGCTCCGCTCGCGGATCGCATTGGCCAGCGCGCGGTCGTTGGAAGGCAGGGAGCGCAGCCGCCGCGCCACGTCCGCGGACATCTCCTGCACTTCCTGGGCGACTTCGCCCGGCGAGAAGCGGTCGGGCTCGGGAAACAGCAGATCGACGCCGATGGCGGCAGGCCGCGCGGCGGCGATCGCCGCGACCAGCTGCGCGATGCGCGTGCGCGGCCAGGGCCATTGGCCATGCCGCTCCAGCGCGATCTCGTCGATGGCGACGATCACCGCCGGGGCGCTCAATCGCTCGCGCGGATGCAGCCGCTGGTAGGCGTCGAACAGCGCGTGGCGCAGGCCGAACACGAACGGCGGCTCGGCGGCAAGCAGGACCAGCAGTGCGATGACCAGCGCCAGCGGGCCGGCCCGCTTGGACCAGGCGGACTTCAGACGTCGATCTCCAGGCCGTCGTAGGCTGCCGAGACCTGCAGCGTGCGCGCGCCGCGCGTCAGCTCCTCGAAGCGCCGCGTCTCCTTCAGCACCCCTTCGATCGCCGCATCGTCGTAGGCGGGCTCGTGGTGGAACAGCGCCAGGTGCTTGACCTGCGCCATCTGGCACAGCTCGACGCCGATGATGTTGCTGGAGTGTCCCCAGTCCGCCTTCACCGAGATCGCGTCGGCGAGCGAGTACATGGCGTCGAACACCACCAGGTCCGCGCCGTGGAAGAAGCGCACGAAGCGCTCGGTCTGCGAGCGGTTCTCCAGCTTGTGCTCCGAGTCCGTGGTGTAGACCACCGACTTGCCCTGCAGCTCGAAGCGGTAGCCGTAGGAGTCGCCGGAATGCATTTGCGGCGCGGGCGTCACCTGGACGCCGGAGACCTCGTGCATGCGGCCCGGCGCGAGCTTGACGAACTCGATGTCGGCGGAGAGCTGCGCGAATTCCACCGGGAAGCAGGGCGGCGCCTGCTGCAGGCGGAAGGCCTGCTCCATCACGTCGTGGCAGCCATGGATGCGGATGCGGGTGCCGGGAACGTAGGCGGGGCCGAAGAACGGGAACCCCATGATGTGGTCCCAGTGCACGTGCGACATGAACACGTTCACCGTCGCCGGGCGCCCGGATTGGCGCGCGAGCACATGCGCGCCGAAGGGCCGCGCGCCGCTGCCCATGTCGCAGACAAAGTACTCGTCGCCGCCGGTCTCGAGCTCGACGCAGGCGGAATGTCCGCCGAAGGTATGCGACAGCGCGAAGTCCAGGTGCTCCTCGGCAAACTGGTGCGCCTCGCCGACGCTGGCAAAGCGCCGGCCGTCGGCGCGCAGCAGCGCGAGCGCGACCTTGTCGCGGATGTCGGAGGAGGTGAGGGCGACCGGGATCGAACCGCGCGTTCCCCAGAAGCGCACGCGCACTTGCCCTAGCCCTTGTCGAACGCGGCGGCGGCGCCGGGGGACAGCGCGGCTAGCGCGTCGCGCACCCGGGGATAGGCCTCGAAGACCAGGTTGAAGCGGGCGATCTGGAAGATTTCCGCCACCACCGGCTGCATCGAGGCGATGACGACGCGGCTGTTCTGCGCCTTGGCCTGTTTCGCCGCGAGCATGAAGCAGCGCAGGCCGGCGCTCGACACGTACTCCAGCCCGGACAGGTCGAGCACGATCGGCGCTCCATCCTTGGCCGAGCGCTCCAGGTGGGGCGCCAGCTCCTCGCGGAAGGCCTCGCAGTTGTCGTGGTCGAGCCGGCCCGAGGGCGCGAGTACCAGCGCGTTGCCGTACAGGTGGTGGGCCATGGGCATTTTTTATTTATCTCCGAGTCGTATTGTCGACAAACCCGCCGGGGACGGCAACAGCTTCTTGAGCTCGTGCTTCTGCACCTTGCCGAGTGCGTTTTTGGGCAGGCTGTCCGCGAACACCACGCGCCGGGGGTGCTTGTAGCGGGCCAGCCGGTCCTTGAACAGCCCGAGCACCGCCGTTTCGTCCATCTCGGCCCCGGGCTTGCGCACCACGAACGCGCAGGCGGCTTCGCCCCACTTGGCGTCCGCGATGCCGATCACCGCGCTTTCCGCGATCAGCGGGCAGTCGGCCAGCACGTTTTCCAGCTCCGCCGGATACACGTTTTCGCCGCCGGAGATGATCAATTCCCGGGAGCGGCCCAGGATCCAGTAGTCGCCGTCCTCGTCCCTGCGGGCAAGGTCGCCGGTCCTGAACCAGCCTGCGTCATCCAGCACGGCGGCGCTCGCCGCGGCGTCGTTCCAGTAGCCGCGCATCACGTTGGGGCCGCGCACCCAGATCTCGCCGTCGACCAGCTTGACCTCGCAGTGCATTGCCGGCCTGCCCGTGCTGCCGGCCTTGCGCCTGGCCGCCTCGCGCTGGAGCACGATGGCGATCGGCGCCGTTTCCGTCGAGCCGTAGATCTGGCCGACCGGAACGCCACGGGCGTGGAACGCATCGATCAGGGCGAGGGGCACCACCATCGACCCGGTCATCAGCAGGCGCAGCGACGACAGGTCCGTGGTGCGCCACTCGGCATGCGCGATCACGGCGGCCATGGTGGCAGGCACCAGCAGGCTCAGCGTCGGGCGCTGCGCGGCGACATCGTGCAGCCACGCTCCCGCCTCGAAGCGCGCGTGCAGGGTGACGCTGGCGCCCGCCTGCAGCGCCGGCAGCGTCTGGTTGTTGAGGCCGCCGACGTGGAACATGGGCAGCGCGGAGAGGACGTGGTCGTCCTGGCGCAGGTCGTGCGCGTGCGCGGCGTTGTAGCCGTTGTACAGCAGGGCGCGCTGCTGCAGCACGGCGCCCTTGGGGGTCCCGGTGGTGCCGGAGGTGTAGACCAGCAGGAGATCGTCCTCGTCGCAGCCGGCGGCCCGCGCATCCGCCTTGCTGCTCCAGTCGCCGAGCGGAATTCCCAGGCCGCGCGCCTGGGCGGCGAACGCCGCATCGCAGTACAGGACGCGCGGCGCGCAGTCGCGCAGGATGGCCGCGTGCTCGGCGGCGGTCAGCCGCCAGTTGAGCGGCACCAGGATCGCGCCCAGGCGCGCCGCGGCGAGGAGCAGGGCCAGCATGTCCGGATGGTTGTAGCCGAGCCAGGCGATGCGCTCGCCGCGCGCCGCGCCCAGCGCGCGCGTGGCCTGCTCGATGCGCTGCCACAGCTGCGCGTAGGTCCAGCTCTGCTGCTGGAACCGCAGCGCGGTCTTCTGCGGCGCGTGCCGCGCCCAGTGCTCGACGATGCGCGAAAGGTCCAGCTCAATCCTCCTCGCCGGGTTCGTACAGGGCTTCGCGGCCGATGCGGTCCAGGCACAGCTCCGCGGTCCAGGGCAGCATCAGCGAGCCGCAGCGCGAGTCGCGGTACAGGCGCTCCAGCGGCAGCGCCTTGAGCATCGACTGCCCGCCGCAGGTGCGGATGGCGAGCCGGCAGATGTCGTTCGCGTTCTCCATGATCGTGTACTGCGTCGCGTAGGCGCGCAGGCGCGCGTCCCTGGGCGGATCGACGCGCGCATCCTCCAGCATGCGCAGGAACAGGGCGCGCGTCTGCTCGAGCCTCACCCACATCTCGGCGACCGCGATCTGCTTGGTCGGGTACATGCGCCGCTTCACCGGGGGCATGCCGGGAACCTCGCCGCGCAGGTACTGCACCGTGAATTCATACGCGGCGATGGCGATGCCCATGTAGGTGGGCGACAAGGTGGTGAACATGTGCGGCCAGCGGCTGGCGGCCTGGAAATACACGCCGCGCGGCATCATCGCGCCGTCCTCCGGCACGAACACGTCCTTGAACACCAGAGTGCGCGACACCGTGCCGCGCATGCCGAGCGGGTCCCAGTCCCCGGTGACCGCCAGGCCGGGCGCATCCCCCGGCACCGCCAGGTACAGGGTGTCGCGCATCGAGAGCTCGGGCTTGTTTTCGGTGCAAAGCACCCCGTAGTAGTCTGCCGCGCCGGCGAGGGAGGCGAAGATCTTCTTGCCGTTCACCAGCCAGCCGCCCTCGACCTTGGCCGCCGTGGTGCCGAAGGGCGCCTTGCCGGCGGCGGCCGCGCTGCCCTCGGAGAACGGCTGTGCATACACCGCGCCCTGCCGCACCACGCGCTCGAAATGCACCGCCCGGCGCCGCTCGTGCCCGGCGCGCTGCTCGCGCGTCATCTCCAGGTCGTCGGCGAGCAATCCCGGCCACAGCGTGGAGCAGGCATGCATGTTGAAGGTGAGGGCGGTGGCGCCGCAGTATTTGCCCAAGGTCGCGGACACCAGGGCATAGGTCTTCAGGTCGGCGCCCTTGCCGCCGAACTTCTCCGGCACGCACAGGCCGAGCAGGCCGGCAGCGCGCAGGTCGGCGTAGTTCTCGAAGGGGAAGCTCGCCTCGCGGTCGAAGCGCTCGGCGCGCGCGGCGAAGCGCGGACCGAGCTCTTCGGCGAGCGCGAGCAGGGACTTCTGCTTGCCGTTGAGCGGGTAGTTCGACCCGGTCACGGCATAGCGCGGGTCGGTCTGCGGGAGTCGGGTATCCATCGCGATCCTCAGAGCTTGCGGCGCTCGAGGAATCCCCGCAGCGCCTGGTTGAATTCTTCGGGCTGGTCCAGCGGCCCGAGGTGGCCGCAGCCTGCCAGCAGCACGTACTCGGCGCCGGGAATCTTCTGCGCCATCCGCTCCAGCACGGGGGCGGGCGCGACACGGTCGTCGCCGCCGGCGACGAGCAGCGTCGGCACGGCGATGGCAGGCAGCGCGGCGCGCCGGTCGAAGGTCGTCAGCAGCTGCACCGCCTTGCGATAGGTCGCCGGCGGGATGGCGCCCATGATGCGCTCGGCTTGCGCCAGGCCCTCGGGCAGCGACTTCGAGCCGCGCATCGCGGGCATCAGCATGGCCGCGATCTGCGCCATGCTGCGCCCCTGGTCGAGCGGCGCGATGCGCGCGGCGACGAACTTGTCGACGAACTCCCGGCTGCCGCCGCCGAAGGATGGGCTGGTGAAGCCCAGCACCAGGCCCTTCACCAATTGCGGGAAGCGGGCGCAGGCTTCCTGCGCGATCATCCCGCCCATGCTGTGGCCGACCAGCACCACCGGCTCGCCGCCGAGGGACTCGATCAGCCTGCGCAGGGCGCCGGCCACCTGTTCCAGGTCGTAGGGCTCAAGCAAGGGGCTGCCGCCGTAGCCCGGCTGGTCCCAGGCGAGCGCGCGGTAGCCGAGCTGCGCGAAGTAGGGCACTTGCCGGTCCCAGGCGGCGCGTCCGCCGCCCACGCCGTGCAGGAAGAGCAGGGTGCTCAAGGGACCAGCTTGCCGTCCCGCACCACCGGCTTGCCGTCCAGCTCGATCGTGCAATTGCGGATCGGCAGGTCGAAATGGCCGAGCGTGTGCCGCCCGGCCACCTCGTTCGCACCCGTGGAAT
>Ga0075430_100006046_pt1 | contig 10209 bp, 9 predicted proteins | sample RhiMetdeltSRZDD4_FD_75294 | JGI IMG/M metagenome (GOLD analysis project Ga0075430, IMG submission 75294) | Populus rhizosphere microbial communities from Tennessee, USA - Rhizosphere MetaG P. deltoides SRZDD4 | ecosystem: Host-associated > Plants > Roots > Rhizosphere > Soil | place: USA...
TGTCTCGGATCATCAGCGTCGCGATCCCGAACGCGACGGCGAGCGATCCCACGACCTGGTGCGCGGTGTCGTTCAAGGGGGACCAGGTCCCAGGGGCGACTGCCGCGTGGGCCGACTATCCGGGGATCGGTTTCAACGAGACGCACGTGACGATCACCACGAACATGTTCACCTTCCCGACCGGTACGGCTCGGTTCCTGTACTCGCAGGTAATGACGATCGACAAGGTGGGGCTGTACGACTGCAACCAGCCGATGCCGACGCCGACGGTGTTCGCCGGAACGAAGACCCGGGACGACAAGGGTCGCCCGGGCTTCACGCTGCGGCCGGCCGAGACCGTGGGCGCGACGCCCGGCCCGCAGCTGCTGACCTCCTTCCAACCCGTGAAGGGGAACCGCGACTACTTGACGGTCTGGCGCATCAAGTCAACGGCGTCCGGCTTCGCCCTGAAGAGCGCTTCCAAGCGCACGGGCAAGGTATCGCTCCCGCCACTGGGGACGCAGGGCGGAGGCGATCCGAACGACGCCGATCTGTGGTGGGACGCGGGAGATCACCGCTTCATCAATGCCTTCTACGACGCGGATCGCAATCAGCTGTTCACCGCGCATACGGTCTTCAGGGACTTCCAGCCGGACACCGTGACCGGGGCCTACCCGGAGGCTGCCGTCCGCTGGTACGAGATCGACCCTGCCGCGATGCTCAAGAACACCGTGGTGGCGCGCAGAGGGATCGTCGGGGCACCGGAGGTGGATGTGGGGTGGCCCACCGTGGCGACCGACTCCACCGGAACGCTCTTCGTGAACTACAGCCGGGGGAGCGCGCCGCACGGGGAGTTCCTCTCGGCCTGGGTCGCCACGATCCCTCCGGGTTCGACCGCCGCGACGCAACTCCTCGTGCACGCCGGGTTGACGACCTACGACGCCCTTCAAGGGCCGGAGCGCTGGGGTGACTTCACCGCCATCAACCGCGACCCCTTGGACGGTCAGAACATCGCGACCTTCAATCAGTACGCGTCGACCGCGACGCAGTGGCAGCAGTTCATCAGCGTCGTCACCGACACCTAGGGTCGATCGCGACCGGTATCCTGAGCCTCCATGAGGCTCTCGGCCGTGTTCGCGCCGACGCTGCGTGACGATCCCGCCGAGGCGGAGATCGCGTCGCATCGGCTCCTGTTGCGCGCGGCGTTCGTGCGTCAGGTCGCCGCGGGCATCTACACCACGTTGCCGCTCGGTCTCAGGTCGATCCGCAAGATCGAACGGATCGTCCGCGAAGAGATGAACGCGGTGGGCGCGCAGGAGTTCCGGATGCCGATCCTGCTGCCCGCCGAACCGTGGAAGGCGACCGGCCGGTGGGACCTGTACGGCGAGACGCTCTTTCGGCTCCGGGACCGCCACGAGCGGGAGCTACTCCTCGGCCCCACGCAAGAGGAGGTCGTGGCCGAGCTCGTTGCCCGGGATCTCCCCTCGTACAGGGACCTTCCCGTGAACCTGTACCAGGTCGAGTGGAAGTACCGTGACGAGTTCCGCCCCCGCTTCGGCCTCCTGCGCACCCGCGAGTTCCTGATGAAGGACGCCTATACGTTCGACCGGGACGAGGAAGGCATGGCGGCATCCTATGAGGTCATGCTGTCGGCGTACCGGAGGGTGTTCGACCGGTGTGGTCTGTCGTACATCGTGGTCGAGGCCGAGCCGGGACAGATCGGCGGGGATGTGAACCACGAGTTCATGGCGCGCGCGGACGTGGGCGAGGACCTGTTCGTCGAGTGCGTGAACGGCGACTACCTGGCCGACTGGAAGGCCGCGACCCCGCGCCCGCCCGAACCCGCGTCGGCGGACGGTGCGGCGCCGCTCGAGAAGGTCCACACGCCCGACGCGGCGACGATCGACGCGGTTTCCAAGCTGCTCGACGTGCCGGCCGACCGGACGCTGAAGACGATGCTGTTCGATGCGGGCGGCGAGATCGTCGCGGTCCTACTCCCCGGCGACCGGGAGGTGGAGGAGGCGAAGGTCGAGCGTCTGCTGTTCCCGGCGCCGGTCCGTCGGTTCGAGGACGCCGACTTCGCGGCCCGAGGGTTCGCGAAGGGCTACGTCGGCCCGCAGGGCCTTGGGGAGAACGTGACGATCCTCGCGGATCACTCGGTGCGTGGCGGCGGCGACTGGGTGACCGGCGCCAACGAGGCGGAATACCACGTCACCGGTGCGAACGTCACGAGGGACTTCCGCGTCGATCGATACGAGGACGTGATCGCCCTGCGCGAGGGCGACCGCTGCCCGATCGACGGTGGCGAGCTCCGGATCGGTCGTTCCATCGTCGTGGGCCACATCTACCAGCTGGGCACGCGCTACTCGGCTCCCCTTCAGGCCACGTTCGTCGACGAGGATGGCTCGGAGCGCCTCTACCAGATGGGGAGCCACGGGATAGGCATCTCGCGGATCCTGGCGGCCGCGGTCGAGCAGTTCCACGACGAGATGGGGCTCCGACTGCCGAAGGCGCTCGCGCCGTTCGAGGTCGTGGTCGTGCTCGCCAACCGAGACCAGCAACGCGTGGTCGCCGAGGCCGAGCGCGTCTATCGGGAGCTGCTCGACGCCGGCGTGGACGCCGCGCTCGACGACCGAGACCAGACCGCGGGGGTGAAGTTCGCCGACGCCGACCTGATCGGGTGCCCGGTCCAGGTCGTGATCGGGAAGCGGGGCGTCGAGGCCGGCACGGCCGACCTCAAGCTCCGGGCGACCGGTGAGCGATCGCAGGCCCCCCTGGCCGAGGCCGTCGGCGCCGCCATCGACCTGCTCGCGACCGCGCCGTAGGGTGGACGATGAACAGGATGGGGCCACGTCGATGAGGGCGCCGAGCGGTCTTCGGGAGTTCGTCAAGTTGCGGCCGGAGGTGGAGGCGGTCGCACAGCACGTCGGCTTGCGGACCTGGGACCTCGTGCTCATCGACGTGACGGGCCTGTGGGTGCGGGACGAGTTCGAGACGGTGGAGCAGATCGAGGCCGTGTGCCGCGAGCTCGGGATCCGGCTGCATCGAGCCTGGGACGACCCGCGCCTCGTCCGCCGGATGGCCGCGCGGGACCACTGGAGCACCGCAGACGGGCAGCGCAGGGCGCTCTGAGGCACGCCTCCCTGCCTGGGAGCCATCCGCGTCGGGTATACTGAGCAGGAGAAACGCAAGCGAAGGTCACCCGGAAGTGGGCTCGCGCCCACTTTTTGTTTCGAAGGGGTCGTTCGGGGTGCGCGAGAACGAGGTCGGCGATCTGGTCCGGCCGGTCGTGGAAGCTGCCGGACTGGAGCTGTGGGAGGTCTCCTTCGGCCGGGAGGACGGTCGCCGGATCCTCCGGGTGACGGTGGACCGGGCGGGCGGCGACCGGGAGGCCGGGGGCGAGAAGGAGGGCGGGGTCGACCTGGACACGATCGCGGCGACGTCGCAGCGGCTGTCGCGACGGCTCGACCTCGAGGGGTTCGAGCGGAATCGTCCTTACGAGCTCCAGGTGAGCTCGCCCGGGCTCGAGCGGGCGCTCCGCGAGCCCCGGCACTTCGAACGGAGCGTCGGACAACAGGTGAGGGTGAAGACGGTGGAGCCGGTGAGCGGTCGCAGGGTCCACGAGGGCGCGCTGGTCTCGGCCGATGCGGAAGCGATCGTCATCGCGTCCGACGGTGGAGAGCTGCGCGTCCCGTACGACGGCATCGCCTCGGCGAGAACCGTCTTCGAGTGGAAGAAGGCAGGGAGCAAGACATGAACCAAGAGATGATCGCGGCGCTGCGCGAACTCGAGCGGGAGAAGGGGATCGCGTTCGAGACGATCCTCGAGGGCCTCGAGGAGGCGATGGCATCCGCCTACAAGTCGTGGTGGAAGCAGCAGCACCCGGAGCTCGACGAGGAGACCTTCGGCGTGCGCTCGAAGATCGACCCGGAGAACGGCGACCTCCGCGTCTGGATCCAGCAGCTCGAGCGGATCGAGCACGAGGACGAGGAGGGCGAGACCACCGTCGAGACCAAGGTCCTGTCGGAGCAGGAGGTCCCGGTCACCGACGAGTTCAAGGGCCGCATCGGCGCGCAGACGGCGAAGCAGGTGATCTTCCAGAAGCTCCGCGACGCCGAACGCGAGATGACGTACGAGGAGTTCGCCGGCCGGGAGGGCGACGTCGTGACCGGCATCGTCCAGCAGTCGGAGCGACGGTACACGCTGCTCGATCTCGGCAAGGTGGAGGCGCTCCTCCCGCAGGCCGAGCAGGTGCCGAGCGAGCCCTACCGCAACGGCGAGCGGCTCAAGGGCTACATCACCGAGGTGCGCAAGGGGAGCAAGGGGCCGCAGATCGTCGTTTCCCGCACGCACCCGGGGCTCCTCAAGAAGCTGTTCGAGCTCGAGGTGCCCGAGATCGCCGAGGGGATCGTCGAGATCAGGGCCGTGGCTCGCGAGCCGGGGCACCGTTCGAAGATCGCGGTCTCGTCCAACGAGCCGGCGGTCGACCCGGTGGGTGCGTGCGTCGGGCCGAAGGGCTCGCGCGTACGCAACGTGGTGACCGAGCTGCGCGGCGAGAAGATCGACGTCGTGCCCTGGAGCTCGGACCCCGCGACCTTCGTCGCGAACGCGCTGCAGCCCGCGAAGGTTCGCGAGGCGCGGGTGGACCCCGAGACCCAGACGGCGCTCGTGATCGTCCCGGACTACCAGCTCTCGTTGGCGATCGGGCGAGAGGGGCAGAACGCGCGGCTCGCCGCTCGACTCACCGGGTGGCGGATCGACATCAAGAGCGAGACACAATTCGTCGACGAGCAGCGAGGACCTCGGCCGGTGGTTGCACCGGTGGTGTCGGTCCCGGCCGCCGAGGTCGAGCCTCCCGACGGCGAGCCGGCCCCAACCGTGTCCGAGGGCGACTCGGCCGCCCCCGACGACGGGTCGGAAGCAGGCACCGTCGACGGTGAGCCGGCCGCGACGACCGACGGTACTGGGGAGACCCTGGTGGTCCACGCGGTCGAGCCGGCGGAGGAGAAGGCGGAGGCGTAGCCGTGGCGGCGCACGTTCCGGTGCGGACGTGCGTCGGGTGCAGGGGGCGTGCACCCAAGGCGGACCTTCTGCGACTGAACGTTGGCGCGGCAGGCTCGATCCGCCTGGACCCCAGCGGTTCGGGACCGGGCAGGGGGGCGTACGTGCATCGCCGGCGTTCGTGCGTGGAGGCCGCCCTGTCGCGGGGAGCGCTCGCGCGTGGGCTCCGGACCGGTCTGGACGAGTACGGAGCCGCTACGCTTAGGACGGATATCGAGGGGGAGTTGGATCGTTGAGGGTTCACGAACTGGCCAAAGAGCTTGGGGTCGCGAGCAAGGAGCTGCTCGCGTCGCTGAAGGAGATGGGGATCGACGGCCTCACGGCGTCCTCGTCGGTCCCCGATCAGGCTGTGCCCCGGCTCCGAGCCTCGGGGGGCAAGGCAGTCCCCGAGGCCAAGATCAAGGAGGCCGTCGAGGAACCACTTCCCACGTCGCGGCCGAGGAAGAGGAAGGAGGTCCTCGAGCCCGAGACGCCGCCGGCCGCTCCCAAGCCGGCCCCGGTCGCCGAGCCCGAACCCCCGACGCCCGCGGCCGAGTCCGCTCCCAGCGTCGAACCCCCGCCGGCCCCCGAACCCGCGGGCCCCTCGTTGCCGGTGTTGAAGCTCGTCCACGGGTCGACCCCCCAGGACGTAGCGGACAAGACTGGCCGAGGCGTCGCCGAGATCGTGAAGATCCTCTTCTCACTGGGTGACATGGCGACGGCGTCGCAGTCGTTGTCCGACGACGCGCTCGGCCTGCTCGCCCCCGAGCTCGGGTACGAGGCCGAGATCGTCGGGGTCGAAGAGGAGGAGGAGCCGGACGAGGAGGTCGACGAGAGTCGGCTCGAGCCCAGGGCGCCCGTCGTCACGATCATGGGCCACGTCGACCACGGGAAGACCCTGCTGCTCGATGCCATCCGGCGCACCGACGTCGTCTCCCAGGAGTTCGGCGGTATCACGCAGCACATCGGCGCGTACCAGGTGCACACGAACGGACGCGAGGTCACCTTCATCGACACACCGGGGCACGAGGCGTTCACGGCGATGCGTGCCCGTGGCGCGCAGGTGACGGACATCGCCGTCCTCGTGGTCGCCGCCGACGACGGTGTGAAGCCGCAGACGATCGAGGCGCTCGACCACGCGAGGGCCGCCGGCGTCCAGGTCCTCGTCGCCGTGAACAAGATCGACAAGCCGGAGGCGGACCCCACTCGCGTCCGGCAGCAGCTCGTGGAGCAGGGGCTCGTCCCGTCGGAGTGGGGGGGGACGGTCGAGTTCGTCGACGTCTCCGCCAAGGCACGGACCAACCTGGACAACCTGCTCGACACGATCCTGCTGGTGGCCGATCTCGAGGAGCTCAAGGGCGACCCGGTCGGTCGCGCCCGTGGTGTCGTGCTCGAGGCGCACCTGGACAAGGGCCGCGGGCCGGTCGCGAGCGTGCTCGTCCAGCGAGGCACACTCGACGTCGGCGACACGGTCGTCTCGGGCACGTCGTGGGCGAGGATCCGCGCGATGCTCGACGAGAACGGGCAGCAGGTGAAGCAGGCCGGTCCCAGCAAGCCGGTGCAGATCCTCGGCTGGTCCGCGACCCCCAACGCTGGCGACGACATCCGCGAGGTCGAGGACGAACGCGCGGCGCGCCACATCGTGCAGGAACGGGAGGCCAAGTTCCGGGCGGCCGAGATGGTGACGGCGCGCCCGCCGACCCTGCAGGAGCTGATGGCGCAGGCCGAACGCGACGAGGTCCCCGAGCTGAATCTGATCGTGAAGGCGGACGTGCAGGGCTCGATCGGGGCGCTCGTGGACGCGCTCGCCAAGCTGCCGCAGGACGAGGTGCGGATCAACGTGATCCGGAGCGCCGCCGGGGCGATCACCGAGAGCGACATCAACCTGGCGCTGACATCCAGGGCGATCGTCGTAGGGTTCAACGTCCGTCCCGACGTGCAGGCGCGCGATCTCGCCGAGAAGGAAGGCGTCGACGTCCGGCTCTACCGCGTGATCTACGACGCGATCGATGACATCCGCAGCGCCCTGGGCGGGATGCTCAAGCCCGAGGAGCGCGAGACGCAGCTCGGTCGGGCAGAGGTCCGTGCCGTGTTCCGCGTCCCGAAGGTGGGGCTGGTCGCAGGCTCGTACGTCTTGGAGGGCACGATCATCCGGAACGCGCGTGCCCGGGTCATCCGCGACGGCGTCGTTGCGTACGACGGCCGGATCGGCTCGCTCCGCCGCTTCAAGGACGACGTCCGCGAGGTGAGCGAGGGGTTCGAGTGCGGTATCGGGATCGCGAACTTCAACGACGTCAAGGAAGGCGACATCATCGAGGCGTACGAGGTCCGAGAGGTCGCCCGAGAGCTGTAGGGACACGTCGATGCTCGTTGCCCTCGAGAGGTTCGACCTGCGCATCCCCGCATGCGCTTCCCTCAAGGAGAAGCGACACGTCGTGAAGACCCTGACCAGCGGCATCCGCTCGACGTTCAACGTCTCGGTGGCGGAGGTCGATCATCACGACCTGTGGCAGCGCACGGCGATCGCGGTCGCCGCCGTCGCCGGCGAGCAGTACCACGCTCGCCGGGTCCTGCACGAGGTCGAGAAGCTCGTCGACGGCTGGGGCGAGATCGAGGTCATCGACCGCGAGCTCACGCTGCACTACCCGGAGGCGTAACGGCATGCCCGAGGGGAGCCGGCCGGACCGAGTCTCGGAGGAGTTCCGCGAGATCCTCGCGGAGGAGATCCCGAAGCTCAAGGATCCGCGCGTCGGGTTCGTCACGGTCCTGGGCGTTACGGTGACCCCCGACCTGCGCCTCGCGCGCGTGTTCTACACGACGCTGGGCGACGAACGCGCGCACCGGGCGACGGCCGCCGCGCTCGCGTCGGCCCGCGGGCACCTGCGCAAGGTGATCGGCACCCAGGTGCGCATGAAGGTGCTCCCCGAGCTGCGGTTCGAGCAGGAGGATACGCAGGGGGGACCGGACCGCATCGAGCAGCTGCTCCGGCAGCTCCACGATCAGGAGGGGACGTGAAGACGACGGATCAGTTCGCGAGGGCGGCGGAGGCCCTGTCGGAGGCCACGACCATCGCGCTCGCGTGTCACGTGAACCCCGATGCCGATGCGCTCGGCTCGATGCTGGGCCTCTCCAATCACCTGCGCGGCCTGGCGAAGCAGACGGTGTGCTCGTTCCCGAACGACCCGTTCGAGCCACCGCGGTGGGCCTCGATGCTCCCGGGCACCGATGCGCTGGTCCCGCCGTCCGAGTTCCCGAAGGACCCGGCCGTGATGGTCACGTGCGATGTCGCGTCGCTCGACCGGCTGGCGTCGCTGGGCGCTCCCGCGGTGCGGGCGACGACGCTGATCTGGATCGACCACCACGCCACCAACGAGGGTCTTGGAACCATCCCGATCATCGATCCATCGGCGTCATCGACCTGCGAGCTCGTCTATCGCCTCGTGAAGGTGCTCGGGGGCGAGATCCGGGTCGAGACGGCGATGCCGCTCTACGCGGGGCTGGTCACCGATACCGGGCGGTTCCAATACGAGTCGGTCGGACCCGACACGCTCCGCCTGGCGGCCGAGCTCCGCGAGTTCCCATTCGACCACGCGAGGCTGGTGCAGGCGCTCTACGAGGACCACGGGATCGCGTACCTGAAGCTGCTCGGCGTCGTGCTCGAGCGGGTCCGCGTGGACGCCGAAGCCGACCTCGTGTGGACCTACCTCACGCGGGCAGACCTGGACGCGGCCGACCTGGAGCCCGGGGACGCCGACGACCTGATCGACCTGGTCCGCACGGCGCGCGAGGCGGACGTGGCGACCATCATCAGGCAGCAGCGCGACGGACGGTTCAAGGTGAGCCTGCGTTCTCGCGGTGGGCACGACGTGGCGGCCGCGGCCGCGCGATTCGGGGGCGGGGGGCATCGGCTCGCGGCGGGCTTCACCTCGAGCAAGGGGCTGGTGGCGACGGTCGAGTCGCTCAAGGAAGCCCTCGGGGCCGAGTTGCCTCCAACCCCGTAGCCATCGATGACGCCGGCGCCGGAGGGGCTCCTGCTGGTCGACAAGCCATCCGGGATGACCTCCCACGACGCGGTCGACGTCGTGCGCCGGTCGCTCGGCACGCGGAAGGTCGGCCACGCCGGCACCCTCGACCCGATGGCCACGGGGCTGCTGGTCCTCGGGGTCGGTCGAGCCACCCGGCTGCTGCGCTACCTCGGCGAGCTCCCGAAGTCGTACGCGGCGACCGGACGGTTGGGCGAGGAGACGGACACGCTGGACGCCGACGGCGAGATCGTCCGGACGGCCCCGGTCGATGTTTCGCTCGCCGAACTGAAACGCGCCTGCGCATCGCTCGTCGGCGAGTCGATGCAGACGCCGCCCGCCTATTCGGCCGTCAAGGTCGGGGGGCGCAAGCTCTACGAGGCGGCCCGCGGGGGCGAGGTGCTCGAGGCGCCTGCACGGCCGATCCGGGTCGATGCGTTCGACGTGACCGCGTTCGACGGGCGGGATCTGGAGGCCAGGATCACCTGCTCAGGTGGGACGTACGTGCGGGTGCTCGTCGCCGACGTCGGTCGGTCGCTCGGCTGCGGCGCGCACCTGGTCGGCCTGCGCCGGACGGCGATCGGGTCGCTGCGGGTCGAGGAGGCCCGCCCACCCGGCACCGGGACGCTCCAGCCCGTCGAACGCGCCGTCCAGCACCTGCCCAGCATCCGTCTGGAGCCGGAAGAGGCTCGAGCGGCCTCGCACGGTCGCCCACTCGGACCCGCCGGGATCTTGGGCCCCTACGCGGTGCTGGATCCGGAGGATGCGCTCGTCGGCATCTATCGGGACGAGGGACCCATGGCGAGGCCGGAGGTGATCCTCCCGAGGCTGTGACGCGCGCCCTCGGTCGTCATCGCCGGGGGGCTCGTGGTGCTCCACGACGTCACTTCGTGACCCGCGCGGAGGAGCCGTTGTCCAACGCGAAGTACGTGGACCGCTCGCGCTGAGCTGCCGCGTCGGCGGGACGACGCCAGTCCGACTTGACGCGCCAGACGATGTAGGTGAACCCGCCGATCGGGATCTGGATCCCGTACGTGAGCGCGCGGAACAGCAGGACCGCCGCCACGATCGCGGCCTTCTCCTCGCCGCTGAACGCCGTGAGTCCACCGATGTACCCGAGGTCGATCAGGCCCACCCCACCCGGGGTGATCGGCACCGCCGAGAGGAG
>Ga0075430_100006048_pt1 | contig 10207 bp, 6 predicted proteins | sample RhiMetdeltSRZDD4_FD_75294 | JGI IMG/M metagenome (GOLD analysis project Ga0075430, IMG submission 75294) | Populus rhizosphere microbial communities from Tennessee, USA - Rhizosphere MetaG P. deltoides SRZDD4 | ecosystem: Host-associated > Plants > Roots > Rhizosphere > Soil | place: USA...
AAAGCGGCCGACCGCAACGCCGCGATCGACCAGATCAAGAAGAAGAACCTCACCGTCGTCCAGCTCACCGAGGACACCGGCCTCGCCGCCAAGCGCACCATCTTCGGCCGCGCCCCCCGCGCCCGGGTCAAGACCAAGGACATCTGCATCCTGACCCGCCAGCTGTCCACCATGATCTCGGCCGGCATCCCGCTCCTCGAGTCCCTCGAGATCCTCTGCGAACAGGCCTCCGACCCCGGGTTCCGCCGCGTCATGGACCGCATCATCGAGCGCGTCCGGTCGGGCACCGACTTCTCCACGGCCCTGGGCGAGCACCCCAAGATCTTCACGAACATCTTCGTGAACATGGTCAAGGCGGGCGAGGTCTCCGGCAACCTCGACGTCATCCTGACCCGCCTCGCCGAATACCTCGAGGCGATCGAGGAGATCAAGCGCGAGGTGAAGGCGGCGATGGTCTACCCGACCGTGTCGCTGGTCATGATCCTCTCCATCACGGCCGGCCTGGTCGTCGGCATCGTCCCCAAGTTCAAGGTCATCTTCGACCAGCTGGGCATGACGGAGCTCCCCTGGATCACCCAGATGCTCCTCGACATCAGCTGGTTCCTCCAGAACCAGTACATCGTCGCGATCTTCCTGATCGCGGGCAGCATCACCGGATTCATCATGTTCAAGCGGAGCAAGGGCGGGAAAAAGGTCTGGCACCGCTTCCTGCTCAACATGCCGATCTTCGGCCAGCTCGTGCGCAAGGTCGCCATCTCCCGGTTCGCCCGCACGTTCTCGACGCTGATCCAGAGCGGCGTGCCGATGCTCGGCGCGCTCGACATCGTCGCGGGGACCGCGGGCAACGTCATCATCGAGGAGGCGGTCCTCAAGGCGAAGGACGCCGTCAGCCGCGGCGAGACGCTCGGCGAGCCCCTCGCGGCCACCAAGGTCTTCCCCCCGATGGTCACGCGCATGATCGCGATCGGCGAGAAGACGGGCGCGCTGGAAAAACTGCTGGCGAAGATCTCGGAGTTCTACGACGCCGAGGTCAAGGCCGCGGTGAAGGCCCTGACGTCGCTGATCGAGCCCCTCATGATCGGCTTCATGGGGCTGATCGTCGGCGGCATCGTGCTGGCGATTTTCATGCCGATCATCGAGCTCCAGAAGAAGCTCGGTGGCGGCAGCTAAGCGGCCGCTCCGCGGCCGCCGCCTTCGGCGCCCAGCTTTCAGCCGTCCGCCGGAAGGCCCCGGCGGAGGGCGGAGGATAGACCGCTGGGCAACCTGAGCACGCTCAGGATCCTCCCGGACCGGGTCCTGGAGCGCCGCCTGAACCGGCTCTGCGTCCTGCGCGCGGCCGCCGCGGTCGCGGGACTCACCGCCTACCTCCTCACGGGCGCGCACGAGGAAGGCTTCGCGCTTTTCGACCAGCCCCAGTTCCACCTCCTGGCCGGCGCCGCGGTCATCAACCTGGTCTACCTCGCCCTCCAGATGACGGCGATCGACCGCCGCGGGCTGCTCGTGGCCCAGCTCATCATCGACGTCCTGACGATCAGCGGGCTGGTCTTCGTCGCCGGGCCGCTGACCGCGTACTCGTACTTCTTCTTCGTCGTCGTCTTCCTCGCCGCCCTCTTCCTCGGCGGGCGGTGGGCGATGGCCTTCGCGTCGTTCTCGTCGGTGTTCGCGGCCTGCATCGTGTCGCTCTACTACTGGGCCGGCGACGCCCTGCGGCAGGGGGAGCTGGCGGAGGGCGAGGTTCCCTCCACGGTCCACCGCTTCCGCGAGTGGCTGGCCCCCGGCTCGCTGGACGCCTACGCGAACCCAGGGTTCATCTTCTCGCAGACGATCTTCTTCATCGCCGCCCTCCACGTCGTGGCGTGGCTCGCCAACCGGCTCTCGGAGGAGATCAGCCGCGTCCGCATCCTGAACGACGAGATCCTCGAGAACATGGCGGGCGGGGTGATCGCCGTCGACCGCACGGGCACCGTCGTGTTCGCCAACCCGCAGGCGACCGAGCTGCTGGGGATGCGGGAGAACGCGGGGTGGCTCGTCGGCCGGACGTTCGTCGACGCGTTCCCCCCCGAGGTGGGCGCGCTCTTCCGCAAGGGCCTCCAGGAGCGCCAGCGGCTCCAGCAGGAGATCCGGGTCGGGGAGCGCCCGCTCGAGGTCTCCATCTCCCCGCTCGCCGACGGCCGCGCGGGCGGCGTGCGCGGGGCCGTCGCGATCTTCAACGACCTGACGCTCCGCCGCCAGATGGAGCGCGTCACCGAGCGGGCGGAGCGGTTCCGCGCGCTCCTCGAGATGAGCGCGGGCATCGCCCACGAGATCCGGAACCCGCTCGCCTCCATCCGGGGGGCGGCGCAGGAGCTCGAGGCGGCGGCGCTGCCGAGCGAGGACGACCGGCGCCTCATGGGCGTGGTGCTCCGCGAATCGGACCGGCTCGACAAGATCGTCTCGGAGTTCCTGGAGTACGCGAGCGACCGTCCCGTGGACCTCGCCCTCGTCGACATCAGCGACGTCCTCGGCGAGGTCGCCACGCTGCTCCGCGCGCGGGAGGAGGGGAAGGGCGTCGCGATCTCGGTCGACGCCCCGTTCCAGCTCGTGACCAAGTGCTCCCCCGACCAGCTGAAGCAGGTGTTCCTCAACCTCGGCCTCAACGCGGTCCAGGCCTGCGGGGCCGGCGGCAAGGTGGAGATCCGCGGCGAGCCCTGGACGAACGCGGGCGATCCCCGGCTCGGGGCCAGGATCGAGTTCGAGGACAACGGGCCCGGCATCCCGAAGGACGACCTGAAGCGGCTCTTCTCTCCGTTCTTCACCACCAAGCCGCGCGGGACGGGCATGGGGCTCGCGATCGCGCGCAAGATCGTCACGGCCCACGGCGGCACGATCACGCTGGACAGCGTCGAGGGGAAGGGCACCACGGTCCGCTTGTGGCTTCCCGCCGCGTGATGGCCACCCGGGCGGCGGTCGTCGGGTTCGTCCTCGCCCTCGCGGCGATCCTCTTTCACGCGAACGGGTTCGGCTACGACGAGGTGCGCCGTCCCGCCGTCGCGCTCGCGGCCGCCCTCGCGCTCGCCGGCGGCGCCGCGTCCGCGCGCGGAGCAAGCTGGGGACTGCGGGCGTCCGACCTCGCGCTCCTCGCCGTCGCCGCCTCGGCCTTCTTCGCGGTCAACCTGACCGCGGCGATGGCCGCCCTGTTTCCCGCCCTCGCGGCGTGGATCTTCCTCCGCGCCACGGCGCTGGGGTGGATTCCGCGATCGTTCATGGAGCGGCGCGGACTCCAGGTGCTCGGCGCCGTCGGCGTCCTCTTCTCCGGCTACGGCCTCCTCCAGGTCGCGGGCGCCGACGTTCTCGGGTTCGCCCGGGACACGAAGCTCGCGGTCTCGACGATCGGCAACACGAACTACGCGGGGGTCCTCTCGGCGGCCTTGGCGCTGGCGGGCCTGGCCGCCGCGCTCTTTGAAGCGGGACTTCCGCGGCGGCTCACGGGAGTCTCCGCGGCGGTGCTCGGCGGTCTGCACGTCGCGGCCAGCGGCTCGCTCGCCGGGCTCGTCGGACTCGGCGCGGGCGTCGTGGCGTTCGCGCTGCTCCTCGTGCGCCGCCACGGGATGAAGCCCGCGTCGTTCTTTCCCCTCCTGGTCCTCGTCCTCGCGCTCGTGCCCGTCGCCGGGCGCGTGACGGACCGGGTGGCGTCGATCGCCCGGGGAGAAGACCGCACGTCGCGGGTGCGGCTGGGTCTTTGGAAGGGGACGCTGAGGCTCGCCGCGGACTATCCGGTTTTCGGGTGCGGCGTCGGGAACTTTCGCGCCGCCTTCCCGCCGTATCGCGACGCCGGGGAACGGCGCCTGAGCCACGAGGGACTCGGCATCGATTACGTCGAAGCCAACGATCCCCACAATTCGTACCTGGCGATCCTCGCGGAGTCCGGCCCGGTCGCCTTGATCGCGATCCTTGGGGTGCTGGTCCTGGCCGTCGTCTCGGGAATCCGCCGCGCGAGGGAACCCGATCCGGCCTCGGCGGGGCTGGCCTTCGCGGGAACGGCGGGTCTCGTGGCGCTGGCGGTGTCGGGCGAATTCAATTCGCTGTCGGGCCATCTTCCGTTCGCCGTGCTCGCCGGAGTGCTCGCGGGATGGGCCGCTCCCGTCGAGGCCCAGGATCGCGCGCCCGCCTGGAGCCGGGCGTCGCAGTACGTCGCGGCTTTCCTGCTCGCGATCGCGCCGATCCCCTGGCTGCTTGCGGACATCCACTTCCGCGCGGCGATGTACACGACGAACCAGGCGGGGGAGCGGATCGACAGCCTCCGGAAGGCGTTGGACGTCCTGCCGGGCCACTGGCCGGCACGGTTCCAGATCGCGATGACCTGGCGGGCCCTGGGGGAGGGAGAGGGCACCGTCCGGGCGGAGCTTCGGGAGGTCTTGAAGGTCCATCCGCACAACGTCTCGGCCCTCATCGAGCTGGCGTCCGGGTCGCCGGCGGTGGAGGAAGCGGAGTTGCTGAGGCGAGCGGAGAAGATCGCTCCCGAGTATGTCGTCTTGAACACGCGCCTCGTGGGCGTGGACCTCAGGAACCGCGACATCGCGTCGGCCCGCCGCCGCCTGGAGCGCATCCTGGAGGTCCTGCCCGAGGAGCCGGAAGCGCTCTACACGATCGGCCGGACGTGGCTGATGGAGCGGAAGCCCGAAGAGGCGATTACATGGCTGAAACGAGCCATTGCCAAAAACCCAAAACTCCGTGAACGGCTAAGCGAGGACCATCCCGAGTTAAGTAGAGACCCTCGGTTTTCGGAGCTCCTCGGACCCTAGAAGAAGATTAGAGATTGGCGATTGGTGATTGGCGGATCGCCAACTTACTTCGTGGCGACTTTGAGCGTCGCCTTCTTCAGGAACAAGAGCGCGAACGCCGTGTCGAGGACCGGAATCTCGTCGTAGGAAAACCAGCCGCCGTCCGTGCGCTGGTCGCGCACCAGCAGCACCGCGCCTTCCAGGTACCAGTCGTGGCCCGCGATCTCCTTGATCCCGTACATCACGCCGACGCGCTCGAGGCTGTAGAGGTAGTACAGGTGGAAGACGCTCCAGAAGCCGGCGGCGGGGGGGCATCCCCGCACGCTGTAGTGGCGCTGGATCCACGCGAGCCCCGACCGCTTCGCGGACTCGAGCCGCGGCCTCAGCCCTTCGTCCAGGTCTTTCGAGCGGACGAGCTCGCTCTGGCAGATGATCAACGACGTCAGCCCCGCGCACACCATGGAGCCGTAGCCCTGGTCGGGCACGGGGATGTTCGCCCAGTCGACGGGCCGGACGAAGTAGCCCCACCCGCCGGGAGTGACCGATTCCTCGGAGCGGATCTCGACGCCGGGTTCCCCGGCCGCCCACGTGAGCTTGAGCTCGACCTTGCCGGCCGCCATCTTCTGCGCCGCGATCCAGTGCTCCGCGATCTGGCGCCACACGCGGGAGGGGATCTTCGCGCCGCAGCGCGCGCCGGATTTAAGGCCGAGGAGCGCGTACTGGGTGTTCGAGTGGTCGTAGTACCGCTCGGTCATGTCGGGATAGCCCCAGGTGCCGTCCTTCGTCTGTTTGGACATGAGCCAGTCCACCGCCTTCTGGACCCAGGCCTTGTCCGCGGGCGTCATCTTTTCCGCGATCGCCTTGCGCGCCTTCTCCTCGGTAAGCTCGACGACCTCTTCGTACTGCTCCAGCGGGAGGTACTTCGCCTCGAGGGCCATGAGGCTGGCCGAGACGTCGTACACCTTGGCGAAGTTGGCCTTGAGGACGACTGCGAGGCCGTCGCGGACCGCGGGGTCCTCCCTCGGCACGCCGGCGTGGAGGAGGGCCATGACGCAGAGCGCGGTGGTCCCGACGGGGAACTCGCGGGCGAACGATCCGCCGCTGTCGACCCACGAGCCGTTCCGCTCGCGGTTCTTCTTGAGCCACTCGGCGCCCTTGCGGATCGCCGCGTGGACGGCGTCGCGCGTCGCCACGAGGTCGAGCTTCACGAAGTCCTTCGCGAGGTCGAACTGGAGCGACTCGTTCGCCTTCGCGGATTTCGGCTCCTCGCCCTGCTTGATGCCCTTGTATTCCGAGACGCGGCCGCTGAAGGTCGTCTGGACGCGAACGGGCACGGTGCGGTCGAGGCTGAACCAGGCGACGGTGTTGATCGTGGCGACGACGGAGTTGCCGACGTCGCGCCGGTCGCGCGTGTCGAACTTGAGCTCGTAGCACTGGACGACCGATTCGATGCGCGCGCAGAGGCGGCCGTTGATCTCCTCGGTCCGGGTGAAGGTCTGGGAGCCCCGGGCGGCGAGAGGCGTGAAGGCGTGGGACTTGGCGAAGGCGTTCCGGGCGTCGCCGAAGAAATCCTCCTCGTACTTCCAGCGGGCGCCGACCTTCACGGGCTTCTCGGGGAGTCGCAGGGCGACGCGGAGAGGGAGCTCCTGGCACGTGTTGACGACGAGGTTGTTCGTGCCGTCCGGGTTGAGGTCGGCGGGGAAGAGGACGAAGGACTGTCCGGCGCGCGGCGCGGGCTTGCCGCCGCGGAGGTCGGAAACAGCGAACTCGGCGGCGACCTTGTCGGGGAATCCCCAGATGAGGGGGATCTCGGTGGATTCCTGGGCCCGCGGGGACGCCGCCGCGGCGGCGAGGAGGATCAGCAGGACGCGGGTCATGTCGGCTCACCTGATGCTACCGTGAATGAGACGCCGCACGAAGAGATTCGCCCGGGGTTTAAAACCTGCTTGAACTTCCGGGGATTTAGGACAAGATTGAGCGGCATGAAATCCTCCCGACTCCCGGCCTTCCTCGCGACGCTGTTCCTCGTGGCCGCGCAGGAGCCCGAGGACCTGTTTGATCCGGCGAAGACCTCGATGGACCGGGCGGCGGCCGCGGCGGTCGGCGCCGATCTCGTGGAGTACGCACAGGCGCGGGCGAAGGCGGCGGCGGACTATCACATCGTGGGCGACTTCCGGAAGCTCGTTCGCGTCGCCTACCAGTTGGCGTCCGACCAGGGACCGGTCGCGGCCGCCCACGCGCGGATCCGGAACGGGTTGGCTCCCGAGGGCCCGAAGCGCGACGTGTCGCGGGACGATCTCATGAAGGCCCTGGTCGCGCTCGTGACCAAGTCGCGCGAGGGGAAGGCGCCGCACGACGTCGCCGCGGCGCGCTACCTCTGCGAGGTGGGCCAGCTCATCGACCCCCGGAATGAAGCCTGCCTGGTCGAGTGGAACAAGCTGTCGCAGCGGGGCGGCGGCATCTCGTGGGAGGCGGCGCTCGCCGTCTACCGCCGCGCGATCCCCGACGGGACCACGTGCAGCATCAACGGGCTGGCCGTCACGTCGGCGGGCGGGTCGGCGCGCGTCGGCCACGTCTCGCGGGTGGTCCTGACGTTCCGCGCCGGCCGCTTCCCGACCCTCGACGTGACGCTCCTGAGGGAGGAGTCGCACCAGACGAAGGTCTCGGCCGAGGAGGCGATCCGGTACTGGGACCGGATTCGCAAGCACGTGCCGCTGCCGGGCGGGTCGCTCGAGATCAGCTTCGAGGACAAGTTCAGCAAGAAGGACGGTCCGTCCGCCGGCGCGGCGTATGCGGTCCTCCTCCGGTCTTTCTCCGATCCGTTCAAGGTCGACCCGCAGTTCGCGATGACGGGCGACGTCTCGGTCGAGGGGCGCATCCTGGCGGTGGGGGGCGTGTACGAGAAGATCCGGGGCGCCGTCATGGGCGGGTGCGCGAGGGTGGGGATTCCGATGGGCGACGAAGGCGAGCTGACGGACGGCCTCGTGCTCTACGGCCCGATGACGCTGGCGGAGATCGAGATCCACGGGCTCGAGTCGGTGGACGACGCCATCGCCGTCGCGCGGGCCGACCGCGACGAGAGGCTCGGGCAGGCCTCCGCGGCGTTCGCCCGGCTGCGCCCGCTGGTCGAGAAGAAGCTGAAGGCGAACGATTCCGCGACGTCGGCGGAGATCCAGAAACTGACGGACGCCGTGCTGGCCGCGGCGCCGCGCCACCTCTCGGCGCGCCTGATCGACGCGTGGAACAACCGGCGGCTTCCGACGCAGCTCTCGCTCGGGACGTCGCTGAACGAAGCGCACCACGTTTTCATTTCGTACCTGGCCGCGATCCGCGGGAAGGACGAGCTCTCGTTCGAGGACATCGCCGACGAGACGAAGACGACGAACATCAACGAGACGCTGCGCAAGCTGAGGGACGTGACGCCGAAGCTCCATGCGGACGCCGCGAAACCCGCCGCCAAGCTGGAGGCGACCTGCCTGACGATCCAGCGCTTCATCCAGGCGCGGTCGGGACTGGACAGCCGGGAGAAGCAGATCAAGGCGATCGAGAAGACGATCCAGGAGCTGAAGGAGAAGATCGACAAGGCGAAGTCGGCCGGGAGGCCGGCCGACGAGATCAACCGCCTCGTGAAGCGCCACAATGCGACGGTCGAGGACCACAACCAGGAACTCGCCAGGTACAAGAAGGCGGCGGAGGAGCGCGGGAAGATCTACGACAAGGTCATCGAAACCTACAACGAGTACATCGTGATCCTGCGGACGCTGACGCAGGATCCGAAGCTGCTGGAAAAACTGCACCACGGGAAGTGAGGGGGGCGTCAAGGCCGCACGCCTCTATCCGGGCGGGCTCATCCCGAGCATCCCTTTCGCCGCATCAGTGGTAGGATCCACTGTCGACCTGACTTCGATAGTCCCCTTGAGCTCTCGAGAGGCCCTCGAAATGCGAACCCTGATCGCGATCCTCATCGTGGCTACGACGGCTCCTGCCCAGGAAAAGAACGAAGCCGAGGAACTGTTCAAGAAGATGGAGGAGAAGTTCACCCAGGCGAAGACCCTGCAGCTCTCGTGGAAGATGGCCGCCCCGGTGAAGGAAGGGGAAATAACGGCGGAGGGGGCCCTTGTCCTCGGCGAAGGCAACAAGGCTCGCCTGGATGTGGCGGCGAAATTGCCCGGCGTGGATCAGAAGGACCTGTTCGTATCCGACGGGACCCAACTCAGGTCCGTCGGATCCAGGAGCTCCACGGTTGAAACGCCCGGCACGTTCAACAAGACGATCCTTGGGTGCCTGGCGCGAGGCGGCCCCGTCTACGCGCTTACGGTCATCAACATGAACTTCTACAGCAAGGAATCCGATCCTTCCAAGCTGATCACGCTCTCCGCCTTCGCCATGGGAAAGAAGGAAAAGGTGGGCGAGCGCGAGGCCCAAGTCATCGAGTTCAAGGCGACTTTTGAACCGGCGAGCAGGCAGCAATCAACCGTGAAGCTGTGGATCGACTGTGAAACCGGCCTTCCGGTAAAGCGGGTGTTCGTGGTCAACGAGATGAATCAAGAGATCGTCAGTACGGAAACGTACTCGGGCCTCAAGCTCGACGAGAAGATTGACGCATCGAAGTTCGAGCTGCCGCCCAAGTGACGTGGCCGCTCTCATGCAGTGGCGAAGTCGCCGACGGGAGATTTCGCCAACCGGATTACAATTGGCGCGATGGCCGAAGCCCTCGACAATCTCCTGCGCGCGGACCACGACCGCCTGGACCTCCTCCTGGCACGCGCCCGTCGCGAACGGGCCGCCGCCCGGGAGCTGAAGTCGGGCCTCCTGCGACACATCGCGTTCGAAGAGGAGTCGCTCTTTCCCGCGTTGAAGGGGATTTCCGACCGGATGATCGAGTCGCTGAAGATCGACCACGAGGTCATCCGCGGCCATGTGGACCGCTTGGTGAGCTTCGCCGAGGCGGGGAACGCGGCCGGCCAGGCCGACACGGCCGGCACGTTGGAGATCTACCTCCAGGGCCACAACCGCGACGAGGAGTTCGGCGTCTATCGCGAGATCGAGGGACGAATCTCCGAGCCCGACCGCGCCGCGCTCATCGCGATGTGGATGAGGTGAGGCTGCACTCCCGTCCCACGAAGTCTAAGAAATCCTTGCGACGATCTCTCCCGGCGTGATGTTCTCGTTGTGTCCCTTGAAGAAGCCTCAGGACTGCCACTTTAGATCAAGACGCCACGATCGACGATGCTGGACTACAGAGCGGCCTCCTTCCGTTGTCCCGCAGGGACCACAGTTGGTCAGTTCGGACTGATTTCTGATGCCTGATTTCTGATGTCTGGCTGGTGGTGGACAGGACCGGGATTGAACCGGTGACCCCTGCATTTTCAGTGCAGTGCTCTACCAGCTGAGCTACCTGTCCATGAAGGGGGGCGTAGAGCGGCCCGATTATACGGGGGCGACTC
>Ga0075430_100006049_pt1 | contig 10199 bp, 9 predicted proteins | sample RhiMetdeltSRZDD4_FD_75294 | JGI IMG/M metagenome (GOLD analysis project Ga0075430, IMG submission 75294) | Populus rhizosphere microbial communities from Tennessee, USA - Rhizosphere MetaG P. deltoides SRZDD4 | ecosystem: Host-associated > Plants > Roots > Rhizosphere > Soil | place: USA...
CACCCGGACGCGCAGGCGCTGATCCTGACCTCCTGCACCTACGACGGGCTGCGCTACGACCTGGCGCCGATCGTCGCGGCCGCCCATGCGAAAGGCATCAAGGTGATCGTGGACGAGGCCTGGTACGGCTTCGCGCGCTTCCATCCGGAATTCCGTCCCACGGCGCTGGAAGCCGGCGCCGACTACGCGACGCAATCCACGCACAAGGTGCTGTCGGCCTTCTCGCAGGCCTCGATGATCCACGTCAACGACCCGGGCTTCCGGGAGCATCTGTTTCGCGAGAACTTCAACATGCACACCTCGACCAGCCCGCAGTACGGGCTGATCGCCAGCCTCGACGTGGCGCGGAAGCAGGCGGTGATGGAAGGCTACAAGCTGCTGTCGCGCACTCTCGCGCTGGGCAAGGAACTGCGCGCGCAGATCAACTCGACCGGCGTGTTCCGGGTGCTCGAGCTGGAGGACCTGCTGCCCGACGAGGTGAAGCAGGACGGCATCCGCCTCGACCCGACCAAGGTGACCATCGACATCTCGGGCTGCGGCACCACCGTCGACGAGCTGCAGAAGGAGCTGTTCGAGCGCTACAACGTGCAGACCGAGAAGAGCACCTTCAACACCCTCACCCTGCTGCTCACCATCGGCACCACGCGCTCCAAGGTGAGCCGCCTGTACGACGCGCTGATGCGCATCGCGCGCGAGCGCCGGGCGCCGCGGCGGCTGGTGCGCACGCCCGAGGTGCCGCATTTCACCCGGCTGCGCTACCTGCCGCGCGACGCCTACTACTGCGGCGGCGAGCTGGTGCCGGTGTTCGACGACAAGGAGGGCGTCAACCGCGCCCTCGCGCGCCGCATCTGCGCCGACCAGATCGTGCCCTACCCGCCCGGCATCCCGGTGCTGGTGCCCGGCCAGGCGATCACCCGCGAAATCGCCGAGTACCTGGCAAGCCTGCTGCGCTCGCAGAAGCGCATGGAACTGCACGGCATCGTGATGGAGGGCTACCAGCCCTGCGTGCGGGTGCTCAGGAGCGCCGAGGAGCGCAGCTTGCACCGCATCGGCTAGCCCATTAACATCCCGGGGACGGCGGCTTGGGCCGCCGTTTTCATTCAGGGGGATGCCATGAGCCACGTCATGAACACCTACGCCCGGCAGCCGGTGGCGTTCGTGCGCGGACAGGGCGTCTGGCTCTACGACGAGGCGGGCAAGCAGTACCTCGACGCGCTGGCCGGCATCGCCGTCAACACGCTCGGCCACAACCACCCGCGCCTGGTGAAGGCGCTCACCGAGCAGATCGGCCGCATCATCCACAGCTCGAACCTGTTCCAGGTGCCGCTGCAGGAGCAGGCCGCCGACCGCATCGCGCAGATCACCGGGCTGGACGAGGTGTTCTTCTGCAATTCCGGGCTGGAAGCCAACGAGGCGGCCATCAAGGTGGCGCGCAAGTACGGGCACGACCGCGGCGTCGCCGAGCCCGCGATCATCGTGATGGAGAAGGCCTTCCACGGGCGCTCGCTCGCCACGCTCTCGGCCACCGGCAGCCGCAAGGTGCAGGCCGGCTTCGAGCCGCTGGTGCAGGGCTTCGTGCGCGTGCCGCTGAACGACCTCGACGCGGTGCGCCAGGTGGCGGCGAACAACCGCAACGTGGTGGCGGTGTTCATCGAGCCGATCCAGGGCGAAGGCGGCATCAACGTCTCGCGCCTGGAGTACCTGCGCGGCCTGAAGGAGATCTGCGACGCCAACCAGTGGCTGTTCATGTCCGACGAGGTGCAGTGCGGCCTCGGCCGCACCGGCAAATGGTTCGTCTACCAGCACGCCGGCTTCCAGCCCGACGTGGTGCCGCTCGCCAAGGGGCTCGCCGGCGGCGTGCCGGTGGGCTGCTGCGTGGTCGGCAACCGGGCGAAGGGCGTGTTCAAGCCCGGCAACCACGGCTCCACCTTCGGCGGCAATCCGCTCGCCATGTGCGGCGTGGTGACGACGCTGGACACCGTGCGCGACGAGGGCCTGCTGGAGAACGCGGCGCGCGTGGGCGAGGCGATCCGGGGCGGCCTCGCGGCGGCGCTCGCCGGCGTCGCCGGCGTGGTCGAGGTGCGCGGCATGGGGCTGATGCTCGGCGTGGAGCTCGACCGGCCCTGCGGCGAGCTGGTGAAGATGGGCCTGGACGCCGGGCTGGTGTGCAACGTCACCGCCGACAACGTGATCCGGCTCCTGCCGGCGCTGGTGATGAGCGACGTCGAGGGCCGGCAGGTGGTGGAGCGGCTGGTGCCGCTGGTGAAGGAGTTTCTCGCGCGCAGCGGCGCGCAACCCCGCCTCGCCGCGGCGCGCTGACCGGCCACCGGGCCCGCGCATGGCGAAGCTGCGCCATTTCCTGCAATTCAACGACTTCTCGCGCGCCGAGTTCGAGCGCCTGTTCGCGCGCACGCGCTGGATCAAGGACCAGTTCAAGCGCTACAAGCGCTACTGGCCGCTGGAAGACCGCACGCTGGTGATGATCTTCGAGAAGCAGTCCACGCGCACTCGCCTCTCTTTCGAGGCCGGCATGCACCAGCTGGGCGGCGCGGCCATCTTCCTCAACACGCGCGATTCCCAGCTGGGGCGCGGCGAGCCGGTGGAGGACGCGGCGCAGGTGATCTCGCGCATGTGCGACGTGGTGATGATCCGCACCTTCGAGCAGGAGATCATCGAGCGCTTCGCCGCCAATTCGCGCGTGCCGGTGATCAACGGGCTGACCAACGAGTACCACCCCTGCCAGGTGCTGGCCGACATCTATACCTACGTCGAGCAGCGCGGCGCCATCAAGGGCAGGACCGTCGCCTGGATCGGCGACTCGAACAACGTCTGCAACACCTGGCTGCAGGCGGCGGAGGTGTTCGACTTCAACGTGCACGTCTCCACGCCGCCGGGCTACGAGGTCGAGCCCGAGCGCGCCAACCTGTACGGCACCTCGCACTACGAGGAGTTCCGCGACCCGATGCAGGCGGCCAAGGGCGCGCACCTCGTCACCACCGACGTGTGGACCAGCATGGGCTTCGAGGCCGAGAACGAGGCGCGCAAGCGCGACTTCGAGGACTGGCAGGTGGACGCCGAGATGATGCGCGCGGCGCGCAAGGACGCCCTGTTCATGCACTGCCTGCCGGCGCACCGCGGCGAGGAAGTCGCCGCCGCGGTGATCGACGGCAAGCAGAGCGTGGTGTGGGAGGAGGCGGAGAACCGCCTGCACACGCAGAAGGCGCTGCTCGAATTCCTCGTGCTGGGGAAGGTGGAAAAATAGTGTTCGGCGTCGCGGACTACTGGGCCTTCGTCGTTGCCGTGGTCGTGTTCCTCGCCATCCCCGGCGTCGGCAACCTCGCCATCATCACCTCCACCACCAAGGGCCGGATCGCCGGCGGCCTGGCGGCGACGCTGGGGGTGATCGTCGCGGACCAGTTGCTCATGTGGCTCGCCGTCGCCGGCGTGGCGGCGGTGCTCACCGCGCATCCGGCCGTGTTCGGCGTCGTGCAGTACGCCGGCGCGCTCTACCTGGCCTACCTCGGCATCCGCATGATCCTCGCCAAGCCGGGCGACGCGCCGGTCCTCGACATGGCGCCGCGCCGCTTCTTCCGCCAGGCGATGCTGATCACGCTCCTCAACCCCAAGGCGATCGTGTTCTACATGGCGTTCTTTCCGCTGTTCGTCGACCCCGCGCGGCACCAGGGACTGCTCACCTTCGGCGTGATGGCGCTGACGATCGCCGTGCTGACCTTCCTCTACTGCTTGATCGTGATCGCCATCACGCACTTCGCCGCCGACCGCATGCGCGCGAGCCCGCGCACCGCCGTCTGGCTCAACCGGGTCGCCGGGACCATGCTCGTCGGCTTCGGCGTCAAGCTCAGCGTTTCTTAGGCTTTTCCGCGCCGAGGAGCGGCACGCCGCCGTCCCCGAGCAGCCCCGCCTCGCCGTACACGCGCAGCTTGTCGCGCGTGTCCGCGATGTCGAGGTTGCGCATGGTCAGCTGGCCGATGCGGTCCGCGGGCGTGAAGAACACCTCGTCGCCCTTTTCCATCGTCAAGCGCTCGGGCTTGTAGCTGAGGTTCGGGCTCCGCGTGTCGAGGATCGACCAGTCGTTGCCCCGGCGCAGCTCCAGCGTCACTTCGCCGGTGACGGCCTTCGCCACCCAGCGCTGCGCGGTCTCGCGCAGCATCATGGTCTGCGGGTCGAACCAGCGCCCCTGGTACAGCAGCCGCCCGAGCCGCCGGCCGTTGCTCCGGTACTGCTCGATGGTGTCCTCGTTGTGGATGCCGGTCACCAGGCGCTCGTAGGCGATGTGCAGCAAGGCCATGCCCGGCGCCTCGTAGATGCCGCGGCTCTTCGCCTCGATGATGCGGTTCTCGATCTGGTCGCACATCCCCAGGCCGTGGCGGCCGCCGATGGCGTTGGCCTCCGCCAGCAGCGCCACCGCATCCCTGGTCTGCTGGCCGTTCAGCGCCACCGGGACGCCCTCCTCGAAGCGCACCGCCACCTTCTCGGGCTTCACCGCCACTTCCGCGCGCCAGGAGGCGACGCCCATGATCGGCTGCACGATCGACAGCCCCTTGTCGAGGAACTCGAGATCCTTCGCCTCGTGCGTCGCGCCGAGGATGTTGGAATCGGTCGAATAGGCCTTCTCGGCGCGCATCTTGTAGTCGAAGCCCGCCTTGGCCATGTACGCCGACATCTCCTTGCGGCCGCCCAGCTCGTCGATGAAGCGCTGGTCGAGCCAGGGCTTGTAGATCCTGAGCGCCGGGTTGGCGAGCAGGCCGTAGCGGTAGAAGCGCTCGATGTCGTTGCCCTTGAAGGTGCTGCCGTCGCTCCAGATGCCGACCGCGTCCTCGCGCATCGCCACCACGAGCAGCGTCCCGGCGACCGCCCGGCCGAGCGGCGTGGTGTTGAAGTAGGTCGCACCGCCGGTGGAGATGTGGAACGCGCCGCATTGCAGCGCCGCGATGCCCTCGGCGACGAGCTGCGGCCGGCACTCGACGAGGCGCGCCTTCTCGGCGCCGTAGGCGAGCGCCTGCCGCGGGATCGCGGCGCAGTCGGGCTCGTCCGGCTGGCCGAGGTTCGCCGTGTAGGCGTAGGGGATCGCGCCTTTCGCGCGCATCCAGTGCACCGCAGCGCTCGTGTCCAGGCCGCCCGAGAACGCGATGCCGACCTTTTCCCCCTTGGGAAGCGTGCCGAGGATCGTCGCCAAGTCCGTGCTCTCCGAAAATTAGAGATGATACGGATAGAATGACGATCGTGCGCGCCCTGGCCTTTCCGCTCCTCGCCGCCCTCTCCTTGAGCTGCGCCGCGGCGCCCTTCGCGGTGCGGCTGGGCACCGAGCGGGTGGCGCTCGATGCGCCGCCCGGCTTCGCCGACGCGCTCGAGCTGGGCTCGCCGCGGCTGCAGGAACTTGCCGAATCGCTCACCTCCGCGTCCAACCGCATCCTGCTGTTCGCGCTCACCGACGCGGACCTGCGCCGCTTCACCCTGGGCGATCCGCCGGACCTGCGCCGCTACCTGCTGGTCGCCACGCCGCGCGCCATGGAGCGCGATCGCGTCGGCCTGGCGCAGTTTCGCAGCTACGCCGCCGATGCGACGCGCGGCCTGGGAAACCCGGCGCGGCCCGCCGACCTGCGCCGGCACCTCGACGCGCAGCCGCCGGGCAGGCCCAGCATGATCGCCGAGCTGCGCCGCACGCCGCAGGCCATCACGCTCCTGGTCGGCTCGCGCCTCGCCGGCCCCGACGGCAAGAACGTGTACCTCCTGTCCACCACCACCCTGCTGCTGGTGCAGGCCAAGACGCTCAGCCTCGCGGCCTATACCGGCTACGACGACGACGCGGACCTCGACTGGCTGCGCGACACGACGCTGCGCTGGGTCGATGAGCTCCAGCGCCTCAATTCCCGCTGACCCGGCCGAGCTGAGCGGCGTCGGTCCCTACGCGGGACGCGTTGCCGACGCCTATCGCGCGCCCGACCTGCTCGCCGCCCTGGCCGGCCTGCCCGCATTGCTGGCGGCGCCTGCCGCGCGGCTGGTGGCGACGGGGCGCAACCGCAACCTCCGCGTCGAGCTGCCGGTGCATGGCCGGCGCGTCGCGGTGATGGTCAAGGCCTTCGGCGCGCAGTCCTGGCTGCGCGACCTGCGCGACCTGCGCCGCGGCTCCAAGGCGCGGCGCACCTGGCAGGCGGCGACGCACCTCGCCGAGCGCGGCGTCGGCACGCCGCCGCCGATCGCCTTCCTCGAGCGCTGGGAGGGCGCGCGCCTGCGCGAGAGCTACTACCTGGCCGAGTTCCAGGACGGCGCCACCACCTTCAGGGAAGCGCTGCTCGAGCTGTTCGAGCGCCGGCCGCCGCTCGCCGCGCAGTTCGTGCAGCTGCTGGAGTGCGTTGCGGCGGGCGTGCGGCGCATGCACGACGCGGGCTTCCTGCACAACGATCTCGGCAACCAGAACGTGCTGCTGCGGCCCGGCGGCGACGCCGCCTGGCGCGACTTCATGCTGGTGGACCTGAACCGCGGCCGCGTCCGCCCTGCGCTCGGCCTGCGCCAGCGCGGGCGCGACCTGTCGCGCCTGGAGCTGCCCTCGGACCTGCTGCAAATACTGGTGGAAATGTACTGGCGCGGCACGCCGCCGCGCGCGCTCCTGGGGACGGCGCGCCTGTACCGGCGGCTCTACGGCCTGCAGGTGCTCAAGCGCCGCCTGCTGCAGGTCCTGCGCGGCGGGGCCCGCGAAGCGCCCGGGCGCGACTATCCCGCGCCGCGCGAGCTGTGGATCTGGGACGAGCCCACGGCACAGCCGATCAGCGCGCTATTGCGGCGCGACCGCGCGCGCCTGTTCCCGCTGTCGCGCTACCGCCGCGTGCTGGTGGACGGCCTGCGCGCCGCGCCCGGCGTGTGGCGCGAATACCGCGCGCTGCGGCGCGCGGCGTACGCGCATCCCGTGCAATTCGCCGGCCGCATCGGCATGGCGCTGGAGCCGACGCCGGCGACGCGCGAGCAGGAGCTGGCGCTGCTCGCCGGCCTGGGGCGCATCCCCGCGCTGGTGCGCTTCTACCACCACGACGATGCCGCGAGGCGCGCGTTCCGCGTGGAGCTGGTGCATGCGCTGCATCGCGCCGGGCACCCGGTGGCGGCGGCGCTGGTGCAGGATCGGCGCGCGCTGCGCGAACCGGCTTCCTGGCGCGCGTTCGCACGCGAGGTGCTGGAGCGCATCGCCCCGGTGGTGCAGGAGGTCGAGGTCGGCCACGCGATCAACCGCGTGAAGTGGGGCGTGTGGGGATTCGAGGAGTTGCGCGCGCTCTACGCGCCGCTGCCGGACCTGCAGTCGCGCTTCCCCGCGCTGCGCTTCATGGGCCCCGCGGCGATCGACTTCGAGTACCCGGCGGTATTCCCCGCCCTGCGCGAGTGGCCGCGGGCGGTCCCGCTCGCCGCGCTGTCGCACCACCTTTACGTCGACCGCCGCGGGGCGCCCGAGAACCCGCAGGACGGGTTCGGAGCGCCGGAGAAATTCGCGCTGGGCCGCGCCGCCGCCCGCGCCAGCGGCGCGGCACGTTTCATCGTCTCGGAGGTCAACTGGCCCCTGCACGGCATGGGCGCGCAGTCGCCGATCCACGCGCCCTACTTCCCGCCGTGGCGCCAGGCGAGCGACCCGGGGGTCGGCGAAGAGCAGTACGGCGACTACCTGCTGCGCTACCTGTGCCTGGCGCTCGGCTCGGGCATGGTGGAGCGCGTGTACTGGTGGCGCCTGGCGGCGCGCGGCTACGGCCTGGCGGACGACGCGCAGCCGGCGGCGCTGCGGCCCCGGCCCGCCTACTTCATGCTGCGGCATTTCCTCGCGCTGCTGGGCGACGCCACGCTGCTGTCGGCGCGCCTGCCGGCGCGCCGCGGCGAGCGGCACGGGCGCTACCGCTTCGCCTTCCGCCGTGCAGACGGCGAGATCGTCGCCCTGACCTATGCGCACGGGCCCGGGCTGCCGTTTCCCGCGGACGATGCCTGCGCCCGGGTGGAGGACGCCTTCGGCGAGACGGCAGCGCCCGCCGGCCTCGGCGGCCGGCCGGTCTACCTGCGCGGCGCCCGCGCGTAGAATCGCGCCATGCCCTCCTTCGACATCGTCTCGCAGGTCGACCAGCAGGAAGTGAGGAACGCCGTCGAGCAGGCGAACAAGGAAATCCAGAACCGCTACGACTTCAAGGGTTCGGACGCGCGCATCGAGCAGGACGGCCTGGCGCTCACCGTGTTCGCCGACGACGAGTTCAAGCTCGGCCAGGTCATGGACGTGCTGCGCCAGCGCATGGCCAAGCGCGGCATCGACGTGCGCAGCCTGGAGCTGGGCGCGGTGGAGAAGATCTCCGGCGACAAGGCGAAGCGACCGGTCACCGTGAAGACCGGCATCGCGCAGGAGAAGGCCAAGCAGATCCAGAAGCTGGTGAAGGACGCCAGGCTCAAGGTGCAGCCCTCGATCCAGGGCGACCTGGTGCGCATCTCGGGCGCCAAGAAGGACGAGCTGCAGGCGGCGATCCAGCTGGTGCGGCAGCAGGTCGCCGACCTGCCCCTGCAATTCATCAACTTCCGCGACTGAGCCCTTCGCACCAGCGCTCGTAGATCCGGTCGGCGACCGCGTGCAGCGCCGTCAGGCGCCGCTCCATGTCCTTGCGCACCTGCCCGGGCTGCTGCACGCCGGCGCTGGCGCGCGAGGCCTCGATCTCGCGCGCGCCGCCCTGCAGCCAGTCGCCGATCAGTTCCGCGGTCATCTCGACGTGGCATTGCATGCCGAAGTGCCTGCCGAGGGCGAAGGCCTGGTTGTCGCAGTGTGCGTTCTCCAGCACGCGCGTGCCGCCCGGCGGGATGGAGAAGGTCTCGCCGTGCCAGTGGAACGCCTCGAAGGCGCGCAGCCCGCCGAGCCACTCGCGCGCCACGCCGTTGGCGCAGGCCCGCACCTCGCCCCAGCCGATCTCCGTCACCGGCGCGGCGCGCACCTCGCCGCCGAGCGCCCGGGCCATCAGCTGCCCGCCGAGGCAGTGCCCGAGCACCGGCACGTCCTTGCGCACCGCGTCGCCGATCAGCGCGAGCGCCGGACCGATCCAGGGCAGGTCGTCGTTCGCGCTCATCGGCCCGCCCATGAAGGCGAGGCCGGCGTAGCGCCGGGCGTCGCGCGGCACGCCGCGGCCCTCGTCGAGCGCGACGAGCGTCCAGGGAATCGACTTGCGCTCGAGGGCGGTGGCAAAATAGCCGGGACCCTCGCTCGGGGCATGGCGGAATATGGCGACCGGCTTCATGACGCGGCATTGTAGTGCGCTCGTCCTCGCGCTGGCGGCCCTGCCGGCCCTGGCCCTCGACGTGAGCCTGATCGGCACCTTCGGCGACAAGGCGGCGGTGCTGGTGATCGACGGCGGCGCGCCGAAGACGGTCAAGGTCGGGCAGCGGGCCGGCGGCGTCACGCTGGTCTCGGTGGAGCGCGACCGCGCGGTGATCGAAGCCGACGGCGGCCGCCGCACGCTGGCGCGCGGCCAGCATTACATCAGCGGCGCCGCCGGCGACCAGCGCCAGAGCGTGACGCTGGCCGCCGACTCGCGCGGCCACTTCTTCAGCGACGGCGCGGTCAACGGCGGCGCGGTGCGCTTCGTCGTGGACACCGGCGCCACCCTGATCGCGCTGCCGGCGAGCGACGCGGTGCGCCTCGGCCTGGATTACCGCAGCGGGAAACTGGCGCTCACCAAGACCGCCGGCGGCCTGGTGCCCGTGTACCGCGTCAAGCTGGACAGCGTGCGCCTGGGCGGCATCGAGCTCGCGGCGGTCGAGGGCATCGTCATCGAGCAGGGACTGGATATCGCCCTGCTCGGCATGAGCTTCCTCAACCGCGTCGAGATGCGCCACGAGGGCCGCGTGATGACCCTCACGCGCAGGTATTGACTACCTCGCGGGCACCAGCGGCACGAACCTGACGGGCAGCACGCTGCGGCGCTCGACGCTGCCGTCGGCGCGCTTCTCCAGCAGCAGAAGTTCCTGCGCCGCGAGGCTCGCGCCCACGGGGATCACCATGCGGCCGCCCGGCTTGAGCTGGTCCACCAGCGCCTGCGGCACCTGGGGTGCGGCGGCCGTCACGACGATGGCATCGAACGGCGCCTGCTCCGGCCAGCCGGCGTAACCGTCGCCGATCCGCACCTCGACATTGCCGTAGCCGAGCGCCTTGAGCCGCGCGGCGGCTTCCCTGCCCA
>Ga0075430_100006051_pt1 | contig 10198 bp, 14 predicted proteins | sample RhiMetdeltSRZDD4_FD_75294 | JGI IMG/M metagenome (GOLD analysis project Ga0075430, IMG submission 75294) | Populus rhizosphere microbial communities from Tennessee, USA - Rhizosphere MetaG P. deltoides SRZDD4 | ecosystem: Host-associated > Plants > Roots > Rhizosphere > Soil | place: USA...
GGCTCCAGCACGCACGCGCTGCCCGCGCCGGCACTCGGGCCGAGCAGGCCGAACGCCGGGTGGGAAGGAGCCGGCGCCGGCACCACGACGACGGTGGCGGGTGGGGATGCAGCGGCCGCGGGCCCGCTGCTCTGCAACCGGCGAACGGCGGCTTCCAGCATCGTGACGCGCGCTTCGAGATCGCTGCTCGCTTCGCTCTTGCCGCCGCGAAGCTCGGCCAGCACTTCCTCGGCCAGCTCGCGGATCCGGCCGTCGTCGATCGTCACGCGTGAATCTCCACTTCGTCGATCACGCCGATCACCGCCGCGTCGACGGCGGCCGCGCCCTTGCCGAGCACGAGCTGCGCCGAGCGGCCGTCCTGGATCAAGAGCACGCGATCGCCCACGCCGGCGTCGGCGCCGTCGATCGCCAGGATGGTCACGCCGCGAGGATCGCCCTGCAGGTCGAGCGGCTGGACCAGCAGGAGCTTCGCGCCCTCGAGCTTCTCGTTTTTCTGTGTGGCCACCAGATTCCCGACGACGCGCCCGATCAGCATCGCCGGCTCAGGCGGTCCACTCGTCCACGATCCCGACGATCGTGGCGTCCGCGGGAACCTCGCGCGGCATGAACGGGTACGCCGCCTCGCGGCCGCGCACGTAGAAGACTTCTTCGGTCACGCCGGCGCCGACGGAGTCCAGCGCGACCAGCGCCTTGCCCTGCGGCTTGTGATCGTTCGCGAGCGGCTGGATCAGCAGCATCGTGACGCCCTGCAGTCCCGGATCCTTGCGGGACGCCACCACGGTGCCGATCACCTTCGCGAGCAGCACGTCAGTCCGTCTTGTCCACGGCGTCGACGACACCCACGATCGCGGCGTCGACCGGAACGTCCTTGAGGCCCGCGGCCATCCGCGCCGAGGAGCCGGTGACGATCAGCACCTTGTCGTTCGGGCCGGCGTGGACCGTGTCGACCGCGATCATGTAGCCGGCTTCATCCTTGCCGTTCGGGTCGACGTGGCGCACCACGAGCAGCTTCGTCCCCGAAAGGCGCTCGTCCTTTCGAGTGGCGACGACGGTGCCCACGACACGGCCCAGGATCATGAAGAAAGAAGCGGCGCCGGAGAACCGGCGCCGTTGACCTTCCGCCTGCTTACTTGCCGGCCTTGCCGATCGGGAGGACGTCTTCCAGGTTCGAGTGCGGGCGCGGGATCACGTGCACCGAAACCAGCTCGCCCACGCGGCGCGCCGCCGCGGCGCCGGCGTCGGTCGCCGCCTTCACCGCCGCCACGTCTCCGCGCACGAGAGCCGTCACGTACCCCGACCCGATCTTTTCGTATCCGACGAGGGTGACCTTCGCGGCCTTCACCATCGCGTCCGAAGCCTCGACCATCGCAACGAGGCCCCGCGTCTCGATCATCCCTAGTGCTTCACCCATGCTGCCTCCGTAGAAGGGGCAATCTGCACCGTGCCAGCGGGAGAGTCAAGTCAGCCCTCGCGGCAGAACGGCGGATAGCCCATGGTTGTCAGCTTGGCGACCTCTTCCGGGGGCAGCTCGCGCGGCGTCCCGAGCTGACGCGCCGCGAGCTCGATCCGGGCCAGCTGCTCGAGCGTTTCCATGCGCTCCCAGCCCTGCTCCAGGCTGTCGCCGACGGCCAGGGCGCCGTGGTTCGCGAGCAGCAGCCCCTGGGCGCCGCAGATCGCGTCGCCGATGCGCTTCGCGAACTCCGGGGTGCCCGGCATCGCGTAGCTCACGACCGGAACCGCGCCGAGCACCGCCACCGACTCGGCCAGGAGCGGGCGGTCGAGAGCGATGCCGGCCACCGCAAAGGCGGTCGCCGTGGGCGGATGGGCGTGGACGACCGCGGTCACGTCATCCCTTCGCGCGTAGATCGCCGTGTGCATCAAGACCTCGGTCGAGACCCGCTGCATGCCGTCCAGGCGCCGGCCTTCCAGGTCGGCGCGCACGATCATGTCCGGCGTCAGGAAGCCCTTGCAGACTCCCGCGGGGGTGATGAACATCTCGTTCCGCTGCCGGGCCGAGATGTTGCCCTCGTGGCCGCTGATCAGGCCGCGCGCGTAGAGGCGGCGGCCGATCTCGACGATCTCGGCGCGAATCTGCCATTCGAGCACCGCCGACCGCTATCCCGCTTGCGACAAGGCGCCGAGCGCCTTGTCCCGGCACAGCGCCGAGCAGAAGCTCTCCTCGCGCCCCTGGACCATGGCCCGCACCGCCCGGTCCTTCAGAACGAAGGTGTTACAGATCCTGTCGCGGACCATGTCGCCTTCCAGCGACCGAGGCTCGGGCGCCGCCTCGCGCCCCTTGGCGGGGCGCAGGAACCCGGCGATTGTCCGCAGCACGAGACGGACCACCAGGAGCATCACGACGAAACGAATGAAGAGCGAGAGCAACCGATACCCCGACCTCAAAAGGATAGCTCACTCGGAAGCCGCGGCGCTAAGATCCAGGGGCTTGATCAACCTGAAGAAAATACTCGTGCCGACCGACTTTTCGGACGGCGCGCGCCACGCGTTGACGTACGGGATCTCCTTCGCGCGCGAGTACAAGGCCGAGCTCCTGGTCGTGCACGTGGTGGAGAGCCTGGCCGCCCCCTATGCCAGCGATCTCTTCCCGGTGCCGATGGCCGAGGTCTTCGAGGAGCTCTCCGCTTTCGCCAGGAAGGAGCTCGCCAAGCTCGAGGAAGAAGCGCGCGCCAAGGGCGTGACCGCACGCACGCAGGTGGTGCAGGGCAAGCCCTCGATCGAGATCATGCGCGTCGCCCGCGAAGAGACGATCGACATGATCGTTCTGGGCACCCACGGCAAGGGCGTTCTCGATCAGGCGCTCTTCGGATCGACCACCGAGCGCGTCGTGCGCAAGGCCCCGTGCCCGGTTCTCACGGTCCGGCTCGCCGAGCACGAGTTCGTCGACGACTAGCCCCAGCTCACCCCGGACCAGCGAACGAGCGCCGTGCCGACCGTGAAGCCGGCGCCCACCGAGGTCATCAGGACCAGATGCCCGGGCGCGAGGCGCCGCTCGTCGAGCGCCGTGCCCAGCGCCAGCGGGATCGTGGCGGCCGTGGTGTTGCCGTACTTGGCGATGTTCTTCACGACCTTCGAGTCGGGCAGCCCCAGGCGCTCCTGAGCCGCATTGATGATGCGCAGGTTGGCCTGGTGCGCGACGAACAGGTCGAGCTCCTCGGGAGAGACGCCGTTCTTGTCGAGCAGGCCCTTCGAGGCTTCCGCCATCTTGCGCACCGCGTACTTGAAGACGTGGCCGCCGTCCTGGTGGATGAAGTGCAGGTTCCTGTCGATGTTCTCGTGGGTCGGCGGAAACGCGCTGCCGCCGCCCGGCATGTTCAGGAACGGCCCTCCCGATCCGTCGACCTCGTGCGCGAAGTCGAGGAGGCCGGTGCCGTCGTCGCCCGGCTCCAGGAGCACGGCGCCCGCGCCGTCGCCGAACAGCACGCAGGTCGAGCGATCCTGGAAGTTCAGGATCGACGTCATCACGTCGGCGCCGATCACCAGCACCTTCTTGGCGTTTCCGTTTTCCACGAACTGCGCGCCGATCGTCAGCGCGTAGACGAAGCCCGAGCACGCCGCGGAGATGTCGAAGCCCCAGGCGCGCTTGGCGCCGAGCTTCTCCTGCAGGATGCAGGCGGTGGCGGGGAAGTGCATGTCGGCGGTGACGGTCGCCACCACGATCACGTCGATCTCGTCCGGGCCGATCCCGCGCCGTTCCAGCGCCTGTCGAGACGCCCGGAGCGCGAGCTCGCTGGTCGGCGTTCCGGGAGCCGCGAAGCGGCGCTCCTCGATGCCGGTGCGCGTGCGAATCCACTCGTCGGAGGTGTCGACTCGCTTCTCGAGGTCGGCGTTGGTCACGACTTGTTCCGGGACGAAGAGGCCCAGGGACGTGATGCGCGCGCGCACGCGTTTCAACGCTCGACTCTCCTATCTGGGTGAGCGAAAGAGGTGCCGATCGGTCGATCGGCACGCGTATTAGACGCGCTCTACTTCACTCTCGTCAACAGCGAGTCGTGATGGTCGAGCAGCAGCGAGCGCAGGTACGGCCCGATTGCCTCCTCGCTCTGGAATCCGGCCGCCCTGGCCGCCTCGGCGGCCTTCTCGCGCGGGATGTCGTCGCGCTCGGCGTAGTGCTTCCAGCTGCGATACGGCCCCAGCGTGAACGAGTCCCAGGATGCCCCCGAGCCGCGCACGAAAATGGCGTTCGTGGGCCTTCCGAGCCTGCGCAGATAGGCGTTTTCCATCTCACGCTCCTTCAGGAGCTCGGCGCGCTTCCCGGGAAGGGCGTGAAACATCTCGGCGTGGAAGAGGGTGCCGCCCGAGAAGGCCTCGAGCGCCGCGAGATCGGGCCCGCGCACGATCTCGTCTTCCTGCCAGGAAACGAGAGCCTCGTCGGCCAGCGGCAGGAGCGGGGTTCCGGGCGCGCTGGGGGCGAGCAACATCAGATCCCAGTGATCGCCCTGCGCATGGCGGAGCAGCAGCGACTTCGCCGCCGGCGCCAGCACGCCGCTCGCGCGCAGCGCGGCCACGAGGTCGAGCAGCCGGCCCGGCGCGGCGCGCAGGAGCGTCATCCGGTAGACGGTGTCGCCGCTCATCGACTGCGCGGAGGCGCTCGACGACAACAGCAACAGCGACAGGCACAGCGCGAGCTTTCGCATGGCCCGCAGTATAGAAGCGATAAACTGTTCGCCGCCGCCTTGCACCCTGCCCTCAGCGCCCTCGCGAGCCTGCCGCGCCTGCCGTTCGCCGAAGCGCCGTCGCCGCTCGAGCCGATGGACCGCTTGCGCGCCGCGCTCTCCGCGGGCCCGCGGCTCCTGGTGAAGCGCGACGACGCGATCCCGGTGGGCTTCGGCGGCAACAAGATCCGCAAGCTGCGTCTCGTGGTCGCGCACGCGCTCGCCGAGGGCGCCGACACGCTCGTCACGACCGGCGGGATCCAGAGCAATCACTGCCGTGCGACCGCCGCGATCGCGGCCAAGCTCGGACTTCGCTGCGTGATCGTCGCGAACGGGGCTCCGCAGCCGTCGCCCACCGCGAACGCGCTGCTCGATCGGCTGCTTGGCGCCGAGGTCGAGTACGTCGCGACGCGCGAGGAGCGCGCTCCGCGCCTGCAGGCCGTGGCCGAGCGGCTCGCCTCGGAAGGCCGCAGGCCCTTCGTGATTCCGCTGGGCGCCTCGACGCCGCTGGGCGCGCTCGCTTTCGCCGACGCCATTGGCGAGCTCCTGCAGCAGAGCGATGCGCCCGACGTGATCGTCCACGCGACGTCGTCCGGCGGCACCCAGGCCGGCCTGGCCGCCGGCTGCGCGCTGCACGGCTTGAAGACGCGGGTCCTGGGCATCAGCGCCGACGATCCCGCCGCGTCGCTCGCGGCCGGTATCCGCGGCATCGTCGCCGGGATGGGCGACCTCTTGCCGTTCGACGCGGCGCGCCTCGCGGCCTCGCTCGCGGTAGAGGTGGACGACGGCTTCGTGGGCGGCGGCTACGGCATGGCGACGAACGCGTCGAGCGAAGCGCAACAGCTCGCCGCGCGAACGGAAGCCCTCTTCGTCGATCACACCTACACCGCCAAGGCGCTGGCCGGTCTGATCGCTTCCCTTCGCGCGGGCCGCTTCGCGGCCGCCCGGACGGTTCTCTTCTGGCACACGGGCGGCCAGGTCGGGCTCTTCGCGTGAAGCTCCTGCTCACGCTCGCGCTCCGCAACCTGTTCCGTCACAAGCGCCGCACGTTACTGACCCTGACAGCGCTCGCGCTCGGCATCGGTCTGATGGTGCTCGGCCGCGCCTGGACCGGGGCGATGCAGCGGGCCGTCGTCGAGCCCGCCAAGGACGGCACGCTCGGACACGTGCAGGTGTTCGCGAAGGACGCCGCCGCCGACGAAGGCGGCAGCGTCTCGTTCATCATGCCGCAGAACAACTATCGCCTGATTCCCGCGCCGCGCGCGGTGACTGCGTCGATCGTGGCCCAGGAGCCGCGGCTCGAAGCCGGTCTGTCGCGGCTGATGGTGGGCGCGATCCTGTCTTCGGGCGACACGTCGGTCGAAGGCATCCTGGTCGGCATCGATCCCGAGGCGCGCAAGACCGTGTATCCGGCCCTCGACCTGCGCGAGGGCCGCTTCTTCGCGCCCGGCGAGCGCGGCATCCTGCTGAATCGCGGCGTCGCCAAGCGGCTCGGCGTGACGGTTGGCGACACCGTCGTCTCGCTCGGAAACACCGGCGACGGCCGGCTCTCGGCCGTGAAGATGAAGGTGACGGGGATCTGGACGATCAAGGGCCTGGAAGCCTTCGAGTGGGGCGCCTGCTTCGCCGACATCGACTCCGTTCAGGAGCTGGTGGACGCCGGCGACGCCGCCGGTGTCCTGGTGCTGCGCCAGCGCGACCCGAGCGGCGACCCGGCGTCGATCGCCGCGGCGCTGAACGCGCGCTTCGCCGCCGAGAAGCTGCCGCTCGAGGCCTATACGTGGGAAGAGATGGGCGGCCCGTTCATCGGCGGCGTTCTCGTCACGCGCTTCATCGCCCGCATCATGGACGTGGTGATGGCGATCGTGGTGGCGGCAGGCGTGATGAACACCGCGCTGATGGCGGTCTTCGAGCGCACCCGCGAAGTCGGGACGCTGCGCGCGTTCGGGGCGCGCCGGGCGAACGTGCTGCGTCTCTTCCTGATCGAGGGATTTCTGCTCGGCGCCACCGGCGCAACGGCCGGCTCGCTGCTCGGTTTGATCGCGATCGCCGTGCTCGGCCGTGTCGGCATCCCGGCCTTCAGCGAGGCGCAGCGCTATTCCTACGGCGGCGACGCCCTCTATCCGGTGATCAACTGGGCCGACGCCGTGAACGTGCCGGCGGTGATGATCGTCGTGTGCGTGCTGGCGGCCTTCGGTCCCGCGCTGATGGCCGCGCGGCTGCGGCCCGCGGAGGCGCTGCGCTATGTCTAGGTCTCGGGCCTTCCGCTACGCGCTCGGCACGCTCGCGAGCGTCTTCGTGCTCGCGAACGCAATGGCCTTCTTCCACGGCCGCGCGATGACGCACTTCAGCGCGGCCGGCACCCGGACGCCGCGTGCGTCGGAGCTCACCACGGCGCAGAAGATCGGCGTCGTCCTCCGGGGCGTGAACCTGCCGCGGCGGCTGAACGAGCAGGATCCGTCGGCGTGGTCGCTGCCTTTCGAGCGTGAGACGTTCAAGACCCGCGACGGCCTCACGATCGAAGCGTGGCGGGTGCCGGCGGCCGCGCCGCGCGGCAGCGTCGTGCTGCTTCACGGCTACGCCGACCGGAAAGCGTCGCTGCTGCGCGAAGCCCAGGCGTTCCACGAGATGGGCTACGAGTGTCTGCTCGTGGACTTTCGTGGCGCCGGCGGCTCCGACGGTGACGTCACCAGCATCGGCTTTCACGAAGCCGAGGACGTGCTCGCCGCCGTCACCCATGAGCTGCAGGCGTCGCGGCCACGCCCGCTGATCGTATTCGGCGTTTCGATGGGAGCGGCGGCGACGCTGCGCGCAGTGGGCGTCCTGCACGCGACGCCCGACGTGCTCGTCTTGCAGTATCCGTTCGCGACGCTCCGGGACGCCGTGACCCACCGTTTCGCCGCGAGCGGCGTGCCGACGGCCGTCGTGCCGCTGTTCGTCTTCTGGGGTGGAGCGCAGATGGGCTTCGACGGCTTCTCGCACAACCCCGCCGAGTACGCAAAGGCGGTGCGCGTGCCGACGCTCCTGCTGCAAGGCGACCGCGACGACCGCGTCGCGATGTGGGAGGCGCGCCTGATCGTCGATCGCCTGGCCGGACCGAAACAGCTCGAGGTATTCGAGGGCCTCGGCCACGTCTCGCTGCTCAAGGCCAAGCCGGAGCAGTGGACCCGGGTCGTGGGCGATTTCCTGCGGCGGTTCTCACCGGCGCTCGCCGGCGTCGAGGCCGGCCACTGATGGCGCTCCTGCGCATCGCCTTCCGCAACCTGCTGCGGGCCAAGCGGCGCAACATTCTCTCCGGCGGCACGATGGTGCTGGGCAGCGCGGCGCTCGTCCTCGGATCCGGGCTCTCCGACGGCATCGCGCGCCAGCTCACGGCCAGCCTGGTGGCAACCCAGACCGGCCACATTCAGGTGGTGGTGCGACCGAACGACTTCCAGCCGCAGAACAGCCCATTCGACGTCTACGGCCAGGATTTCTTCCTGGGCGCCGAAGATCTCGCGCGAAGCCTCGAAACGGGGAGCGCCGCGCTGGGCGTGGACGTCGTGAAGGCCGTGCCCTACGTCTATGCGCGCGGCACCGCGATGGCGGGCAGCCGCTCGACGCTCGCCAGCATCATCGGCGTCGATCCCGAGCGCGAACCCGAGCTGCAGCGCAGCCTGCCGCCGGCGAGCGGTCGCTTCCTGCCCGCGGGCGATCTCACGGCCGTCTACATCGCGGCGCCGATGGCGCGCAAGCTGCGGCTCGCCACCGGCGACGCGGTCTCGTTCGTCGTGCAGACGCCGGAGGGCGCGCTCAACTCGCTCGACATGATCGTGTGCGGCGTCTTCAAGAAAGCCGCGCCCTGGTTCGACGGCGCCTTCTACGTGTCGCTGCCCGCCGCGCAGAGCCTCTTCGACCAGCCGGGCGGCGCGACCAATCTCAAGATCCTGCTCCGTGACGGCGGCATGCGCTCCGCCCATCGCACGCAACCGATCCTCGCGCGCCTCGTCGCCGAGGCCGCGCCGCGCAAGCTGGCCAAGGGGACGGCGCTCCAGGTCGAGAGCTTCGACAAGGCCGGCCGGTTCGCCTTCGCGATCATCCAGGCCAACGAGACGGCGCTCTTCATCCTGTCCTGCTTCCTGTTCTCGGCGTCGGCGGTCGGGATCGTGAACGCGATGCTGATGAGCGTGCACGAGCGCACGCGCGAGATCGGCACCGTCCGCGCGCTCGGCATGCGCCGCCGCCTGGTGGTTCGGATGTTCGTGCTCGAAGGTTTCGCGCTCGGTTCGGTGGCCGCGCTCGTCGGCGTCACGATCGGCGGCGCGATGGTGCTGCGGCTGGCGCTTTCCGGGATCGCCATGAAGACGATGACGCTCGCCTGGATGGCCGGCGGCGACACGCTCTTTCCGGTGCTCGAGCCCTGGAGCGTCGCGCGCGCCGCGCTCGCGATCACCGCGATCTCGACTTTGGCCGCGATCTATCCCGCCTACGCGGCGAGCCGGCTCCAGCCGCGCGAGGCGCTCCACCACATCTGATGCTGGCTCTGCTGCTGATGCTGGCGGCGGCGCCGGCCGCCGAAGAGATCCTCAGGAACGCCGACCGCTCGATCCTGGGCGACACGGCCGCGTATCAGCTGCGCATGACCATCTCGCGCACCGGCAAGGCCGACCGCGTCGTCGAGATGAACGGCTTCAAGAAGGGCGACACGCTCGGTCTCGCGCGCTACACGCTGCCGGCCAAGGAGCGCGGTACCGCGTATCTGCGCAGCGGCGACAGCACCTGGCTCTACCTGCCCAGCGCGGAGAAGGTCGTGCGCGTCGGCCCCAAGCAGAATTTCGCCGGCGGCGACTTCTCGAACGGCGACATCTTCCGGCTGTCCCTCTTGCGCGACTACGTGCCGACGCTGGTGGCCGAAGAGGAGAAGGACGGCCTGCGCGCTTACAAGCTCGAGCTGAAGGCGAAGGATCGCTCGATCGCGTACGACCGCGTCGTGTACTGGGTGCGCGCCGACGGCACGTTCTTTCCCGTCCGCGCCGACTACTACACGATCTCGGGCAAGCGTCTGAAGACGCTGATGGCGGCCGAGGTCCGCTCGATCGGCGGCCGCACCCGGCCCACGCGGCTCGTCATGGAGAGCGCGCTCGAGAGCGGCTCGCGCACGCTGCTCGAGTTTCTGAAGATCGACGACGCCGCCAAGCTCGACGACCGCATGTTCACGCCGAGCGCCCTTGAGCGCGGGCAGTGAGGGCGAGGGCTCCGGGGCGTAAGATTGATGCGTGCTCACCCGAGATCTTCGCGGCTACGTCGCACGCGACTGGAGCGCAGCCCGGGACTCCAAGGACGAGTTTTGGGCGCAGCGCATCGCGCGGCTCGGGCCGATCGAGGGGCTGCGGATCGCGGACGAACTGCGCCGGCAGGTGCTCTTGCAGAATCCCGGCTGGCCCGATGCCGACCAGCGTCGTGAGGATCTCCAGAGCCACCTGAGGCTCTCGGAGTTGCTTCAACGTGCCAGTCCCGCCCGCAGCCGTTGAAGTTCTAAGCGCTCT
>Ga0075430_100006057_pt1 | contig 10194 bp, 7 predicted proteins | sample RhiMetdeltSRZDD4_FD_75294 | JGI IMG/M metagenome (GOLD analysis project Ga0075430, IMG submission 75294) | Populus rhizosphere microbial communities from Tennessee, USA - Rhizosphere MetaG P. deltoides SRZDD4 | ecosystem: Host-associated > Plants > Roots > Rhizosphere > Soil | place: USA...
TGATCGCGACCTGGACGCTCGGGCTGCTGCGGCGCCGACGTGGCCGACTGGCCGCGACCGCCGCCGGTATCGCTGCCGCGGTCGCCCTGCTGGCCTGCCTGGGCAGTTTCCTGGCCGCCGCCCAGGGTTCGATGACCGCCCGCGCCATCCGCAGCGTGACCGTCGACTGGCAGGTCGAAGTCCAACCCGACACCCAACCATCGACCGTTCGGGGCGCCGTGCGGTCCGCACCGAACGTCCAAGCGGCGCTACCGGTCGGATATGCCCACTCCACCGGATTCGTCGCACAGACCGGTGGAAGCACCCAAACAACCGGCCCGGCAATGGTATTGGGCATCCCCCCGAACTACCGCGAGCAGTTTCCCGGCGCCATCAGGACCCTGGTCGGCGCCGACAACGGAGTCCTGATTGCACAACAAACCGCCGCCAACCTGCATGCGGCGCCCGGCGACACCATCCACATCGGACGGGCCGGCATCGCGCCGGTCGACGTCGTCGTCGACGGAGTCGTCGACCTTCCCCAGGCCGACTCGCTGTTCCAGAAGGTCAGCGCACCCGTCGGAGCCCAACCGGCCGCACCGCCGGACAACGTGCTGATCCTCGGCCAAGCCCAGTGGAACAACGTGTTCGACCCGCTGGCCACGCTGCGGCCTGACCTGGTCAGCACCCAGATCCACACCGCCCTCGAGCACACGCTGCCGCCCGATCCGGGCTCGGCCTACACCCAGGTGAGCGCCGCGGCCCACAACCTGGAAGCCCGCACCGCCGGCGGCGCACGCGTCGGTGACAACCTCGGCGCCGCCCTCGGCGCCGCGCGCAGCGACGCCACCTACGCCCGGGTGCTGTTCTTGTTCCTCGGCCTGCCCGCCGCCGTCCTGGCCGCCCTGCTCACCGCGACCGTCGTTACCGCCGGCGCAGACCGTCGACGACAAGACCAGGCGCTGCTGCGCGCCCGCGGCGCCTCCCAATCGCAACTGATTCGCCTGGCCGCGGCCGAGGCACTCGTCGTCGCGACCATCGGCAGCGCCGTCGGCCTGGGTGCCGCCTGCCTGGTAGGGCTGGCCGCATTCGGATCGCCCAGCCTCGGTGCCGACCCCCTTACCGCCATCGGGTGGGCGGCCGCCTCAGCCGCCGCCGGACTGGCGGTCGCGGCCGCAACGGTGCTCGCACCGGCGTGGCGTGACGTGCGCGACGCCACCGTCACCGCAGCCCGCGCCCACCTGCGCCGGACCCGGCCGCCACGCTGGACACGCTTCGGTCTTGACGTCGCGGTTCTGGCCGCCTCCGGAACGTTGTTCTGGCTGGCCGGGCGCGGTGGCTACCAGATCGTGCTCGCACCCGAAGGTGTCCCGACGATCTCGGTGTCCTACTGGGCCTTCGTTGCCCCGGCCCTGCTTTGGATCGGCGCCGCGTTGCTGGTGTGGCGGCTGGCCGACCTGCTCCTGGGCCGCGGCTGGCCGCTCGTCGCCCGCGCGTTGCGACCACTGGCGAGGTCGTTGTCGAGGATCGCCGCGCATTCGCTGTCACGGCAGCGGGCGCCACTGGCCGAAGCGATCGTGCTCTTGGCGCTCGCGCTGGCCTTCGCGGCGTCCACCGCGACGTTCAACGCCACCTACCAGGCCCAGGCCGAAGTCGACGCGCAACTCACCAACGGTGCCGACGTCACCGTCACCGAACCTCCGGGCAGCGCCGTGCCGCCAGACGCGGGCACGAAAATCGCCGCAATACCGGGAGTCCGTACGGTCGAACCGCTCCAGCACCGTTTCGCCTACATCGGAGCCGACCTGCAGGACCTCTACGGCGTCGACCCGGCCAGCATCACCACTGTCACCGCGTTGCGCGACAACTACTTTCAGGGCGGCACTGCGCAGCAGTTGATGCACGAGCTGGCTGCGCGGCCCGACTCGGTGTTGGTCAGCGCCGAAACAGTCAAAGACTTCCAACTCCTTCCCGGCGACGCCATCAACCTGCGGCTCCAGGACGCGCGCACCCACCAACTCACCACTGTCGGATTCCACTACATCGGGGTCGTCACCGAATTCCCGACCGCACCCAAAGACAGCTTCTTCGTCGCCAACGCCGGCTACATCGCCCAACGCACCGGCAGCAACGCCGTCGGGGCTTTCCTGGTCGACACCGGCGGCCGCGACACCACCGCAGTCGCTGCCCGGATCCAAACCGCGGTCGGGACTACCGCGACGGTCACCGATATCGCCGCCACCCGCGGCACCGTCGGATCGAGCCTGACCGCGGTCAACCTTTCCGGTCTCACCCGAATCGAGCTGGGGTTCGGACTCGTCCTAGCTGCCGCGTCAGGAGCCCTGGTTCTCGCGCTGGGACTCACCGAGCGGCGGCGCAGCTTCGTCATTGCCCACGCGCTCGGCGCGACCCGTCGCCACCTGCGGTCGTTCGTACTGGCCGAAACCGCGATCCTCGTCGCGTGCGGCCTCGCCGCCGGGGCCATCCTCGGCGCGGCCTTGTCGCAGATGCTGGTGCGCATGCTCACCGGGATTTTCGATCCGCCGCCAACAGCGCTGTCGACGCCATGGACCCATCTCGCTGCCATCGCCGCCGTGCTCATCGTTGCGATCAGCGCGGTGTCGGGCGTGACGGTTCGCCTTGCGCGACGCTCTCCGCTGACGGTGCTGGGCGAACTGTAGTTCGCACCGCGCCTGGCTGGGCGCCAACCAAACAGTCGGATGTCGGGCAACCGCCTGGGAGCATGCTCTCGTTCTCGCATCCCGACACCTGTCACTCGTCGACGAGGCATCGCACCGAGTGGTATTGCGCAAGGGTCAGGGCTTCGGTGTGTTCAGCGCAGATCGGTGCGCCCCATCACGGCCCTGGAGGCGCTCGACGCCTGCGACGAAGCATTGGAGGTCTACGCAGACCGGGTATATGTCGCACAGGATGACGGAGGCTAGATCCGGTTGAACCTCTCCATGCTCTCGCAGGACAAGGAAACCAGAGTTGTCAGGATTCCCGTCGGGTTACCGGTAGATGCTGACGGGCAGCAGAATGGCGACCGCCGAACGGATCTTGCGAATCATGGGGTCGTCGTTCCTGCGGCGGCCGCCGCGCCGGCGTCGACCGATGTGGCCCTGCGGTGGCGCTGCAACATGGTCACTAACACCACGGCGTATCGCCCGACGATCGCGCAATGAGAACGAGCAACGAATTCGTCGCGTCGCTTCCTCGGTGGGCATCTCGCCTCCCACCACCGATGTTCTGTAGGCCGTGTCGTCGACCGTGAATCGCACTGCGCCGTTGTTGTCGGCGTGCCAGCCGAGGCCGGCGAAGCATCCGAAGATCGCGGGGACAGTTAGGCGCGTGCTGTCAGGAGTTCGACGCAACCGATGTCGCGTCGCAGCGCTTCTCAGCGTCCTCTCAACGGTGACTTGGCATCATCGAGGCCGGTCGGATCACCACGCCAGTTACCTGCAGGAGACGGTCCATAGGTGCCCGCATCGCCGCAGCGATCTGCGGGCTGATCGCCCTACTTGTGCTCGGTGTGTCATCGGCGGCCGTCGATGCACCGGCACCACAGCCGAGAATCATCCCGTTGTCTGGCTCGATGACCCTAGGCGGCACATCGACGGTGACTACTGTCCCGCCGTCGCCGGAAATCGCATCCGCGTCGCCAACTGTGAAAGCGCCTCACAAGTAGGCCCTCAGGTAGGCCGTACAAGTAGAAGTTGGTGTCTTTTATTCGTTGGTGCTGCGCGTGACTGAGTCAGAGCGCTTCGCGACGCCGTGAGAGTGACATCATCGATTCATCCGTGTCGCCCGCCTTATACCGCTTCGACACCTATGTGGCTCGCGTTGGTCAGCTGTCGACGAGAGGCGGCGGGTGAACGCTGAGCACCAATGCGCGGTCAACGTGACTGGGCTTTTGTTTGCGCGGCAACGGCTTTGGGAGAGCCCAGACCGTCGTGGCGAATCGCGACGTTCATCACCGAGCACGAAGCCGAGGCGCCGTTGGGGTATCCGGAGATCGACGATCTGAGCAGTCCGCTGCGGGCGGCGTCGGTGCGCGCGGGCGCCGCAAGCCGTCAATGTGTGGGCGGGCAGTGGATTTCAAAGGCCAAGTCCGCGCCGGTCGCCGAGATCGTCAAGATCCTGACGTAACCGCACACTCGCGAATTTCAGCCGCCAGTCAGTTTCGGGCTGCGATCATGGCAGCCACGATGCGTCTACTGGTGGTCGAAGACGAGCAGCGCCTGGCCGCCGGGCTGCGGAAAGGGCTCGAGGCCGAAGGTTTCGCCGTCGATGTCGTGCACAACGGCACCGACGGCATCTGGATGGCGCGCGAAAACCCGTTCGACGCGATCATTCTCGACGTCATGCTGCCCGGCGCCAACGGCTATCAGGTGTGCCGGACGTTGCGCGCCGAAGGCAACTGGACCCCGATCCTGATGCTGACGGCCAAGGACGGCGTGTGGGACGAAGTCGAGGGACTCGACACCGGAGCCGATGACTACCTGGCCAAGCCGTTTTCGTACGCGGTGCTGGTCGCGCGGCTGCGGGCACTGCGCCGCCGAGGCGCGCGCGCCAGGCCGACGGTGCTCGAGGCGGGGGACTTGCGGCTTGACCCCGCGGCGCGCCGGGTGTGGCTTGGAGGCGAGCAGATCGCGCTCACCCGCCGCGAGTTCGCGATCCTCGAGTACCTGCTGCACCATCGCGACGAGGTGATGTCGAAGCGCGACATTCTGGACCACGTTTGGGATTTCGACTTCGACGGCGATCCCAACATCGTCGAGGTATACGTGCGCAGACTCCGCACCAAATTGCAGCGTCCGGGCGACGGTGCACTGATCGAGACCGTTCGGGGCGCCGGGTACCGGCTGGTCGTCGCCCGTGATTAAACGCCTCGCCACGATCCGGGCGGGCACCACTGCCGTCGCGATCGTAATAGTCGCCATTGCACTTGTTGCTGGCGCCATCGCGCTTCTCACTGTGCTGCGCGGCACACTGATAGACGAGGTCAAGGATGCTGCGGGTGCACAGGCGCTCGAGGTGGCGCGCCAACTCGATTCCGGCCAGCCGCCGATCTTGGAGGTTGCCCCCAGCGACGAGCAGTTGATTCAGGTGCTCGGCCCGGATGGCTCCGTGCTCGCGTCAAGCCGCAATGTCGCCGGTGAAGCCGCAGTGGCGCGATTGCACCCAGGCGAGTCCGAGCAGGTCCTCACTCCGCTCGACAGCGAAGAGTTCATGGCGGTCGCGGAGGGCGCGCGAACCTCCGACGGGCCACGCACGGTGTTGGTGGCGAGGGCGTTGATCGGTGTCTTCGAGACCACCGCGGTGGTCACCAAGGTGCTGTTGATCGGATTGCCGTTGCTGTTGGTTGTGGTGGCGGTCACGACCTGGGTGATGGTCGGCCGAGCCCTCGCCCCGGTCGACGCGATACGTCGCGAGGTGGACGAGATCTCGGCTGCACAGCTGCATCGCCGTGTGCCGCAGCCGGATGCCGACGACGAGATCGGCCGATTGGCCGCGACCATGAACCGCATGCTGGAGCGGCTGGAAAGCGCGCGAAACAGTCAGCGCCGCTTCGTATCCGACGCGTCGCACGAGTTGCGCTCGCCCATCACCACCATCCGCCAGTACGCCGAGGTTGCCCTCGCGCACCCCGACCGGATGACGGCCCAAGAGCTCGCCGATGTGGTGCTGGCCGAACAACACCGGATGCAGGGCCTGGTCGAGGACCTGTTGTTGCTGGCGCGCGCGGACGAGCACCTGCCGCTGGCGCGCGAGCCCGTCGACCTCGACGATCTGGCGTTCGAGGAAGGGCATCGGCTCCGCGCGACGACCTCGAAGCGGGTGGACGCCTCTGGGGTGGGCGCGGCACGGGTGCAAGGCGATGCCGACGCGCTGCGCAGGGTGTTCCGCAACCTCGGCGAGAACGCGGCCCGGCACGCGTCGAGCCGGGTCGACATCGCTCTCGCCGATCTCGGCGACGATGTGGTGCTGACCGTCGACGATGACGGGCCGGGCATCCCCGAATCCGAGCGCGAGCGGGTGGTGCAGCGCTTCGTTCGCCTCGACGAAGCCCGCTCGCGCGATGACGGCGGCAGTGGCCTCGGCCTGTCGATCGTCGAAGAGGTGGTCAGGGCTCACGGTGGCTCGATGTCGATTACGCAGTCCACCCTCGGCGGTGCCCGCATCCAGGTGATGCTGCCTGCCGATGAGGGTTGAAGCTTTCAGGTTGCTGTCAGGTAGTTCGCGGCAGCCTGTCGACCATGAATATCAAGAGCGTTGGAATCGTGACGGCTGTCGGTGCGGCGGCGGTCGCCATCGGGACCGGAATCGCGGCAGCACAACCCGACGACGGTGAGGGCACGCCCATCACCGGTGACGCCCTGACGAAGGCCAGTCAGGCCGCGCTGGCGTTCACCGGCGGCGGAACCGTCACCGGCAGCGAGGTCGGCGACGAGGAGAGCTACTACGAGGTGGAGGTTACCCTGGCCGACGGCAGCCAGACCGACGTCCAACTCGACCCGAACTTCCTCATCGTGGGCAGCAAGACCGACGGGCCAGGCGCGGACACCGAACCCGACGGCGACGGCAACTAGCAATGCATGCCAGCGGTCGCCGGCTCGTCACGCTAGCGATCTGCGCGACGATCGTCTCCGCACTCAGCGTCGCGTGCAGCGGCGGTCCGGCACCGGTGGCCGCGGACTGCATCAAGGTCGTCTCTGAATCCGGCGAGCGCACCGACGAGTGCCTGCCGGTGGCGCCGGACAGCGAGCGCATCGATCTGGCCACCCCGAAATTCAGCCACCCGACACCGATCACGAACCCGCTGCATCCGACCAGTCGTGTCGAGCAGGTCATCTTCGGGGGCCACGTGGACAGCAAGCCGTTCCGCACCGAGGTGACCCTGCTGCCGGAGACCAAGCCGACGCCCTATCGCGGCACGACTATCGACACAGCGCTCATCCAGTACGTCGCGTACCTGGACGGCCGGATCCAAGAGGTGGCCATCGACCGGTACGCGCAGGCCGACGATGGGTCGGTGTGGTACTTCGGTGAGGACTATTCGGCTTTCGAGGACGGCAAGGTCACCGACACCGAAGGAACTTGGGTGGTCGATGACAAGACACCGGCGGCGCTGATCATGCCGGCGCATCCGCGCGTGGGTGACGTGTACCGCCCAGAGAACGCACCGGAGGTCGTGTTCGAGGAGGTACGCGTCGACAAGGTCGATATGAACGTGCCCGGTCCAAGCGGAAACATCAGCGGCGCAATGGAAGTCAATGAGCTGCACATGGACGGCACGCGGGAGGGAAAGATCTTCGCTCCTGGCTACGGCGAGTTCTCCACCGGAGACCCGGGCGGTGACCTGGAAGCGGTGTCGCTCGCATCGCCGACGGACAGCAGGCCGGATCCGGCACCGGCCGAATTCGGCGCGCTCTCGGCCGCGGTTCGAGCGGTCTTTGAGGCCGCCGCCGATTCCGACGCCGAACACGCAAAGCAAGCAGCGACGACGTTGGATCAAGCGTGGGATGCGGCGCTTACCAAGGGCGTTCCGCCGCAGTCGCAGTCGCAGATGAAGAGGGACATGGGCGAGCTGGCCACGGCGGTAGATGTCAAGGATTGGAGGTCCGCGCAGTCGGCTGCGTTGCGGGTCGTCCAGAACGAGCTCGACCTGCGGCTCCTGTACCAGCGAGTGATCGACGTCGACGTGGCCCGGATGGCGTTGTGGGCAGACCAGCTTCAGATCGATGTGGCAGCCGACGACGGAGGCGCGGTGCTGGCCGATGTGGCTGCGCTGGAACGTGTTTGGGAGCGCACCCGCCACGGCGTCGACTCCGCCGGAGCGGTGGACGCCGCGCTGCAGCAGTTGCGCAAGGTGGCCGACGCTGAAGACCTGCCCGCGGTCGACGGCGCCGCGGCCACACTCAAGCAGGCACTGGCGGGACTGCACGCCCGCTAGCGCTGAGTGCACAGCGCTTCCCGTTGCGTCCTCAGCGTTCCCACAGCGCCAAAGGGAGACAGTGTGGTCCTCGGCGCCCATTTTCCGGCTTGGCCAAATGTGAAGGAGAATTGATGAACAACCGCCACGTGATCGCCGTCGCGGCCACCGTTGCGATTGTTTTTGGAAGTTGGCCCTGACACTCCGTCGTCGCATGGGCTCGATCACATTGTCACCTCGTATGTCCCTCGGTGCGACCTGATATGGCAGTGCCGTTGTTGGGCCCGATGACGTTGTCGGGTTTCGGACACGCGTGGTACTTCGTCTTCCTGCTCGTCGTCCTCGGTTTGATCGGGCTGTACATCATCGTCCAGCTGGCGCGCAAGAAGCGGCTCCTGCGGTTCGCGAACATGGAGCTGCTGGAAAGCGTCGCTCCAAAGCGGCCGACCCGGTGGCGGCATCTGCCGACAATGCTGTTGGTGCTGTCCCTTTTACTGCTCACCGTCGCGATGGCCGGGCCCACGCACGACGTTCGGATACCCCGCAACCGCGCCGTGGTCATGCTGGCGATCGACGTCTCACAGTCCATGCGCGCGACCGACGTGCCGCCCAATCGGCTCGCTGCCGCGCAGGACGCCGCCAAGCAATTTGCCGATGAGCTGACGCCGGGTATCAACCTCGGATTGATCGCCTACGCCGGTACTGCGACCGTGTTGGTGTCGCCGACGACCAACCGCGAAGCCACCAAGCGCGCGGTCGACAAGCTGCAGCTGGCCGACCGCACCGCCACCGGCGAGGGCATCTTCACCGCGCTGCAGGCCATCGCCACCGTCGGCGCGGTGATCGGTGGCGGCGACGCCCCGCCCCCGGCGCGGATCGTGCTCCTGTCCGATGGTAAGGAAACGGTGCCGACGAACCCCGACAATCCGAAGGGCTGCTACACCGCGGCCCGCACCGCCAAGGACCAGGGCGTGCCTATCTCGACCATCTCCTTCGGCACGCCGTACGGCTACGTCGAGATCAACGGCCAGCGCCAGCCGGTGCCCGTCGACGACGAAATGCTGAAGAAGATCGCCGAGCTGTCCGGCGGACAGGCGTTCAACGCGTCCAGCTTGGTCGAGTTGAAGAATGTCTACGTCTCGCTGCAGCAGCAGATCGGTTACGAGACCATCCGCGGCGACGCCAGTGCCGGCTGGCTGCGGCTGGGCGCGCTGGTGCTGGCCGCCTCGGTGCTGGCCGCTATGCTGATCAACCGCCGGCTGCCCACCTGAGCGGCACTTCTGGGTGTCCGATGACGAAGGGCGCTGCGCTCACAGGGAATCCGCGACCGACATTTGCCTGCCACGCCGCAGCTAAATGGCGAACGGCAGCAGCAATGCCCGCGGAATCAGGCCGAGGACGAAGCCGATGTTCGGGATGTAGTTGGTGATGAACGACAGCAAGCCCCACAGGATTGGTAACGGGATCCCCTTCAGCCACTGCGCCCCGGCATCTAAGGCCGCAACAATCAAGCCGAAAACCGATGACACCAAGAGGTAGCTGCGAAGATCGACCGCGCGACGAGATCGATCCGCCGACTCTCCGGTGCCAGCCTGCTGAGCGTCCGGTTGTTCAACCCCCAGCGACGGGTGGGGAATCGTCGAAGAGGCCGAGGGCGCGGCGCCTGGAGGCGAGTGGACTCGGGGGACGTTCCCGAGCCCAGGCTGCACCCGCCGCCCACGAGTACTGCAGACGGCGCGATGCCGACGAGCGCCGCCAACGGTTGGCGAGTGGCACCATGAGTTATCGCTAGGGCTCGCGTAGTACCGATGCCGGCCGCACCCGGGTGACTGCGGCGAGCGCTGCGGCCATGGCGATGGTCGACGCCATGACCATGAACACGATGAACACGACGAGGGCACCCGTGGGGATTGTGAGCAGCGGTGGGGGGAGTGCGAAGAAGAGCGAGAGCACCCGGACCTCGAGCAGTGCGAGCCCCAGCCCGACCGGAACGCCGATCAGCAAGCTCCCCAGCGCTACGAGCACGCCTTCGGCAGCCGGACCCGCGATGACCTGGGCCGCGTCGGCGCCCACGGCGCGAAGGATCGCGAACTCGCGGCGGCGTTCGAGCACGAGGAATGCGCCAAGCACGGCGACTCCGACGGCGGCGATCAGCGCGGCTCCGAGCGCTTCGAGGCGACCGAGCCCCGCGAGGTTCAATGCGGTGAGGCCTCGCTGGAACGGGTTTCCGACCGCTGTCACGCCGAATTGATTGGACAGAGTTCCGCGGAGTTCGGCGG
>Ga0075430_100006058_pt1 | contig 10192 bp, 5 predicted proteins | sample RhiMetdeltSRZDD4_FD_75294 | JGI IMG/M metagenome (GOLD analysis project Ga0075430, IMG submission 75294) | Populus rhizosphere microbial communities from Tennessee, USA - Rhizosphere MetaG P. deltoides SRZDD4 | ecosystem: Host-associated > Plants > Roots > Rhizosphere > Soil | place: USA...
GGGAGGCCGTTGCGATGACGGCGGTGGGCGATCCGGACCGACCTCTGTTCGAGTCGAACCTCGCCGCCGCGTTGAGCTCCCGATTTGACCACTGCTGCGACTCCAATGATCTAGATGACGCAGCCAATAACCTGGTTCAGGCAGTAAGAGCGGTTCCTGTCGATCATCCCAACCGGCCTGGATACCTATCCAACCTAGGCACCATCCTCCAAAGCAGGTTCGTACTCATCGGCGACATCACGGACCTTGATCAGGCGTTGGTGATGCTGTGCGAGGCTGCGACGATTACCGGCACTGACGACCCAGCGCGATCCTTGATCCTCCTTAACTACATTCAAGCTCTGCTGGCTCGATACGACCAGACAGCCGCCGTGGCTGATCTCGACACCGCGATAGCCGCAGCGCGGGATGTCGTCGGCAGCTTTCTCATTGACCCGGTGCGCGCGGGGATCTTGTCGGCACTCAGTGATGCGTATCATTCTCGATACACCCGTCTGGCCGTGCCAGAGGATCTTGACCAGGCCGTGGCTATCGGCCAAGAAGCGGTAAGGGCAACGGCGCAAGGTGATCCTCACCTCGCAGAACGGTTAGTCGGGCTGGGCAAGGCCCTGAGAACCCGATTCGATCACACTGGCACTGTAGATGACCTGGATACAGCAATCAACGTTACTCGCCGGGCCACCGCGTTGGCCGACACGTCCACTCACCGGAACCCCGCCGCGTACTCGTCGAGTCTCGGTGCGGCGCTGCTAGCACGATTCGAATACCTCGGTGCGCTGGATGATCTCGACCAGGCTGTGGCCGCTTGGCGGGACGCCGTAGCGTCCACGCGCGCAGATGGTGACTCGCGTGCCTGGATGCTCTCCAACCTTGGTGCGGCGCTCCTAACTCGGTTCCGGCGCAACAATGCGGTAGCCGACCTAAATGACGCAATAGACGTGGGACGCGAGGCGCGGGCTTGTATCCCGATCGGTGATCCCGATCGGGGCATCCTGCTGTCCAACCTCGCAAACGCACTGGGTTCGCGGTTCGGGGTGGCGGAGGACCTGGCGGACCTCGACGAGGCGATCGATGCCGATCGAGAGGCGCTAGCCGCCACCATGGTCGGGCATCCAAGCCGGGCTGGCATGCTGACTGATCTAGGCATCCGATTGCTGGCGAGGTTCACTCACACGCGGGACGTGACTGACTTGGTGCACGCGGTGCAGGCGAGTCGGAACGCGGTTGCGGCCTGCCCGCCCGGTCACCACCACCGGGCGGGCGTGCTTAGCAACCTCGGCCACGCGTTACGCAGCGAACTCACTGTCGCCGAGGATCCACACACGCGCGTCGAGGCCATGAACCTGTATCGCGCAGGCGCCACGCAATCGCCATCGTCGCCACCGTTGGTCCGGGCGCGGTCTGCTCGATCCTGGGCGGAACTAGCCGCCGAAGCGGGCGACTGGGCAGAGGCATCACGTGCGTGGGATCAACTCGTCGACCTGTTGCCTTCGCTCGTACAGCGCCGATTGGACCGGCGTGACCGCCAACACCACCTAGCATTGCTAACCGGCGCCGGCCCCCTGGCGGCATCGACGGCACTAAACAATGGACGCACTGACCACGCGATGATGTTGTTGGAGCAAGGCAGAGGCGTGCTGCTCGGCCAGGCGTTAGAGGCGCGAACGGATACAGCGCACCTTGCTCGGAACTATCCCGACCTTGCGAAGGATATCGAGCGATTTAGCAGACTCCTCAGCGATGATCCGACTCATTCGGCTACAACCGCGCCGGAGGCTTCGGTCGCCCGAATGACAGCCGACCGCGTCAAAGCCGCAGCCGAGTGGGATCGGCTTCTAACCGCCGTCCGACGCATCGATGGCTTTCACCGGTTCGGCCTTCCCCCCACGCTCGATCAATTGCGAGAGGCGGCCGTCGAGGGAGTAATCGTCGCGGTCAACGTGACTCAGCTTCGCTGCGACGCACTGCTGCTGACCAGCGAGGGGGTTGACCTGATCAACCTCGCTGACGCGACAAGGCTCGATGCCGCCAAGCATGCGCATGCTTTCCTGCTTGCAGTGCAAACCGGTTCCGCGCGACGAACTGCAGCCGCCATCGCAGAGACCCTGGAATGGCTGTGGGACACCGTGACGGGCCCCGTGTTGCATCATCTCGGGTATCTGTCAGGGGCGGCCGTCTTGCCACGGGTGTGGTGGATGCCGACGGGTCCATTGTCGTTTCTGCCGCTTCACGCCTCGGGACACCACAACGACGCGCCCGGCCCGACCCGTCGCACGGTGCTCGACCGGGTGATTTCCTCCTACACGCCAACTGTGCGTGCCCTAATGCATGCGCGTGCCAGACCCTTGCCGCGAGTTCACCGTCCATTGATCCTCGGAGTCGACGACGCCCCGGGTCACCCTTCGTTGACCTTTGCGACGCAAGAAGCTACGGACGTCAGCCGGATCTTGCAGCCGCAGGCGCAGGCGTTGCTTGATGGCAAGGCAACTCACGAGGCTGTCACACAGCTGCTTCCCACAGCGACCTTGGCACATTTCGCCTGCCACGCCGTGAACGAGGCCGACCCAGCCGAAAGCCACCTCGTTCTTCATGACCATCCACTAACGGCGCGCGAGCTCGCAGGGATGGACTTTGCCCGTGGTTACCTCGCGTTTCTATCGGCCTGCGCAACGGCGGTACCGAGTGGAACTTTCCGTCTGTCGGGGGGCGGTGTCTCGACCGGTTTGATCGACGAGTCGATTCACATCGCGTCGGCGCTACTCGTGGCTGGCTTCAAGCACGTGGTCGCCACTTTGTGGCCGGTGTCGGACGCGGTCGCGCCACAATTCTCTCAGCACATCTATGGCCATCTCCGCGAAAATCCCGATCCTGCGCGCGCCGTCCATAGAGCCGTCCACGCGATTCGTGATCTGTACCCGAGGCAGCCGTACCTGTGGGCCTCTCATGTGCACATCGGAGCCTAACCAGGGCAGGCCCCGATCAGCAGAGGCGAACCAGGGACGTTAGCTCATAGGTACCAATTCTGGGGGCTTGACGACCAGATTTCTCCGCACGGACAAGAAGCGGCATCACGGTCCGAAGTGCATGTAAGGAGCCCACAGGTACGGGTGTGACGGTTGTTGATTGCGACACTGGCGTTGGCTGCGATGGAGTGCCTCGGGCGGAGACTGTCCTGCAGCAAGGCGTGTATAGATGTCCTTGGTCATTGTGGCGGCGTAGTAGTCGTTGACGGGCCAGAGGGCGGCGATAACGTGTGGGTACCCGGCGACATGGAGTGCCGAGGCTATGTGGATGTTCTCGTCGAGCAGGGTTGTACCTCCGAACGCACTGGTGCAGGCCGATACATAGGCAAAATAGGAACTTGACAGGCGGAGGGTCGTCAAGTCTCGCACCGGCAGCGGCCCATCGTAGAGCGCAAGGTAGCTACTGGACGGGTCTGGCGAAGTTACGCCATGGCACGCAAGGTGCGTAAATGAAGCACGCGTAATACGATCTCTTACTGCGCGAATCGTGGCGGCGTCATTTAGAAGCGGCATACCGTCGTCCACTCCGTGTCGATCCGAAGCAGCCGCGTTTGCGAGGTAGGCGTGCACCCATTTAGCCTCGTTAACGGCGTAGTGCAGCGGCGGCGGTAACGGCTGGGGATATGCCGTCGAGTCAACCTCGTCAATGCCAACCACAAGTGATTTGTGGCTGTTGGCGTCTGCGGCTCCTTGGATAAGGCGTCGGCGCGCGCGTGCCAATGTGCGGAGGGTAGGAGCGTAGGAGGAAATGACTCGATCGAGCGTCGCGCGGCGCCTCCGGGAAGCTAACGGGTCGTGGTGGTGGCCCGCTGCATGCAGCGGCAGCACACTTAGGGGCCCATTGGGCATCCACCAGATATAAGGCCACTGTTCTCCCAGCTCCGGAGAGTGCACGTAACTGAGGTGATCAAGAACCGGCCCGATCACCGTGTCCCAAAGCCACGCTAAGATTCTCAGGATGTCCCTGTTGCCCGCTCGGCTGGGACGGTAGACGGCTTCAAGGAATGCGTTGGCGTGGCTGACCAAGTCGTCCATGGCCAAATCAGGCAGGCGAAGGTGGTCAGTGGCGTTGGCGGTCATTACTAACGCGTCGCATCTCCACGGAGTGACCGTGATCGCGACAGCAGTGCCGTCGGCAACTGCAACTCTTAGCTGTTCCAACGTTGGAGCGAGGGCGTAGCGTTCAAATCCCGGCCTCGCCCGAATATCGGCAACTAGTTGTTTCCATTGGGCGGCAGCTGTGCGCCGGCTGGTGGCTGTTACATCGTATCCGCGATTGGCGCCGACGCCAATCGCTGTTGCGCTCTGACCGTCCGTTCCGTTGAGGATAGCCAAAAGAGCATCGGCCCTTTGGGCTAGTTCGGGATATTGTTGGCGCAGGTCTGAATCGAGGTTCATCTCTAGAGCCTGGCCAACAATGATGCCGCGGCCCTGATCCAATACCGCCCATGCAGCCTCTACGCTTCTTGTAGCTGCATTGTCGCCTATCGTCGGCTCGTCAGCTGCCATTTTCCGTTGGGCGATGACACTAGTCGCCGCGCCTGAACCGAGCCCGCTTAACACCGCAAGATGATGTTGACGATCGACCGCGTCGAGCCCGCGCCCGGTGACTTGAGGAATAAGATCGTCAAGGATGAGCATATAGGCCTCGTGTGCCTGGGGCCAGTCGCCGAGGTGAGCGCAGAATGTCGCCCATGCCTGGGCAGCTCGGGCGCGGGCTAACGGCGCAGCCGATGGATGTTCCGTTGCGGCCTGTCTGTATGCGTCCACTGCGGCGTCGCCGTCCGCGACATCTCCGGTGCGCTCGAAGCGGGTGCGAAGCGCCGTGCCGAGGTTAACAAGGTGCGCGGTCCGAGTGGGATGGCCGAACGGGGTTGCGTCTACGGCCTGTTGGTTCACATCGATGGCTGCGTCGAGGTCGACTCGTGCTGCGGTCTGCCCATATCGGATGGTGAGAGCTGCACCGAGATTGGACAGATACATAGCCCTATCCGGGTGTCCGACGGCGACGGCCCGGACCGCCTCCTCGCCCATCCTGACGGCGTTATCCAAGTCGGCTAGGTTGCGCATGTGCTGAAACCGGGTGGTCAAGGCGGTGCCAAGGTTGTTCAGGCGACCAGCCCGGCCGGAGTGGTTCTCCGGAGTGGCGGTCACTGCCAACCCGCCGGTTCTGATCGCCTCCTCAAGGTCGGCCTCGTCAAGGGTACGCTCGAAACGACGAGCCAGTGCGGAGCCGAGGTTGTCGAGGAAGAGGGCGCGATCAGGATGATCGATCGCGGTCGCGTCAACTGCCTGTCTACATGCATCGATGGCCTCATCGAGATCGGTAAGCCCACCCTCGCGCTCGAAGCGCAGGCGAAGCACAGTGCCTTGGTTAGACAAGAGCAAGGCACGGCCAGGCTGGTCGGCAAGCGCAAAAGCCAGCGCCTGCCCGCCCGCCTCGATCGCCCGATCCAGGTCACGTGTCTCGCCGGTGTAGTCAAAGCGGGCGCGCAGTGCGTTACCAAGGTTCGTCAGGTGTGTTGCTTTGTTGGGTCGATTTCTCGGAGTGAGCACAACTGCCTGTTCGTGGAGACTGATTGCCCGGTCGATATCGGCCAACGACGCACTGTGCTCGAACCGGGAGGTCAATGCGTTGGCAAGATTCGAGAGGCGCATTGCCAGGTTCGGGTGGTCGTCGGGCGTGGCCAACACTGCATCCTGACCCACATCGACTGCATCATCTAGATCCGTCAAGCTGCCCGTGCGCTCGAAGCGGGCATGTAGCGCATTGCCAAGGTTTGACAAGTACGCAGCTCTGTCGAGGTCGTCGCTTGGTGTTGCCGTTACGGCTAGCCGTGCCGCATCTACAGCCTGGTCTAAGTCCGCCATCGTGCCCGTGCGCTGGAATCTACGGATCAGTGCACCGCCCAGAATGGTCAGGCGCCTAGCTCGGTCGGAGTGTCTCGGCGGTGTGGTCGCAACTGCTTCGCGGACAATCGTAATCGCTCGATCCAGGTCGGGCATTTGATCTAGGTATTCGAAGCGCAAGATCAGCACTACGGCGTAATTGGCCAGGTGCCTCGCTCTGCTCGGGTGTTCGCGCGACGAAGAGGTGGCCTGCTCGCCCGCCGCCACGGCCCGGTCCAAGTCACCTATCGTCCCGGTGTGTTCGAACCGGAGACGAAGCGCGGTATTGAGTTCGGACAGACGAGCGGCCAGATCCCGGTCGTCGGCCGCCGTGGCCGCCACTGCCTGGTCAGCAGTTAGGATTGCTCGGTCAAGGTCCGCCATAGCCCCAACGCGCTCGAAGCGCATGCGCAGGGCGGTACTGAGGTCGCCCAAGGCCACAGCTCTATTGGCTTTGTCGCCGCGGGTACCTGCCACGGCATCTCCGAGCAACCAGATGGCTCGGTCGAGCGCATGTGGGTTGAAGGCGAGACGGGTGTCTGACAGCAGGCACAACGCTTCGTTATGCCACGCATCTGGCGTCGCGCCGGCGGGCGGGGTGGTTGGCGCTAAGGTTTGAAAGAGACGTGCGGGCACGAGGTCGGGCCTACTGGGAAGCACGCGCGAGAACCAGAGTAGGGCTGCTTGGCCGTCGGCTTCGTCTTCGCCCTCGGCAAGTAGCTCGTACCGCAGTATGTGCAGACTTCCAAGATAGTATGACGCCTCGACGTCAATGTTGTCAGTAGCCGTCTCAGCCAGCGAAGCAGCCTCCGCCAATGCGGATTCCTCCAGTACAATCGCGGGGTCACCGTCGGCGCCGGTCGCTCGTCCCAGCCTCGCACGTATCGCGGCGATTGCCTGGTCGCGGGCCGTCACCTCCTCGACCCGCCGCCCGCAAACGCGGTCTTCTCAAGATTCATCATTCGAAGGCCGTGTTTGTATGAACGCCGAGATTGTGCGTACGACGGCGGCGCTGATGAGGCTCGCGCAAATGGTGGCGCCGGTGGGAGCGGGTTGGTGATAGAGGGTGTGCCATGTCGCTGTGAACGCGGTCCAAGTGGCCGTCGCAGCGACGAGGGCAGCGGCCGTATGGCGCAATGCCCGGGTGGCAGGGCTTCTCGGATGTAGAGCGAGGAGTGCGAGAAGTAGAGCGGCTGCGGTTGCCGTACTGATGATCGGGGGCGCGAGTTCGTCGGCGAGGGGCAGACGGTACCCGAGGGCCTGGATGGCCGTGAGGCAGGTCAGGAGCGCAGTAATTACCGCGGCGCTAATGACGGTGAGCTGTTCCTGGCGCTGTGCGATGCGTTCTTGTCGCCGGTGCGCTTGACGTTCCACGTCGGTGGCCAGCCGGGAGAGTGCCCGCTCCGTCATGGCGGAAATCTGTGTGGCGCGTTCCCTGGTGGTTTGGAGGTAGGCATAATCATCGTCGAGGCGTTGATCGAACCATGCGGCAAGGGAGACGTCATTGGCAAATAGGTCTGAACCAGACGGTAATGCGGCAGCCGGACCATCCGCTGCGCTTGAATGATCGACTCCCTCTAGGGACCTAGGCAGGCCGTCTGTGAGGGAGTACCGCCAGACGCGCATGTTCGCGGCGGCGATCGCGGTGGTACGGCGCATGGCCTGGAGCCTTGCGGTGATGTTGATGAGTCCCGCTTGGGGAGTCTGCAACGCAGCGAGTTCCTGCCAGGCCTCGTAAAGTTCGGCTTCAGTGGGCTTGGGCGGTTCGGTGAGCAGCTGGGCGAGGCGGTCCACAGTAGCTTCGGCGCTCTGGCGTAGAATGTGGATATCTGTGGTTTGTGCCCGCACACGGACGTGGTAGCGCAATTTCGCGGCATGCAGAAGATAGCGGGTCAATGGCGCTGCAACCGGTCCGGTGCGGGTCCATACGATCGCACCAAGATGTGGATCATGAGCGGCGTCGGCAAGCGCGACAATCCAGCGTTCGGGGCTCGGGTCCGGTGCTGGGCCGATCTCCCAGAGCACGACCTGATGGCGCAACGAGACAGCGCTGACCGCCCACAGCCCGTATGGCTCCACCTGGGCCGGCAAGTTGGCCAATACACAGTCCGCCAGAATGTTGTCGTGGATCGTCGGAGGGCATGGTGTAAGTGCCGTGAATACAAAGGCAGTACCCAATGCAGAGTCCATGTCGATTCCGGAGGTAGCTGCGCGCCACTCGTCGTAGAGAGGTGCCCACCCGGTGGCCTGCGCAAGGCTCTCGTCACGCTCGTTTCCGAGATTCTGCGCTGGGGCGAGCAATAGAGAAATGCAGGCAACCTCGTTGTCCTGGAGCCACATCGCTTCACGCCGCGGTCCGGACGTGCTACGCCGGGCGGCCAGCGCAGCGGGCGGCCCTTCGATTGTGGTGTTGGCAGCAGGGTCGGCGGGCACACGGCCGCTGGTTAGGGCTGCGTTCAGGCCGAGGCGGTCTCGGTAGGCGGCCCACAATTGGTAAAGGTGGTCGGATGCCTCCACCCGATCGAGGCCGACGGTCGGAGCGAATACGTGAACCACGAGTCCGAACTGGCTAAGCGCGGACACGGGCGATTGGTTATTACCAGCCCACATTGAAAGGCTGTCATCGGCAGCGGTCGTGCAATCGTCGTCGGCCGGAGCGGCGTCTGCCGATTCATCAGGTTCGCAAGGAAGATTAGGCTCGTCCTGGGCAAGTTGTTCGGTGTTCACCTGCGCCGCCATGGCCACCAGCGGCGACGCCGCAAGGGTGTGACGTGACCGCTCGTCGATGCCGCATCGGCCGGACTGTTCCTGTCATCAGGTGTGCTGATCGATGCCGTACTGGCCATACCGGTCAAACTAGTGACGAGGTGGTTGATGCGCTCCAAACGAATGGGATCGATCGCCACGCTCGGTTCGTCGTCCATTCCGCCGAACCTGCGGCCCATGGTTAGAATTGTGAGATCACCGCGGACTCGCACGAGCGCCGAGGAATCCCCCGATTCTACCGCCTGGACCGCCTCCGAAAGGATCTCGTCCAGGTCAGAGGAGAGTTCGGCCGTAAGCTGGCCAACGCGGACGCGATCCAGCAGTCGAATCACGTCGCCGACGACACCGGGCAATTCATCGTCACCGGGGCGCTGCTTGGGATCGTGAGCGTTTCCTATCATCGATCGCTATCCTAGAACTGACGTGCACGCGAGGCACCATCGCAGGGATGGAGCTACGGAATCTCTGGGGTCTCCGCGAAGCTTGGGTGTCTTCGGCGTATTCGCGCCATTAGCCCGAGTCTAGCTGGCACCTGAGTGGCTGTCCGGCTCTATTGGCCCACGACGGTGCCGCCGTGCAAGTAGTCCGTATTGGACTCCCGCAGCGCTTCAATGGCACTCGCTAGGCGTCGCCAGACGTACGGTCGAAGCAGTGATCCCGCTTCTCGCAGCGAGCAGAAGCGGTACTCGCTCAGCTCACCGTCTCGCAGCCTGATGTGCGTCCGCCTGTCTTCCCCGATCACGCCGCCATCGAAGATGAACATCAAGCTGTCGTCCCATGGGCCGTGCGGCGGCACCCAGTCCACCACCAGCACGCGCCCTCCATGGAACTCGATGCCCAGCTCCTCCTTGACCTCCCGCCTGGCAGCGTCGAGCGGCGGCTCGTTCGCCTCGGCCATGCCGCCGGGGAGGTCCCAATCCGGCTTGTAACGCGGGTTGACGAGCAGAATCCGTCCGACCGCGTCGCGGAAGAGAACATCGGCACCGACGCGCTTCCGCGGCTGCTTGCGGTTGCCCTCGGCAAGGAGCGCTTCCCAGGCTTCCGGATCGCGCTCGTACAACGGCGAGTCGGACGTCACGTCGTCACCATGGCTGGACCGTCCGGCTCGCCTGGCGGCAACCACTGGGCCAGCCAGCGCCGTTCGCGCAGCTCGTTGCGAAGGCGTTCCCGGAAGATCAGGACGTCACGGCTGCGCGGGTAAGCGGCGAACAGCTCGTCGAGCTGTTCGAGTTGCCGGACCACCAAGTACGAGCCGAGGGTGCGGGTCGTCTCCAGGACGTCGTACGCCACCCTGCAAGCCTCATCCGGCCGGCCCTCTGCGATCAAGATAGAGGTCAGCATGAGTTGGGCGAAGGCTCGGCTACGGGCTCGCTCGCGCGGCCGGAGTTCGACTACGTGTTCGGCTTGCCGGCGTGCCGCTACGAGTTGGCCGAGCTGACGGAAGCAGCGGGCAGCCTCCGCGGCGAGCGAAGCTTCGTCGAAGGTCGACACCCATGGCGACGGCGCTTCAAGCA
>Ga0075430_100006064_pt1 | contig 10187 bp, 11 predicted proteins | sample RhiMetdeltSRZDD4_FD_75294 | JGI IMG/M metagenome (GOLD analysis project Ga0075430, IMG submission 75294) | Populus rhizosphere microbial communities from Tennessee, USA - Rhizosphere MetaG P. deltoides SRZDD4 | ecosystem: Host-associated > Plants > Roots > Rhizosphere > Soil | place: USA...
GCTTTCCCGGGCTCCCTGGTGGGGCGTCACTCCCACGACTACCACTGGCTCTCCGTCACCTTGGGGCTCGCGCCCTGTAGGCGATCCCGTGGTACGTCTTCGTTGTACGTCCGAGCGTGAGGTAGGCAGCCCACTCATCTCCTTGGATGCCCTCCCCGGGCATCGCTCACGCCGCGGAGGTTGCGCCGACCTACATTCCATGCCAGCACACGACGTGACACCGGTTTCAGACATCCTTCCGGTGGGTGCGCGTATTCACCGAGCGGAGATTAGACTTCAAGCAATCCAGCCTTTGCCGTATCACGCGGGTCTCACCGTGCTCCCGTTCGATGCCTTCACCGGGCCACGGCTTCAATGGCATGCTCCTGTCCCGTCCGCCTTTCGGCTTCGGGTAAGCCATCAGACCCAGGAACCTCCCTCCGAGTTCCTCCCTGCTGCACAAGGGATACAACGAAGCGCCACACGGCGCACGATGTACACCCGCCGCACCGGTAGTGCCTGGCCTGGTCCTACGTGGTGCAGGAGGTTGGCCAGGTCCAGGCGGGCTTCGGGGGTCAGGGCGACCTGACCGTCGATGCCCGCGGTGTGGCGGCCCGTGTTGCGTTGGGTTACCCGACGCACACTGACCAGTGTGTTCGCTCGGCTACGCAACATCAGCTTCTGTAGGTTGCGGACCTTCTTACGGTCCGCTGCCTGCGCCGCCTTGAAGACTCTCTGCCGTAGTCGCTGTATCTGTTCCTCCTGGTCAGCCCAGTTGATGGCCTCCCATTCAGTCAGATCCTCTGGTCCGTTCACTGGGTCACCGCCCATCCCGAGCGCCGCCAGATCGGCCATCACGACCGTGGCGTCCTGTGACATAGCGCCTAACTTCCCCATACGGTTCCAGCGTTTCCTTGACAGTAGTTCCTCAAAGGGCCACCCGGCTCACGTCAGCTCCCTTTCGGGTCCAGGCACCAGGCCTGGTATGCGGCCAGTTATATGACAGCGACCGTGCCGGAGGGACCGGTCTCATGCCATCACTTTCCTGTTGCCTTTCGACCGCCGCCATTCGCTTCTTGGCCGTCCTGTCCCGCCCGGAGTTCCGCCTCCCTTACGGTTGGCCTACCGACGGTGGGTCATCTCCGTCGGACCGCGACGGGGTTTCCATGTTCCGCAATGGTGAGATGCGACCGGTGTCGGGCGCCTCCTTTACCCCGGGACCGTGGTGCTCACGTGGCCGACTGGGTGTCTCCGGCCACCACTGCCGCCTCCCAGCGGCGGACCTGTTCTCCGGCCGAACTTCCACCTATCCGGAGTTGTAGCTGACGAGGCATGCGGAGGTTCACCATATTCGCCCTTCCGGTCTTCCTCTCGCCTGTAACCGGTAGGTGGAACACCAGTCCTTGGGCTTCTACCCGGGCTTCACACCCCGCCGTTACCAGCGACGCATGCCAGGCACGAGGACAGGCGTCGAGCACTCGCCCGGAGCTAACCATCGACCATTGTCGACCCTCCACTTCCAGTCAGCTCACTCACATCACTGCGACCTCACGTCGCACCACCCACAGCCACCAGCGGGCCGGGCCGTCGCTGCCGGCGGGGGTGAACACGTGCCAGGATGTCTCGTCAGCGTGCAGGTGCCACGAGCCCCGGGACCGGGCAACGACCGCCTCTTCCAGCCCGGCCAGCAACGCCCCGCTCGCCGCGCAGGTCCCGGTCAACGTCGCCGCGCTGATGCCTGCGCCGTGGCGGGCCAGCCCAGCCACCAGCGAGTTCTGGCTACGCCCGGCCACATACCGCTCGACCAGCAGCATCGCGATGAACCCGTTGCTGAGCAGACCCTTGCCGATCGCCTTCGCCGGCCCCGGCGCCGTGACCGTCCTGGGCCCCTGGCACCGGCACCGGCGCCGGTAGCGGCGGCGCCGGTGCACCACCACCCGCACCGTCACCTGCCAGTCCACCTGCTCGACGACATGATCACCCAGCGCCTCGAACCCAGCCCCGCACCCCGGGCAGCAACAGCCGCCATCGGTGAAGTCCCACACCACCTCCACCCTCGGCAGATGCGAGTAGTCCCGCCGACCCGCCCGAGCACCCGGCCCCCGCGGCTTGCCACCCGAACCCTGCCCACCACCGCGGGCAGCCTCGCGTCCACTGGGGTCAGCATCCCCGGACCCGGCCTGCGGCCGGGTCCGCTCCGAGGAGCGCCCGAACACCAGCCGCTGCAACACCGCCAGATCCGCCGACACCCGCTCCAGCTCGGCCTGCCGCTGCGCATCCCGCTCACACAGCCGCTCATTCTCAGCCCGCAGCAGCCGGTTCTCCTCCCGCAGCTGCGTGGCCAGCCGCTCCCAACGCTCGTTGGCCTCCAACACCCGAGCCAGGTCCTCGTCGCACCTGCCGGCGTCAGCATCCGCCTCCACTACGACACCAGCCAGGACCGCCACAGCCGCAACCCAACACCATCACGGCCGCCAGGTCACACACCCCGCCCACCGTGTCGCCACAGTCACCCACAAGATTTGGGACTACTTACCTCTCGACGACTTGCTCACCGAGGTTGAGCGCCATCCTGTTGGCGCAGTCGTTCGCGCCTGGAACCTGGTCGAGCAAGTAGCCAAACAGACCGCCGAGCAGGACGAAATGCTTTACACCGCCCGAGCGATCGCTCGCAGGCTGGGCCAGCGCGGCGCGATAAGTGATGACCTCGTAGGAGTTGCCGACAAACTTTGGAGGCTTCGCTCCCGGATAGTGCATGGCAACGTGGTTCCGACCGAAGAGGCCGCCAGGGAATTCGTGACCGCGGCGTGGCGGCTGGCAACGGGTTTAAGGGACGCGCAGCGGGTGACGTCGATCGACGACGGATCGATTCCGCCCGATGAGCCGACCTTGTGACTGTCTCCCACGAGCCAAATGCGGAGTGCGCGAATTCTCCCTTGGGTAAGAGTCCGGGCAAACGCTGGTCGGGTCGTTCGACTACAGGTTCGGCGTCGGGGCGGGAGCCGGGGCATCACGCCCTGTTGGCGGGCCTCACTGTCGTCAAAATAGTGTCGTTCCCGGGGGCGGATCCATGGGACGGTGCTTGGTGGCCGGCTTCGGCACCGGAAGGATGGACGCCTTTGCTAGCTCGCTTCTCTTGATCAACGGACTACCGCAGATCTCGGCCAGTAGATCGGCTTGATGAGGCTGGAGCGCGACACAAAGACCAAGGACGTTGATCAGGTCGAGCAATTCACCGGTCCTGGCCGCGACCCAGTGCTCAGCGTGAATATTGTCAAGGTCCGAGGTACGACGACCAGCCGGGCGCATCTTGCGGTATCGGAACCATTTCTCAACTACGCGGGTCCGATTGACGCGGTACTCCCACACAGCGGCGGGCACAGGCGCAATTCGTCCTTTGCCGATGTGGAGTGTGTGGTCCGGCCCCGAGTAATGGATGTCATCCGGCATGTCGTCGGCTGTATACGGAACCGTCGCCACGACGCGCGGTTGGTCGGACTCGGGCAATCGGGGTGGGGTGCGGGGACGGCCAGCGCTGCGATCGGTGAAGCGTTCACCTCGTGTATGCAGCCATAGCACTGTCCGGCCAAGGTCAATTGCCGTCTGCCAAAGGTCCGCGCGGGCGGACAGAGGTACCCGTAGCCCTGGTGTTCTCAGCTCTTCTGCGAAGCGGTTCGTGAAGCTAGGGTGTGCGACTACGGCGGCCATGTAGGCGATCAAATCCGGCGCCGTAACGCGCAGTCCAAGGCGGTCGCTTAGATACGCGAGCAGTCTCGGGGTGACGTTCGGCTCGGAGCCAGCGGCGTCGCGGTAAAGAGGTATGACTCTCCCTCCGTGATGCCCCATGAAGTGATCCAGATCGGGGATCAGGGACTCGAAGAGCAGCCCTGGGCCGTCGGATAAGGGTTGTGTATGTTGCTCGCTGATGAAAACCTGGCGGTCGGATCTCACGGCCCACAGGGGCGGCCGCGGCACGGCGAGGAGCCGGTTGTCTGGAATGATCCATTGGCGATCGAAGGCGCGATACGCGACCTGAAGGGCCGGTACGTGAGGACCATGCTCCTCCACCAATGTCCCGGTGTGCGGAGCGATTCCTGGAAGAGGATCGACAACCGAATGAAGCTTCCTGTCCCGGCGTTCGCAGAACAGCTCCCGTCGCCGCCTTGTGTTGGCGCCGAGCAGCTCGTTCCACCGGAGACCGAGTGTCTCCGGCTCTGGCGCATAGACCCAGGTTCGACCGGCCGTCACGCCGCGTGACGTCCATGGCATCAGCTCGTGGACGGGGCAGAACTGCTGCCAGGCAGTCGACGTGGTCGTGGGTGTAAAGGGAATTCCCCATTGGCGGGGACCATCTATCCACCGAGGGTCATTCGGACCGACCAGCCCTGCGAGGAAGGCCAATTTCTCGTCTTTGGCTCCGTTGACGGCGAGATAGTTGATCTTGGCAGGCTTGCGGTGATTGGCGCGGCCATAGCGGGCGAAGAACGCAACGCAGAGCGGCTGGCCCACCTTCGGAAACAGCCGAGATGTGCCGGCCGGATAATGGCCCTCCGGTGACAGGTCGATGATCCAGCCCTCATCGGCTTCACGTTGTAGGTAGCGACGCATACCGGCGAAGCCCACGGTGGCGGTGAAAGCCGACGGCGAGACGAAGGCGATGATCGCTTGTTGGTCGGGAAACCTCTCGAAAGCCTTCCAGGTGGCCCAACGCCAAAAATAGATTACCTGACTGGACAGCACATATTCATATCTGCCACCGCCGCCAGGACTGCGGAAGGCTTCCAACAGATGATCCGCAACCCAGCCCCCTCGGCCGCCTGCCTTGTCACCAAACGGCGGGTTGCCTATCACAACGTGAACCTGGACCTCGCGCTTGACCCGCTTGGCTTCCTCTTGGTTTCTATGCAGCACCTCGTATGCGGTAAACAGCGGGCCGCCAATCTCGTCTGGGTCGTCAAGCGTGTCCGTAAGGTATCGAGGCTCAAGCTCCGGAATCTCGACGTGAAAGTCATGCTTGAGAGTTCGGTGCAAGCGCATCTCTGCGACTGCAAACGGACCAGCCTGCTTCTCGAAGCCCATCAGCCTCGGAATTGCTTCGCGGAGTCGAGGAGCGACTTGCCCCGATCCCTCCAATCGCTCAACCGTTCGGGCGATTGTTCGAAAGATCTCGTCGAGGAAACTGCCGGATCCCATGGCGGGGTCAATTACAAACACGTCTTCGGATGCGAGGCCTTTGACACGATCCATCTTGTCAGAACGAAGAACTTGGTCGACAAAGTTGACCATGAACGACACAAGCTCGCTCGGCGTGTAGTACGAGCCGCTCTTGCGGCGCAGGTCTGGGTCGTAGACCGTCAGGAAGCGTTCATAGAGATACGCGTACGCCTCGGTCGCCCCACCAGCGTTCAGCACGTTCCAGTCAACGGCACCAACGACTTGGACCATTGTTGTGAGAACGATGCTCCGGTTCTCGATCGAATTCTCAGTCAACGCGGTCAGCGCCCTACCCATCAACGGATGACGCTTGCGAAGATCCCTGGCGATCTGTTCTGCATCCAACCCCTCGAACTCAATCTCCTCGACCCGGGCAAGCATGAGAGCGAACGTAACGGTTTGGGCGTAAGCGTCGGCAAACGCCGTGTCGCTGAGACGCGGGAACAGCAGTTGCCGCCATTCCCAGGCCAGTTGCATGAACATCCGTCGCTCTGGCGCTGGGGCCTCGTGGCCGATGCCCTCTAGAACCTCGTCTCTCAATAGACGGCACAGGCCCGCGACGGCGTGAACTACCTGGCTTAACGTTCGAGGTTGTTCTGGGGCCCATCGGAGGAAGCTGCTGACTATTCGCTCGAACTCGCCGTCCGCTGGCTGGAGATCTTCACCGGCCTCATCCAAGGGCGCCGTGAATTGAGCACGTCCTACGCACTCGCCACTGCGGTAGAGAAGCCACTCTTGTCCATTGGTGTATAGGACGTTAGGTAGCAGTTTTAACTTGCTCCACTGCCTACCGTCGTGACTGCTTAGCGACCACTTGGCCGGATCGAGAGTCTTTTTGTCGGGCGCCTTAAGCTCGATACAACCCACCTGTGCACGGGCGACGTCCACGACGTAGTCCGGCCGGATCCCAAGATCCTTGAAGTGTTCCTCGCCGTACGGCACGACGTCAAGGCCCAGTATTCGGCCAATTTTGGTCAACAGAACTTCCAGTGGACCGCGTAAGTGATTCTCCCGAGAGCCCTTCCCGCCACGAAGCTTTGGCCGGACCACGCGTCCGAACTCAGACACGAGGTCGCTCACCGCTTGCTGCGGCGACTCCCCTGTCGTGGTTCGCCGCCCGCCCGCCGATCTGCGCCGCGCAGCGACCATGGCACACTCCCGCCGGAGGGTTACTCAGCGCACGCCTGTGTGGACAGAATGCTACGGATCCGCTGGCGGAGAGTCCAGATCGATTTCACTCTACCGATGCGAGAAGGTCACCGGCGCCACCGGTTCGCGAGACTGGTGTGGTTGCCGCTACGAGCCCGGTGCCGCATTGAACAGCGCGTGAAACGGTGTTTCCGGGTTCTCCCACCCCCGGCCTGAGGGGTCTCAAAGGGAGCCGCGACCAGCGGCACGAACGTCCCGCGTTAGGGCGTCCAGGTGCGAGCAGTGTTCGATGACCTGGCGATCGAGCGCGCTCAACGGACCGTACCCAACCAGGAACGCGTGTTCGAGGTCGGGGCGGCTCGGCCAGGTTCGGGTGGCGAGTCGGACGAGGTCGCGGGCGGCCAGGTCGTGGCGGGCGTGCTCAAAGTCGATCACGGCGACTTCACCGGATGGTCCGACGAGCAGGTTCCGCGGCGTGTAGTCAAGGTGGCACGGAACGGCCTGGATCGGTCCAAGGTTGCGCAGCGCGCTCAGGTGCGCTCGGATCTCGGCCTGACGGTCGGCGGGAATGATCGCTCTGCCCAGGGTGACCCAGTGTTCGCCGCGTTCGGCGAGCCAGGCGGTCATGTCCGGCTGGGTCCGGCTCGGTGTAGCGGCATGGAGCCGGCGGAGCAGTTCGCCGGCTTGGCGGTGTGCTTCGACCTCGCGTTGCGGGGGCAGGTCGGCTTCGGCGAGGGTGCGGCCTGGCAGGGCGGTGATGACGATGGCCGGCGGATTCTCCGTGCTGGCGCGCAAACGTGGGGTTCGGCCTCGCAATGCGGTTGTCCAGTGCCGGTAGGCGTGGATCTCTTGGTGGTGGCGGTCGAGCCCGCGGTGCAGCTTGACGATGACCTCCCCGGTCGCGGTCGCGGCGCGGAGGACGACGGTGCCGTTATGGCCCTGGTGCACGGAGATGGGGTTCGCGTTGGTGTCGAGCAGCCGGCGGCAGATGGCCAGGAGCGCCTCGGCGGGTTCGGTCACGGCTGCTGGTCGGTGAGGTGGCGGGTGTCGTTGTGCGCGGCGAGCATCCAGACGTGCCGGTCGAAACGGTTGACGTGTTGCTGCCAGCGGGTGATGCAGGCGTGGTCGGTGACGAATCCGAGCCCGGGTCGGACGGTGGCTGGGAGTTGGAGGAGCAGGACGTGGGCGGCTTCGATGGTCTCGCCGTGCGCGGCGACGAGAACGCGCTGCCCTGCGTGGCGGTCGAGGACGGTACGCAGCACGGTGGTGGCGCGGTTGAGGTACTGGTTCCAGGTTTCGGAGCCGGTTGCGTAGGGCTGGTCGGGGTCGTGTTGGGGTGGTCCGGCGAAGGCGGTCTTGATCTCGTGCCAGGGCCGGCCGTCGGCCTCGCCGTGGTCGGGACCGCGAAGATCGTCCACAACCACGGCTTGGATCGGTACGACGCCGCTGATGATGTCGATGGTTTCGCGGACGCGGCGGCGTGGGGTGCCGTAGAACGCCCCGAACGGACGGGCATGGTGTTCGCGGGCGAGGCGCGCGGCCAGCCGTTCTACCTGGGCGCGGCCGGTCGGGCTGAGACCGGTGCAACCGCGTTCGCCGCCGACGATGCCGGTGGTGTTGCAGTTGGCTTCGCCGTGGCGGGCGAGGACGAGTTCGGTGGTGATGGCCACGGAGGGCTCCTTCAGCGGGGGCGTGTTTCGGCGCTCGGCCTGGGCCAGGGGCTGACGGCGGGCCATGGGTGCTGGTAGCCGTTGCGGCCGACATATCGGGCGGTGAGCCGGTGGTGAATCTCGGAATACTGGGCGAGCTGGCGCCATGTGCACTCGGCGGCGCCGGCTCCGGTGCTGTCGACGGCGACGTTGTAGGCGTGTAGCGCGGCACCGATCTGATCGTCAGGGAGCCGGCCGTGGGTCATCGCGGTGGAGACGACGAGTTTGGCCAGGTCGTACCCGAATGGTGCGAGGGTGAGGTCGTCGAAGTCGACGAGCGCCGGACCGTCCGCCGTGATGACGACGTTGCGGAGGTTGCAGTCCTTGTACAGCGCGGCCGGCAGGTCAGTGAGCCCGGTGTCGGCGTCGGTGAGGACGTGCTCGCGCCCGGTGGGGAAGCGTCGGAGGGTCAGGCCGGTGGAGCTGGTGTAATCCCGGTCGAGGTGGGCGGCGTGCAGCTCACGGGCGTGGGCGGTGCCGTGTAGCCGGCCGAGGACCGCAGCGACGTGTTCCAGGTCGGCGGGTTGGACCAGCCGCCCGTCGAGGTGTTCGAGGACCAGGTGCGGGGCCGTCCCCCGGTGCAGGTGCGGTAGGCGTACGCCGCTGCAAAGTTGCCTCAGCCAGGACAGGTGGGCGCCAGCGGCGATGGCTCGCGCGGGGTCCGCGTAGTGCTTGATGTACACCGGCCGTGTCATGGGCGCCGTGCGAGGAGGTAGGTGACGGTGGAGGCGGTGGTCAGCGCCGCGTCCGGTAGACGTCGTCGCAGCTCCGCCGCTAGCGAGGCTGCGTCAGGCAGGTTGGCAGGCAGGCGGTATTTCGGGCAGGTGGTCGCGTACGCGGCCAGGTGGGCGAGGTCGGCGAACTCGAAGGTGTGTTGCTGGTCTATGCGTCGCTGCACGGTCAGCCCGGCGGCGATCGCGACGGCCTCGGCGTTGCCGGTGTGGAAGGTCTGGTACAGGCTGGGCCGCTGGTTGGCGTCGGGGTCGAGGCCGCTGGTGGCGATGAGGGTGTCGATGTCGTGGTAGCTGTCAGCGGACTTGGTAGTGGCGATGATCCAGCCGCCGGGGCGGACGCAGCGGGCGATCTCAGCAAGCGCGTGCTCAGGTTGTGGGCTGTGGTAGAGGCAGAAGCTGGCGAGGGCGAGGTCCGCGCTCGCGGTGGGCAGCGGCAGGTGGTGGAAGTCGGCGGCGACGAGGGCCGCGCGGCGATGCTGGGCGGTTAGCCGGTCGCGGACGGCGGTCAGCAGCCCTGGTGACTGGTCCACTGCCAGGATGGCCGCTGACGGGTATTGGCGGGCCAGTCGCACCGTGGCCGTGCCGCGTCCGCAGCCGACATCGATGATCACGTCGGGGGCGGGGTCGGCATCGGCCGCGAGAGCGGCGATGGTGTCGGTGGCGTCCGCGCCGCTTGCCTTGGCACGGTGTAATGCGGTGGTGCGTTGCGCGAGCCGATCCGGGGCGGCGTACAGGGCGCCCGCGACGAGCGCCCGGTTGGTGAACGGCGTAGCCGAGATTGGCTCCGGAGCGGGTGTCATGGCGGGCCGTCTGCGTCGAGCTGGTGCAGGTACCGGTTGGCGTCGCGTCGGCTGGTGAGTCGGACGAAGGTGGCGTGCTGTCCGTGTTCGGCGACGAGGGCGTCAACGCGCGGGCGCATGCTGCGTCGGTAGCCCAGGATGTACTTGACGAATGACCAGGTGATGCGGTCGTAGACGCCGTCGGTGTGCTGGCCGCCTCGGTAGCGCCGCCTCCGTTGGGCGGTCCCCCACAGGCAGGTCGATGCGGGCAGGTCGAGGAAGATCACGGTGTCGGCGCGGGTCAGGCGGATGGGCAGCGTGGAGGCGTAGTTGCCCTCGATGATCCACTGCTCGGCGGCGACCAGCTCGCGTTGGAGGTCGGCGAACTTGTCCATCGGGGTGGGGTTCCAGCCGTCGTCGTAGTACAGCGCGTCCAGGTTGGTGACCTCCAGGCCGAGCGACGCGGCGAGCCGGCGGGCCAGCACGGTCTTGCCGGAGCCGCCGCAGCCGATGATGGCGATTCTGTCCATGCCCGCCGACGGTAGTCGCGGGTCTGGCGGAGTGGTGGGATGCGGGCCGGGCATCAGCCCACCCGGTGAGCGCTCAGGCCGGCGGTTCGCCCG
>Ga0075430_100006066_pt1 | contig 10187 bp, 5 predicted proteins | sample RhiMetdeltSRZDD4_FD_75294 | JGI IMG/M metagenome (GOLD analysis project Ga0075430, IMG submission 75294) | Populus rhizosphere microbial communities from Tennessee, USA - Rhizosphere MetaG P. deltoides SRZDD4 | ecosystem: Host-associated > Plants > Roots > Rhizosphere > Soil | place: USA...
GCCATAGGGCTAAGCATATGACTTCCACTCGTCCGTAGTGCGTCCCTCGTCACTCGTAGCTCGTGGCTCGTGGCTCGTGGCGCCGCCAAGGCCGTTCTGCGAGCGACGAGCGACGGACCACGAAATACGGGCCGATTCTTAGCACTTGGAACCCCGACTGGCGTTCGGACGTCTAACGGTGTTAGTATTCTGAACACTGTTCAATTTGAGTTTTCTGGAGGAAAAGTGGGGGTTAGAGAACGTCAGGAACGGGAGCGCGAGGCGGTCGGGAGGGCAATCCTCGACGCAGCCCGCGACCTGTTCGTAGCTGAGGGGTATCACAACGTGTCGATTCGCAAGATTGCCGAACGCATCGAATACAGCCCAGCTGCGATTTACAGCTATTTCCCGAGCAAAGACGACATCTTCTTTGCCCTCGCGGAGGAGGGCTTCCGCATGCTGATGACACCTGGGCCGCAGTGCGGCCAGCAGGTGGATCTGCTCGAAGCCGTCCGCGCGCCGTTCTGGCGGATGTACGAGTTCAGCAGGTCGCACCCGGAGTACTTCGCGCTGATGTTCCTGGACCGCACCGTACCGCGCATCAGCAAGAACTGGGAACGGTTCGGGTTCGTTCGCGACATGAAGGGACAGGTCAGCGAGAACATCCGGCGGGCAATCGACGCCGGCCATTTTCCTCAGGGCACCAATCCTGACGCGGTCTTTCGCATTCTCCTGACGTCCATTCACGGCGCAGCCGTCGGCCGGCTCTGTCAGCGGGCAATGCCCGACGAGGACTCAGACGCGCTGGCGCGCGACACCCTCGAGGCCACGCTGACTGGACTTCGTACAGGGATACCGCAGACGTTCTTTCCGATTCCGCATTCAGATTCCGGTGAGTAGAGAGGCGTGTCAGCCATGAATCGCTCAGGGACTTATCCAAAAAACATTCATTCCGTTCTCGCTGCTGGCGCGGCACTGCTGGCGGGTACTTTCCTAATCGCCGCATGTTCCACCCAGGCCAAGGGCACCACCGATCCGGCCGCGGAAACGCCGGCGCTGCAGATCACAGCGGCGCCGGTCGAAAAGCGGCCGCTCGAGCGCTTTCTGCGCGTCACCGGGTCGCTGATGGCTGACGAGCAGGCCGAGGTCAGCGCGGAGACACCGGGCCGCGTGATTGCGACGCCGGTCGAGCGCGGCACGCGCGTCGCACAAGGTGCGCCGCTCGTCCGCATCTCCGCATCCGAGACCTCCGCCCAGTTGCAGGAAGCGGAGGCAAACGCCGCGCAGATCGAGGCGCGTCTCGGTTTGACCACGGATGCGTTCGATGCCAACCGCGTGCCCGACGTCATGAACGCGAAGGCGGCGCTGGATCTGGCCCAGGCGGAGTTCGACCGCATCAAGTCACTGCTCGATCAGCGGGTCGTCTCGCAGAGTGAATACGATCAGCGGCGTACCCAGGTCGAGGCTGCGCGCCAGCAGTATCAGGTGGCCCGCAACCTCGCCGAACAGTCGTTCCGCTCGCTGCAGGGTGCCCGCGCGCGGGTCGCGCTCGCGCGGAAGTCCGTCGACGACACGCTGGTTCGCGCGCCATTCGCCGGCATCGTGGCCGAACGCCTGGTCAGCGTCGGAGATTTCGTCGCGCGCGGAACCAAAGTGGCCACCGTCGTGAGGGTTGATCCGCTTCGCGTGGAGCTGACCGTTCCCGAGCAGTTCGTGTCCGTCATCAAGGTCGGCCAGCGCGTACGGCTGACGGTCGACGCATATCCAGGTGAGGAGTTCGAGGCGACTGTGCGCTTCGTTTCGCCGGCTCTGCGATCGGATCAGCGTGCGCTGACCGTCGAAGCGGTGGCATCGAATACCGACGGCCGGCTGAAGCCCGGTCTTTTTGCAACCGCGTTGGTCCGCCGCGGCGATGCCGCCCCAGGCCTTCTCGTCCCGACGACATCCGTCGAAACCGTCGCCGGCACCAGCCGCGTCTACATCGTCAAGAACGGTCATATCGAGGAACGCATCGTGACGATGGGCGAGACCGTTGGTCCGCACGTAGAGATCACAAGCGGCCTGTCCGAAGGCGATATCGTCGCGCACGAACCCAAAGGCCGCCTCGCCGATGGCCGTGCGGTTTCCATAAAGTAGCGTCCGGCTTCAGCCGGACCTCAGAGAGATTCGCATCATGCAGTGGCTCGCTTCCCTATCCGTTCGTCGTCCGGTCTTCGCAACCGTCATCACGCTGGCTCTGACCGTCATCGGGGCCTTCGCGTTCACGCGGCTGGGAGTCGATCGATTCCCGAAGGTCGACTTCCCCACCGTCGTGGTCACCACAGTCCTTCCCGGCGCCGCGCCCGAGGAAATGGAAACGGAGGTGACCGACAAGATCGAAGAGGCGGTCAACACCATCAGCGGCATCGATGAGCTGCGCTCGAACTCTTCGGAGGGCGTGTCGCAGGTCATCATCTCGTTCCTCCTCGAGAAAGACGGGGACGTCGCCGCGCAGGAAGTCCGCGATCGGGTCAACCGCGTCCTGCCCCGCCTGCCGCGGACGATCGACCAGCCGACCGTTGAGAAGTTCGATCCCGATTCAGCGCCCGTTCTCACGCTCGCGGTGTCGGCGAACAAGCCGATTCGCGACATCACCGAGTACGCCGACAAAACACTGCGCAGGCAGCTCGAAAGCGTCAGCGGCGTGGGACAGGTCGTCGTGGTCGGCGGACGGCCGCGACAGATCAACATCAATCTCGACACCGCCCGGCTGACCGCCTACAACCTGACGGTCACCGACGTCAGCGATGCGCTTCAGCGTCAGAACTCGGAGATTCCCGGCGGACGTGTCGAGCAGGGCGCGACGTCGATGACGTTGCGCACGCGCGGGCGCGTGGAGTCCGTCGCGGCGTTCGGGAATATCGTCGTCGAACAGCGTGAGGGGCACGCCATTTTGTTGAAGGACGTCGCTCATGTCGAAGACGGCATGGCCGAGCCCCAGACGACGGCGAACATCGACGGCGAGCCGGCTGTACTGATGACCGTGCGGCGGCAGTCAGGGACCAACACCGTGCAGGTCGTGGACGCCGTCAAGGAACGCCTCGAAGAGGTGAAGCCGCTGGCGCCTCCGGGATATGACATCCGCGTCGTGCGCGATTTGTCGGAATTCATCCGCGCGTCGATCGAAAGCGTCGAAGAGCACCTCGTGGTCGGATCGATCCTGGCCGCCGCCGTCGTGCTCGTCTTCCTCTGGAACTGGCGCTCGACGGTGATCGCGGCGATTGCGATCCCGACCTCCATCATCGCCACCTTCGGTCTCATCTGGTATCAGGGCTTCACGCTCAACTCGATGACCATGCTCGCGCTGACGCTTGCCGTCGGTATCGTCATCGACGACGCGATCGTGGTGCTGGAGAACATCTATCGCTTCGTCGAGGAGAAAGGCCGTCCACCAATGCAGGCGGCGATCGAAGCGACGCAGGAGATCGGCCTTGCGGTTCTGGCGACGACGCTGTCGCTCGTGGCGATCTTCGTACCGGTCGGCTTCATGGGCGGCATCGTTGGCCGATTCATGACGAGCTTCGGCTTCACGATGTCGTTTGCGATTCTCGTGTCACTGCTCGTCAGCTTCACGCTGACCCCCATGCTGGCTGCCCGCTGGATCAAGATGAAGCCGAGGCGTCTGGACAGCGAGGGCCGGCCGATTCAGGAGCGCAGCTCGAAGGACTCTCGCATCTTCAGCGCACTGGACGGCTGGTACGGGTCGATGCTGAGCTGGGCGCTCGCGCACCGTGGGATCGTGGCGGGCATCGCCCTGCTCGTGCTTCTGAGCAGCGTGCCGCTGTTCATGGTTGCCAACAAGAACTTCCTGCCGAACGACGACCAGTCGGAGTTCGAGGTCGGCGTTCGCGCGCCGGAAGGCACGAGCCTCGAAGCCACCGAGATCATCGCGAACCGTATCGCCAGTCGGATCAAGGCGTTACCGGAAGTCGCGTACACGCTCGTGTCGGTGGGCGACGACCCGGCGCGGACGCAGAATCTTTCCACCGTTTACGTGCGTCTCAAGCCTGTAGACGACCGGGCACGCGATCAGTTCGCCCTGATGGACGACGTCCGCGCACGGATTCTGCCGGCCATTGGTGTGACGAACCTGCGCACCGGTGTGCGTTCTGTTGCGACCATCGGCGGGGGCGGCAATCAGAACGCCGAGATTCAGTTCACGATCAGCGGCTCTGATCTCAAGCTCCTCGAGCAGCACGCGCGCGCCGTCATGGATGCCGCGGCGAAGGAGCCGGGCGTCGTCGACCTCGACACGTCGTTGAACGTCGGCAAGCCGGAGCTCTCCGTGTATCTCGATCGACCGAAGGCTGCGGACCTGGGCGTGCAAATCGCTGACGCTGCCAACGCGCTTCGTCTTCTCGTCGGCGGCGATCAGGTGACGACCTACAACGAGGGAGGCGAGCAATACGAAGTGCACGTGCGTGCGCTCGAAGGCGATCGGCAGTCGGTCGAGGCAATCGGTCAGCTGACTGTGCCTTCGAATCAGGTGGGCAGCGTGCCACTGCGCAACCTGGCCCAGTTGACGCCCGGCACCGCGCCGTCGGAGATCAACCGGCTGAACCGTCAGCGTCAGGTGACCGTCTTCGCCGGGCTGCAACAGGGCTTCTCGCAGACGCCGGCGATGGATGCGATGCAGCGCTCGGCAGATGCACTGAACATGGGACCGGGGTACAGCACGCGCTTCGCGGGCCGCTCTCGCGAGCTGGGCCGTGCCGCTCAAAACTTCCTGATTGCCTTCGTACTCTCGCTTGTGTTCATGTATTTAATTCTGGCTGCGCAGTTCGAGTCGTGGCTCCACCCCGTCACGATCCTGCTCTCGCTGCCGCTCACGCTGCCCTTCGCGCTGCTGTCGATCATCATTACGGGTCAGTCGCTGAACATCTTCTCGGCGCTCGGCCTGCTGGTCCTGTTCGGCGTCGTGAAGAAGAACTCGATCCTTCAGATCGATCATGCCAATCAGCTCCGTGAGCGTGGAATGGAGCGCGACGCTGCTGTGCTGCAGGCGAGCCGCGACCGACTCCGCCCGATCCTGATGACCACGTTCGCCTTCGTGGCCGGCATGATCCCGCTCGTCGTGTCCAGCGGCATTGGTTCAGCGACGAACCGTGCGATCGGTTTCGTCATCATCGGAGGTCAGTCTCTCGTGTTATTGCTCACACTCATCGCCACGCCTGTCGCGTATTCGTTGTTCGACGACCTGTCGAAGATCCGTTTCTGGCGCTGGAGTCGGGCGGGGCGCGCGGCCACTGCCACGGCGTCGCTGCTGGCGCTCGCCCTGATGTGGCCGTCAGCGGCATCGGCGCAGACCGCGGCCGCGCCGGCTGGCCAGCCGCCGGCCGCACCCGTGCAGCTCGCTCCGGGCGATCAGGTCATCCGCATCACGCGTGATGAAGCGGTCAGGTTGGCCGTCGAGAACAATCCGGAGCTCGCGGTCAACAAGTTCGATCCTGCGATCTCCGAGACCGAGGTCGCAATCGCGCGCGGCGCGTTCGTGCCGACCCTCGACACCGTGCTCCAGCGAAACAGTCAGGAACAGCCGCCAACCAACCTGTTCTCGGGCGAACAAGGCGTCCACACGGGGCTGTGGTCAACGAACGTCGCTGTCAGCCAGCTGCTGCCGTGGGGCGGCGCGTCGTACTCGGTCGGATGGGATTCCGCGCGTACGACCAGCGACAGCCCGATCACCAGCTTCGATCCCTCATTGCAGTCGCGGCTGCAGCTCGGGTTCACGCAACCGATTCTGAGGAACTTCAAGATCGATCCGGCGCGGGCCGCGCTCGACGTGTCCAGGCGAAACGTCGAGATTGCTGATACGAACCTACGCGAAGCCAGGCTTGCCACCTCGGCAAATGCAGAGAATGCCTACTGGGCGCTCGTGGCGTCGCTGGCGCTCGTCGACGTGCAGCAGCGGTCGCTGGATCTCGCGGTCGAACTGGAGCGCACCAACCGTGCGCGCGTCGACGTCGGCCAGTCGCCGCCGCTCGATCTCGTTGCCGCGCGCGCGGAGGTCGCGCAGCGGCAGGAGAACCTGATCATCGCGAGGACGACACTGCGGCAGGTTGAGGATCAGCTGCGGACGCTGATCTTCGATCCGAGGCGTGATGATTACTGGAACATGCGCCTCGATCCTGCCGATCGCGTTCCGGCCGTCGGCGGTCCCCCGGACATCGACGCCGCCGTTCGCCGGGCGCTGGGCGAGCGAACGGATCTCGTCAGGGCGCGCAAACAGATTCAGAACACGGAAACGAGCATCAACCTTTCGCACAGCGAAACGCTTCCCGATCTGCGCGTGCAGGCGAACTACCTGACCGACTCCGCGGGCGGCACTCGCCTGATTCGCGAGGGTGGATTCCCCGGAACAATCGTCGGGCAGCAAACGACGAGCTATGCGGATGTGCTCGGTCAGGTGTTCTCGGCCGATTTCCCAACGTGGACGGTCGGGCTCGCCTTCAGCTATCCGCTGGGCAAGAGCACCGCAGAGGCGAACCTTGCGCGGGCGCGCATCGAACGCGACCAGGCGAACGCGCGGTTGAAGAGCCTCGAGATTATCGCGGTTCGCGAGATCCGGCAGGCGGCCTACCGCGTCGAGCAGAATCAGCAGCGAATCGAGACGACCAGGCTGGGCCGCGAGCTCGCGGAGCAGCGCCTGGATGCGGAGCAGAAGCGCTTCGAAGTCGGCATGTCGACGAGCTTCCTGGTGATTCAGGCCCAGCGTGACCTGGCGGTCGCGCGGAACAACGAGTTGCAGGCGCTGCTCGACTATCAGCTCGCCGTCGTCTCGTTCGAGACCGTGCAGCAGGCTGGCGGCGTCGGAGTCAGCTTCGGACTCATCCGGTAGCCGTCGCTACCGGGACACGAATCGGCCCGGATTGACGGCGTCCAGCAGGGGATCGGCCTGACCCGAGAGCACCAGGTCAGCAACCAGGGACGCCGTCACCGGAGCCAGCAGCACGCCGTTCCGGTAGTGGCCGGTCGCGTACACAACTCGCGGCGACGTCTCGACTCTCCCGATCAGCGGCAAGCCGTCCACCGTCGCTGGCCTCAGCCCCACTCGCGCCTCGAGGAAGGTCGCTCCCCAGATCGCCGGGAGGAGATCGCACGCAGCGTCGAGCAGATCACGAACCCCTGCAGCAGTCGTACGTTCATCGAACCCGACGTCCTCGACCGTCGCTCCGACGAGGACGGTGCCGTCGGTCCAGGGCACGATGTAGCAGTCAGGTCCCCAAATCACGCGGCTGAGTGTGTCGGCGGGCCACATCAGCCTCAGTAGTTGTCCGCGAATGGGTTTGACCACTGGGCCTGTCGCCGGCTCGACACCGAGGTGGCTCGTCCAGCTTCCCGTCGCGATGACGACCGCGTCAGCCGACCATCGCTCACCATCCGACGCGGTCACGAGCGCATCTCTCGATCGATCGGCGACCGAGGTAACAACCCGACCGGCTTCGACCTCGGTGCCGTGGCGGAGCGCCGCCCACGTCAGCGCCTCGGTCAGCTGCGTTGCCGCGACGTAGGCGTGTGCCTTGACCAAGAGCGCACCGACCACCGACTCCGGAAGCGTCCCCTCGAGCGCGCGTGCCTGCGATCGATCGAGCCACTCCGCCTGCGCGGCGGACATGTGCTCCGACTTCAACGACGTTTCGAGTCGATCCGCTTCAGCGGCGTCGCGGGCAATCTCCATCGTCCCGCAGCGCCGGTACTCGACCGCGACGCCAGACTCCTCGCGCGCCTCGCCGACGAAACGCTCGTACATCTCCAGGCTGCGCGTGGCCAGCGCGAGCAGCGGGCCTGGTGACGCCTCGATGTATGGCGCGAGCACACCGGCAGAGGCCTGCGTCGCGCCGGCGCCCACCGCGCGCGACTCGAACACACGCACGCGCGCCCCGCGCCGCGCCAGCTCGCGCGCAACGCCGCACCCGATGATGCCGGCACCGACGACAATGACGTCCGCCGTCCTGGCCACGTACGCATCATATCGAAAGGTGGCTGGCACCTAGCCCGGGAAGGTGCCAGCCACCATTTGGCGCGTGGCAGCAAAGTTGGAAGAGTCAGGGAGACTCCAGATGCCACGACCGCGGCGGCGTTGTGCAGCCGGTGAGGTGTATCACCTCATCAACCGTGGAAACAAGAAGGCCAGGATCTTCATCGAAGCCGCAGACTACCAAGGGTTTGTAACGGCGATGGCAGATGCCTCTGAGCGCACAGGCGTCAGGCACATGACGTTCTGCATCATGCCGAACCACTTTCACATCGTCGTTCAGTCATCGGCTGATAACGATATTTCTGCGTACATGCAGCGCTTGATGAACGCACATATCCGCACGTATCAGGAGAGGCACGGAACCAAGGGCACCGGCCACATTTATCAAGGGCGATATCGCCACATTCAAGTAATGACCGACTATCAGTTCCTCAATGTCTGTCGCTACGTTGACGCAAATCCACTTCGAGCGGGTCTCGTCGATCGTGCCGAGCACTGGCCGTGGGGAGGATTGGCACTGAAGAAGTCGCGTGACGGGCGAAACCTGCTATCTAGCTGGCCAGTGCCTCGCCCCGCAGATTGGTTGGATCGTGTCAATCGTCAACCGAGTGAGGCAAGCCTGAAGGAGATCCGAAAGGCAATTGCGCGGGGAAGGCCAGGTGCAAGCACGGAGTTTCTGCAACTCTAGCGGTCTGCCGGCTCCAAATCGGAACAGCAGCAAAAAGGTGGCTGGCACCTTCCCGGGGAAGGTGCCAGCCACCTATCGCAGTTATTGCGATGTCCCTGAACGACGGCCGCCGGCGCGGCCGGCGTCGAGGTCGTTCCAATTCAGGATCGTGTTGAAGCCGAGGAAATACGTGCCTTGCGTCTGCCACCGCCAGAACGGGCGGATGGCGAACATGACGACGTGGCCCTGACCGACGGGGGCGTCAACCACCTGCGCGCGGCCGGCCAGCGACTGGCCGCCCACCAGGACGCCCGATAGCAGCATGTCATCGGGATTGTTCGGGAACTGCATGACCACGCGCGCGCGAGGTTCAGCAGCATCACCGCCGCCAGGGAATCCGCCGCGCCCGCCGCCACCACCACGGCCGCCGCGGCCGCCGGCGTCCTCAGCCTGACCTCGTTGTCCGCCGCGCGCCCCTCCGGTCGATTCCGGATTCTCTGCGTCGTACGGCGACAGGCGCTGTTGCGGGGCACCAGCCATCGGCGTGATGTTCATACCCACACCGGGACCGCCGCCTTCGCCACCGCGACCGCCGAACCCACCGCCCCCGCCACCAGCGTTGAGCACCGGATCCTGATTGAAGTACACGGGCAGCTGCGCGTCGAAACCGTAAGCGACGGGGCTGCGGCGATCGGCGACGACACCGCGCACCACCGAGCCGCGGACGAACAGGCCGTCAGGACTCTCGACGCTGATGCCCGAGGTGACGTTGTATTCCGGGAAGATCGTGGACGTCGATCCCTCGACGAGCAGCGTCCCGCCTGTCTGCACAAACTTGACGAGCTCCATCAGCCCTTCCCAGCCCATGCCGCCGCGAATGTCGTCCGCCTCGTCGATCCCGCCGAGGTTCGGCGTCTCGGTCGACTTCTTGTACGGCAGCGCGAGCTTGCCGGTCCGCGCAATCCCCGCGACCTGCGACTGCGCGTTGCCGCCGATGTGCGGAAAGACGATGACGTCGTACTTCTGGCGCAGGTTGCCCTCTTTGAGCTTGATGTCGGCGAAATAGGTGTAGGGCACGCCAAAGGTGTCGAACGCAGCGCGGACCCATCCTTCATCCTGCGTTCGTGCCCAGGAGTGCACGTAGCCGATGCGCGGGATATCGAGGTCGTGCATCGCCACGGTTGGCGCTGACGCGACGGCCCAGCCTGTCAGCCCGAGATCGCGCAACGTCGGCTCGACCTTCGCGCGGTCGGCGCCCGCGATGATGAACGCGCCGGGACGGAACTTCCGGCCGGCCGCTTCGAACTCTTCTTCGGCCGCCTGCATCTTCACGTCGGCATGCTTGAAGCGGAAGGTCACCAGGTTGTTGTCGGTCGTATGGTCGACGACGATGACAGAACCGGTTCCTTCGATTCCTCCGGTAGCCTTCACGTCTGCGGTAACCAGCGCTCCCTGCTGATCGAGGATCGATTTCTCGGTGGCCGTCTTGACGACGATATTGCGCATGTACGGGAACGTCCACCC
>Ga0075430_100006067_pt1 | contig 10187 bp, 8 predicted proteins | sample RhiMetdeltSRZDD4_FD_75294 | JGI IMG/M metagenome (GOLD analysis project Ga0075430, IMG submission 75294) | Populus rhizosphere microbial communities from Tennessee, USA - Rhizosphere MetaG P. deltoides SRZDD4 | ecosystem: Host-associated > Plants > Roots > Rhizosphere > Soil | place: USA...
TACTTCTCAGTGCAGCGATGTTTATTGGGAAAACCGCATCAAAAGCAGCAATAGACTCTCTTAAAAGATAATATAAAAATTAAAAGAAAGGATAAATCATGAATAAACAATACATATTACTGTTTACAATACTCGCGACAACATCAGGATTAGTTGCAATAACAGATGCTGATGCAAAAAAACAAGGTACTGACATTCTCAACAAGATGTTGGTTAGTTACGGTAAAGCATTTGGTGGAGATAACATATTCAAAGCACCTTCTGATCTAAGTATGTGGAACGCCGCAATTTCTCAAATGAAAACATTTGTTACTACTGTCATCAACGAAAATAAAAACTGGTTGGGGCAGAGAGACTCAACATTAACGAATGCCCTTGATAAAATAATAAGAGCAGACATTGATGTTGTTAACAACATCAAGATAACTCGTGGTATTTTGACTGATCCAATAGCAAGATTTAAACAAGGAACAAGATTCAGAACATTAATGGAAAATATATCCAAAGTAGAAAATTCCCTTAAATCAAGTATGTCTCCTGTTGCTAAGGATGAAGCACGTAAGCTACTTCTCAGTGCAGCAATGTTTATTGGGAAAACCACATACAAAGCATCAACAGATGCTCTTAAAAAATCAACTGAATAAATAGTAAGTAAAAAAAAAGAAAAAATCTGCCTGTTGTGACAATTTCACAACAGGCAGATTTTTTCTTGATCATCCTTTGTCCCCAATTCCGCTATCCTTCGACCCTCCTTCGCTAAAGCTTCGGCGGGCAAGCAGAAATCTGACATAGCCTTGGCGACATCGGATCAGGACGAGCGAAGTTAATCATGATATGCTATCACGTGTATATCACATGATAGGAAGCATATGAATATTAATCATCGCACCACCGCTCGTTCATTTGATTTTATAACATTTTTTCTTATGTTATTTCTCTCCCTTTGCGGGCTTGTTTTTGTTTTTAGTGCAACATACACAACAACAAAACCATTTTCCCCTTTTTTTATTAAACAATGTATCGGAATCTGTAGCGGTATTGTTATTTATTTTCTGTGCCTCATTCCTGATTATCGCAATCTGATACGATGGGGTTATACAGCATATTTTTGCATCGTTGCACTTCTTATTTTTACCCTTATCAAAGGTAGCGTTGGAATGGGAGGCAAACGATGGCTCAATTTCATTTTTTTCAAAGTCCAGCCATCGGAATTAGCAAAATTTCTCTTTCCTGCTTACATGGTTAATTACTTACACATACGAAAAAAAACTGTCATAAATTCATTCAGTCTCTTTATTCCATTACTCGTTATGCTTGGCATTAGTTTTATTTTTATTTTAAAACAACCGGATCTGGGCACATCTCTCATTGTGCTTTTTTCAGGACTTATACTGTGTTGGTTTGCAGGATTGGATAAAAGATTTTTTTTCTATAGCATACTCATCACACTGATCATGACTCCACTCATTTGGTCATTCGTTTTACGAGACTATCAAAAAAATCGTATCATCGTTTTTCTTGGACAAGGTGATGAAAAAAAAGAAGGTTATCAAATTGAACAAGCACGTATAGCAATTGGTTCTGGAGGATTGTGGGGCAAAGGTTTATTTAACGGAACACAAAATAGGCTACGTTTTTTACCAGAAAGCAGAACCGATTTTATTTTTGCAGTACTTTGTGAAGAATGGGGTCTTGTCGGTGCATTAAGTATCATTTGTTGTTACATTCTGCTTTTTTTCAGATCTTTTTTACTTATCAGAAAAGTAAAAGATCTTTATGCGCAACTTTTTGCAAGCGGACTTTTATTACATATACTTCTGGCAACTATTATTAATATCGGTATGGTCTTGGGCATCATGCCTATTGTTGGTATTCCACTACCTTTAATGAGTTATGGACTGAGTAATTTACTCATTACGATTGCTTCTCTTGGGGTACTTCAAAATATTATGTTACGCTGTCGATAGTCATTTATTTTTTTCCTGTTCTTTTCGTTTTGCTTCTCCGCACACTTCTTTATACAACCCTACCTGCTGATCAACGAGCTGCCGAGCGTGCTCGGGGCTTGCACGGAATCTCCTCATTTCTTCCGCATATGCTTCTCTTTCTTTTTCGTTCAATTCCCTAAAATTTCGTCGCAGAAGTGGATAATCGTACATTCCATACGCATAACTCGCTACAATTAACATCGCACAAAAAAATCTATTTTGTTTGATTATCATACTAAATCCTATTTTTTTTACTGACTATCCCTATACTGTCATATATGCATATTAAAAATGTAATATCATGAAACACCGTTCGTTTCCTTCGACAAGCTCAGGACGAACGGAAATCACCAAAAAAATTTTTAATTCCGTTCGTGGTGAGCCTGTCGAACCATACGAACACCTCAAAGAACATCTCATGAAAAAACCTCTTGTTCTTGATCTTGGAGAAACTCCCGAAGAACGCGCACATGATTTTTCTCCACAAAAATTTGACGATTATATTGGACAAAAAGAACTCAAAGAAAAATTATCTATCTATACGCAAGCAGCCAAAATGCGTAACGAACCGCTTGATCACTTGTTGTTGTTCGGCCCTCCCGGACTTGGTAAAACAACACTTTCGATGATTATGGCACAAGTGATGGATGTCAATATCAAATTGTGTAGTGGCCCTATGATTGAACGCACTGGTGATTTGGTTGGTATTTTATCAAGCTTGCAACCGCGCGATATTTTTTTTATTGATGAAATTCATCGTCTACCCGCAAGTGTTGAAGAAGTGCTGTATAGTGCGATGGAACAGTATCGTATCGATGTTATCATTGGCCAAGGAGCTGGTGCCAAATCAGTCAGTTTACCAATTCATCCATTCACACTTGTTGGAGCAACAACAAAAAGTGGAATCATTTCTGCACCACTACGCAGTCGCTTTGGTATCATCGAACGGCTCGACTTTTATACTAACGAAGAATTGCGTGACATTGTTCTGCAAAGTGCTCGTTTTTTGAATGTATCAATTACCTCCGATGCAGCACTTATAATCGGTGCATGTTCACGCGGAACACCCCGCATCGCAAAAAAATTAACGAGACGAGTGCGTGATTTGTCACAAGTACGCAATGCACCTGTTGATAAAAACTTCGTTGAACAATCATTACTCTTTTTGGGAATTGATCACGATGGTTTGACAGCAGTTGATACCATGATTTTACAAAAAATTGTCTGCAACTTTAACGGTGGTCCCGTGGGCCTTGAAACGCTTGCATCGCTCGTTGGTGAAGATGCAGATACTATTGAACTTGCGTACGAACCATATTTATTACGCAAAGGTTATCTTGAAAAAACTCCGCGTGGCAGACAAATTCCAGCAAAAATATTACCGCATCTGATTAAACGATTTTTAGGACAAGATGTAATACTGTAAAAGAACTCTGAACAAGAAAATCATATTCTGTTCAGAGTTCTTTTTTCATTTAATCTGGAGTTTTAGCGGCAAACATCGCACCTTTAAAGTCTCTTAGATTAGGAATGTACACGACAAAACCATCATCCCTATGTGACCCCACGGATTAGACAGTTAGATAAATTAGCGGTAGAATAAAAGCATATTCTCATTAAAAACAAGAATTTTTCTTTCTGGAGACAAAAAAGCCATGGCAGGTCATAATAAATGGTCTCAAATTAAACATAAAAAAGCTAAAGAAGATGGTAAAAAATCAAAAATTTATACCAAACTCATCAAAGAAATTACCATGACTGCTCGCGAAAATGGTGGCAATCCTGATCTCAACCCTCGTTTGCGACTTCTTATGGAGAAAGCACGAGAGGCAAATATGCCTGTAGAAAATGCCATACGTGCAATTAAAAAGGGCACCGGAGAACTTCCCGGAGCTCAGTACGAAGAATATATCTATGAAGGATATGGTCCATACGGCATTGCTGTGATGATTGATGCAATTACTGATAATAAAAACCGCACTGTTGCAGAATTTCGTCGCTTATTTTCAGAATCTGGTGGTTCTTTGGGCGAATTGGGAACGGTAGGCTGGATGTTTGAAAAACTTGGCACCGTTACCGCACAAGGAAAAATCACAGAAGACGAGTTACTTGAGCATCTTATCGAATTTGATATTAAAGACGTACAAATAGACGATAATTCATGCACCGTATATTGTGACATTCACGCCCTTGAATCCGTCAAAAACGCTATCGAAAAAGCTGGATTAAAAATTGAAAATTCTGGTCTTGAATGGGTCGCGAAAAACACAACCGAACTTCCTGAAACACAAACCGATAAAGTTCTTGAATTTTTATCAAAAGTGCAAGATCATGAAGACGTGCAAAATGTATACACAAATCTTGGATAAATAAGGACACACCCCTGATGAAAAAATATACTATCACGAGCATGACAGGTTTTGCATCCAAAACATTCGTTTTAATTGCACCATCAGGAGAACGTTCCAGTATTTCTATGAATTTGAAATCATTGAACTCACGTTTTTTTGAAAACACAATAAAATTACCTATTACACTAACGCATTTAGAAACGATCCTTATTAAACAATTTAAAGAAAAATTACGTCGCGGACATATTTATTTTACTGCGTACCTCGGCAATCCTAACATCTTTGAAGGCACCATCACACCGGCCATGACAATCATTGATGGTTATGTACAGGCAATGAATCAAATCAAGACAAAATATAATCTATCAGATGAGATTAAAATCGATAACATTGTTCGTCTACCAAACATATTTTCTAAAGAAGAACAGCCTCTTGATGAAGAGTCAACCAACCAAATTCTTGCTGCCGTTACCGATCTCATTGAAAAAGTTATACAAGATAGAACAACAGAAGGAAATGCATTAGCCACGGATCTTGATAACCGGATCGTGATTATCAAAAAAGAAATGGTTGCTATATCAGAAAGAGCTCATGTTTTTGTTGAAGAATACAAAAAGAAAGTCCATGCAACACTACAAGAAATTGGCGCTGATGAAAATTTAATTGTCAATGCACAAAAAAGCGGCCTCTACTCCATGCTCGATAAAATCGACATTCACGAGGAAATCACACGTTTTAACAGTCACTTGGAAAATTTTACAGCAATCCTTTCCTCAACAGAAGCAGAAAAAGGCAAACGCCTTGATTTTACCCTTCAAGAATTAGCACGAGAAATCAATACAATTACTGCAAAATGTTCCGATTCTACCATCAGTACTCATGCAATCAACGTCAAAGTTGAAATTGAAAAAATGCGCGAACAGATACAAAATATTGTGTAAAATAATTATATCTTTCCGTGAAATATGCCTGAGAGCAACTGTAAGTCTATAGTATTACTTTCAAGATCATCCAATGCTTCTTTTGTTGTCACATCAAATAAATTCCAGACAGTTAGGCTGCATCCTTTTACCGGAGCAGAAACAAATTGATAATTGTTAGGACGCCATCGGATAATACGAGGAATAATGGCAGTAAACACTTGCACTATTTTGTGTAATTCAAGATCATAAAGAATTATATTATTTTTTGGTATTTTTATTCCAAAAATGAGGTATTGGCCGTCATAACTGATATCTACCGTGTTTCTTACGCATGGAATAATAAAATGATCTAGTATCTTAAAAGTTACAGCATCTCGTATTATTATCGTATTGCTATCACGATCAAAATAAGTATCTGAAACGGTAACTATATATTTTCCATTGCTACTAAAATATATGTCTCTTTCTACGTAATAACCATCTCTGCGCTGCAATTCATCGGTATAATAACTGATTAACTCTCCAGTTATTCCATTACAGACAATCACATTGTCTTGTGCCTCATTGGAAACGGCAACAAAAACCCCTCCTTTGGGATTCCATGCCACTGCGAGAGCTCCTAATGCGATTTGTCCCTTGATTCCACCCGTGTCGCTATCACGCAAAATAATCGCTTCATCACATACCGATACAAAACTATTTCCACAAGGACTATAGGATACCGCATTGAGCTGTTTTTGTTCACAATGTGCTTTTATAGTCCCACAATTATCATGTACAAAAAATGTATCTTTCATTGGTACTGAAATAAAATCAAATGAACGTGGATGCCATACAACACTTCCTATAAAGACCACATCTTTATCTTTTTTGGTAATGTTTTTAGACACATTCTTTAGTAAAGTTCCTTTATACAGATCCCACATGAGTAAACTTTGCTTTTTGTTACATAAGTATCCGGTTATAATTTTTTGATTACTAACAGCTAAAGCTCCAACATACCCATCTTGAGGAGAACAATATGACCTTTTATCATGAATAAAATCTGTGATGACAACGGTATTTTTCGTATCTTTTTGCTGAATTTCAACAAGAAATTTTCCATCTGGACTGAACTGCATATGTGTAATTTCTCTGTTATCACATATGGCGCTTTGTATAACCTTCTTTTTGGGCGGAATCTTTTTCAATATCAAAGATCTTAGCAATGCCATATTTCGTATTCTTTCCTGTGGCTGTACGTCCATAGCACGTGTTTCAAATGAGGAACAAAATAATATTCCAACTAAAGATAGTATCCACATAACATGTTTACCCATAAAACCTCCCTCTCATAAAACTCAACATTTATGCAAATATATTTTATCATTATACAAACTACATTTTGTACAATTTTTGCAAGGCACCTGGAATATGTCACAACATTTTACACATTTGCATCTTCATACTGAATATTCACTACTTGATGGCGCAATATCTCTTGATAAACTTGTAGCATTTGGTAAAGAAAATAACTATAAAGCCCTTGCTATCACAGATCACGGTAATATTTTTGGTGCTGTTAAGTTTTTTCAAAAATGTAAAAAAGCTGGCATAAAACCAATTTTGGGCATGGAAGCATATTTTACTGAAGATACCAAAGTAAAAAATGCTGAAAATAAATATTATCACCTTATTATTTTGGTACAAAATGCAATCGGCTATAAAAATCTCTGCAAACTTATTTCATATTCATTCCAGGATGGCTTCTATTTTAAACCGAGAATCGATTACAATATCCTTGAACAATATTCCGAAGGTCTGCTCGTAACGAGTGCATGCCTTGGTGGCCATATTCCTAAATTATTAATGTCCAACAACCACAAAGAACTTGAAGAACGTCTTGACTGGTTTTTACGTGTGTTCGGCAGAGATCGTTTTTTTCTGGAAGTACAACCAGAAGATCAAGAAGAACAAAAAATATTAAACCAAAAACTGTTCGCACTTGCTGCAGAAAAAAATATTAAACTTGTTGCTGCTGGCGATTGCCATTATGTTTCATTACACGATCATGAAGCACACGAAATCATGCTTTCGATCCAAACGCAGTCAAAAATGGATGATCCTGATCGCTTTTCATTTGGCGAATGTCGTGCATATATGCGCACAACAGAAGAAATGCTTGCAGAATTTAAAGGACATGAAGAAGCAGTGTGGAATGCAGGCCTTATCGCTGATATGTGCAACTTTGATTTTGAAACTAATAAATTATTTTTTCCACAATTTATTATTCCTGAACATTACACGCAAGAATCCTATTTTGCTCACATGTGCCGAATAGGATTACAACGCTTAAAAGACAATGATCTTATTCCTGCTGAGCAATGGCAAACATACGATGCTCGACTAGAACTAGAAATTGATTTAATCACACGTATGGGTTTTGTCGGATATTTTTTGGTAGTGAGTGATTTTATTCAATGGGCATATCGTCAAGCAATTCCTGTTGGTCCTGGCCGCGGTTCTGCTGCCGGATCAGTGGTTGCATGGGCACTCCAAATCACAAACATTGACCCAATAAAATACAATCTTCTTTTTGAACGTTTTTTAAATCCTGAACGTGTCAGTATGCCCGATATTGATATTGATTTTTGCATCGAAGGTCGCGACAGAGTAATTAATTACGTACGTGACAAATATGGTCACGATAAAGTATGTAATATCATCACGTTCGGTACTATGATGGCCAAAGGTGTTATCAAAGATGTTGCACGCGTTTTGGGGTTTTCTTTTGAAGATTCTAATACAATCACCAATCTTGTCCCTGAACAACTGAAAATAACGCTTACTGAAGCAATTGAACAAGAACCACGTTTACAAGAATTAATTAACAATAATCCTCGTACAAAACATATTTTTGATATTGCATTTAAGCTCGAAGGACTCACGCGTCATGCATCAAAACATGCAGCTGGCATTGTCATTTCCCCAGATCCTGTCGATGAAGTATTGCCTGTGTATGTACCACCAAAAACTAACGAATTGGTTACGCAGTATGGCATGACAGAATTGGAAAGTATTGGTTTTTTAAAAATAGATTTTCTTGGCCTGAAAAACCTTACGCTGATTGATCGTGTACTGAAACTCATCAAGGATCTTCACGGCATATCACTTGATATGAACAAACTTGCACTTGATGATCCAAAAACATTTGAATTAATGTGCGATGGAAAAACATCAGGGGTGTTCCAACTTGAATCAAGTGGATTAAAAGAAGTATTACGTAAACTAAAGCCAGAAAAATTTGAAGATATTATCGCTGTCAACGCACTGTATCGTCCAGGACCTCTTGGATCTGGTATGGTTGATGATTTTATTGAGCGCAGACATGGACGTCAACCAATCACCTATCTTTTTCCTGAATTAGAACCGATTTTGGCAGAAACATTCGGCGTTATTGTATACCAAGAACAAGTAATGAAAATTGCTTCTGCTATTGGTGGCTACTCACTTGGAGAGGCCGACATTTTACGCCGTGCAATGGGTAAGAAAAAAGCAGAAGTTATGGCCGAACAAAGTGCTATTTTCGTCGAGAAATCATCCACTCGTGGTTTTGATGCAAAAAAAGCACAAGAATTGTTTGATTTACTTGCCTATTTTGCTGGTTATGGTTTTAATAAATCTCACTCTGCTGCATATGCATTAATTGCATATCAAACTGCTTATCTTAAAGCAAACTACTTAGCAGAATTTTTGGCATGCCTTATTTCTCTTGAAGCAACACACCCAGAAAAAATGGCGTTTTACTTGCAAGAAACAAAAGACCTCGGTATTACATTGTTGCCGCCCGATATTAACAAATCTAACATCGATTTTTCTGTCATCGATAGCAATATTTTATTTGGATTACAGGGAATAAAAAACGTCGGTCTTGCAGCATTAGAAAACATTATTGAAGAACGCACAAAGAAGGGTCCTTTTAAAGATGTACTCGATTTTTGCAAACGAGTTGATCTCCGAACGGCAAATAAACGTGTTATTGAAAGCCTTATTTGTGCAGGAGCATTTGATGGATTACCTGGCAACCGCGCACAAAAATTTCACGAAATCGAACATATTATTGATCTTGCAATAAATCACAAAAAAAATGCTCTTACAGGACAAATGGATCTTTTTTCCATCAACAAAAAAGATTCCGCAACTGATGAAATATACACATTTGAAATGCATTCTGAATGGCCCGATAAAGAAAAATTGGAAAAAGAACGCGATGTTATTGGCTTTTATATTAGTTCTCACCCACTTGAAACATATAAAAAACAACTTGCATGGTTTCCAATAGAACAATTTGAAGCAGCACTCGAAAAAGCAAAAACAACCAAAGGTGAATATACAACAATTGCATGCGGGTTACTCAAAACGCGAAAAGATATTGTTACTAAAAAAGGCGACCGTATGTCATTCTTACAATTAGAAGATATGTCAGGCTCTGCTGAAGTTATTGCATTCCCTAAAACATTTGCACGTGCTGAAAAATGGCTCGGTTCACATCAGGTTTTTATCGTTAAAGGAATTGTTGATGTTGTTGAAGGAAATCCTTGCAAGATAAAAGCCCAGGATATTGTTCCAATCGAACTTGCATTAACCGAATGGCCTCATATTGAATATATCGCCCTCACACTGCCAAGTACCGTGACAGAAGATATTCTTATTGACATAAAACAGCATTTGCCAAAAGGCAACGCTCCCTTATCAATTATTTTCTATGAAAATGAAAAAAAACTGCGCTTAATGGCAAAAGAAAAAATCCTTCTGAGTACCGAAAGCGCACAATTGTTAGAAAAATATGATATTACAATACAATGTTGTTTGTAATATATCAGATCTGATCTATTCTAATCCGCTCGTCCTGAGCTTGTCGAAGGATATCCCCGAGCGCTCGAAGA
>Ga0075430_100006071_pt1 | contig 10184 bp, 8 predicted proteins | sample RhiMetdeltSRZDD4_FD_75294 | JGI IMG/M metagenome (GOLD analysis project Ga0075430, IMG submission 75294) | Populus rhizosphere microbial communities from Tennessee, USA - Rhizosphere MetaG P. deltoides SRZDD4 | ecosystem: Host-associated > Plants > Roots > Rhizosphere > Soil | place: USA...
TGCCCACCGCCATCCCTTCGTCTGGGGACGCGGTCGAGCCCGACGACGACGTGCCGCCCGTCAGCCCGGCATCGCAGCCTGGCCGAAGGTCGCTTGAACTTGCGGGATGGACCACTTAGACACCGAGTCCGGACGAACTCTGGCGGGGAACCTTGCGTGGCGAGACGCCGCTTATGCATAAACGCATCATGATGCAATATCGCATCGGCAGGTAGGGTGAGCCAGAGGGTGGCAGATGAGCGTGGTTCAAGAGGCCGAGGCGCTGATCGCCCGAATGACGCGCGCAGAGAAGGCACAATTGCTCCAGGTCGTCGTGCGAGACATCGGAGAGGCGTTCCCCGGTATCGAGAGCAACCCTGACGTTGTCGGCGGTGACCCGTGCATCGTGCGCACGAGGATTCCTGTGTGGCTCTTGGAGCAGGCACGGCGCCTCGGTGCAACCGAGGCTGATTTGCTCGCAGATTACCCTTCCCTCCGCGCCGAGGATCTGGTCAATGCCTGGGCCTACGTCCGGGCGCATCGCGATGAGATCGGCCGCCTGATCGAGGAGCACGAGTCGGCGTAGCGATGGCCGACCTGTTCGCTGACGAGAACTTCTCTCTGCGCGTTGTGCGCGCGTTGCGCAACCTCGGCCACGATGTGCTAACGAGCCGCGAGGCCGGTCTGGCGAACCTGGGCACCGCCGATCCGGACGTCTTCCAGACAGCTGTCACTGCCGGTCGCGCAATCCTAACCAACGATCGCCGCGACTACGCACGTCTCCACATGCGCCAGCCTCTGCATGCGGGTATCGTCATTTGTACCTATGACCCTCATGCGGAGCGCCTGGCGCAGCGCATCCACGCCGCCATCTCGGTGCATGCCGCTCTAGCAGGGATGCTGATCCGCGTCACTCGCCCGGGCCCGGCCGAGGATCCGGTCTGACGACGCACGGCACCGCCTTCGATGGCGACACCCTCAAGATCCGCTTCGGCCGCTGACCGGGACCACCGTTCGGCGTCAGCTTTCCTCGGGGATGCACCGGTATCCGAAGCGGTCTTCGCGGCACATCATCAGCGCATGGCCTCCCTCGGTGCCCGGCGCCGCCCTCACGGTGCTGGCTTCGCCGGGCGTCATCTCCAGCGCCAGCCCGCCCGCCAGCACCATCAGCGCCACGATGCCGCTCGCCGCGATCGAGACGCACAGCTTGGAGGTCGCTCGCCCCAGGATGGTTGCCATGGCCCGTCCCCGTCGTTCTGCTCGCCGATCGCCTTGCGGTGCTCGACGGTTTCAGGCTACGGCGAACCAGTTCCGGGCGTAACGCAGACCCGCAGAACTAGCCGCAACCTCGAGCCCCTCAGGGCGAGATTGCGGCCGTGATTCGTTGCGGGTAGCGATACAATGGGCCACAGTCAATCGGACGGACCGATCGCGACGAGGCGGCCGCCGGGGGCCGCGCTTGCTCTCACGGGATGGAGGGCACGTTGGTCGATGGCGAGCCGACAGCCTCCTTCGGTACCCTGCTTCGTCAGCATCGGCTGCGGGCGGGGTTGACCCAGGAAGCGCTGGCCGAGCGGGCCGGCGTGAGCCTCCGCGCCCTCCAGTATCTGGAGCGTTCGGCCGGCCGGCCCCAGCGCGACACCACTCGGCGCCTGGCGGACGCGCTCGCCCTGACGCCCGAGCACCGCGCCCTGTTCGAGCATGCCGGGGCGCCCGCGCCACGGAAGCGGGCCGCCTCGGGCCGTCCCGCCGTCGATCAGATGGATCCACCGGACGATCTGAGCGGCGCGTATAAGCAGGTCACCATCCTGGTCGCCGACGTCGTCGGGCTCACCGATTCGGCCCAGAGCTTCGAGCCGGACCTTGCCGACCGGCTCCTGGGGGAGATCGTCCCACGGCTCGCCGAGGTCGTGCACCAGCACGGCGGCACGGTGAACCGCGGCGGCGACGGCGTGATGGCCCTCTTCGGCGCGCCCGTCGCCCGCGAGGACGACGCGGTGCGCGCCTGCTACGCCGCGCTCGCCCTGCACGCGGCGTTCCGCCCCGAGGCCGATCGGGTCGCCCGGGAGCGCGGCGTCTCGCTGGCGCTGCGCATCGGGCTCGACTCCGGCGAGGTCGCGATCCGGACCGCCGGCAATGACCTGTACCGGGAGTACTCGGCGCTCGGACCGGCCGTCCGCGTCGCCGCTCGGCTCGGGCAGCTCGCCGACGACGGCGCCACGCTGCTCGCGCCCGAGACGGCGCGGCTCGCCGAAGGCCACGTCGGCCTCCGTCCCGCCGGCCCGGTCCCGGCCGGCCGGGCGGCCGAGCCGGTCGAGGCGTTCAAGCTGGAAGGCACCGGGCCGGCCGGGACCCGCTTCCAGCGGATCGTGGCGACGCGTCCGTTGACGCGGTTCGTCGGCCGCGATGCCGAGCTTCAGGCGCTCGTCGGCGCGCTGGAGCGGGCCGGAGCCGGCCGAGGCCAGGTCGTGGCGCTGGTCGGCGAGCCGGGCGTCGGCAAGTCGCGGCTCGTCTGGGAGCTGACCCACGCACCCGACACCGCCGGCTGGCTGATCCTGGAGGGCGGCTCGACCGCCGCGGTGTACTCCGACGCGGGAAGGGGCAGGGCAACGCCGTACCTGCCGGTCGTCGAGCTGCTGAAAGGGTACTTCCGGATTGAGGCGCGCGACGACGCGCGCACCATCCGACGGAAGGTCGGCGACAGGATCCTTGCACTCGACGTAGGCCTGGGCTCGATGCTCCCGCCGGTGCTGGCGCTGCTCGACGTCCCGCCCGAAGATGCTGCCTGGGATCTGCTCGACGCCGCCCAGCGCCGTCGCCAGACCCTCGACGCCCTCAAGCGCCTGCTCCTGCGCGAGAGCCAGCGGCAGCCGCTGCTGCTGGTCTTCGAGGACCTGCACTGGATCGACGCCGAGACCCAGGCGCTGCTCGACAGCCTGGCGGACGGCCTGCCTGCCGCGCGGATCCTGCTCCTGGTCAACTACCGTCCCGAATACACCCACGCCTGGGGCAGCAGGACCTACTACGCCCAGCTTCGCATCGACCCGCTCAGCGAACGGGGCACCGACGACCTCCTGACCGGGCTGCTCGGCGATGACGCCACGCTTGATCCGTTGAAGCGCCTGCTGGCCGAGCGCACCGAGGGGAACCCGCTCTTCCTCGAAGAGTCCGTCCGCTCGCTCGTCGAGACCGGCCAGCTCGTCGGCCAGCGCAGCGCCTACCGGCTCGACCAGCCTGTCCACGACCTTCGCATACCGGCCACCGTCCAGGCGGTGCTGGCCGCCCGCATCGACCGGCTGCCGCCGGAGCAGAAGCGGCTGCTCCAGACGGCGGCCGTGATCGGCAAGGACGTGCCGGTGGCGCTGCTCCAGGCCATCGCCGAGCGCCCCGAGGACGAGGTGCAGTCAGGCCTCTCTGCTCTCCAGGCCGCCGAGCTGCTGTACGAAGCCGGACTCTTCCCGGGGCCGGAGTACACGTTCAAGCACGCGCTCACCCACGAGGTCGCGTACCGCGGCCTCCTGCACGACCGCCGCCGGGAGCTGCACGCCCGGATCGTCCGGGCGATCGAGCGGCTGTACCCGGACCGGCTGGCGGAGCATGTGGAGCGGCTGGCCCACCATGCCACGCGCGGCGAGTTGTGGGAACAGGCCGCCGAGTACAGCTACCAGGTAGGACTCCGGGCCACCGAACGATCCGCGAACCGCGATGCGGTCGCATACTTTGATTCGGTGATCGCGACGTTAGACCGCCTACCAGGCACGCGCCGACAGATCGAGCTTGGGATCGATGCCCGCCGTGCCCTTCACACCGCGCTCTTCCCGCTGGCCGAGATCGATCGGCTTCCCGGCCTTCATCAGGCAGCGTTGGCACTCGCCGAGTCAATTGATGACCAGGGCCACCTGTGTTACGTCCTCGTCGGACAGGCTAATCTGCTCTGGCGGATCGGCCAGTACGAGCCGGCGATCGCTGCTGCTCGCCGTTCGTATGCCATCGCCCTGAAGCTCGGGGATGCCGACCGCCAGGCGAGCGCCCTCCATCAGTTGGGCAACGCACGTCACGCCATGGGCGACTGGCGTGCATCGAGTGAGATCCACGCTCAGGTCGTAACGCTGATCGACGGCCTTCCCGAGCAGAGGTGGTGGAGGACGCACCTCTTGCTCTCCGTCGGTTGGGTGGCCCACGGATTGAGCGAGCTCGGCGACCTGACGGAAGCCGTCCAGTGGGCGGAGCGCGGTGTGGAGCAGGCTGAGCGCCGCGGTTACGCGTTCGCACTCGTCGGCCAGTGCGCCAGCGCCGGCCACGTCTACCTGCTGAAAGGTGAGCTCGACCTTTCGATCGAGCTACTCGAACGTGCGAGGGACGTTGGCCAGGAGCATGGCTACCTCGCGAGTAATCTCCGGCTTCTCGCCGACCTCGCGGCGGCCTACGCGCTACAGGGCAGCCTTGATCGAGCCCTCGCGCTCGTAGACGAAGTGAGAACCATCGATGCATCGAGCCCGATCGTGTCGTGGCGCTCAGGAGCCCGGACTCAGATCGGCGAGGTGTACCTTCGAGCAGGCCAGTGCGAAGAGGCCGAGCGCCTGGTCCGTTCGGCCGTGGCGCAGGCGACCGAGCGCGGCGAACGTGGCTACCTCGCCTACGCTCAGCGGATGCTCGGCGAGATCCTGGCGCATCGTGATTCGGCGGATCACGCTTCGGCCGAGGTCTGCTTTCGCGACGCTCTCGCACTGGCCGAAGACCTGGGGCTGCGCCCCCTCCAGGCCCACTGCCATCTCGGCCTCGGCAGGCTGTACCGGCATCGGCCGCCCGGACGATGCCCGCGCGGAGCTGTCTGCCGCCGTCACGATGCTGCGCGAGATGGGGATGGCGTTCTGGCTCCCGGAGGCCGAGGTTGAGCTGGCGTCCCTAGCCTGAGTCAGCTTGGGCCGCGCGGCGGGACGTCCACCGTCTGCTCGTTGATGTACGAGACCAGCCCCGGCGGCCCGCCCCGAATCCGCCGCACGAACTTCCGCGGCGTCCAGTCCACTGCCACCCGGCTGTCCGTCCGACCCTGGCTGTAGAACGCCGCCAGCTCGGCCGCCCGCTGGAGCACCCGGTTCGGCACCTTCTGGCCCGCCGTCCGCACGATCACGTGCGAGCCCGGCCGCTGTCGGGCGTGCAGCCAGACGTCGTCCTGGCCGGCCACGTCGAAGGTGATGTGCTCGTTCGCCTTGGCGCTGGTGCCGACGAGGGCCACGAAGCCGTCCAGCAGCGGCACTCGGATCGGGCTCGGCCCGTCGTTCGTGGGCGGCGCCTTGCTGAAGCGACCGCGCTGCTTGACCGGCTTCGGCGCGCGGTCCTTCAGGATGCCGCCCACCCGCAGCTCGTCGCGCAGCGCCCGGATCCGCGCGGGCTCGTCGGCGATCCGCACCAGCGTGTCCATCTCGTCCAGGTGGGTGATCTCCTGGTCCGCCTTCGCGATCAGCTCGGGCACCCGGCGGGAGGCGTCGCGCGCCCGCTTGTACTCCTTGAAGTAGCGCTGGGCGTTCTCGCTCGGGCTCTCGCGGGGATCCAGACGGATGTCCAGGTCGTCCACCACCAGCCGATCCTGGCCCGGCCGGATCTGGTGCGCATACCCCAGAATCATCTCACCGGTCCGGCGCAGCGGCTCCGGATCGCCGGCCGCCTCTCTGGAGCGAGCCAGCGCGTTCCGCCTCCGCTCCACCAGCGACCGCCGCGCACCGATCGCGTCCAGCAGCGGCCGGATGAGCTGATTCGCCGTCTCCGGAACGCCAGCGTGCTTCTCAGCAGCCTCGCGGTCGGCGTACCCCATCTCGACCGCCTCGCTCATGCTGGTGACGTCCTCGAGCTCGCACTGGTCTTCGAGGTGCGTCAGCCGGTACGCCGCGAACGCGACGACGTGCCCCTCGTACCGCGCGACGGACGGCCTCCAGCCGCCCTCGCCGCGGATTGGCCCGAGCAGATCGACCACCGTCTCGAACACCCTCGACCAGTCCACCTCGCTCACCGGCGTATCGATGCTGCCGGTCGCCCGGAACGCCACCTCGCGCGCCACCAGTCGCGAGAACCCCGCCAGCTCGCTGCCCAGCAGCTCGGCGAGCTGGCCCTGCGGACGCTGCGCCGCCAGGGTCGTCAGGTGCTCCCAGGTGTCGAGCGCGAACGGCAGCCGGCGGTCCTGGGCCGGCGGCGGCTCGTAGCGCCGGCGCGGCAGGATCGGGCGGACCGGGTTCTTCTCCGCCGAGGCCCGGCGCAGCGCGTCCATGATCGCGCCGTCCTCCGAGACCAGCACCGCGTTGCTCCGCCGACCCATCACTTCTATAATCAGCCCAACCTCGCCGGCGCTCCCTTCGTCGTCCCGTTTGGACACCCGAAGCTCGAGCACCCGCTCCAGGGGCGGCTGGCTCAGCGCTTCGAGCCGACCGTCTCGGACGTACTTCCGGAGCAGGAGCAGGAACGGTGTCACCCGCTCGGCCGCGCGCTCGGGACGGTCTCGCGTCAGGCAGACGCGGGCCGCGTGGGGGTCGGCCGAGATGAGCAGCGACGCCCGTTCGCCCTTGCCGTACAGCTCCAGGACCAGCGACCACTCGTCCACCAGGCCGACCTTCTGGATCCGGCCGCCGGCGAACCGGACGCGGATCTCGTCGACCACGGCGTGCAGGGTCAGGGCGTCGAAGCTGAGCGACGGTTTCATGACCGAGATTATCGAGGCACCGTGTACGGCGTAGCCAGCGGGCCGGACGAGGGAGACGGCGGCGGCCAGCCGCCTGCGCGAGTCGTCTCCGATTTCGGCCGCGCGTACGGGCGCGTCTTCGTGATCTCCGGGCCGAGCGGCGTCGGCAAGGACACCATCAAGAACTGCCTTCGCGACTCCCGGTTTCGGATCGGCTTCTGCGTGACGGCCACGACCCGCCCGCCCCGCCCCGGCGAGGTCCACGGACGCGATTACCTCTTCATGACCGAGGAGGAGTTCAGGTCGAAGCTCGCTCAAGGTCAGTTCATCGAGCACGCCGTGGTCCACGGCAAGCACCTGTACGGCATCCCGATCGAGGGGCTGCGGGCGGGCATGCGCACCGGCGACGACGTCCTGGTGACGCCCGACGTCAAGGGCGCCGCGACGCTGCGGGCGCTGATCCCGAACGCCATCTCGATTTTCCTGGCGCCGGCCAACCTGACGGAGCTGGAGCTGCGCATCGCGGATCCCGGCTCCGGGCGGCGCGAGGATCTCGAAACCCGCATGAAGACGGCGGCGGCCGAGATGCGACGGATGGCCGAATTTGACTACGTCGTGGTCAACGAGAACGGCAAACTGGACGAGTCAGTCAAGGCCGTCAAGGCGATCATCACGGCCGAGCGCCTGCGGGTCAAGCAGCGCCGGGTCGTGCTGTGATCGAGACGGCCGGTGACGCGTCTGGGGCGCAGCGGAATTAGAGAATGACTGCCTGGGCGATGCCGTCGCGCTGAGCGTCGGCCGCCGCGAGGTCAGTGGATGCGGCATGCCGAAGTCGCGCTGAGTCTTGGCGGCCCGCGCGGGGCGGGCAGCCTGACCTATCGCGTGCCGGACGAGATGCCGATCCGGCCGGGCGACCTGGTCCTGGTACCGCTCCAGACGCGGCTGCTGCCGGGCGTGGTCGTGAACGTCGTCGGCGAGGCCCCGGCCTTCCCGACGAAGCCGGTCGAGGACCGCGTCGCCGAAGACGCCTTCGTCGGGCCGCTCCAGTTGACCCTGGCGCGCTGGATCGCCGCCCACTACCGCGCCGCGCTGTTCGACTGCCTGGCGCTGTTCCTGCCGCCGGGCCTGGCGGCGCGGCTGGCGAGCGCCGCCAAAAAGGGCACCTGGAAGGCCCCCGCCCCCCCGCCGATCCCGGCCGAGCCGCCGGCCCACCCGCCGCCGCTGCCGGGCCCGCCGCTGACGCTCCAGCAAGAATCCGCCGCCCGCCGGATCGTCTCCGCCATCGAGCAGCGCCAGCACAAGGCGTTCCTGCTCCACGGCGTCACCGGCAGCGGCAAGACCCACGTCTATTTCGAGGCGGTGGCGCGCACGCTGGAGGCCGGTCGGCAGGCGATCATGCTGGTTCCAGAGATCGGGCTGACGCCGGCCACCGTCGCCCGCTTCGAGGAGCGCTTTCCCGGCCGGGTGGCAGTGCTCCACAGCAAGTTGTCGGTCAAGCAGCATCGCCTGGACTGGGAGCGGATCCGGCGCGGCGAGGCCGACATCGTGATCGGCTCCCGGTCGGCATTGTTCGCTCCGGTCCGCCGGCCTGGCCTTGTCATCCTCGATGAGGAGCACGACCCGTCGTATCACCAGCCCCAGAGCCCCCGCTACCACGCTCGCGAGGTCGCGCTCTGGTGGGGCCAGCTCGCGCGAGCACCCGTCGTGCTCGGGAGCGCGACGCCGGACGTGGAGTCGTACTTCCGGGCCGAGCGCGGCCGGTACACGCTGCTGCCCCTCCCGACACGCTTCCTGCCGGGTATGCCCCCACCCCCAACCTCTCCCCCGGCTGGGGGCGAGGGGAACTCAGATCGTCAATCGCGGCCGGTCTCCCCCTCCCCCGCGGCCGGGGGAGGGGGCTGGGGGGTAGGGGCTACCTCGAACCTGCCACCCGTCACCGTCGTCGACATGCGCGCCGAGCTCAAGGCCGGCAACACCAGCATCTTCAGCCGCGAGCTTGACGCCGCCGTCGAACAGACGCTGGCGCGCGGCGAGCAAGCCCTCCTCTTCCTCAACCGGCGCGGCACCGCCACCTGCGTCTCCTGCCGCGACTGCGGCTACGTCCTGACCTGCCGTCGCTGCGACATCCCCGTCGTCTATCACCGCGCGGGCGAGGCGCTGGTCTGCCATCGCTGCAACCGCCGTCGCCCGATGCCCGATCGGTGCCCCGGCTGCGCCGGCGCCCGGATCAGGTTCTTCGGGACCGGCACCCAGCGCGTCGAGCAGGAATTGACGGCGCGCTTCCCGTCCGCGCGCGTCATCCGCTGGGACCGTGACACGACCGGCAAGCAGGACGCCTACGAGGCGTTGTGGCGCGCCTTCACCAACGGCGAGGCCGACGTCATGGTCGGCACCCAGATGATCGCCAAGGCGCTCGACTTCCCGCGCGTCACGCTCGTCGGCGTGGTGCTGGCCGACGTCGGGCTGTTCCTGCCGGACTTCCGGGCCGGCGAGCGGGCGTTCCAGCTCCTCGCGCAGATGGCCGGCCGGGGCGGTCGCGGCGCGCTCGGCGGCCGGGCGATCGTCCAGACGTACGTGCCGGATCACTACGCGATCCAGGCGGCGGCCGGTCACGACTACCAGGCGTTCTACCAGCACGAGATGGCGTTCCGGCGCGACCACGGCTACCCGCCGCTCGGGCGGCTGGTACGACTGCTCTACTCGGGCTCGAAGGAGGACCGCTGCGTCCGCGAGACCCGCCGGGTGCGCGGCCGGCTGGACCAGGAGATCGCCCGCCAGGGGATCGCCGACATCCAGGTGATCGGGCCGGCCCCCTGCTTCGCGGAGCGGACGCGCGGCCGGTTCCGCTGGGCGCTGCTCCTGCGCGGCGACCGCTTCGCCCGCGTCCTCGATCGGCTGGAGCTGTCGCCCGGCTGGACGATCGACGTGGATCCGGTCAGCCTGCTGTGAGCGGCCGGCTGGTGCTAGTGACCGGCGGCGCCCGGAGCGGCAAGAGCGGCTTCGCGGAGGGGCTGGCCCGGGACGGTCGCCAGCCCGTGGTGTACCTCGCGACCGCCGAGGTCGGCGACGAGGAGATGCGAGAGCGCGTTCGCGAGCACCAGCAACGCCGCCCGGCCGAATGGCAGACCGTCGAGGCCCGGACCGAGGTCGCGCAGGCGCTCGCCCGCCTCCCACAACAACCCGGCACCGTCCTGCTGGACGACCTCGGCCTGCTCGTCACCAACCGCCTGCTCGACCTCTCTGGTGACGCCGACCCGACCGTGGCGACGGCGCGGGCGCTCGACGCCGCGCTGGCGGCCGAGATCGACGCCCTCCGAGCGGCCCAGGCGGCCGGCGGCTGGGACCTGATCGTGGTGACCAACGAGGTCGGGCTGGGGATCGTGCCGGAGACGCCGCTGGGCCGGGTCTTCCGCGACGCGATCGGGCGGGCGAATCAGGCGCTCGCGGCCATCGCCGACGAGGTCTACCTGCTGGTCGTCGGCCTCCCGCTGCGTATCAAGCCGGCGCCAGGCTCCTGAGACCAGCACCACAGACT
>Ga0075430_100006074_pt1 | contig 10180 bp, 9 predicted proteins | sample RhiMetdeltSRZDD4_FD_75294 | JGI IMG/M metagenome (GOLD analysis project Ga0075430, IMG submission 75294) | Populus rhizosphere microbial communities from Tennessee, USA - Rhizosphere MetaG P. deltoides SRZDD4 | ecosystem: Host-associated > Plants > Roots > Rhizosphere > Soil | place: USA...
GCGGCCTGGACGTCTGCGAGGAATTGCCTGACCTGGGTGTTGAGGCGCTCGGCCTCGGTGGAGAGTGCGTCGGCGAGGTCCCTGACGTTGGTGGCGGTGGCGCGGGCGTCGGTGGAGGCGCCGGCGACGCGGATCATGGCCTCGGCGCCGCCGCGGGCCTCGGTCGAGGCGCGGTTCACGCCCTCGGTGATCTCTGCCACGGCGCGGTTCTGCTCCTCGACGGTGACCGCGACGGTGGAGGCGATCGCCGAGATCTCGTCGATGATGCCGTTGACCTGCTCGATCGCCTCGGCGGCATCGGCGACCGCGGACTGGATGGCGCCAACCTGGCCGGCGATCTCCTCGGTGGCCTTGGCGGTCTGGCCGGCGAGCGACTTCACCTCGGACGCGACCACCGCGAAGCCGCGGCCGGCCTCACCGGCGCGCGCCGCCTCGATGGTGGCGTTGAGCGCCAGCAGATTGGTCTGGCCGGCAATCGCCTGGATCAGTCCGACCACCTCGCCGATGCGGGTGGCGGCGTCGCCGAGCTTGGACATGGTGCCGACGGTGCGGCGGGCCTCGCTGACCGCGCGTGAAGCGACTTCGGTGGAGCGGTGGGCCTGGCCGGCGATCTCGCCGATCGAGGCGGCCAGCTCCTCGACCGAGGAAGCGGCCGAGGTGACGTTGCCGGAGGCGGTGCCGACCCGCCGCTCGGCGGTGCTGGCCTCGCTGGAGACGGTGTCGGCGGCGTCGTTGAGCTGGTTCGAGGTGATCTCCAGCCGATCGGCGGCCTCACGCACGCGCGCGAGCGCCTGGTCGACCGACATCTCGAAGCGGGTGATGGTGGCGGCGATCACCTCGCCGCGGTTCTCGCGCTCGCGGTTGGCGGCGGCCTGGCTCCGGGCCAGCCGTTCACGCTCGATCATGGTGTCGCGGAAGACGATGACGGTGCGCGCCATGGCGCCGAGCTCGTCGCGGGACCTGGTGGCGGGGATCGGCGCCGAGGTGTCGCCGGTGGCGAGGCGCGACATCGCCTGTGCCAGACCGTTGAGCGGGCGGGTGATGCTGCGTCCGATCAGCCAGCTCAACGCCAGGCCGATCAGAACCGCGCCGCAGCCAACAAGGACGACTGCATAGCGCGTCCATTCCTGTGATGTGACGAGCGTAACCGCGGCATCGTCGGCACGCGCGCGGGCCGACGAGATGATCTTGTCGGCCTCGGGCAGCATCTCCTCGCTCGAGAGATCGATGCTCGTGACCCACGGCCGGACGCGCGACGCGGCGAGCGCCCATTCGGAGAACGCACCGACATAGGCCTGTATTTGGCGATCGAGCGATTGCTTGGTCTCGGTGAGAATGTCGAACGCGTCCGACGCGGCGTTGAAAACGAGGAATCCATCGGCGAAGCGCTGCCGGAAATTTTCGTCACGGGTGTTGCGGTACTGCGCCTCGTAGTACCGCATGCTGGCCAGCAAAGTCTGGAACCGCTGCGAGGTTACGCGGGGCAGCTCAAGGCGGCCGTCGGTGATCAGGCGCTCGGCGTCCGCGCCGGCCGTCGCCAGCTTTTGATTCAGTCCGTCGTTGTCGGTAAAGCCGACCCATTCCTGGGTGCGGATCAGCCCGCCGAAGCTCTCCTTCAGCGCAGCAACCTTGGCCTGCATGGCGGCGATCTCGGGCTTCTGGGCGCTCGTGCTCGCGCTCGCCATCGTCTCCAGGAAGCGTACCGCGTTGTCATGGGCGTCACCGAAGGCAGCCACCAGAGCGTACGAGGGGCGGGCGGCAAATTCCTTGGCGCTCATCCGCATAGCCGCCAGCACCAGCTTGAATTCGCGGCTCGCCTCGGCCACCTGGGCGGCCTGATGGGCGCTATGGAAGGCGTCTTCGACCTCCGACTGCGCCATCATGTATTCGACGCCGTTGGCGAGGAAGCCGATGACCGGAATCATCGCGATGATGATGATGCGCGCACGGACCGAAATCCGCGAAATCAGACGCGCTGGTGAAAATTTGTTTGTCGGCAATGGTAGGCGCATCGCAATGGCCGGGCCGTCGTCCTGAGGTCTGGCCGGCGCGCTGCCAGCCGCAAGTCGGGCACAGTCCGTGCAGCAAACATCACAATGGTTAATAAAGTCGCAAAAACTACGTAAGACGCAGTAAAATCATGGAAATCCGGGAGCCGCGGAGGATTGAGATGCAGCAGCAGGGGACGCGGCGCGATGCTGGGCTCAAACTCCTCGCTTTGGCGCGGGAAGCGACGCTGGCTGCGGATGCGATCCTCAAGGATGCAACCGCCGCCGTGCGCGCGCGGGTTCGGGTCGATACCCTCACGGTGGACCGGCTGTTCAACCGCGAGCAGCGCGCCACCCACGGCCTCGCCTGGCTTGCGACCTATGCCGAAGGTATCCGCCAAGTCGGCGCCTTTGCCGAGCGGGCCCATGCCGCCGGCGCGCTGAGCGAGGTCAAGGAACTGCTGGTCGCGATCGGTATCGGTGAATTCCTGGCGCAGATCCTGGGCGGCATTCCGATGAGCCAAGGCGAGATCGTCCGGCCCGTCGATCTCGGCCTGAGCATCGCCGACGTGGCGGCGCGCCTGGCCGGTCCGCTCGAAGGCCTGATGGTGGACAACGAGCAGCGCCGCGCGCGGCTCGTGAGCCTGCTGCGCGACCTCAACGATTTAACGGTCGGCGGTCCGGAGGACGACGAAGCGCTGATGGCGATGCGCGAGGAGGTGCGCAAATTCGCCGAGAGCGAGGTGATGCCGCGCGCGCATGGCTGGCACCTCGCCAATCAATCGATCCCGCTCGACGTCATCGCGCAGATGGCGGACCTCGGCGCGTTCGGTCTCACGATCCCGGAAGGCTACGGCGGCATGGGCCTCGGCAAGGAGGCGATGTGTGTCGTCACCGAGGAACTGTCGCGCGGCTACATCGGCGTCGGCTCGCTCGGCACCCGCTCCGAGATCGCCGCCGAGCTGATCGCGGGCAGCGGCACCGAGGACCAGAAGCGCCACTGGCTGCCGAAAATCGCGTCCGGCACGGTGCTGCCGACGGCGGTGTTCACCGAGCCTGACGTCGGCTCCGACATCGCGTCGGTCAGGACGCGCGCGACCCGTCACGACGGCTTCTATCTGGTTCACGGCAACAAGACCTGGATCACCCACGCCGCGCGCGCCGACCTCATGGTGCTGCTGGTGCGCACCAATCCGGCGGAGCCCGGCTATCAGGGCCTCTCGCTGCTGCTGGCGGAGAAGCCGCGCGGCACCGACGCCAATCCGTTCCCGGTGACCGGCATGTCCGGCACCGAGATCGCGGTGCTCGGCTATCGCGGCATGAAGGAGTACGAGATCGCCTTCGACGGATTCCGGGTGCCGGCGGCGAACCTGCTCGGCGGCGTCGAAGGCCGCGGCTTCAAGCAACTCATGCAGACCTTCGAGGCGGCGCGCATCCAGACCGCGGCGCGCGCCGTCGGCGTCGCCCAGGCCGCGATGGAGACGGCGTATCGGTATGCGCGCGAGCGCAAGCAGTTCGGCGAGCCGATCGTCAACTTCCCGCGGGTCGCCGACAAGATCGCGATGATGGCGGCGGAAATACTCATGGCCCGTGAGCTGACCTGCTTCGCGGCGCGCCGCAAGGATTCCGGCCAGCGCTGCGATCTCGAGGCCGGGATGGCGAAGCTTCTGGCCGCCCGCGTTGCCTGGTCGGCGGCCGACAACGCGGTTCAGATCCACGGCGGCAACGGCTTCGCGCTCGAATTTCCGGTGTCGCGGCTCTTGTGCGACGCGCGTATTCTGTCGATCTTCGAGGGTGCCGCCGAAATCCAGGCCAATGTCATCGCGCGCCGGCTGCTGGACGAGGCGTAACGGTGCGCTGACCGGCGGCGCCGTGAACAAAACGACGGGTTCGGCGTTGCCTATGGCACCGTTGCATTGCGCAGGGAGATTCCGGACATGGGTAAGCTGAAGATCCGCCAGGGCGATTGGGTGATCGTGTGCGACGGCCGCAAGGCGCTCGTGCTGGAGAACGCGGGCGACGAGAAATTCCTCAATCTCAAGACTCGGCAGGTCTTCGACCATCCCGACGAGAAGACATCCGAGCTCGGCACCGGCGCGCCGGGGCGCTCCTTCAGCTCGGTCGGCCACGGCCGCAGCGCCGTGGAGCAGACCGACTGGCATACCCAGGAAGAAGAGCGCTTCCTGAAGACGCTGGCCGGGCATCTCGACACCGAGGTCAAGGCCGGCCGCGCCAAGGCGATCGTGCTGGTGGCGCCGCCGCGCGCGCTCGGCGTGTTGCGCCCGGCCTATACCCACGATCTGCGCAAGGCATTGACCACCGAGATCGACAAGGACCTGGTGTCAATGCCGTTGCACGAGATCGAGAAGCATCTCGCGGGCGTAACGGTGGCGGCGTAGTTACGGCGGCGTTGCGCGCCGCCTATTTCACGTTCTTCAAAAGCTTGTTGACGTTGCCCGAGAGGATCGCCTCGCCATCCTTGCCGAGCGCGCGGATCTCGCCGACGAAATCGCGCACCGCTTCGCGCGCGCGAATCTCCTGCGGATAGTCGGTGGCGAACACGATGCGCGACGCCGGGATCTCGACCATCGACGACTTCACCGACGAGATCGCGCCCGCGAAGCCGGCGGTGTCGAACATCAGGTTGTTGTTGATGTAGTAGTCGAAATCCTTGGCCGCGCCGGCGCCGTGGCGCTCGTTGCCCTTGGTGCCCCAGAACACCTTGTCCTGATAGCTGCGGATGCGGCCGAGCATCGACGCGATGCCGCCGGAGAGGTGCGCCATGTGCACCGTCAGATTGGGATGGCGGTCGAACACGCCGGAATTCACCAGCCGGATGGTCGCCATGATCAGCGAGAATTCGCGGCCGACCGAGCGCGCGGTGTCGAAGGCGTCGAACTGCTGCGAGTAGTTGAGCTTCAACGCGGGATGCACGAACACGAACATCCCGAGCTTCGCCGCTTCGGCCCAGAACGGCTCGTAGGCCGGGTTGTCGAGGAATTTACCGTCGTGCTCGGAGGTGATGACCACGCCCTCGCTGCCGAGCTCGTGCCGGCAGCGGTTGAGCTCCTTGAGCGCATCGGGGCCGCCGAGCGGGTTGGCGTGCGCCGCGCCGATAAAGCGGCCGGGATAGTCCTTCTCCGCTTTCTTGGCCTTGTCATTGACGAAGCGCGAGGTCTCGAGGTCGGCGCACATGCCCTGCGCGCTGGTCAGCCATGCAGCGTCGATGCCGGACAGGTCCATCATCTTCACGTGCTCGTCGAGATCGTAGAGCAGCGAATGGATGGTGTAGCTCGGCGCACCTTGCGCGTCGTAGTGCAGGATCAGCCGGTCGCCCGGATCATCCTTGATGAGCTCGCGCGGCGTGAAGTGGTGCTGGAAATCGACGATCATTGACGCATTCCTCTACAGCGGGACTTGCGAGCGAGGGATTGTCACGAAATTTGCGTTCAGGCAATTGCGTCGAGTTCGCGCAGCGAACGGGTCACCGCCGTAGCGAGCGGCGTGTGCGGCACCTCGCCGATGGCGGCCTTGAGCTTCGTGCCGTCGATCCGGTGCGGCACGTCCCACAGATAGCCGATCTCGGCGAGCTCGCGGCCCATCTGCCAGATGCTGCCGACCGTGCGCATCATCCACCAGTTGATGTGGCCGACCTTGAGCTTGCGGCCCGTGGCCTTGGCGATGGCGGACACGAATTCCTGGCCGGTGACGGCGTGCCCGGGAAAGCCGAAGGTCTCGTATTGTCCGAGCATGTCGCGGATCGCGGCGAGCTTGATCAGCGCGTCGATGTAGTCGGGCAGGTAGGCCCATTCGTGCACCACGTCGAGCGAGCCCGGATAGGTGACCTTGTTCTTGGCCAGCTCCTTGATCAGCACGAGGTCGAACCACGAGCCGCGGCCGCGACCGAAGAAGTCGCCGGCGCGCAGCACGATCGTGCGCACGCCGCGGTCCGATGCTTCGCGCAGGCGCAGCTCGATCTCGCTGCGGATCTTGCCCTTGTTCGACGTCGGATTCATCTCCGTCGCTTCGTCGAGCACCGCCGGCATCTTGGCGCCGTAGTTGTAGACGTTGCCCGGAAACATCAGCGTCGCGCCGGATTGCTCCGCGGCCTCGATCGCCGAATAGGCCAGCGGCAGCGCGTGCTGCGCCCAGCCGGGGTACGGCGCGTTGAGCGCGTGCAGGACGATGTCGGTGCCGCGCGCTTCCTTCACCGCGACGGCGCGGTCATTGGTCTGGATGACGTCGATGCCCTTCGGCGCGCGCCATCCGGCGTCCGGGCGCACCAGCCCTTTGACGCTCCAGCCGGCGTCGCGGAATGCTTCGCACGCCGCGAAGCCCAGCCGCCCGGCGGCGCCGAGCACGAGGATCTGGCCTCTCATGCTGCGCTCTTTTGCTTGTGCTTGCGCGAGCAGAGCCGAACGCCGTCAGGCTCCGAAATAGGGATATCGGTCATGCGATGTCGTGATCTGGTTGAGGGGAGGCAAGGGGGAAATCTGCGGCGGACGTTAGCAGGCGTCGTCCCGGCCTGCCAGCGCCCGGGCCGCTTCGCTCGACGGTTGGAAGTCTTGGGCGTCACGCCTATCTCTCATGACAATATGACCCGGTTCCGTCCGGCCGCGCATGGTTTCGCGGCACTTGCAGTGGTATTGGTCGCCGATGACGGATGTTTTCTTCTATGCTCTGGTGCCGCTCGCGCTGTTCGCCGTCGCGGCCGTCCTGCTGGCTGGCTTTATCAACTTCGCCCGGGGCGGCTCGCCGCATACGTCCCAGAAACTCATGCGCTGGCGCGTGCTGCTGCAATTCGTGGCGCTTGTCATCGCGATGCTGACGATCTGGATGATGGGACGTTAGAGGGGGCGGCCGATGGTAGTGCTCAATCGCATCTACACGCGCACCGGCGATGACGGCACAACGGCGCTCGGGTCCGGCGACCGGCGCAAGAAATACGACCTGCGCGTGGACGCCTACGGCACGCTCGACGAGGTCAATGCGGTGATCGGCGTGGCGCGCCTGCACACAGCCGGCGACGCGCTGATCGACGCGACGCTGGCGCGCATCCAGAACGATCTGTTCGACGTCGAGGCGGAGCTTTGCCTGGCGACCAAAGGTCCGGGCGGCGCCGCGCTCACGGTCACGGCCGCGCAGGTCGCGTGGCTGGAAAGCGAGATCGACCGGCTCAACGAGGCGCTGGCGCCGCTGAAGTCGTTCGTGCTGCCGGGCGGCACCGCGGCCGCGGCCTATTTGCATTTGGCGCGCACGGTCTGCCGCCGCGCCGAACGCATCATGGTGGAGCTCAGGGACCAGCCGGGCGAGGACGTGTCGGCGGACGCGCTCAAATACGTCAACCGGCTATCCGATCTGCTGTTCGTCGCCAGCCGTTTCATGAACGGCAAGGGCGAGACCGACGTGCTCTGGGCGCCTGGCCAGAATCGGTGAATTCATCCGATGGTCATGCCGCTCTACGACGACAACCCGTTCAAGCTGCCGCACAGGCCGGTGGTGACCTGGAGCCTGATCGCGGTCACCATCGTCGCGTTCATTTTCGAGTTCAGCGCCAAGGACGATCCGGTGGTGGTCGCCAACCAGTTCGGCGTGATCCCGGCCGCCGTCACCGGCGTCTATAGTTTCCCCGGCGCGATCACTCCGCTGCTGACGCTGGTCAGCTATCAATTTCTGCATGCCGACATCGTGCACCTGATCGGCAACCTGATCTTCGTCTGGGTGTTCGCGGACAATGTCGAGGAATCGCTCGGCCGCCTCCGCTTCCTGGCGTTCTATCTGCTGGTGGGTGCGGCTGGCGCGCTCGCTTTCGTATTCAGCGATCCGGGGTCGAGGGTTCCGCTGATCGGCGCGTCCGGTTCGGTGTCCGGCATCGTGATCGCCTATCTGATGCTGCGGCCGTGCGCCAAGCTGACCGCGCTGGTCCTCGGTATTCCACTGCGGATCAGCGCCTATTGGATCATCGGCGTGTTCATCGCGATCCAGTTCGTCAACCTCGGCGCGGCCACGAAAAGCGACGTTGCCTGGTGGTGCCACGTCGGCGGCATGGTGGCCGGCGCCCTGCTGTTCCCGTTGATGAAGCAGCCGGGCGTGAGGCTGTTCGAATGCATCCGCCCCGGCGAAATCCAGCTAGAATCGGCGCCTCCCGTGCATTTGCCCCGGCGCGTGCCACGTTGACCCGGGGGCGGTGCGCCATTAGCTTGCCCCGCCGTTCGCCCTGCGTCTGCCGGGGCCGAGAATAAGCGCGTCGAACGAGAACCGCCTCCATGAAAATCCTGGTGCCCGTCAAACGGGTGGTCGACTACAACGTCAAGATCCGCGTCAAAAGTGACGGGTCCGGCGTCGAACTTGCCAATGTGAAGATGTCGATGAATCCCTTCGACGAGATCGCCGTCGAGGAGGCGATCCGCCTGAAGGAAAAAGGTCAGGCGACCGAGATCGTCGTGGTGTCGATCGGTCCCGCGCAGGCGTCGGAGACGATCCGCACCGCGCTGGCGATGGGTGCCGACCGCGGAATCCTGGTGAAGGCCGATGCGATCGTCGAGCCGCTCGCAGTCGCGAAGATCCTCAAAGCCATTGTCGAGCAGGAACAGCCGGGTCTGGTCATCCTCGGCAAGCAGGCGATCGACGACGACTGTAACCAGACCGGCCAGATGCTGGCCGCGCTCACCGGTTGGCCGCAGGGAACCTTTGCGTCGAAGATCGTGATCGAAGGCGACAGCCTGCTGGTGACCCGTGAGGTCGACGGCGGTTTGCAGACCGTCAAGCTCAAGGCGCCCGCAATCGTCACCACCGATCTGCGCCTCAACGAGCCGCGCTATGCGAGCCTGCCCAACATCATGAAAGCGAAGAAGAAGCCGATCGAGGACAAGACACCGGATGCCTACGGCGTCGACGTATCGCCGCGCATCGAAGTGATCAAGACGACCGAGCCGCCCGGCCGCAAGTCCGGCGCCAAGGTGAAGACGGTCGCCGAGCTGGTCGATAAGCTCAAGAACGAAGCGGGGGTCATCTGATGACGACGCTCTTGATCGCCGAGCACGACAACAAATCGCTCAAGGACGCGACCAACAAGGCGCTCACCGCCGCCAAGGCGCTGGGCCAGCCGGTGCATGTGCTGGTGGCGGGCAAGGGTGCGCGCGCCGTCGCCGACGCGGCGTCGAAGCTCGACGGTGTCGCCAAGGTGCTGCTCGCCGACAACGCATCCTACGAACACATGCTGGCGGAGCCGCTGGCAGCGCTGGTGGTGTCGCTGGCGCCGTCCTATGACGCCATCGTTGCGCCGTCGACCACGACCGGCAAGAACGTCATGCCGCGCGTCGCCGCGCTGCTCGACGTGATGCAGGTGTCCGACATCATCAAGGTGGTCGCGCCCGATACGTTCGAGCGGCTGATCTATGCCGGCAACGCGGTGCAGACCGTGCGCTCCAAGGACAAGATCAAGGTCATCACGGTGCGCATCTCGACGTTCCAGGCGACCGGCCAAGCAGCCGACGGAGCCGGTGCCGCGCCGATCGAGGACGCGGCGGGCGCGGCCGATCCGGCGATCTCGTCGTTCGTCGGCGAGGAGTTGTCGAAGTCCGACCGTCCGGAACTGACGTCGGCCAAGATCATCATCTCCGGCGGCCGCGCGATGCAAAGCCGCGAGAACTTCACGAAGTATATCGAGCCGGTCGCCGACCAGCTCGGCGCCGCGGTCGGCGCGTCGCGCGCCGCGGTGGATGCCGGCTATGCGCCCAACGACTGGCAGGTCGGCCAAACCGGCAAGGTGGTGGCGCCGGAGCTCTATATCGCGGTCGGCATCTCGGGGGCGATCCAGCACCTGGCCGGCATGAAGGACTCCAAGGTGATCGTGGCGATCAACAAGGACGAAGAGGCCCCGATCTTCCAGGTGGCCGATTACGGGCTGGTGGCCGACCTTTATCAGGCCCTGCCGGAATTGGCCCAGGAACTCGGTAAAGTGCGCCGTTGACCTTACCTAAGGTTTAGTCTGGCGACGGTGGCACCGGACGGGGGTTCGGCGTAAATAAGGGGCGAAGGGCTAGATTCATGAGTGACGTGAGGGATCGCCCGAAGGCGCGCGGCGCCGAACGGACAGAAAAAATGGCATTGAATATTCGCAAGGTCGGCGTCGTGGGCGCCGGTCAGATGGGCAGCGGCATCGCCCATGTCTGTGCGCTCGCCGGCCTCAA
>Ga0075430_100006080_pt1 | contig 10176 bp, 9 predicted proteins | sample RhiMetdeltSRZDD4_FD_75294 | JGI IMG/M metagenome (GOLD analysis project Ga0075430, IMG submission 75294) | Populus rhizosphere microbial communities from Tennessee, USA - Rhizosphere MetaG P. deltoides SRZDD4 | ecosystem: Host-associated > Plants > Roots > Rhizosphere > Soil | place: USA...
CGTCTCGTGGCCCTGGCCGTGGCTGTGCGAGCCGGTGAACACGGTCACCGTGCCGGTCGGGTGCACCCGCACCTCGCCGGCCTCGAACAGGCCGGCGCGGGCGCCGAGCGCGCCGGCGATGTTCGAGGGCGCGAGGCCGCAGGCCTCGATGTAGCAGCTGTAGCCGAGGCCGCGCAGCCTGCCCCTGGCGGCCGCAGCGGCCTTGCGCGCCGGGTAGCCGGCCACGTCGGCCAGCTTCTGCGCCGCGTCCATGGTGGCGTCGTAATTGCCGGTGTCGTAGAGCAGGGCCACCGGCGTCTGGTAGGGGAAGCTGCGGATGAAGTTCCTGCGGCGGATTTCCGCCGGGTCGATCTTCATCTCGCGCGCCGCCGTCTCCACCAGGCGCTCGACGACGTAGGTCGCTTCCGGGCGCCCCGCGCCGCGGTAGGCGTCCACCGGCGCGGTGTTGGTGAACACCGCGGTCACCTCGCAGTGGATCAGCGGCGTGGTGTACTGGCCGGCGAGCAGCGTGGCGTACAGGATCGTCGGCACGCAGGAGGCGAAGGTCGACAGGTAGGCGCCGACGTTGGCCGTGGTCTTGACGCGCATGGCGAGGAACTTGCCGTCCTTGTCCAGCGCCAGTTCGGCGACGGTGTGGTGGTCGCGCCCGTGCGCGTCCGAGGTATAGGACTCCGAGCGCTCCGCGGTCCATTTCACCGGGCGTGCGAGCTGCCTGGAGGCCCAGGTCACCACCACGTCCTCCGCGTACAGGTAGATCTTGGAGCCAAAGCCGCCGCCGACGTCGCCCGCCACCACGCGCACCTTGTGCTCGGGCAGGCCCATCACGAAGGCGGTCATCAGCAGCCGCTCGACGTGCGGGTTCTGGTTGGCGACGTACAGGGTGTAGCTGTCGTCGGCGCGGCTGTAGGAACCGTTGGCCGCGCGCGGCTCGATGGCGTTGGGGATCAGGCGGTTGTTGACGAAGTCGAGCTTGGTGACGTGCGCCGCCTTGGCGAAGGCCGCGTCGACCGCCGCCTTGTCGCCCAGCGCCCAGACGTAGCAGGTATTGTCCGGCGCGATCTCGTGCAGCTGCGGCGCGCCCTTGGCGCGCGCCAGGCGGCCGTCGGCCACCGCGGGCAGCGGCTCGTAGTCCACCTGCACCAATTCGGCGGCGTCGCGCGCCTGGTCCTGCGTCTCGGCGATCACCACCGCGACGCGCTCGCCGACGTGGCGCACCTTGCCCTGCGCCAGCACCGGGTAGGGCGGCTCCTTCATCGGCTGGCCATGGACATCGGTGATCAGCCAGCCGCAGGGCAGGCCGCCGAGCTTGGCGGCGGCGATGTCCTCGCCGGTATAGACGGCGAGCACGCCCGGCGCGCCCTTCGCCTTGGCGGCGTTCACCGACCTGATCTTCGCGTGCGCGTGCGGCGAGCGCACGAACGCGGCGAAGCTCTGGCGCGGCAGCGTCACATCGTCCGTGTACTGGCCCGCGCCGGTGAGAAAGCGGTAGTCCTCTTTGCGCTGTATGCGAGCGCCGATCAGCGGAGCACCCATGGGCGCCTCCCTACTTGCCTGCGGCCATGGCCTTGGATCCGGCCACGATGGACTTGACGATGTTGTGGTAGCCCGTGCAGCGGCACAGGTTCCCTTCGAGCGCCTCGCGCACGTCCTGCTCGCTCGCGCCCGGGTGGCGCGCGGCGAAATCCACCGCGTTCATCACCATGCCCGGCGTGCAGAATCCGCACTGCAGGCCGTGGTGTTCCTTGAACGCGGCCTGCATCGGGTGCAGCGTGCCGTCGGCCTTGGCCAGGCCCTCGATGGTCAGCACGTCGGCGCCTTCGGCCTGCATGGCGAGCATCGAGCAGGACTTCACCGCCTTGCCGTTCATGTGCACGGTGCACGCGCCGCACTGCGCGGTGTCGCAGCCGACGTGCGTGCCGGTGAGGCGCAGGTGCTCGCGCAGAAAGGTGACCAGCAGCGTGCGCGCCTCGACCTCCCCGGAGACGGCCTTGCCGTTGACCTTCATGGATACCTTGACTGGCATGCTGCTTCCTCCTCGGACCGATCGATTGTTTGCTGCTGGGGGAAAGGTCATCCTAGCCAAGCCGATTCGCCCCGGCAATGTTGCGCCGCAATAACCGGACCTCCCTGCGCGTAAGCACCCCGCAAGCTTGCAGCAAGGCCCCGGCAAACTGGCGCCCCTACCTTGGGGCGCGATGATCGCCCGGCACGCCGCCCCCGCCCCTGCCACCGCGCGCATGCCGCGCATCCTGGTCGTCGAGGACGATGCGCTGCTCGCCGACGGCCTGGCGCGCGGGCTGGCGCAGGCGGGATTCGCCGTCACCCTGTGCGCGCGCGGCGAACTGGCGCTCGCGGCGCTGCGACGCGGCGCTATGATGGACCCTTCCATGCGCATACTGATCGTCGAGGACGACGCCACGCTCGGCAGCGGCCTGGGCCGCATCCTGCAATCCGAGGGCTACGCGGTGGACCTGATGGCGCGCGGCGAGCAGGCGGTGCAGGCGGTGCAGCGCGAGCGCTTCGACCTGGTGATCCTCGACGTCGGCCTGCCCGATATCGACGGCTTCGAAGTGCTGCGGCGCCTGCGCGGCGGCGCGCAGCGCATGCCGGTGCTGGTGCTGACCGCGCGCGACACGATCGACGACCGCGTGCACGGCCTCGACCTGGGCGCCGACGACTACCTGGCCAAGCCTTTCGCCATGCCCGAACTCGCCGCGCGCGTGCGCGCGCTGATCCGCCGCTCGCAGGCGCAGAGCGGCCCGCGCATCGTGCACGGGCCCCTGGCGCTCGACACGGTGGCGCGGCGCGCCTTCCTCCACGAGGCGCCCCTCGACCTGGCGGCGCGCGAGTGGGCGGTGCTGGAAGTGTTGCTGGCGCGCGTCGAGCGCGTGGTGTCCAAGGAATCCATCATCCAGGCGGTCGCCAGCTGGGGCGACGAGCTGTCGGCGAACGCGATCGAAGTGTACGTGTCGCGCCTGCGCGCGAAGCTCGAGCCCGCCGGCATCCGCATCCGCACGGTGCGCGGCTTCGGCTACATGCTGGAGGAGTTCAGGGAGACGCATTGAGCGCGCGCAGCCTGCGCACGCACCTGCTGCGTCTGCTGCTGCCGCCGGTGGCGCTGACTTTGGCCGTCGGCACGGTCGCGGCCTACTACGTCTCCCTCGAGCCGGGCGCCGAGGCCTACGACCAGTCGCTGATCAACACGGCCTACGCGGTCGGCGAGCGCATCCGCGTGCAGGAGCGCGGCTACTCCCTCGACCTGCCCAGCGTCGCCGAGCGCCTGGCGCGCAGCGACCGCTTCGACGAGGTGTACTACGTGGTGCGCGGGCCGGACCGCGAGCGCATCGCCGGCGACGCCGGGCTGCCGCTCCCGCCCGCCGGGGCCGAACCCGCCGACGAGGTGCTGGCCTACGATGCGGCGCGCGAGGGCAAGCGGCTGCGCCTGGTGGAAGTGCGCGTGCCCTGCGGCGGGCGGAGCTGCACGGTGACCATGGCGGAAACCACGGTGAAGCGCCAGCGCCTGGCGCGCGACATCCTCGCCTCCAGCGCGCTGCCGCTCGCGCTGCTCGCGGTGCTGACGCTGGCCCTGGTGTGGTTCGGCGTGGCGCGCGGCCTGCGGCCGCTGCAGGGGCTCTCGGACGAGATCCGCGCGCGCTCGCCGCACGACCTGCGCCCGCTGGACGCGACGCAGGCGCCCGACGAGGCGCGGCCCCTGGTCGAGGGCATCAACCGGCTGCTGGGCGAGGTCGCCGAGGCGAACCGCAACCAGCAGCGCTTCCTCGCCAACGCCGCGCACCAGCTGCGCACGCCGCTCGCGGGGCTGCAGGCGCACACCGAACTGGCGCTCGCCCAGCCGGTGCCGCAGTCCTGCCGCGCCGAGCTCGAGCAGGTGCACGGCGCCACCGTGCGCACGGCGCGCCTCGCCAACCAGCTGCTGGCGCTGGCGCGCGCGGAGGCGCTGGCGCGCGCGCCCGACGGGCGGCCGGGCGCCAATCTGCGCGCGGTGGTCGAGGAGTCCGCCGACGAATGGGTGCGCCGCGCCCTGCAGCGCGACATCGACCTGGGCTTCGAGCTGGAGGACCTGACGGTGGCGGGCGATGCGTTCCTGCTGCGCGAGGCGCTCGCCAACCTGGTGCACAACGCCCTGGAGTACACCCCCGCGGGCGGCCGCGTCACGGTGCGCGCCGCGCGCCGCGGCGCGCAGGGCGCGGTGCTCGAAGTCGAGGACGACGGCCCCGGCATCGCGCCGGCGGAGCGCGGCCGCGTGCTGGAGCGCTTCTACCGCGCCCCCGGCACCGGCGGCACCGGCAGCGGCCTGGGGCTGTCGATCGTGCGCGAGATCGCCGCCGCGCACGGCGCGCTGGTCGCGATCGGCGAGGGCGAAGACGGCCGCGGCTGCCGCGTCACGCTGCAGTTCGCGGGAGTAAACTAGCGGCCATGGACTCCGTGGACATCGAAGTGCTGCGCAGCGCCGAGGCCTGGCGCGCCGCCGGGCAGCGCGTCACGCTCGGCACCATCGTCAAGACCTGGGGCTCGGCGCCGCGGCCGGTCGGCGCGCTGGTGGTGATCCGCGGCGACGGCCAGGTGGTCGGCTCGGTGTCGGGCGGCTGCGTCGAGGACGACCTGATCGACAAGGTGCGCTCGCAGGCCGTGGCGAAGGACCGGCCGCAGCTCCTCACCTACGGCGTGACCAACGAGGAGGCGACGCGCTGGGGACTGCCCTGCGGCGGCACGCTGCAGCTGGTGCTCGAGCCGGTCGGCGAGGCGAGCGCGCTGGGCGAGCTGCTGCGCACGGTCTCCCGCCAGCAGCTGGTGAAGCGGCGCCTCGACATGCAGAGCGGCCGCGTCAGCCTCGAGCCCGGGCAGTGGCAGGACGCGCTCGAGTTCGACGGCGCCACCCTGGTCACGGTGCACGGGCCGCGCTGGCGCCTGGTGCTGATCGGCGCCGGGCAGCTCACGCAGTACCTGGCGGAGATGGCGCGCATGCTCGACTACCACGTCAGCGTGATCGAGCCGCGCGAGGAGTACGCCAGCGGCTGGAACGTGGCCGGCGTCGAGCTGGAACGCCGCATGCCCGACGACGTCATCGCCGCCATGAATCTCGACGGCCACAGCGCGGTGGTGGCGCTCACGCACGACCCCAAGATCGACGACCTGGCGCTGATGGAGGCGCTGAAATCCGCCGCGTTCTACGTCGGCGCCATCGGCTCGAAGAAGAACAACGACGCGCGCCGCAAGCGCCTGCTCGAGTTCGACCTCGCCGAGGCCGAGATCGCGCGACTGCGCGGCCCGGTGGGCCTGTACATCGGCTCCAAGACGCCGCCCGAGATCGCGGTGGCGATCCTCGCCGAGCTGACCGCGGTGCGCCACGGCGTGAGCGAGCCGAGCTGGTCGGCGAAGAAGGACGCGCGCTTCGACCCCTCGGCTTGCGAAATCAAGACTTGAAGTTCGCCGGCCTGCTGCTCGCCGCAGGCGCCGCCACCCGTTTCGGTTCCGACAAGCTGCAGCATGCGCTGCCGCACGGCGTCGCGATCGCCGTGCAGGCGGCGCGCCACCTCAGGGCGGAGCTGCCGCGCGTGCTGGCGGTGGTGCGTCCCGGCGCCGATGCGACGGCGCGCGCGCTGGCCGGCGAGGGCTGCGAAGTGGTGGTGTGCGAGCGGGCCGGCGAGGGCATGGGCGCGAGCCTCGCCTGCGCGGCGCGCGCGGCCGGCGCGGCCGACGGCTACCTGGTGGCGCTCGCCGACATGCCGTTCGTGCGCCCGAGCACCATCGCCGCGGTGCGCGATGCGCTGGCGCAGGGCGCCATCCTGGCGGCGCCCTACTGGCGCGCGCGGCGCGGACATCCGGTGGGGTTCGCCGGCAGCCTGCGCGCGGAGCTTGAGGCACTGGCCGGCGACGCAGGCGCGAAAAGCGTGCTCGCGGCGCACGCGGCGCAGCTGGTGAAGGTGCCCGTGGGCGACCCGGGAGCGCTGCGCGACATAGACCGACCGGAGGACCTCGCACCGCCGCTCGCGGTGTAAACTCGCCGCTCTATCGCCGGGGGAAAATCACAGCGTGGAGACTGCGCAGCGCGCGGTACTGTTCGCCGACGTCGTCGACAGCACCAGGATCTACGAATCGCTCGGCGATACGCGGGCGCTGGCCCTGATCAATTCGCTGTTCGGACTCCTGGATAAGGCGGCTTCGCGCCACGGCGGCGCCGTGGTGAAGAAGCTCGGCGACGGCATGGTGTGCCTGTATCCGGACGCGGGCGCCGCGTTCCAGTCCGCATGCGACATGCAGATGGAGGCCACCTCGCCCGCGCACGCCGCCGAGCGCCTGGGCATCAAGGTCGGCTTCACCTTCGGCCCGGTCGTGCTGTCCGAGGGCGACGTGTTCGGCGATACCGTCAACGTGTGCGCGCGGCTGGTGGCCCTGGCCAACGCCGAGCAGGTGCTGACCACCCAGCTGACCGTGGACGCGCTGCCGCCCGGCCTGCGCGGCCGCTGCCGGCAGATGTTCCCGATCCGCGTGCGCGGCCGGCACGAGGAGATCATCGCCTGCAGCGTGCTGTGGCGCTCCGACCCCGATGTCACCGAGACCAACCTGGCGCGCGCCAAGCTGACGCGCTCGCGCGAAACGGTGCTGAAGATCACCAGCCAGGGGGAGGTGCGCGTGGTGCGCTCCAGCGACAGCGGCATGCGCATCGGCCGCGACAAGGTCAACGACCTGGTGGTCGACAGCCACTTCGCGTCGCGCGTGCACGCCAGGCTGTTCGCGCGCGAAGGCCATTTCGTGCTGCAGGACCTGTCCTCCAACGGCACCTACCTGCTGTCGGACGGCAACAGCGCCGAGATCCTCCTGCGCCGCGAGGAGGCGGTGCTCTCCGACCGCGGCTGGATCGGCCTGGGCAACACCGCCGCGCGCCACGGCGACCATACGCTGCGCTACCGCGTGGAGCCCGAGGGGGACTAGCCTGTAGAATCGCGGGCTTCGCCCTCCGGCCCGCCCCATGTCCGCTTCCGACCTGCTCGCCCGCACCGATCCCGAGCTCTGGGACGCCATCGCCCAGGAGAACCGGCGCCAGGAGGACCACGTCGAGCTGATCGCCTCGGAGAACTACGTGAGCCCCGCGGTGCTCGCGGCGCAGGGCTCGCGGCTCACCAACAAGTACGCCGAGGGCTATCCCGGCAAGCGCTACTACGGCGGCTGCGAATACGTCGACCTCGCCGAGACGCTCGCCATCGCGCGCGCGCGCAAACTGTTCGGCGCCGACTGGGCGAACGTGCAGCCGCATTCGGGCTCGCAGGCCAACCAGGCCGTGTACGTCACCGTGCTCAAGCCGGGCGACAAGGTGCTCGGCATGTCGCTCGCGCACGGCGGGCACCTGACGCACGGGTCGAGCGTCAACCTCTCGGGCAAGCTGTACCAGTTCATCTCCTACGGCCTGGACGCGAAGGAGGAGATCGACTACGACGCCGCCGAGCAGCTCGCGCTGGAGCACCGGCCCAGGCTCATCGTCGCCGGCGCCTCGGCCTATTCGCTGCGCATCGACTGGCGGCGCTTCCGCGACATCGCCGACCGCTGCGGCGCGCTGCTGATGGCCGACATCGCGCATTATGCCGGCATGGTCGCGGTGGGCCTGTATCCCTCGCCCATCGGCGTGGCGCACTACGTCACCAGCACCACGCACAAGACGCTGCGCGGCCCGCGCGGCGGGCTGGTGCTCGGCATGGGCGACACCGGCAAGGGGATCGACTCGGCGATCTTCCCGGGGCTGCAGGGCGGGCCGCTGATGCACGTCATCGCCGCCAAGGCCGTGGCGTTCGGCGAGGCGCTGCGGCCGGAATTCAAGTCCTACCAGCAGCAGACCCTGGACAACGCCCGGGCCATGGCGCGCGTGCTGACCGCGCGCGGCGTGCGCATCGTGTCGGGCCGCACCGAGTCGCACATGATGCTGCTCGACCTGCGCGGCAAGAAGATCACCGGCAAGGATGCGGAAGCGGCGCTCGGCCGCGCGCACATCACGGTGAACAAGAACGCCATCCCCAACGACCCGGAGAAACCGACGGTCACCTCGGGAGTGCGCATCGGCTCGCCGGCCATGACCACGCGCGGCTTCCGGGTGGCGGAGGCCGAGATCCTCGCCGGCCTGGTCGCCGACGTGCTCGACCGGCCGGCGGACGACGGCCATCTGCGGCGCGTCGCCGGCGAGGTGCAGGCGCTGTGCGCGCGTTTCCCGGTCTACGCGTAAAGTAGCGCGCCATGCGCTGCCCCTTCTGCGGCAACGAGGACACCCAGGTTCTCGACACGCGCTCGAGCACCGAGGCGAGCGCGATCCGCCGCCGGCGCAAGTGCCCGTCCTGCGACAAGCGCTTCACCACCTACGAGAACGTGGACCTGAAGATGCCGCGCCTGGTGAAGAAGGACGGCAGCCGCACCGAGTTCGCGCGCGACAAGCTCACCGGCAGCATGATGCTCGCGCTCAGGAAGCGCCCGGTGGCCACCGAGGCGCTGGAGGCCGCGGTGCAGAGGATCGAGGACCGCCTGCGCTCGCTCGGCGAGCGCGAAGTGCCCACCAGCCGCGTCGGCGACCTGGTGATGCGCGAGCTGGCCAAGCTCGACAAGATCGCCTACATCCGCTTCGCGTCCGTGTACCGCAGCTTCGAGACGCCCGAGGAGTTCCGCGAGGCGGTGCAGGAAGTGAAGACGAAGAAACGCCGGAAGTGAGCGCCTTCACCGCGTTCGACCACGCGATGATGCGCCGCGCGCTGGCTCTCGCGGAAAAGGGGCTGTATACCGCGACCCCTAATCCCCGCGTGGGTTGCGTGCTGGTGAATGGCGGGCAGGTGATCGGCGAAGGCTTCCACGAAAAGACGGGCGGTCCGCATGCCGAGGCGCACGCGCTGGTGCAGGCGAGCGCCGCGGCGCGCGGCGCCACCGCCTACGTGACGCTCGAGCCCTGCAACCACCACGGCAAGACGCCGCCCTGCGCGCAGGCGCTGATCAAGGCCGGGGTGGCGCGCGTGGTCGCCGCGATGCGCGACCCCAATCCGGGCTCGAAACAGGGGGGCGCGGCGCTCGCCGCGGCGGGGATCCCGTTCGAGCCGGGGCTGCTGGAGGAGGAGGCGCGCGAGCTCAACATCGGCTTCGTGTCGCGCATGACGCGCGGCCGGCCCTGGGTGCGCATGAAGATCGCGGCGACGCTGGACGGGCGTACCGCGCTCGCCAACGGCAAATCGCAGTGGATCACGGGCGCCGAGGCGAGGCAGGATGGCCACCGCTGGCGGGCGCGTGCCTGCGCCATCGCCACGGGCGGCGGCACGGTGAAGACCGACGACCCGCAGCTGACGGTGCGGGAAGTCGAGACCCCGCGGCAACCCGTGCGCGTGGTGATCGACAGCCACGTCGAGACGCCGGCGCGGGCGAAGGTCCTGCAGGGCGAGAAGGCGCTGGTATTCGCGGCGGTGAAGGGCAAATCCCTGCCGAATGCGGAGATCGTGGTGCTGCCCAATGCGGACGGGAAGGTGGACCTGCAGAAAATGCTGCAGGAACTGGGCAGGCGCGGCATCAACGAGCTGCACGTCGAGGGCGGGTTCAAGCTGAACGGGTCCCTGGTGCGCGAGGGCTGCGTCGACGAGTTCCTGATCTACCTGAACCCGAGCTTCCTGGGCGATTCCGCCCAGGGCATGGTCAACCTGCAGGACATGGCGTCGCTCGACCAGCGCGTCGCGCTCAAGATCCGTTCGGTCGATCGCTTGGGCGAGGACCTGCGGATTGTGGCGAGGCCCGCCTGATGTTCTCCGGCATCGTCCAGGCGGTCGGGAAAATCGTCGGCGTGAAGCCCTTCGTGGTGGACGCGGGCAAGCTGCCGCTTGGCGACGTGAAGGTCGGCGATTCGATCTGCGTGCAGGGTGCCTGCCTCACGGTGACGAAGAAGCGCGGCAAGCGGCTTTCGTTCGATGTTTCGCAGGAGACGCTGGATTGCACGACCGGCCTGGCGAGGCCGGGGCCGGTGAACCTGGAGAAGGCGCTGCGCCTCGCCGATCGCCTCGGCGGGCACCTGGTGAGCGGGCACGTCGATGGCGTGGGGCTGGTGACGCAGGTGAAGGGCAGCGTCTACACCTTCCGCGCACCGAAGGCGGTGGCGAAGTACGTCGCGCCCAAGGGCTCGATCTGCATCGACGGCGTGAGCCT
>Ga0075430_100006083_pt1 | contig 10175 bp, 9 predicted proteins | sample RhiMetdeltSRZDD4_FD_75294 | JGI IMG/M metagenome (GOLD analysis project Ga0075430, IMG submission 75294) | Populus rhizosphere microbial communities from Tennessee, USA - Rhizosphere MetaG P. deltoides SRZDD4 | ecosystem: Host-associated > Plants > Roots > Rhizosphere > Soil | place: USA...
CACACCTCGCGCGACCGCTTGCAACGGAGCCCTACCTCGATATAGTGGTAGCCCCGACCCTGCAGGAGTCGCGCAGTGGAACGCCCCGCAGTTCAATCCCCAGGCATAGACGCGGAGGTCGAGCGCTTCTCACCGCTCTACACGCGTTACAACGGTTTCCTCCTCGGCCAGTTCCTGAGCCTCAGCTTCGCCGAATACGGGCGCGCGCAGTATCCGGTTCGACGAGCGCGGATGATCGAGTTCCTGTCGGAGATCGGCGTCGATGTCGCACCGCCCGAGCAACCGACACACCTCGGCGGCGACGCACACGCCGAGCTCCTGATCGCGATCACCACGAAGGTCGCGGCGAAGTCGATCGACCTCGCCGAGTTCGTGCTGCTCGGTGCGCTGCTCACACACTACGGGATGCTGGCCGACACCGATCCTGACACGGCGCAGCAATCCCTCGAGCAGGTGGAGCGCATTCGCGCGAAGTACGCTCTGCCGGCGATCGACCCGGATCGCTTCCGACTGCGCGACACCGGTCGCGGCGTCGACGACGTCCTCTCACCATCGCTCGCCTACCTCGGCGAGATCGTCGACACGCTGGAACCCGAGCGCGACACCGCGTTCGTCATCATGCCGTTCAGCCAGCCGTACGCGTCGTACTTCTCGATCTTCTACCGGCCGTCGCTCGAGCAGGTGGGTTTCCGCGCGTTCCGCGCGTGGGGTGGGCTCTCGAACGAGGACTACTGCGACCTGCTGCTCAAGCTCATTGCGAAGTCGGGGCTGGTGTGGGCGGACGTGTCGGAGCTCAACTACAACGTGCTCTACGAGATCGGCGCCGCCCACGCGTTCGGTAAGCTGTCGATGCTCGTGGTGCGCGAAGACCTGGCGACGAGCATCCCGGCGAACATCGGGCACGACGCGATCGTGAAGTACTCGACGACCGACAACGAGTGGCCCGAGAGCACGACGCGATTGATGGCCGCGCTCATCGCCGCGATGCAGCTCGCCGCAGAGCGCGGGAAGCGACTGCGCGTCGGAACCGAGGGCGTGCAGGGGGCGCTCGACTGGGCGGCATCGGCGCTCCGTGCGACGATCGTTCCGCCGGAAGCGGACGACGCGTTGCAGCTCGCTCGCGATCGTTATGCGGAACGGGACCATGCGGCCGCGGAGCGACATTTCGACGACGCCATCCGGCTCGGCCACGACGACAGCCTGACGATACTCGGCCGCGGGACCAGCCGCGTCTCGCTCGGGAAGTATGCGGAGGCGGAAGCGGACTTCGACCAGGTGCTGGAGCGAGCCGGCGCGGGCGGATCGAGCGACGATCAGCGACGCATGGCGCACTACTTCCGCGGGATGTCACGTGAGCAGCAGGAGAACTACGCCGGGGCCCGCGACGACTACACCCGGGCGATCGAGTTCGGCTTTCCCGAGGTCGACGCGCTCCAGCGCCGCGCGTTCGTGAGCATTCGCGACGGCGATCTTGCCACAGCACGCGCGGACGTTGCGCGCGTCACGGCGCTCGATCCGGATGCGCCCGAAACCCATGGCCTGACGGGGGACCTCCTCACCGCCGAGGGCCGATACGTGGAAGCGGTCGCCGAGTACGACGTCGCGCTCCAGGGTACACAATCCGTGGACGTCGAGCTCTCCCGCGCGCTGGCGCTGCTCCTGGGCGGTCACGTGCCCGACGCGGTCCTCGCGTATGAAGCGGCGGCGGACCATGCCCCGGACGACTCTCTCAAGGCGGCGCTCGATGATCTCAGGCGCTCGGCGGCCGGACACGATGGGTTCGACGCGTGCGCATCCGTGATCGGAGGAGCAATCCACGGTGAATGACCTGCTGACGGACGTCGAGGTCCGCGTTCTCGGTTCGCTGATCGAAAAGGAGACGACGACGCCGGACTACTATCCGCTGTCGCTCAACGCGCTGACCAACGCGTGCAACCAGACGTCCAACCGCGATCCCGTCGTGCACTACGACGAGCCGACGGTGGCGCACGCCATCGAGACCCTTCGCGTGCGCTCGCTCGTACGTGCGGTACAACAGAGCGGGTCGCGCGTCACGAAGTTCCGGCACCTCATGCACGAGACGATGAGTCTCACCGCCCGGTACACCGCCGTGCTCGGCGTGCTGATGCTCAGAGGACCGCAGACACTCGGCGAGATCAAGACGCGAGCGAGCCGGCTGGCGGCGTTCGAGACGCTCGAGGACGTCGAGTCGGTGCTGACTGCGATGGCCGAGCGCCAGCCGAATCCGCTCATCGTCGCGCTACCGCGGCAGCCGGGGCAGAAGGAAGCGCGGTACGCACACCTCCTCGCCGGCGAGGTGACTTACACGCCGCCGGAAGCCGCGCCGCCGACGACCGCACACTCGAGCGGCGAACGGATCGGCGCGCTCGAGTCGGACGTGCAGGAGCTGCGCAGGGAAGTGGCGGACCTTCGTGCGCAGCTCGACGCGTTCAGAAAACAGTTCGAGTAGCGGCCGGCACTCCGAGCGCAGGCGCCGCCAGGCGCCGCGGATGCCCACGAAGTGGGCAGATGGGGAATCGCGGTCATCCGACCACGGTTCATCGTAGGTCGTGAGCCGTGTTGTCGTCCTGAGCCGTCAGCCATTGTCATCCTGAGCCGTCAGGCGGTTGTCATCCTGAGCCGTCAGAACTTTGTCATCCTGAGCCGTCAGGCGAAGGATCCTCATCGTCCCGAGCGAGGGATCTCTCAGCCGGGATACCGAGGATTCTTCGCTTCGCTCAGAATGACAACGCCCTCCGCCGGGACGCCGAAGATCCTTCGCTGCGCTCAGGATGACACCGCTCTGCCGGGACGACGACGATCCTTCGCTGCGCTCGGGAGGACCTACCTGCTAGAACGTGACCTGAATGCCTGACGTGAAGAACCGGTCGGTCTTCTTCACGCCGGGCTCTGGCAGGTTGTCGAACCGGACGACGTAGCCAAGCTTGATGGCGAGCCGGCGGGAGAGCGGCGCGACCAGATTGGCCTCGCCGTTCACGCGGTAGTCTTCGTCCGTCTCGAGGTTCGGGAGGAACTCGACCCGTTCCTCGACGTACGCATTCTCGCGAAACGTGTACCGATACGCCTCGGCCGCGCGGCCGGCGAGGAAGCTGTCGCTCACGCCGTCCAGGTTGCGCTGCTGCACGAACTGGCCGCCGAGCTCGGTCGTTAGGCGGTGCTTGGGCCGATCGATCGGCGTGTAGCCGAGCCCGAGCCCTTCCTCGAATCGGCGACCGATGTTCGCGAACCGGTTGCGGTCGAAGTTCAGCAGCCCGTACAGGGACAGCCGCCCCCGCGGCTTCCAGTCGCCCCGCACGCCGGTGGCGAAGAGGTTCGCGCTCTCCTCGCCGTCGGTCGATCCGTTGATGACGTTGATGAACTGCGCCCACAGAAAATGTGGCCGTTTCCACTCGAGTCGCTCGGCGACCGTCAGCGAGGTGACGTCGGTGTTGCCTGTAGCGTCGAGGTACGAAAGCGCCGCCGTGACCTTCAGTGGCTTCGCGGTATCCGGCGGCGCACCCTGCGCCCGGACGACCGACGGGCCGAGGACCAGGACGAACATCGGGACGGCCGCGTGGAAGACCGTGGTGACGAAGGAGCGCTGCATGGTCAGGGGAGTGAGCGTGGAGGATGTGGCTGACGCTGGCAGAGTGAATGATAGTGCCGCCTGGTGGCCGGCCGAGTCCTGATCGTCGTCTCGGCCTTCCCTCGGCGTCGTTCCGCGTGCATGCTGATGCGACCCGTAGGCAGGCCGTCGGTCGCCATCCCGCCACCGACGGTCGGCGGCGGGCCGCTGTGGCTCCACCGCCGTCGAACCCTGAATCTGATCGCAGTGGAAGGCATCGCCTGCACTTCGCCCGACTGCCCGTGCCTAACGTTTCGTAATCAGAGCGCGGCACTCGGGTTATTCAAGGAGCCGAAGGGCCCGGACAGCATCATCTTTCCCCTCGTTGCGGGGACCCTCGCTCACTGCACGATCGCGAGCACTCGCCGGAGCGAGCATCTGCTCACCGGAGTTCCCCTGGCGGGGCTCGCGGATCACGCGCGCATCATCCTGAAGCTGGCGGAAGCAGCGGACGCGGGCGGCCGGAGCTGGGAGCGCGACCGTCAGGCATTTTCGACGATCGTCGAGTTCGTGATGGCCGGCTGGGAAGTATTCCTGGAGTGGGTTCCGGACCACTACCTCCCGGTCACTGCGGAATGGAAGGAGCCGACGGCGGCGAGCCTGCTCGAAGCCGCACGCGTGTGGGTGGAACGATCGAAGCCGCGCTCGCTCACCGAGATCGTGCTCTTTTCGGCCGACGTCGCGAACCGCCTGCTCGCGCAGGAGGCGGAGCTGCCGATCCTGGCGAAGGCAATGCGCCCCGTGCGCGTGGAGATCGCCGCCCGCCTCCGTGCCGAAGGGCTCACGTCGTGGCCCCGCGTGCTTTCGGCGTCGGTTCGCGACTGGAATTCCGAGACGCTCGGGAAGCTGCTCCTGGATTTCGCCAGCGACGCCGGCGGAGAGTTTCTCGCCTACGACACGACGCTCGAGGAAGAACGAGCCGCGTGGCACCGCGACAGCGCGCCGGCGGCCGCTGCGGACGAGCCGGCCCCCGATCCGCGGTCGATGCGGCGGGAGCGAGACGATCGGTTCGAGGGCGATGCCGAAGTTCTGCTCACGGACGCGATTGCCGAGATCGACCGCGTCGAAGCGCGGACACGGGCCTCGGAGGCGAAGCGCCTCGAGCTCGCCGACGGATATGCGGGCCTGCAGCGCAGGATCGAGCGCCTAACGATCGATCTGGCGGCTGCGCGTCAGGAGAACCTGGATCTCAAGGCCGCGCTGATCGCTGCCCGACGAGAACGGGAGGGCGTCGGCACGGCGTCCCACCACGGACGCGCCGAGGCCGAACCATGATTCGCACGACACGCACTGGTCGCCGTGCTGCCACCCTCGCCGCCGCCAGCGCCATGCTCCTGATCGTTCCGCCCATGGTTCGCGCGCAGTCAGCGCCTCGAACGAAGCCGAACACGCTGGCTCCCGCGGAGTCGGCGGCTGGCTGGAAGCTCCTCTTCGACGGCTCGACACTGCGAGGTTGGCGCGGTCTCGGCCGCGACACCGTGCCGACGGCGCATTGGGTCGTCGACGGCGGTGCGATTCGCAAGGTCCCGAGCGGCAGGATCGCTCGTCAGGCGGACGGCCAACCCCTTGCGGGGGGTGACCTCATGACCGCATCGACATTCAGCGACTTCGAGCTCTCGTTCGAGTGGAAGATCTCACCGGGCGCGAACAGCGGGGTGAAGTACAACGTGTCCGAGCCGTTCTCACTCGCCAACGCGTCGAATCACGCCGCCCTCGGCTTCGAGTATCAGGTGCTCGATGACGACCGTCACGAAGACGGGAAGCTGCCGTCACACCGGACCGCGGCGCTCTACGACGTGATCGAGCCGAACGCGAGCAAGCAGATGCGTCCCGTCGGCGAGTGGAACGAGTCGAGAATCGTGTTCCGCGGCACGCACGGAGAGCATTGGCTCAACGGGGCGAAGGTGGTCGAGTACGAACTGGGAACGCCGCGCGTCGATGCGCTGCTCGCGAAGAGCAAGTATCGCACGATTCCGGGGTTCGCGGAGCGTCGCCGCGGGCACATCGTGCTGCAGGATCACGGTGATGAAGTCTGGTACCGCAGCATCAGGATTCGGGAGCTGAGCAACTGACGGTGAACCGCGAGGGCTCGTCATGAACAGAAGCGATTCCAACGTCGATCGCCGCGACTTCCTCAAGACCGCCTCCGCTGCCGGGATCGGGCTCGCCATGTCCAGCCGCGTTTCGCCACTCCTCGCCCAGGGCCGATCACCTAACGAGACCGTCCGCGTCGCCGTTGCCGGGCTGAATAGCCGTGGGCTCACGCACGTCCAGGACGCCATCAAGAGCCCGAATGCCCAGATCGCGTACCTCTGCGACGTGGACTCGCAGGTGCTCGCGAAGGCGGGCGACATGGCTGCGAAGAGTGGGGCAACCGGCGTGAAGAACGTAGCCGATTTCCGGCGAGCTCTCGACGACAAGGACGTGGACGCGCTGTTCATCGCGATGCCCGATCACTGGCACACGGCGGCGGCGATCATGGCGATGCAGGCGGGCAAGCACGTGTACGTCGAAAAGCCGGCCAGTCACAATGCGCACGAAGCCGAGCTGCTCGTTCAGGCGAAGCAGAAGCATGGCCGCGTCGTGCAGCTCGGATCCCAGCAGCGGTCGGATCCTCGCACGCGCGAGGTCATCGAGGCGATTCACGGGGGAATGATCGGCCGGGCGTACATGGCGCGCGCGTGGTACGCGAACAAGCGCAACACGATCGGTCGCGGTGCGCCGGCGACGGTCCCGGCGACGCTGGACTACGAGCTGTGGCAGGGGCCTGCACCGCGAACGCCGTACCGGGACAACATCATTCACTACAACTGGCACTGGTTCACCCGGTGGGGCACGGGTGAGATCTGCAACAACGGCACGCACGAGATCGACGTCGCACGCTGGGCGTTAGGCGTCGAGTATCCGACGCGGGTGACGTCCGTCGGCGGGCGCTATCACTTCGAGGACGACTGGGAGTTCTACGACACCCAGGACGCGGGGTTCGAGTTCGCGGACCGGAAGCACATCGTGTGGCAGGGCCGGAGCTGCAACCCGTACCCGACCGACAATCGCGGCCGCGGCGTGAGCGTGCACGGTACCGGCGGAACGGTCGTGCTCGATCGGAACGGCTACACGGTCTACGACCTCGATGGCAAGGTCGTGAAGGAGTCGCAGGCGCCCGTTCGAACGGACGGCCTCAACCTCAGCGCCGATGATTCCGCCACACAGATCCACGTCGACAACTTCGTGGATGCGATCCGCACCGGCGCGGTGCTCCACGCGCCCATTGAGGAAGGCGCCAAGAGCGTGCTGCTCTGTCACCTGGGCAACATCTCGCAGCAGACGGGACGGGCGCTTCGCACGGATCCGCGGTCAGGTCGGATCACGGGTGACGCCGCGGCGATGAAGCTGTGGCGGCGCGAGTATCACAAGGGGTGGGACGTGAAGGCATAACGATCGGGAATCGGAGACCGGGAACCGGTCATTCCCCGCTGCGGTCGGAATAACTGGCAACTCCGCCAACGACCGAGCAAGATTCCCGAAGCAAGTTCGCAGCGGTACGACCAATCCCGGAGAACCGATGTCCGACGACGATCTCAGAGCAGAGCTCGAGCGACTGCGGCAGGAGAACGAGGCGCTCAAGAAGGGGGCAACGCGCGGGGTATCGCTCAAGGTGAGCGAGAAGGGTGGCGTTTCTGTCTACGGGCTCGGCCGGTTCCCCGTCACCTTGTACAAGGAGCAGTGGACGAAGCTACTCGACATGGCTGACGAGATTCGGTCCTTCATCAAGGCGCACGAACCTCAGCTCAAGGCGAAGGAGTGACGCCGCGGGGTCGAACGACGACGTCGGTCGACCCGCCCGCTCGCCGAAGCACCGCCACGACCCGGCGCCGGCTTGCTGCAAGGGACCGCACCGTGGCACCGGGCTCGTTCAGCAGCGGGATCGGTGCCCCGGGCGTATCCAACGGAATCGCGAAGACCTGAGCACGGACGGCCGCGCCGTTAGGCGCGCCGGCCTCGGCGTTCACGGCGACGAACACAGTGCCGCTATCCGTCGCGAACAGGTGATGCATCACCACGCCGGGCGCACGTTCAACCGGCAGCGGCGGCCACGTGCGAAGCAGCGTCATCGACCGCGACTGGACCTCCACTTCCTGAAGCTCGTGGTCGCACGAGAGGAACATCGCGTTGCCGCGCGGACTCCCCGCCACGTCGTGCGCGCAGCGTACGAGCTTGAGGTCCTTCCCGTCGAACCGGTCGATGCGGGTAAAGTCGACCATGTGATACAGCGTTGACGGATCTCCCGAAGTCTTCGCGCCCCACAGCTCGCCCCTGATGTCGCGCAGGCGAACGCCCTTCGCCTCCGGGCCGAACCCGGCGGTGTCCACGACCCATGTGGGGACCTCCCACTGGCTCGCGCCGACCCGATACCGGAGGACCGTGGGCTCGCCATCCCGGTCGCCCGTTGTCACCCACGGATCGCCGCGAAAGATCGCCACCGACTGGATGTCACCGGAGCGCCGCGGCGGGTTCACGAACCGGTACACCGGCCTGACGCTCGCCGGGTCGAGGATCGTACTGTCGACGAGGCGCAGGCGCTTCGAGTCGAAGATCGTGAGCCCGTCACGCCCGCGGGTCACGACGATCAGGTGACCTGGCGTTCGCGCCATCGCCATCGGTTCGCCCATGAGCTCGATCGAATCCCCGAACTGAACCCCCGATTCGCTGAATCGAACGAGCCGCGGAGGATTGGCAGCGGCCACGACAAAGCCGCTGTCGGCGAGCGCCGCGACGGCGCGTGCGTTCTGTCGCACGGCGGCGGACAGCTCGATGGAAGCGTCGCCCAACAGGCCGCGCGAGCGAGCGAACCATCCGGCTCCGCCAAGCAGCGCGATCGCCGCGACTGTCGCGACGCCGGCAGGAGACCGAACGAACCGCCAGATGCGCGTCGGCCACGGATGCGCCCGCCCGAGTCTGTGGACCTGATGCGCCGTGTCGGCGACGATGTCGCCGCGCGGGGTGAAGATGTTCACGGCGCGGAGATACGACGGAACCGCGGCAATCTCGGTCGGCCGCGCCATCACCGGCAGCACGCGGCCACTCGCGTGCGGCCATTTCCGTTCGGCGAGCCCGAGCTCCGTCAGCGTATATCGCCCCTGCTCGACGGACCTCGGCGTGATGAAGAAGACGAAGACGTCGGACTCGTCGATCGCCTTCGCGATCGCCTGATCGTACTCGAGTCCGGGCTCGAGGTCGGCGCGATCGAAGAACACGTCGTGGCCTAACGCCACGAGCGCGTGGTTGACGCGTTCGACGACGGGGCGCTCTTCGGACGGATAGCTGAGGAAGACCTTCACGTTTTACCGTCCCAAGGGCTGCGGGCACCGACGCCAGCGCCCGGTCGCGTACGTCACTCGGACGAACGCCGTGGGCATGTGCCTCGGCAATGGTCGTCCGGATCGAACCTAAATAGCGGTGAAGCGCCGGCAACGCCAGCAGCCTTGCGGGTGACATGGCGTATGGGCATTCCCCATACGATGGCCGCCGGAGTCGGCCCGGCGCCGTATGTTGATGGGAGTCGTTCACCCTTTTCGCAGCGGGCGCAAGGAGCGCCCGGGAAGGAGATCATGCCGAATCCGATCACGTGGGTCGGGAGCCCTCACCGCTGGAAGGGGCGTCAGGGCTTCCGTCCGGAGGCCGTCGTCATCCACATCATCGAGGGCTCACTCGCCTCCGCCGACAGCTGGTTCCAGGCCCCCCAGTCCAACGTCTCGGCGCACTATGGCATTGGCCGGACCGGCGAGGTGCATCAGTACGTTGGCGAAGCCGATACCGCGTTTCACGCGGGACGCGTGTGGAAGGCGAAGTGGGGCAGGATCCGGCCGAAGGTGAACCCGAACCTGTACACGATCGGGATCGAGCACGAAGGGAAAGGCGCGAGCGAATGGCCGGATGCGATGTACGAGTCGAGCGCTCGGCTCATCGCCGACGTTTGCACCCGATGGGCGATCCCGATCGACCGCGATCACATCGTCGGACATCGGGAGATCTATGGCCGCAAGACCTGCCCTAACGACGTGGTGGACCTGAACCGGCTCATCAGGATGGCGCGAGCAGCGGCGGTGTCACCGGGGAGGTTCAACTTCATCCCGCGGCGGGGGCGCGTCCGAGCTCGGACGGGACTCAACGTCCGCCGCGGCGCGCCGACGACGGCTGCGCCGGTCGCGCGCGTCGCCGTCGCCGGCGAGCAGCTCGAACACGTCGGCTGGACGAGCAACGGCCTGAGCGTGAACGGCAACCCGCACTGGTACCGGGATGAGGATGGGAACTTCTTCTGGGCCGGCGCGACGACACGTCCGGTTCCTGGCATCTCAGACTAGGCCCTCTCTCGGGATGGTTGGCGAAAAGCCTTTTTCGACGCAGGAGGGGAAGAGAGAGGAACAGCTCGAAGAGGGTCGCAGAGGGCTCAGCCCTCGCGCGCCCAGCGCCAGATCTCTCGCACCGACGGCTCCTTGCCATACATCAGCATTCCGACGGCGAAGATTTTCCCCGCCGCGCGGCGGAAGAT
>Ga0075430_100006088_pt1 | contig 10169 bp, 8 predicted proteins | sample RhiMetdeltSRZDD4_FD_75294 | JGI IMG/M metagenome (GOLD analysis project Ga0075430, IMG submission 75294) | Populus rhizosphere microbial communities from Tennessee, USA - Rhizosphere MetaG P. deltoides SRZDD4 | ecosystem: Host-associated > Plants > Roots > Rhizosphere > Soil | place: USA...
GCCAGCGCCCAGTAGTCGATGCCGAGGGTGACGTGCGTCATCAGCGTGGTGGCGACGAAGTTGAGCAGGCAGCCGCCGGCCAGCATGATCCGCTGATCCATTCGTGACACGAGGCGCCCCGACACCATGAGCGCCATCATGGTGCCGAGCCCGCCCGGAGCGAGCACCAGACCCGCGTTCCACGCGTCGTAGGCGAGCATCTTCTGCGTGTAGAGCGCGACGAGCAGCATGCTCGAATTGAAGCCGAGACCGACCAGCGCGATGCAGATGGTCCCCACCGCAAAGTTGCGGTCGTTGAACACGCTCAGGTCGAGGATCGGCTCGGAGGTCGTCAGCTCACGGACGACGAACCCGGCCAGCGCGCACACGCCGAGGACGAACAGCGCCACGATGTGATTGGAGTCGAACCAGTCCGCCTTCTCGCCGAGATCGAGCCCCAGTTGCAGGAAGCCGAAGCCGAGGATCATGAGGACGAGCCCGAGCGCGTCGATGCGGCTCGGCTTCTTCGCGAACGGCGAGTCGAACAGGAACGCGCTGACCATGATGAAGCCGAGGACGCCGATCGGCAGGTTGATGTAGAAGATCCAGCGCCACGACCAGTTGTCGGCGATCCAGCCGCCCACGGTCGGACCCAGGATCGGCGCCAGCATGATGCCGACGCCCCACACGGCCATGGCCGTGCCGCGCTGCCGCAGCGGGAAGATCTCCCACATGATGGCCTGCGCCATCGGGATGACGGGCCCGCCGCCGAGGCCCTGCAGCACCCGCATCGCCACCAGCGTCTCCAGATTCGGCGCGATCCCGGAGAGGAACGAGCTGGCCGTGAACAGCACCGTGCAGATCAGGAAGAAGCGCCGTCGTCCGAACCGAGCGGACAGCCAGCCGGTGGCCGGGATCGCCACGGCATTGGCGGCCAGGTAAGACGTAACGACCCACGACATCTCCTCGATGCCGGCCGACATCGAGCCCTGCATGTGCGGCAGCGCGACGTTGGTCACGCTCGTGTCCAGCACCTGCATGACGGTGACCATCATCACCGAGAGCGTGATGGCCCACCGGCGGGCGGGCGAGATCGAGGTGTCCGTCACGCCGACGGATTCTAGCGCATAGGAGACCCGTCGCTACTGTCCTCGGCTCGTGGGATCGACGCCCGCGAAGGTCAGGAAGTCGATCATGCGGAAGTCGCCGGTGACGCGACCGGTAATGGTCGGGAGCGTCGGCCGCCAGCCTGGCGATGATGCATAGGACTCGCGATCGAGCTGGATGAGACCGATGAGGACTTCGGCGACGATGCGTCCGCCGACCGGCCCCAGGTGCCGGCCGCCCGCCATGACCTCGGCTTCCCCGAGGACGTAGAACCACAGCGGCGTGGACTCGTCCAGGCCGAGCCGGTAGGTCTTCAGCGCCTGGAGATCCTGCTTCGACAGGATCGGCACGCCCATGGAGCGGGCGATGCTCTGGCCCGACGGCAGCCCCCAGGTGACGTGCCGCAGCAGGTTGCGCTCGGGGAGCGACGTGGGCGGCTGCCCGGACGCGATGGTGCCGATGGGAAGATCGAACAGCGGGGTGGAGATGCGCGTGTCGATGAGCTTGTTCGGCCGCACGTCTTCGCCCAGCGTTCCGGCTTGACCGCCCGGTCGCGGAATCGCGCCGAAATCGAAGAACGTCTGCCAGCCGATGAAACGCCGCGGAGCACGGCACCCGCCGCGCAGGTCGCTGGGGTCGAGCTGTCCTTCTTCTCTTCCGTCGAACGTCAGCGCGAAGAACGCCGCGCCGTTCTGTCCGGCGAGATTCGCCCGGTACGACGGCCGCACCATCGAGTGTCCGAACCGATAGGCGGCTCCCTGGAACTCGACCGGGATCTGGGGCACAGGCGGCGTGTAGAACTTCCGCCCATTGCGGAGCACGTCGTCGACCATCGCCTGGCCGACGAACTTCGGCAGGAACTCGTGCACGATCATCCACTGGTAGTGCCACGTGGTGAGCTGGCGGGCGCGCTGGAACACCTCGTCGGGCGCCTGGCGCGGCACCTCGCTATTGATCAGGTCGACGGCGTTGTTGTGGAAGCGCAGGAAGGCGGCCTGGAGACCGCCGATGACGATGTTCTCGTCGTTGCGTGGGTCCGAGATGATCGCCGTGAGGTTCTTGTTGCGCGGCACGTCCTCGAACAACCCACCGCTTTCGACCTTGAACTTGGTCGCCACACCGCTCTTGCCCGCCGCTTCGTAGAATTCCGGGTCGGTGGCCGGGCCGGCGCCGTAGACGGAGTCGAGATCGCAGGCCGGCGTCCGGGAGTTGGCCGACGTGGACGGGTCGGTGGACACGTTCAAGCGCGACGCCAGGTCGAAGGTGATGTCATGGTCGATGAACTGGCCCATGAACGTGGCGCCGGCGGGCATGGTCGGGTTGTTCGGGTTATTGAGGCTGAGGTCGGGGTTGACGATAAGTTCGATGGGCCCTTCGCGCAGCGCGTCCTGCGCATCGAGCATTCCTCCGGGGCGGCCGATGTCCCGGAGGGCCGCCGTGAACGCGTCCCGCTTGTCGGCCGTGATGTGCGAGTCGAATGCCGGGAGCGTCGGAAAGATGCGACCAAAGCGGTCTTCTCTGATGACGAACCGCCGAGCCTGGGCCGCCGCCGGTCGGGTCGAGAGGACCGGCGCCATGCCGGCCGTGATCGCCGCCGTGCCGACCACTTTCAGAAATCGCCGCCGATTCAGCATATGTGTATCCTTGTCGTGAATTTCGCGAAGCGTCCCTGAGTAACCCAGGGGTGCTATTCGCGGCAATCCCCCTGAACAGAGGGGTGTGCTGATGGAGAAGGCCAACCTGTTGCGAGCTCAGGATGTTCGCGATGCCTACCGGCTGATCGGGGAATGCCGCGACCTCGGCAGCGACCCGGGGTTATGGCATCAGCGGATGCTGGACGGATTGTGCCGGCTCGTCGGAGTTCCGGTGGCGGCCGGAGGCGAGGGCCGATGGGTGCGGCCGCACTCGCCGATCGAGGTCATCTCAGCCTTCGACGCAGGGCTCGATGCGCGCGGTCGTGATCTGTACATGGTATCCCTTCGCGAGGTCGGGCCGGACGGCGACCCCATCTTTCGTGCGTTGCGGCACGTTCCCAGCCGCCACGTCACCCGCACGAGGCAGCAGCTCGTGCCCGACGGTGCCTGGTATAGGTCAGCGATCTGGAACGATTACCAGCGTCCGATCGGGATCGACCACCAGCTCACGTCGCTGTACCAGGTCGCGGCTGACGGTCTCATCAACGTCGTCGGGCTGCACCGCGCCTGCGGCGAACGAGCGTTCTCTTCGCGGCAGCAACAGCTCCTGAGGTTTTTCCACGCGGAGCTCGGCCCGCTGATCGGCCGGTCGCTCGTCAGCGCCGGCGAGCCGAGCCCCGACACGCTGTCACCGCGGCTGCGGCAGACGCTCGCCTGCCTGCTCGAGGGCGACAGCGAGAAGCAAGTCGCGTGGCGTCTCGGTTTGAGCCCGGCGACGGCGCACGAGTACGTGACAGCTCTCTATCGTCATTTCAGGGTCCAGAGCCGGGCGCAGCTGATGGCTCATGCCATCAGGCGTCTGGCGCAACGGGAATGGAAAGAGCTGTACGGCAGCTCGAATCCGTAGCGTCGCCGCCGCGCGCGCTACAGTCCTAGCAGATCCCGGCTCACCATCGCGTGGATGCCCTTGTTGCCGTCCACCAGCTGGGTGACGTGCAGGTCGCAGGCGAGGCTGCAGAAGACGTACGCTTCCTCCGGCGTCCAGCCCTTGAGCTGGACGAGCCAGGCGATCATGTCGCGCAGCGCCTGGCGGGCGGCGTCGTCGAGGTCGGGGTCGAAACCCATCGTGATGTGGTGGGTCGGCGTCACCGCACGCGGGAAGGCGAGACCCATCCGCTTGTGCAGCACCAGCTGCAGCGTCCCGCGCAGACAGGTCTCGAGCGCGGTGAGACAGACCTCGCCGTCGCCCTGCACGGCGTGGCCGTCGCCGGTCGAGAAGTTCGCGCCAGGCACGAACACGGGCAGGAACAGCGAGGTGCCGGGCACGAACTCCTTGCAATCGATGTTGCCGCCGAACTCGCGCGGCTCGACGCTCGAGCAGAGACCGTACTCCGGCCGCGGTGCGGTGGCCATGATACCGAAGAACGGACGGAGCGGGATGATGGGCCCCCAGGGGAGCGTCGCCGTCATCTTCGTTCGATCGAGTGGGATGACGGTGCGTCGCAGGCGCGGGAAGTCCTCGGGCAGCGTGCCGCGCAGCGGCCGGATGATGTTCCAGCCCCAGTCCACGGTGAGCTCGAGCGCCTGGATCTTGACTTCCAGCGTGTCGCCGAGCTCGGCGCCACGCACGGCGATGGGCCCGGTGAGGATGTGCGGACCCGGGCCCTGCGTGACCTTCTCGGCGATCTCGCGATGTGCCGGCGTCAGGCGCGAGAGGTCCTCCCCGAGCTCGCGGCGGCCGCCGGACACGGTGTCGACGACGACGGTGTCGCCCGAGTCCACCGTGAGTTTCGGCGGGATCGCGGCGTCGAAGTAGCCCCAGTGCACGGTCTCGGGCGTGGGATTCAGCGTGTGGCGCTTGGCCATCAGGGACCTGCCTTTCCGGCGACGCCAAGGTGCTGATCGAGCACCGCGGGCGCCGCCTGAAGCTCGCGCGGGGTGCCGCCGAAGACGAGACGGCCCGAGGCGACGACGTGGACGTGATCGGCCACGGCCATGGCCAGCGCAAAGTTCTGCTCGACGAGCAGGACGGCGTGGCCGTGGCCGCGGACGCGCTTCATGATCGACTCGATCTGCTGCACGAGACGAGGCGCCAGCCCCTCCGACGGCTCGTCCATCAAGATGAGATCAGGGTTGGCCATCAACGCGCGGCCGACGGCAAGCATCTGCTGCTCGCCGCCGGACAGCGCCCCGCCCGGATGCTCGATGCGTGCCGCCAGCTGCGGGAACTCCTCGAGCACGCCGTCGAGATCCCAGCGCGTGCGCCCGCCGTTTCCCGCCCGCGCGCCGGCGGGTCGCGCCAGACGGCTCGTCGGCAGCAGGAGGTTCTCGCGCACGCTGAGCGAGCGGAAGATGCGGCGCCCCTGCGGCACCATCGCCATGCCGTCGTGGGCGATGGCGTACGGCGGTCGGCCGCGCTGCGAGCGGCCCTTGAAGATCACGTCGCCGCGGCGCGGCGGCGTGAGGCCGGCCACGGAGCGGATCAGCGTGGTCTTGCCCATGCCGTTGCGGCCGAGGATGGCGATGATGGCGCCGGCGGGCACGTCGAGGCTCACGCCCTGCAGCACGTAGGAGTCGCCGTAGTAGGTGTGGATCTCGCGCACGGAGAGCAGCGGCTCAGCCATGACCGAAGTACACCTCGCGCACCTCGGCATTCGTCTGCACCTCGCCCGGCGCGCCCTCCAGGATGACGCGCCCCTGGTGCAGGACGGTGACGCGATCGGCGAGGCCGAGCGCCACGTCCATGTCGTGCTCGATCATCAGCAGCGTCAGGTCCCGCGGCAGGTCGGCGATCAGCTTCGAGATCCGCGTGCGCTCGCTGGGCGACAGTCCCGCGCATGGCTCGTCGAGGAAGAGCACGCGCGGGCGCGAGGTGACCGCCAGCGCCAGCTCGAGCTGCCGTCGCTCGCCGTACGACAGACGGCGCACGAGTTCGTCGGCGCGCGGGCCGAGGCCGACCAGCTCGAGACCGGCCCGCGCCCGGTCGCGCAGGTCGGCGAACGCGGTCACCGGTCGGTGCAGCACCCACTTGCGCCGGTCGATGCCCACCGCGGCCAATGTCAGATTTTCGAGGCACGTGAGCTCGGCGATGACGTTGGAGATCTGGAAGGTGCGGCCCATGCCGAGCGCCGTGCGGCGATACTCGGGCAGCCGCGTGACGTCCCGGCCGAACAGCGCAACCCGGCCCGCGGTCGGCGCCAGCGTGCCCGTGATGCAGTGGAACAGCGTCGTCTTGCCGGCCCCGTTGGGGCCGATCAGCACACGCCGCTCCCCCGCCGCCACGCGCAGGGACACGCCGTCCACGGCGCGCAGCCCGCCGAACTCCTTCACGACCCCGGCGATCTCGACGGCCGCGCTCATACGCGGGCCGTCCGGCCACGGACACGCGCGGCGAGCCCGACGAGCCCTTCCGGCACCCAGAGCACGGCCACGATGAAGACGATGCCCATGATGGCCGCGTACAGCTCGAAGAAGCTCGACACCCAGTTGCGCAGCCCCAGGATGATGGCGGACCCGATGAACGGCCCCACGATGGTGCCGCTGCCGCCGACGATGGCCATGAGCGCCGCTTCCACGGAGACCGGGAACGACGCGGCCACGGGGTTCACGAAGCGGTTGTAATAGACGTACAGCACGCCGGCCAGGCTGGCGAGGGCTGCCGAGAGCACGAAGGCCGCGTAGAGATGACGGTTCGAGTCGAAGCCGAGCGTGCGCATCCGGCTCTCGCTGCCCTTGATGCCGCGCAGTGCGAGGCCGAATGGCGAGCGGATCAGGACGCGGTAGCCGAGCGCGCAGAGCGCGGCCACCACGAGGGCAAGGTAGTAGTACTCGGTGTGCGAGTCGACGCGCACGCCGGCCACCGCCGGGAACGGCACGTTCGTCACGCCGTTGTCGCCGCCGGTGAACGATGACCACCGGTGGGCGATGCCCCACACCACATAGCCGAAGGCGATGGTGATGAGGATGAAGTAGACGCCGCGGGTGCGGACGGCGAGGCCGAAGACGAGGCCGAGCAGTGTGCCCGCCAGCAGTCCCGCCGGCGCCGCCAGCACCGTCGGCACCGCGTGCCGGACCTGCAAGATCGCCGTGGTGTAGGCAGCCACCGCGAAGAACGAGCCGTGGCAGATCGAGAACAGGCCGGCGTGACCAAGCAGGAGGTCCACCGACAGCGCCAGCAGGCCGAACACGATCATCTGGGTGACCAGGCCCATCCAGAACGGCCCGGCCACGAACGGCAACGCCGCCGCCATCGCCACCACGGCCGCGCCCAGCGCGATGCGGCCGCCGCTCACGCTCACGCCGCCCGGCCGGCGATGCCCTGCGGGCGGAAGAGGAGCAGGATGGCCATGGGACCGAAGAGAACGAAGTACGAGAACTCCGGGAGCAGCCAGCGTCCGTACGCATCGAGCAGGCCGACCACGATGGCGCCGATCATCGCGCCGCCGAGACTGCCGAGGCCGCCGACGATGACCACGACGAGCGCCACGATGAGGATCTCCCATTCCGCCCCCGGGTACAGCGTCAGGAACGCGCCGCCCACCACGCCCGCCATGCCGGCCAGGAACGACGCGAGCGCCGAGACCATGACGAAGAGCCGGTCCACGTTGATCCCGGTCGCGGAGACCTGCTCGCGGTCGTCGACGCCGGCGCGCACGACGGCGCCGATCTGCGTGCGCGTGTAGAGCAGCCACAGGACGCCGGCGATGGCGACGCCGAAGAAGATGAGGACGAACCGGAAGGTCGGATAGATCATCCCGCCCGGCAGCTCCATGGCGCCGCGCAGGAACACCGGCACCGGGACCTTCAGCGAGTCGCCCCCCCAGATCTTCAGCGCAACGTCGCCGACGACGAAGGCGATGCCGACGGTGAGCAGGACCTGGGCGAGGTGATTCTCGCCGGTGTGGTGGATCAGAAAGCGGTCGACGAGGTAGCCGAACACGGTCACGGCGGCACCGCCGCCGAGGACCGCGAGGGCGAAGCTACCGGTGGCCTGCACGATCGAGAGCCCGACGTAGCCACCCAGCAGGTAGTACGCGCCGTACGCCATGTTGACGACGCGCATGAGGCCGAAGGTGACCGTGAAGCCGCTCGCGACGAGGAACAGCAGCGCGGCGAGCGAGGTGCCGTTGATCGCCTGGAGGATCGCGCTCGTCGTCACCTCGCTCGCGCCCGGGCTACCGCTGGTACGGTCCTCGCTTCAGGAACTCCTCGGGCTTCCAGGTCCAGAACTGCGACACGGCCGGGTACGTCTTCACCGGCACGTTGGTGAGTACCTCGCCCAGCACCGGATGCTTGATCTTCTGGATCTTCGAGATGTAGACGTTCTGCACGGGGTTGTCGTACTCGTCGAGGCGCAGGGCGCCGCGCGGTGCATTGATCTTCGCGCTGCGCACGGCCTTCAGGAACGCCGCCCTGTCCTCGACCTTGCCGCCGATGGCCTCCACGGCCGTCTTGGTCCACAGCCCGGTCGTGTAAGCGGACTCGGCGAACCACGAGGGCAGCCGCTTGTACTTGCGGGCGAAGGCCTCCGTGAACGCGCGGTTCTCCGGTGTGTCCAGGCCCGCCGCGTAGTGGAGCGAGTTGCCGATGAGGCCGATTGCGCGGTCGTCCATCTGCGGCAGCGCGTCCTGGTGCATCCAGTAGCCGCCGTAGATCTTCTTTTTCTTGTCCATCCCGAAGTTGAACCAGGCCTCGAACAGGCGCAGGCGGTCGACGCCCACCACCACCGCCGAGACACCGTCGGTATCGGCGGGAATGGCCGCGATGGTCGGGCCGTAGTCGCGCGTGCCGATCGGGTTCCAGATGATCTTCGCCACCTTGCCGCCCAGCTCGGTGAACGTCTTCACGGCGCCGAGCGTGACCTCGTGGCCCCACGTGTAATCCTGGCCGATGAACGTCACGTTGCGCAGGCCCAGCTCCTTGTACATGTAATCGCCCCACGGATGGCCGATCTGGCTGGCCGACACCGCCGTCCGCACCACCGTCGGCGTGCGGTCCCACTTGGTGACCGTGTCGGCGCCGGCGGTGTCCATCAGCAGCGGCACGCCGGTCTCCTTGCTCACCTGCGCGACGGCGGGGCCCTCGTGGCCGCACAGCGGCCCGACCATGAAATGAACCTTTTCCTGGTGCACGACGCGGCGGGCCTGCGTCAGCGCCTGGTCGGGATTGCACGTCGTGTCGGCGGTGATCACCTGGACCTTGCGACCGGCGATCTGGTGGTTCGCCTGCTCCCAGAACAGTCCGAAGCCGTCGCGCATGTCCTGGCCGGGCGTCGCGAGCGGTCCGGTCAGCGGAATGAGAAAGCCGATCTTGATCGGCTCGCTCTGCGCCTGCACGCCGGCGACAGCGGCGAGCACGGCGAGCAGCACGAGCACGGCGAGACGTCGCGGCGGATTCAGCATCACGGCCTCCTCGGTGAGCGCTGTCCCGGCCGGGGGCTCGGGGTTTGTGCACAGCGCTTATACTCGCCGCGTCGGCGCGCTGTCAATGCGCCGGCGCCGGAGGAGCCGGTGAGCGACAGCCTGTTGCGATTTGGCAGCGACCGCGACGCCCTGCGCAGCGAGGACGGGCCGCTCCTCACCGGCCGCGGCCGCTTCACCGACGACCTCGTACTGCCCGGGCAGGCGCACGCCGCCTTCGTCCGCGCCCAGGTGAGCCACGGCCAGCTGCGTGCCGTCGATGTCGCACGGGCGCGCGCGCTTCCGGGCGTGCTCGCGATCTTCACCGGGCGCGAGCTGGCGGCCGACGGCCTCGGCGCCATTCCGCCCGCCGTGGTCCTGCCCGGGCGGGGCGGTCGTCCGATGTTCGCCGCGAGCATGCCGCCGCTCGCGGTGGAGCGTGTCCGCTACGTCGGCGAGCCGATCGCGATCGTCGTCGCGGAGACCGCCGCCCAGGCGCGCGACGCCGCGGAGGCGGTCGACGTCGACGTGATCGAGCTGCCGGCGGTGGCGGACGTCGAGCAGGCGCTGGCGCGGGGCGCGCCGGCGATCTGGGCGGAGGCGACCGGCAACGTCGCGCTCGACTGGACGGACGGCGACGCGGCGGCCGTCGACGCGGCCTTCGCACGCGCCGCCCACGTCGAGCGCGTGCGGATGCTCGACACGCGGCTGGCGCCCGCCGCGCTCGAGCCGCGCGCCGCGATCGGGCAGTGGGACGCCGCGGGCGGACGCTACACGCTCATCGCGGGGACCCAGGGCGTGGCCGTCGTGCGGCGCATGCTGGCCGACTTCGTCTTCAGGGTTCCGCCCGCGCAGATCCGCGTGCTCACGCACGACGTCGGTGGCGGCTTCGGCATGAAGACGCAGACGTACGCCGAGTACGCCGCGCTGCTGTACGCGGCCCGGCGGGTGGGCCGGCCCGTGCGCTGGTGCGCCACCCGGCTCGAGAGCTTCCTGACCGACACCGCGGGGCGCGACGGTGTGCTCGAAGGTGAGCTGGCCCTGGACGACG